>Ga0134123_10002885_pt1 | contig 11166 bp, 8 predicted proteins | sample KB303_FD_96460 | JGI IMG/M metagenome (GOLD analysis project Ga0134123, IMG submission 96460) | Terrestrial soil microbial communities without Nitrogen fertilizer from Kellogg Biological Station, Michigan, USA - KB3-0-3 | ecosystem: Environmental > Terrestrial > Soil > Unclassified ...
ATAGGTCGACAGCTGCAGCTTGTTCATCCGCTTGGTCGACGCGTACGGCGACGCCGGCGTCAGGCACGGATCGTCCTCGCGGAACGCGACCCCCCCGGTCTCGCCCGAGGGCTTGATCCCGTACACCGAGCTCGACGACGCGAACACCAGCCGGCGCAGCCCCAGCGCGCGCATCCGCTCGAGGATCACGCCGGTCCCTTCGATATTCGTGCGGAAGTACCGCAGCGGCTCCTCGAGCGACGGCCGCACGCCCGCCAGCGCCGCGAGGTGGCACACCACGTCCACGTCCGCCGTGATCGCCTCCGCGATCGCGCCCACGTCGCAGATGTCGGCCGTGATCAGCCGGAACCGGTCGCCCGGGAGCCGCGCCAGCTCGGCCGCGTTCGCGCGCTTGACGTCGGCCGGGTAGAGGTACCCATCGAACGCGTCGATGCCCGTGACCCGGTGGCCCGCGGCGACCAGGCGCTCGCAGGTGTGAGAGCCGATGAACCCGGCTGCGCCGGTGACGACGACGTGCATGTTCCCTCGATTGTGACCCTCGCCGGACCTCCGGACGCCACGCGAGACCGGCGCTTCCATTCGTCTCACGCGCGGTCCGGCGGCGACAAGACGAGGCGTAGGATAACCGCCCGGGCCGAGAGCCTGCATCCGCCACCTGCTCGCCGGCAGCTACCCGGTCTCGCACCGGGACCTCACCCGTGCCGAGGTCTTCCACGCCACCTGCGGGTGCCACCGGTCTGGCCGGCCTGGGCACCGTGTGGGCGCTCGCCGGCCCGCTCGGCGCCCTGTCCGACGCCCCCAACCTCGCGGGCTTCATGCCCCTGTTCATGCTCGGCGTCTTCTTCGACCGCATCGCCTACGTCCCCGAGCAGTGGCCATCCGCAAGCTCCGCTTCCGCCGGCGCTCCCTCGCGCGCGCCCACCGCCAGCTTCCACGTGGGACTCCGTCCTGCCGTCGTTCGACTCATCCATCGGCCTGCCGCCAGCTTCCACGTGGGACTCCGTCCCGCCATCGCACAACAAGGTCGCTCGGACTCGGCGACATGGTCCGCCGCACGCGCGACGACGCTGCTGCCCCATCCGCTGCATTGGCCGGATCACCATCGATCGGATCATCATCGGTGATGTTGCGGCGATCTCATTCGCAGTTTCCGGTGAACGGTCGCTCTCCATACTGCACGAGCTCACTGCATGGCATCGCTCTCATCACTCCATGCCGCACGAACCCCATTGCATGCCACCGCCCTCATCACTCCATGCCACTCGAACCCCATTGCATGCCACCGCCCTTCCTTCGCACCACCCCACGCTCACTGCGCCCCCCGCACCCGGCCTGGCACGCCCCTCCGCAGAACGAACACGGCATCGGCAGCAGCCCCTCGGCAGTCGCCGCGTCGACGACGACCGTGATCCGCTCGCTCATGGACGCTCCAGCGCCATCCCCGCGCGACACAGCGGGCACTCGGACGGGTGCCAGAGCGGGAAGTCTCGCTTTCCGAGCATCTCGACGGGCACCCCCTGCCCGGCGAAGTGCGTCAGCCCCGCTTCGCCCAGCACCAGCAGCGCACCGACCGCAGCGATCGCGGCGCCGGCGTCCGTCAGCGCCGCGATCATCGCGCGCACCGACGATCCCGCGCTGATCACGTCGTCCACGACGGCCACTCGCTCGCCGCGGGCACGCGCGATCTGCCCGCCCGGGAGCCGGTACCTCGCGCCGAACAGCCCCGCAGGCTCGGCCGCCGCTGCCACCGGCTCGGCCACGAAGAGCTTCACGCCGAGCACCATCGCGAGCGCCTGCGCCAGAAAAGCGCCGCCGAGCAGAGGCCCGCCGATCGCCGTGGGCGCATGGACGCGCAGCTTCTCGGCGAGCGCGGCGACGTAGGGCGCGATCGCCGCCGGCTCGACGAACAGCGCGTCGAGCGTGAGCCAGAGCTCGGTGTGATATCCGGACTCGAGCAGGAAATGCCCGCGCCGCGACGGCAGCGCGTCGAGGATCTCGCTCAACTGCCACCCATCCGATCAGCCCGCTCGATGCTCGAGGGGCGCCCTGATCGAGAGTCGAGCATCAACCGCAATGTCGCACACTCGACAGATCGTTGTCGCGTCCGGCGAGCGCTCACCACGCGCAACATCCGGACGCAGGTCATCGCGATGCGGCGAGCTCGCGCTCGAACGTCGCGACGACGAGCCGCTCCAGCACCGGCTCACTGCTCGCCTCGACCGCGATCGGCTCGCTGAACACGACGCGCACCGTCCCGCGCCGCACCGCCAGGCGGCCTCGCGGCAGCAGCTCCCGCGCCCCGATCACCGTCACGCACACGATCGGCCTGGCCGCCTCTCGAGCGAGCAGGAACGCCCCGCGCTTCATCGGCAGCAGCCGTCCATCCCACGATCGAGTCCCCTCGGGGCTGATCAACACGCACGCACCCGCGCGCACTCGCGCGGCCGCCACCGCCACCTGGCTCCTCCACTGCGTCTGATCGGTCCGGTCGAGCCAGAAGTGATCGCTGCGCACGAGATATCGGCCATAGAACGGGAGCCGGCGAACCTCGTTGTTGTACGTGACGTGAAACGGTCGCGGGATCGCCACCGGCAAGATCGGGTGGTCGAGATGCGAGGTCTGGTTCCACATCAGCACCAGCCCACCGTCGCGTGGCACCCGGTCGGCGTGCTCGACCTCGACGCGCACCCCGAGCTCGTCGAGGACGCGACGACACTCCTCCCGTGCCTGCTCGAGGCCGTCCGCAGTCGTGGTGTCGCCCACAGCGCTGCTCGGAGCACGCGTCGCGTGCACGAACCGGCTCACCACCCACGCGACGACCCGCGCCGTTCGCGCCGCGTCGGCGAAACGATCGCGGCGCGGCGGCTGCCAGCCCGCGGGAGGGACGCGCCCGGCAAGGCGCGCCTCGTCGAGCGTCATGCCCTTCGGTGGGCGAGGTGGCCGCAACACGGGCGAGCATACCCTGGCACCGGATCACGGATCGCCGAGGATCGGACGGCCCGGCGCCCTCTTCGCGCCGCTCGCTCCGGGGCGCCGCGCGGCCCCGCCCCGCACCTACGGCGTGCTGGTGAACAACACCGAGCGCGTCTGCGTGCCCGTCGCCGTGCCGCCCTCGCCGAACGCGGGGTCGACGCTGCCGCTGCGCTCGCGCACCACGGTCAACCGGACCTGACACGAGTCCGCGACATTGGTCCCCGGAGCCTTCTGGATCGTCCCGGCGGGCATCGTGACGCTGCTGGGATCCCCCGTGATCGTACCGCTCGCCGTCTGGATGCACGAGCCATCCATGGACCACCGCATCTTGTCGGTGGTCCCCCCGTCCCCGGTCCAGTTGACGCCGAACGCAGCCGCCCGCGAGGCGCTCGCCGGGACCGTCCCGAGCGTGAACGGCGCCGGCAGCGTGACCACCGAGCTCGGAGCGCCCGGGTCGACCCGGCGGCGGAATTCGACCTCGAACCTCTCGTCCTTGGCGTCGCCCGAAAACGTCGCGGTGTGCGAGACGATGTTGAGCACGATCTGCTCGGACATGACCTTCGCCTGATCGCGGTTGTGCGCGATCAGCTGATCACCGCCGACGAGATCGACGAAGATCAGATCGCTCGGCGGACCGAGGAACAAGCTGGTGCTGACCGTGGTGCTGCCGGTGCCGTCCGCCGTCGCGCTGATCGACGCGTACATCCCGTGCGTGAGGACGTCGTCGGATTCGGTCGTCTTGCAGCCGGTGGCGGTGACAACACCCGTGGCGCTGACGAGCAGCAGTGTGAGCGAGCCGAGCCTTGCGATCATGAGGTCATCTCCCGAAGCTATCGTAGAGTCACACCTTAGCACCGCGACCCTCCACCCACCGCCGCCCCGAAGCCCCCGAGTCCCTCGCCTGTGACCGAAGCTCGACGACGTGGCAAGGACGACCCGCGCGCGGGTGCACGATCCGCGTTCGCTCCACGCCCGATGTTGATCGCCTCGTGAGGTCATGCACATCATCCGGCATGTGCTTGCGCGTCACGCTCCTCTCCGTCGTGCTCCTCGCGTGCGGCGGTGGCCAGAAAGACTTCGCGGTCAAGGGCAACGACAACGAGCTCGTGCGGCTCGCCGGTGAATGGAAAGGCGACTACAAGAGCAACGAGACCGGCCGCAGCGGGCCGGTGACGTTCTCGCTCCAGGTCGGCCAGCACACCGCCGAGGGAGAGATCCTGATGAGCGGCACCACGCCGCTCAAGATCGAGTTCGTGCAGGTCAAGTCCGGACAGGTCCGGGGTACGATCGGCCCGCACCCCGATCCGGGCTGCTCGTGCCAGGTCGAGACCAGCTTCCTCGGCACGCTCGCGGGCGACACGCTGTCGGGGACCTTCGAGACCAAGCTGGGCGCGACCGGCCAGGTCCAGACCGGCGCCTGGACGGTCACGCGACAGGCGCGCTGACGAAGCGCCAGCTACGAGCGCGCCGGCGGCAGCCGCCTGAAGCCGCGGGGGCTCGTGCCGCGCCGGCTCAAGAGCTGTCCAACATTCGTTGGGACAGCTCTTGTCGATCGGCTTGCCGGCGCAGACGCCGGCTGTGCCTGTACGGAGCAGATCGCCCTCGCAGACTCGGGGCTCAGTGGGAGCGCTGCGCGATCTGACGCTCGAGGTAGCGGAGCTCGTCGTAGACCTGGGCGCGGCGCTCGAGGGTGCGCGCCGCCTTGAAGATCTGGATGCGGCGGAAACGCGGCCAGAGATCGTAGGTGGCCTCCGGGCCGTGCGTGTCGCCGAGGCACTTCAGCGCGCGGCCGATCTCGCCGTAGAGCTCGACGACCGACGCGGCCGTCGGAGCTGGAGGCAGCGCCTCGGCCAGCGCTGGCTCAGCGAGCGCTGGGGTCGCCGGCGGCTCGGAGGACCGCGGCGCGAGGCGCGCCGGCACGGGTGCGCGCACAGGAGGTCCGGCCGGCGCGGCGCGTGGACGAGCGGCCGTGGCCTCCGCACGTGCGGGCTCCATCGAGGGTGGCGTCGGCGGCGTCATCGTCGGCGGCGGCGCGACGTCGGGCAGCGGCGCGACGTCGGGCAGCGGCGTCGAGGACGGCCGCTCCGGCATGGACGCGGCGACGGCCAGCGATGTGGGGCCTTGCTCACCGCGCAGCATCAGGGCACCGATCGCGCACAGACCGAGCACGACGAGCACCGCACCGATCCATGCCGCGCGGCTGCGCAGCCGCGCCGTGAGCGGCGACGTGGCATAGGTCGCCGCCTGGGGCCCGGAGCTCGCCAGCGGCTCGTACATCGACGGCGGCCCGCCCCGGTCGCGTCGCTCCGAGCAGCCGCCGCGCTCGAGCCTCGACCTCGAGACCGTCCTGTTCAGCCTGGTGCGCGAGCTCGGCGCCATGGGCTCCACCGCCCCGACGGCCCGGACGTCGTCGGGGTCGGTCCCGGCCTTGGCCGGGACGTCGCCGTCCTGGCCGGAGGCGAAGGCGGACGCACGCCCGGGCATGCGCACCCGCACCGTGGCCGCGACTGCGGGCCGGGCCGCGGCGATCCCCGGGGCCGCTCGATCCGAGGGAGCCTCCTCCTCCGGCGCCAGGGCGCTCGGGGCCGCCACCGACGGCCGGGTGCCGAACGGGAAGCGCGCGGTCTGCGGCGCCGAGCTCACCGGCCGCGCGCAGCCTCGATCGCGGAGCTCGACGCCGAGCTGCCGCGCCGCCGCGGTCCGGTCTCGCGCGATCAGATCGAGCAACGCGCGCGCCGCCTTGGCGCTCGACAGCCGCGCATCGCGCCAGCGGACGAGCAGCGCGCGCGTGAACGCCTCGAGCAGCGGATCGACGTCGACGAACGGCGCGCGCCGCTTCATCGACGGGATGGGGCGCGACTGGTACGAGCTCACGACCTCGGTCCCGCTGCCGCCGAACGGCCTCACGCCGGCCAGCATCTCGTAACAGATCACGCCGAGCGCGAAGAGATCGGCGCGGTGATCGAGCGCCTGCCCCGACGCGTGCTCGGGTGCCATGTAGTGCAGCGTGCCGATCACCAGGCCCTCGCTGGTCAGTCGCCGGCGCTCGCTCGACGAGAGGTCGGAGAGCTCGATCGCGATCCCGAAATCGAGGATGCGCACCGTCTCTTCGCCATCGCCGCGGCGCTCGACGATCACGTTATCGGGCTTGAGATCGCGATGGACGAGGCCGTGCGCGTGCGCGTGGTCGAGACCGTCGCAGAGCTGCCGGACGAGGCGGGTGAACCGCGCCTCCGCCATCGGCCCGTCCCGGAGCAGCTCGGCGAGCGTGCGGCCCTCGGCGTACTCCATCACGAGGTAGCGCAGCCCCTCCGGCGTGATCCCGACGTCGAGGGCGCCCACCACGTTCGGGTGCTGCATCCTGCCGGCGATCTCCGCCTCTCGCTCGAAGCGGCGGCAGGACTTCTCGTTGTCGAGCATCTGCGGGCTCAGGACCTTGACCGCGAGCTTGCGACCGACCTTCACGTGCTCGGCGCGAAACACCGTCCCCATCGCTCCGGCCCCGAGCTGCTCGCAGATGCGATAGCGAGAGGCAAGGACCTTCCCTATCAGTCGATCGAGAGCATTCTCACGGAGCACGACCTCCCCATTCTTCAACACATCTCAAAAAAGAGTACGCACGAACACGGTGAGGCAACGGTCAGTCGTGCCGATTACACTGCGGGAGGAGAGCGCCCAAGGGACATCTCCGTCGAGCCCGCCCCGGACCAGGACCGTGCGCGCGGCGATCACCGCGAGATCTCAGCGCCACGCTCGAGCGCGAGTGGGTGTGCGTCAGTGCGACGTGCTCAGCCGCACGGTCACATCGTTCGAGATCGCATTGGCCGTCGCAAAGTCCGGCTTGCCATCCTTGTTGAAGTCACCCGTCGCGACACCGTACGAGACCTGCCCCGTGGGGCCGGTGTCGAGCACGGCCTCGAAGCTGCCGTCTCCCACACCCAGCAGCACGCTGGCGGTGCTGGACTTGTAGTTCGCCGTGATCACATCCGGCGCGCCATCCTGGTTGAAGTCGGCCACATCGATCGAATACGGCCCCGTACCCTTGCCGGTGCTCGAGACGATCGGCTTGCGGAACGCGCCGTCGCCGCGGCCCAGCAGCACGCTGACGTCGTCGCTGCTGCGATTCGCGCACACCAGATCGAGGTGGCCGTCGCGATTGATGTCCCTCGTGATCAGGATGTACGGCGACACGCCGCCCTCCCGGTACGGGACCTCGGTCTGGAACGTGCCGTCGCCGTTGCCGAGCCGCACGACGATCGTCCCGCTCTGCGAGTCGGCGATCGCCAGATCGTTCGTCCCGTTGCCGTCGAAGTCCCCGATCGCCGCCGAGTACGGCGCCGACGCCCCGATGATGCCGACCGGGAGATCGATCGCCGGATCGAGCGTGCCATCCGCGTGGCCCAGGAATTCGCTCACCGAGCTCGACAAGGGATTCGTGGCGACCACGTCGGGGTTGCCGTCGCCGTTGAGATCCCCCACCGCGAGGTTCGACGTCTCGGCCCCCGGCACCGTCGCGTAGCTCGTCTTCGCGGCCAGCATGCCGGTGCGGCCGCCCAGCCCGAGCAGGACGCTGACCGAGTTGCCGTGATAGTCGGCCGTCACCACGTCGGCGATGCCATCCCGGTTCATGTCGATGATCGCCCCGCCGGTCGGGTACGCGCCGGTGGTGATCGGCGTCAGCCGCGTGAAGACCCCGGCGCCGTTGTTGACGAACACCGCGATCTGGCTGTCCAGCTCGTTGGCGGCGGCGAGATCGAGATCGCCGTCGCCATCCAGATCCCCGGCGAACAACGCATAGCCCTTGTTCCCCGACGGGTACGAGACCGCGCTCGCGAACGACACCGTCGGCAGCGAGAAGCAGGTCCGGGTGGCCGCCACGCACATCCCGCTGAAGCAATCGCCCCCGGCCGCGCACGACCGCGCGCCCGCGCACTTGTGGCACGTCGGCCCGCCGCAATCGATATCCGTCTCCTGCCCGTCCTTGACGCCGTTGGCGCACGGCAGCGGCACGCAGCGCCCGTTCGAGCAGGTGCTCTCGTCGCAGTCGGCGTCCGCGTTGCAGCGGTCGCCGACGTTGCACTTCCCGCATGTCCCGCCGCAGTCGATGTCGGTCTCGTCGCCGTTATGGATCAGATCCGTGCACTGCGGGTTCAGGTAGAACACGCAGCCGGAGCCGCCGGCGCCCACTCCCACGAGCACGATCACGGCGACGGCGACCGCCATCGCGCCGGTCACCCGAAACAATCTCCCTCTCGACATCCCCGCCCCCTCCTGCTGTGGTCCCGGCTGCTTCATCCCTTCGATTCGATGTACCGTGTATGCCACAGGTTCAGCACCATGGCAGTCCACAGCTTCGTGCTGTGATCTCGCTCGCGTCCACGGTGAGACTCCAGCAAGGCCGCGAGCGCCTCCTTGCGGAGCAACCCGAGCTTCGTGAACCCGGTCTCGAGCAGCACGGGTCGCGCCCAGTCGCCCAGCCGGCCGGCGAACAGCTCCTGCACCGGCGTGCGGAACCCCTGCTTGGGCCGATAGATAATATCGTTCGGCAGCACGCCCTCGATCGACTTCTTGAAGAAGTACTTCACCCAGCTATCGCGATACTTGTACTTCGCCGGCACGTTGTAGACCCAGTGCGCGTACGCCGGCTCGGTGAACGGGCACCGGGCCTCGAGCGCCAGCTTCGACGACAAGAGGTCCAGCTTCGAGAGCATCAGGTTCCCGAAGTAGTTGTCCTGCATCATCGCGTAGATCATGTAGTTCAGATAATCGCGCTTGGCGTGCGCGCTCGCGTCGACGCGCTTGCGGTTCCGCCTGACCACCGTCTCCGGCAGCTCGCCCTGGCACCGCGCCCACAGCTCCGGCGAGATCAGGTCCGGCAGCTGGCTCTGCGCCCACGACACCTCGTAGCTCCAGAAGTACTCGCCGTCCTCGGCCGCGCGCCGCAGCACGTCGGAGCGGCCGGGCGACAGGAACGGCGCCAGCTTCGCCGCCGCGCCGCGCACCGGGCGGGGGAGCCGCATCAGCGGCTTCCAGCGCGCGTTGTAGCCGTCGCGGATGTGCACCATGCCCCCGTGGCCGCAGGTCAGCTCGTCGTTGGCCTCGCCGGTGACCACCACCCGGAGGCCCTGGTCCTTGCACATCCGCAGCGCGTGGAACAGGAACACGCTCGACGGCTCGGAGACCAGATCGTCCTGCGCCTCGATCGTCTGCGGGATGAGCTCCAGGAACTGATCGGTCGACAGCAGCGCCTCGTGGTGCTGGCTCTTGGCGTACTCGGCGACCTGGCGCGCGAAGTACAGGTCGTTGTACTTGGTGTCGCCCTCGAACTCGGCGAGCCCGACGGTGAAGGTGTGGAGCGGGTTCGCGCCCTGGCGCGACAGCAGCACGACGTTGGAGCTCGAGTCGTTGCCGCCCGAGCAGAACGCGCCGATCGGCCCGGAGCCCCGGCGCCGCCGCACCGCGGCCTGGTGCAGCTCGCGGGTCTTGTTGATGTAGTAGGCGGCGTCGTCGCGCTCGTCGACCGGCGCGTCGAGCAGGTCCCACCAGCGGCGCTCGGTGGCCACGCCGTCGGGCGTGAGCTCGAGCGCGGCGCCCGCCGATACCCGGCGAACCCCGGCGAACAGCGTGCGCGGACCGGGCGAGGTGAGGAACACCAGGTACTGGAGGAGCGCGACGTCGTCGTGGCCGCGCGTGACCAGCGGGTGGCGAAGCAGCGCCTTGATCTCCGACGCGAAAATCGCACCCTCGGACGAGCTCCAGTAGTAGACGAAGCGGACCCCGAGCGGGTCGCGCGCGAGCGTGAGCCGGCTGCGCTTGCCGTCCCAGATCGCGAGCCCGAACTGCGCGTCGAGCCCGCGCCAGCCCTCGGCGCCGCGCGCGGCGAACCGCTCGAGCAGCGGCTGCACGCTCTGGCCGCCGTCGTCGGCGAACACGTGGCCATCGCACGCCATCGCAATCGCGCCGTCGGGCGACACCGCGACACCGGGGCTCTGCTCGCCGGGCTGCGTGCGCAGCCAGCGGAACCCCAGGCGCGCGGCGCCGTCGGGCGCGTGCCAGGTCGCGGCGCCATCCGGTGCGCGGATCGCCAGCGCGTCCAGCATGGCGGAGAGCTCCGCTTCGGCGCCCGGACGCCGAGCGATGTTTCCGATCATTCCGCAGATTGCTGACATGGATTATGACGGGTTATCGTACAACGCCTGGTATGCGCGGGCTACCGCGTGAATGCTGTGCTTTTGCTCGGCCTCGGCGAGTGCATTCTTGCTGAGTGAGCGCCGGAGCACAGTATCGCCGGCCATCTGTAAGAACGCGTCCGCCATCGGCTGGGGCGATTCGGGCCGCACCACGAGCCCGGTCACCCCATGGTTCAACAGCTTGGGAATCTCGTTGACCGCGGTGGCGACGATCGAGCTGCCGGCGCACTTGGCCTCGAGCAGCGCCACGCCGTAGGGCTCGAACTTCGAGGCCAGGACAAACACGTCGAGCGCGCGGAGCAGCGCCGGCACGCGGGTCCAGTGGCCGAGCAGGACGACGCGGTTGGCGATACCGAGCTCGGCGAGCTGGCTCTCGATCGCGCCGCGCAGCGGGCCGTCGCCGGCCAGCACCATGCGCAGCCGCCGATCGTTGCGCGCCGCCAGCGCGAACGCCGCCAGCTGCGTCGGATAGTCCTTCTGCTCGACGAGCCGGCCCACGCTGCCGACCAGCACGGTCTCGCCGTTGGCGCCGAGCTGCTTGCGCAGCGCCGCGACCTCGTCGTCGGTGACCGCGCGATACGGCCCGAGGTCGATGCCGTAGCTGATCGTGCGCATCCGGCTGCGCAGCGCCTTGTAGCCGAATCGCGCCATCGGCCCGGTCGCGTTGGCGGTGAACCGGCAGAACCGCTCGCCGAGCTCGTCGGACACCGCCACGATGTAGTTCATGAGGCCGCACGCCAGCTGGTTGCGCAGCGCCTGGCGGCGGCCGCGGTTGACCAGCTCCTGGGGCAGGAACGTGTACTCGCGATCGGGCACCTGACAGGCGAACGCGCTCAGCGAGCCGACCGTCGCGCGGATCCCGCTGAGCCGCGCGGCGAGCCCGGCGTAGAGCAGCGGGCGCGGGTTGACCGGATGGACGACCTTGACGCCGAGCCGGCGGATCAGCTGCGCCAGCTTCCACACCCCGTCGGGACGAAGCCCGGCCGGCAGCGGCAGGATCTCG
>Ga0134123_10002886_pt1 | contig 11162 bp, 5 predicted proteins | sample KB303_FD_96460 | JGI IMG/M metagenome (GOLD analysis project Ga0134123, IMG submission 96460) | Terrestrial soil microbial communities without Nitrogen fertilizer from Kellogg Biological Station, Michigan, USA - KB3-0-3 | ecosystem: Environmental > Terrestrial > Soil > Unclassified ...
CCTCTACCCGCATCCCCACCGGATGGGCGGCCACGGCGCGGGGAGATCGCGGTGAGCAAGCGCGCGCGGCTCGGCGCCCTGCGCATGACGGCGGTGGGCCTCGCCCTGCTGCTCTGGCTGTGGGTCACCGTCGAGCGCCGCGGCGAGCGGCCGGCGGAGAAGATCGTCGACGCGACGGTGACGTACAATCCGCCGCCCGGCATGATGATCCTCGACCCCCAGGGAACGGTGCGCGTGCGGCTGCGCGGCAGCGAGCGCGCCATCCGGCGGGTGAATCCCTTCCAGATCGACGTCCAGGTGGTGGTGCGCGCCGACCGCCAGGGTCCGGTGGAGGTGCGGCTGACCCCCGACGACGTGATGATGCCCGAGGGGCTCGAGGTGGTCAGCATCGAGCCCAACGTTCTGCAGCTGCACGTCGACCAGGAGGTGCGCCGCCTGCTGCCGGTGGAGGTGCCGCTGATCGGCGAGCCTGCCGCCGGTGCCGAGCTCGCCGGCAAGCCGCGCGTCAACCCCGCCGAGGTGCTGGTCACCGGGCCGCGCCGCGTCGTCGACGCGCTCTCCGCCGTGCGCAGCAACCCGATCAGCCTCGACGGCCACGCCATCGACTTCCAGGAATCGGCGCTGCTGGTGCAGTCCGACCCGCTGCTGCAGCTGCAGACACAGGTGGTGACGGTGAGCATCCCCATGCAGGTGCCGCAACCCGTCGCCGAGCCGACGCCGACGCCGCGGCGGCGCGGGTAATCGCGCGCACCGACAGCGAGACGACTGCCGTGAGCGACGACGCGCAGCCGCGCCTCTTCGGAACCGACGGCATCCGCGCGCCGTTCGGCGAGCACCCGCTCGACCGCGAGACGGTGGTGGCGCTCGGCCGCGAGCTGGGACTGGTGCTCGCGGCGGAGGCAAGCGCGCCGCACGTGGCGCTCGGCGGCGACACCCGCGACAGCACCGAGACGCTGTGCCGCTGGCTGGCGGCGGGGCTCCTCGACGCCGGCGCGCGCATCACCTACCTCGACACCATCCCGACGCCGGGCGTGGCGTGGGCGGTGCGCGCCCTCGGCGCCCGCGCCGGCGTCACCGTCTCGGCGAGCCACAACCCGTGGCCGGACAACGGCATCAAGCTCTTCGACGAGGCGGGCCGCAAGTGGTCGCCGGCGGCCGAGGCGGCGCTGGAGCGGGCGCTGGAGCGGCACCTCGCCGAGGGCTCGCGCGACGCGACCGAGCCGGTCCTCCACGTCGACCGCAGCGGCTACGAGGCCTACGTCGGCTTCCTGACCGGCCTGCTGCACGAGCCCGGCGCGCTCGCCGGGCTGTCGGTGGTGCTCGACACCGCCCACGGCGCCACCTATGAGATCGCGCCGCGCGTCTTCGCCGCCCACGGCGCCAACGTGCGCCAGCTCGCCGGCACGCCGGACGGCCGCAACATCAACCTGCGCTCCGGCTCGACACACCCCGAAGCGCTCGCCGCCGCGGTGGTGGAAGCCGGCGCCGACCTCGGCATCGCCTTCGACGGCGATGGTGACCGCGCGCTGCTGGTCGACGCCGAGGGCGAGGTGCGCGACGGAGACGCCATGCTCTACCTGTGGGCGCGGGCGCTGTTCGCGGAAGGGCACCTCGACCCGCCGGCCATCGTCGCCACCTCGATGAGCAACCTCGGCCTCGAGCACGCGCTTGCCGCGAGCGGCATCGACGTCGTGCGCTGCGACGTCGGCGACCGCACGGTGATGGAGACCATGCGGCAGCGGGGCATCAAGCTCGGCGGCGAGCAGTCCGGACACCTGGTGCACGCGGCCACCACCTCCACCGGCGACGGCCTGGTGACCGCGCTCACCCTCGCCCACCTCGTGCGCCGTGCGCGGCGGCCGCTCGCGCAGCTGCTCGCCGGCTTCCACCGCTACCCGCAGATCCTGCGCAACGTCCGCGTGCGCGAGAAGCGTCCGTTCGAGCAGCTGCCGGAGGTGGCAGCGGCGCAGGCAGCGGTGGAGACCGAGCTCGCCGGCAAGGGCCGCCTGGTGCTGCGCTACAGCGGCACCGAGCCGCTCGCGCGCATCATGCTCGAGGGGCCGGAGCTACAGGCGCTCGAGCAGCAGGCGGCGCGCCTCGAGAGCGCCATCCGCGAAGCGGTGGGCGCCACGGCTTGACCGCGGCGCCGCACCGCTTCAGGCCGGCTCAGCGATAGCGAAGGCGCAGCGCGACGCGCAGCGCTCGCGGACCGGCGATCTCGGTGACGCTGCCCACGGACGGCGACGAGTAGCCGTCGCTCGCGGTGCGCAGCCGGTAGTCGCGCTGCAACACCGGCCCCGCATCGAGCACGTTGAAGCAGTGGACGCCGATCGTAAAGGCGAAGTCGCGGAAGGCCAGCTCCTTCTCGATGCCGGCGTCGAGGAGGTGGACGTCGTCGAGGCGGTACGCGTCGTTGCCCACCGCTTGCACGCTGCTCAGTCCCGGGATGCCGTTGCGCTGGCCGAAGCCGAGGAGCTGGTACCAGGGCAGCGGGTAGCCCTGCCGGCCGGAGAGCGCGACGGCGACGTCGAAGCCCCAGGGCCGCGCCGGCGCCACCTGGTAGAGGGCGTTGAGCGCGTACGACCAGCGGCTGTTGACGTAGACGCCCGGCCTGGAGTCCGGACCCACGGCAGAGGGCTCGAGCACGGGCTCGCCGTCGAAGCCGCCGCCGAGGAGGCGGGTGGGGTCCTCGAGCTCGCGGTCGGGCACGCGCCACCGCCAGTCGGACCAGCTGAAGTTGCCGCGCAACATCCAGCGGTTGGCGAGCCGCTTGTCGATGGTGAGCGAGGCGCCGCGATACTCGTGCTCGCGATCGCCGTTCTCGAGGTGGGTGCCGCCACGGCTGGCGACGCCGGAGCGCAGCTGCCAGTAGGTGTAGCCACCGTCGCCGCTCTCGAGCCGTGAGACCGGCACGTAATCGGCGCGGGTGTGGAGGCGCCCGACGCTGGTCAGGTTCTCGGCGGCCCAAGGATCGCCGTCGAAGACCAGCAGCTCGCGCTCGAGGAGGCCGGTGAGCCGGCGGTAGCTGAGTTGCAGACCGACCACCAGCTCGGGAAGGACCGAGTGCTCGACGGAAGCGAGCAGCTCGTCGGTCATCGGCGCGCGCAGGTCGGGGTCGACGCTATCGCTCTGCAGCAGCCCCCGACCGAGCGGGTCGTAGGAGCCGCTGAAGACGATGGCATCGCCGAGGTCGATCACGCCGTCGCCGTTGCGGTCGACGACGTCGCCGCGGGTGACGACGCCGTCCGGGCTCGTCGTGCCGTCGAGGAGGAAGTGGACGTATCCCGGCTCGGCGAGCGGATCGAGGTGCGTCGCCGTCTCGATGCCGAGCTGGTCGGCGAACCGCGACCAGCTCGCCCGCAGCAGCGTCGTCCGTTCCGGACCCACCGCCCAGGTCAGCCCGACGCGCGGCACGAGCGAGCTCCACTCGAAGCCGGCGCCGCCTCCTGCCGACGACGCGCCCGGCAACAGATCGGGGAACACCGGGTTCGCGCGCACCGCGCTCGCCGCGCGCGTGCCCTGCTGCAGGTCGTAGCGCAAGCCCAAATTGGCGGTGAGGTGCCCCTTCGACACCGTGTCTTGGACGTAGGCGCTCGTGTATTCGTTGGTGGCAGCGGTAGCGGCGTCGCGCGCCGCGTAGAGCAGCGGGCTGGCGCCGCCGGCGTACTCGACGGCGATGGCGTAGCCGGCCCCACCCCACTGCGATGACGACTTCGCCTCGGCCTCGCGGTAGCCGCCGCCGAGCTTGAGCTCGTGGCTCAACGATCCGGTGCTCGCGAAGTAGGAGCCGTCGGCCTTGAGCTGGCGCTGCCGGCGCTCTGCCCGCTCGTGTGTGAAGGTGTGATGCCAGCGGCCGTCGCTGTCGAAGTAGGCGGTGCGGTCGTCGCCACCGCGAGGTGTGAGCTCGAAACCGTTCCTCACCGCGGAGTACAACCCGGTGACGTAGAGCTGCGAGCCGAAGATCTGGGTGTCCTCGATTCGCAACGCCGTCGGCGCGCCGCCGAGCCGCGATTCGTTCCATGTGGTCTCTTCAGGACGGAACGGATCGCTGCCGGCACCGCGCTCGCGCTTGTCGCTGTCGAGGGCCGAGACCACCACCGAGTTGTCGACGGTGGGCTGAGCGTTGATCTTGAGCGCCGCGTTCTCGATCGTCGTCGAAGTCTCGAGGTCGGCGGTGCTCAGCAGCTCGGCGTTCTGCGCCGCCTGCGACCCCCAGACCCACACGCGGTCGCGCACGATGGGACCGCCCAGCTCGGCCCCGTAGTCGGCGAGGCTCGCCACGCGGTTGGCGCGCTCGCGCGAGGCCTGCCAGCTGCCGTCGGCGACGACCAGGCGGCCGCTGCCGCGCCACTCGTTGGTGCCGCGCTTGGTCACCAGGTTGAGCGCCACGCCGCCGGTGGCGGTGGCGGAGTCCGAGCCGCCGGTCGACACCTGCATCTCCTCGAAGTTGTCGAAGTCGTAGTACGCCGGCGCGGAGCCGAGCGCCGCCATGTCGGTCATCACCACGCCGTCCACCGACCAGCTCGCCTGCGCCATCGCCGAGCCGGGGCCGACGTAGCTCGACTGCTGGCCGGCGGCATTGCCGCCGACGTTGATACGGTCGACGAGCACGCCCGGCGTCGACTGCAGGATCACCCACGGGTCGCGGGTGGTGGGGATCTTCTCGAGCTCGGTGCTGGCCACCGTGGCGCCGGTCGAGATCCGCCGTTCGTCGAGCAGCGGCGACTCGGAGGTCACCGTGATCACGTCCTGTATGGATTGCGCGTTCGGATCCGACGGCGGGGCCGACCCGCCAACCGAGATGGCGCGTGACACCGCGGCCGAGGGAGCGGCCGGTACCGGCCACGTACCACCCGCCACGTCAGCTGGCGCCGACACCGTGCCCCGCGGAACCGCGCCGGGGATGCGGCAGGTCATCAGCGGCGCATCCGCCGGCCGCACCGGCACCTCCTCCACCACGACGAAGCTGGTATACGGCGTCAGCAGCCGGTGCGCGAGCCCCAGCTGCGTCACCTCGCGCGCCACGTGTTGAGGCTCGGCGCCGCTCCACAAGCTGTCGAGCAGCGACTGCACCTTGTAGCCGGCCCACAGCTTGTCGAGCCCGGCGCCGCGCACCTCGACCGCTTCGGGGACGTCCTCCTGCCAGCTCTTGTCGCCCTGCTGCGCCGCCACGCTCACCGATCCAGATTCGCGCAGGCGCGCGCTCACCACTAGCGGCTCGCCCATGTAGAGGTCGGGGATCCGCTCCGGCCACGCCTCGGCCGCCGGATCCGACCACTGCACGCTGAGGTCGCTGAACAACGGCGTGTCGATGCGGGCGAAGAGGTCGGCCATGCCCTCCTTCACTTTCTCGACGCTCGCGATGGCGGTGAGCGTGCCCCGCCCCACGGCCGCGGCCTGGCGAAGGAAGGCGGCGTTCGGCGCCGCACCGATGGCGACCGGAAACAGACGGCTGGTGCCGAGGCGCTGCCTGACGAAGCGCAGCACGTCAGCCTCGTTGGAGACCTGGCCGTCGGTGGCGAAGATCACCTGGCGCACGTAGCCGCGCTTGGCATCCGCGGTGGGCAGCGCCAGGTCCAACGCCGGCAGCATCTCGGTGCCGCCCCGGGTCTCCAGCGCGCGCACCCACGACTTCGCCTTGTCGATCGCCGCGGCGTCTGCCCAGACGCTGCTCGGGAGCATCGCCTCGGCCGTGGAGTCGAAACGCACGACGTTGAAGAGATCGCCGGGCGCCAGCCGTTCGAGCCCGAGGACCAGCGCCTCGCGCGCCTGGTCGAGCGAGGTGCCCGTCATCGAGCCCGAGGTGTCGATGACGAAGATGGTCTCGCGCGGCAGGCGCGCCGCCGCCGATTCGGGCGCATCGGGAGGCATCACCATCAGCAGCGAGTAACGCTCCCCGTTCACCGTCTCGGTGAAGTGGACGGCACGCGGCGCCTTGCCCACGGCAGGCGTCCAGTCGAGCAGGAAGTCGGCGTCGGCGACCGCCACGCCGTCGGCGAGGTCGACGGCGTACCGCAGCTTGCGGTCGTCGCGCTTCACCGCGACGCGATGCGAGGAGCTGTCGATCGCTCCCACCGGGAAGCCCGGCGCCAGCTCGACGTGGAAGCTGAACGACGACGCGTTGGGGCCGGCGACCGGCGCCGGGATCGGCAGCGCGTCCGCGGCCTTCGAGGCGTAGCGCGGCGGCACCACCATCGGAAAGCGCAGCCCGAACCGCCCGTGCCCGTACTGCACCACCTGTTGCAGCTCGACGGCGATCTCCACCTTCTCGCCCGGGCCGAGGTTGGCGACGGCGATGGTGAAAACGCCGGGGCGGGTGACCTCGACCAGCGAGGCGCGATGACCCATGTCGCGGGCCGCCTGGTAGACCGCCGCGGCCTGAGCGCGTTCACGCACGACGCCCGTGAGCACGCGGTCGCCGATGGTCATCCGCAGATCGTCGACGACGGCGCCCTCGGGCAGCGGGAAGACGTAGATCCCTTCCACCCACTCGCTCGTCGGGTTGAGGAAGATCTGCGTTACCCGCGCCCGCGCGACGATGCCGGTGACGCGCATCGACACCGCGGTGCCGACGATCGGCGCCTCGAACGCTGCGCCGTCTCGCGACCGCAGCAGCAGACCGCGGTCGACGTCACCCGGATCCGAGGCCGCCGCCGAAGCGGCGATAAACATCGACAGCCCCATCGTCAGCAGATAGAGCCCGCGACGGATCATGTCCTTCTCCTGACACTCGGCCTGGTCGCGAGCCGCAGGGGCAAGAGTCCTGCCAGCGGCGGCCACGTGCGTGCAGGCTCAACAACGAGCGGCACTTGCCGCGAAAACGATAGGCGCAAGCAACCGCGCCGGCTCAATGCGTTGAACGTCGCGTCGTTCAAGACGTTGAGCGAGCGACGCGGTCGAGCCTTCACCGCGGCGTCACCGCGCGATGACCTATGCTACGAACGGCGCACGCGAGAGCACCACGCACGAACCCAGCGAACGAACCGATGCCGCCCCGTCTCTCCGTCAACATCGACCACGTCGCCACGCTGCGGCAGGCGCGGCGCGCGCCCTACCCGGACGTCGTGGAAGCGGCGCGCATCGCCGAAGAGGCAGGCGCTTCCGGCATCACCGCGCACCTGCGCGGCGACCGCCGCCACGTGCAGGACGCCGACCTGCTGGCGCTGCGGCAGAGCGTGCGCGGCAAGCTCAACCTCGAGATGGCGGCGAGCGACGAGATGCTGCGCATCGCGCTCGAGATGCGGCCGCACCAGGTGTCGCTGGTGCCCGAGCGCGCCGACGAGGTGACCACCGAGGGCGGGCTCGACCTCCTCGCCCACGGCGAGCGGCTGCGCGAGGCGGCGTTGCGCATCCGCGATACCGGCATCGCGGTGTCGCTCTTCCTCGACCCGCATCCCGAGCAGCTCGAGCGGCTCGCCGAGATCGGCGCCGGCACCGTCGAAGGCTTCGAGATCAACACCGACGCCTACACGCGCAGCACGGGGCTCGACAGCGAGCTGCACCTGGCCGGCATGCGCGCCGCAGCCGAGCAGGGCAACGCCGCCGGCTTCCGCGTCTACGCCGGCCACGGCCTCACCACCGCCAACGTCGGGCCTGTCGCAGCGCTCCCCCACATGGAGGAGCTCAACATCGGCCACTGGCTGGTGTCGCGCGCCGTCTTCGTGGGGCTCGCCGAAGCGGTGCGCGAGATGCTGGCGGCGATGAGCGCGGGGTGATGGCGGCGCCAGCGCTGCGGGCGGCGTTGGCAGCCGCGCTCGCGGCGGCGCTCACGATCCCATCGGCAGCAGCCGCGGCACCGTTGCCGTGGGAGTGGTGGCGCGACCTCTCCGAGCTCTCGCGCCTCGTCGACGGCGACCAGGTGCTGCTGCGCAGCAGCCACTGCCCTTCGCAGTGCCGCTTCGATCGCACCTCCGCCGGCGACACCCGCTTCCTGCGCATCGAGAACGGCGAGGCGGTGATCTTCGACGAGCCCGGCGCCGGCGCCATCACCCGCATCTGGATGACGATGGGCGACGGCACCAGCATGCCGCTCGACCCCAACGTGCGCATCCGCATCCGCGTCGACGGCGAGAGCGCGCCGCGCGTCGACCTGCCGCTGCCCGAGCTGTTCGCGGGCACCCATCCACCGTTCGTGCCGCCGCTGGTGCTCGACCTCTTCGACAGCAGCGGCGGCAACGTCAGCTACGTGCCCATCCCCTACCGCCGCGGCTGCACGGTGTCGCTCGTCGGCGCTCAGTCAGCCCGCATCTGGTACCAGATCGGCTTCCACCGCCTGGCGAGCGCCGCCGGCGTGGCCAGCTTCCGCGGCGACGAGGACCTCTCGGCGCTCACCCGCGCGCTCGATCTGGCGGGCCGCGATCCCTGGCCGCAGCCGGCGCCGCATCGCCAGGAAGGCGACCACGCCCTGCAGTACGGCGGCACCACGGTGATTTGGGAGCGCGAGGGCCCGGGCGAGGTGCGCCTCCTGCGCATCGGTGTCCACCCCATCTACTGGCCCCGACTGCGCATCCGCATCGACTTCGACGGCGTCCGCCGCGTCGACCTGCCGGTCACCGACTTCTTCGCCATCGGCCGCGCCCCGGCGGCGCCGACGCGCTCGCTGCTGGTGGGCGCCAACCTGGACGACCAGGTCTTCTACTCCTACTTCCCGATGCCGTTCAAGAACGGCGCGCGCATCGCCATCGTCCACGACGGCATCGGCGACCCGCTCGTCTCCGTCGGCGCCATCGTCGGCTGGAGCAGCGACCCGCCGCCCGCCGACAGCGCGCCATTCTTCGCCCAGGCGCGCAGCGCCGACACCGTCGATCCGGAGCGCGACGTGACGCTGCTCGCGCGCGGCGGCGCCGGCAAGTGGGTGGGCCTCTTCCTCGAGCTGGGCTCGGTCGGCACCATCTCCCACGACTACCTCGAGGGTGACGAGCGCGTCTACGTCGACGGCTCGGCGAGCCCCGCGGTCTACGGCACCGGCGTCGAGGACTTCTTCAACGGCGGCTTCTACTTCGACCGCGGCCCCGTGCTCGCGCCGCTCCACGGCTCTGTCTACACGTTGACCACGGCCGAGGGTGAGCTCGTCGACGGCATGTACCGCCTGCTGCTCGCCGACGCGGTGCCCTTCCACGGCGGGCTGCGCGTGGCGCTCGAGAACGGCCCCGGTCCGCCCACCGGCCACACACGCATGCGTGGCCGCGCCGTCGCCTACGGCTACTCGCGAGACGACGCCTCGTGGCGGCTCGTCGACCGCCTCGACCTCTCTAAGGCGCGATCGGCGCGCGACCACCGCTATCAGCCGCCGCGACTCGCGCGCTGCGCCGCCGTGACCGGGGCCTTCGAGAACGACCCGCCGCTGGTAGGTACGGCGCTCGGCTGTTCATTCTCGAGGGGCCAGTCGAGCTTCACCCTCCGCTCGCCGCGTCCGGGACCGCTGCGCCTACGCCGCCTCCTCGACGCCGCCACTGGCACTCCCGAAGCCGACGTCTTCGTCGCCGGCAAGCGCGTCGCCACCTTCCCCTACGTCCCCGCCAACCCCGACCGCCGCTGGCAGGAGCTCGACCTCGACCTGCCGGTCCTTGGCGGCGAGCTGCTACGCATCAACGTGGCCCCGCACGCGGAGCCCGGCGGCGCGAAGACCCACAACGAGTTCGCCTACGAGCTCTGGCAAGGCCAGTAGGCGCGAACGACGGTCCTCTCCTACCGCTCGATCTCGACCTGCTCCCCCACCGCCGGCTCGGGGTCGGCGGAGATCACCACCGTGGCGTCGATGGGGAGCAGGACGCGGTGGGTGTTGGCGCCGAAGCGGAGGTTGACCTCGTAGTAGCCCTCGGGGGCGACACGGATGAGGGTGCCGCGGGCGCTCTTGAGACCGAGCAGCTCGTTGTGGATCAGGACCTCGTTCGGGATCTCCATGCGCCGCGCCCTCCGCTGTCAAGAAAAGATCAGTCGTTCCAGAAGCCCTGGTCCTTGTACTCCTTGAGCTTCCTCTGCAAGGTCCGCAGGCCGATGCCGAGCAGGTGCGCCGCCTGCGCGCGGTGGCCGCCGGTGCGCGACAGCGTCTCGAGGATCGCCTGGCGCTCGATCGCCTCCATGGTGCGCGGCGTGCCGTCGGAGACCTGCACCGGCTGCTCGCGCCGCACGCCGCCGCCGCCCGGGCTGCCGCCATCGCGCAGCTCGGCCGGCAGGTCGTCGACGTCGACGACGCGGCCCTGGTGGAAGATCACCATCGTCTCCACCGCGTTCTTGAGCTGCCGCACGTTGCCCGGCCAGTCGTAGCCGGCGAGCGCGTCCATCGCCTCGTTGGTGAGGGTCTTCTCGTCCTTGCCGTGCTCGGCGCAGAGCTGCTTAAGGTAGTGCTCGACGAGCAGCGGAATGTCGGCGCGGCGCTCGCGCAGCGGCGGGATGCGCAACGTCACCACCTTGAGGCGGTAGTAGAGGTCCTCGCGGAAGCGCCCCTCGGAGACCTCCTTTTCAAGGTCGCGGTTGGTGGCGGCGACGAGCCGGAAGTCGACGTCGATGAGCTCGCCGCCGCCGACGCGCATCACCTGCCGCTCCTCGAGCACGCGCAGGAGCTTGACCTGCAGCTCGGGGTAGAGCTCGCTGATCTCGTCTAGGAAGAGGGTGCCCTTGTGCGCCAGCTCGAATTTGCCGATCTTCCGCGCCACCGCGCCGGTGAAGGCACCGCGTTCGTGGCCGAACAGCTCGCTCTCCAGGATGTCGCTGGGGATGGCGCCGCAGTTGATGGCGAGGAAGCGCTCGTCCTTGCGCGGGCTCGCGTGGTGGAGGGCGTTGGCGACCAGCTCCTTGCCGGTGCCGCTCTCGCCGATGATGAGCACCGTCGAGCGCGTCGGCGCCACCAGCTGCATCTGCTCGAACAAGCGCTCCATCGGCGCCGAGCGGCCGACGATCGACTCGAAGCCGTAGCGCTTGTCGAGCATCTGCCGGAGCGTGGTGACCTCTTCCTTGAGCCGGCGGTTGTCGAGCAGCGTCGTCACCCGCTTGCGCAGCTCGTAGAGGTCGACCGGCTTGGTGAGGTAGTCGTCGGCGCCCACCCGCATGGCCTCGACCGCCGATTCGATCGAGCCGAAAGCGGTGATGAGGACGACGCCGAGGTCGTAGCCGCGGCCGCGCACCTGCTGCAGGAACTCGATGCCGTCCATGCCCGGCATGCG
>Ga0134123_10002887_pt1 | contig 11161 bp, 11 predicted proteins | sample KB303_FD_96460 | JGI IMG/M metagenome (GOLD analysis project Ga0134123, IMG submission 96460) | Terrestrial soil microbial communities without Nitrogen fertilizer from Kellogg Biological Station, Michigan, USA - KB3-0-3 | ecosystem: Environmental > Terrestrial > Soil > Unclassified ...
CGGCAGCTGCGGCTCATCGCCCTGCACGTTCACGACGACGGTGCGTCCGTCCCAGCCGCGCGCTGCGGCAACCTCGGCGATGCGATCGGTGCCCGACATGTGATCGTCGCGTGTCATCACAGCCAGTGATCGTCCCGGCGAGCGCGGATCGATAGCCGCAGCTGCGATGCGCGCGTCGTCCGTCGCCACCAACACTTCGTCGGCCGCGCTCCGGCAGGCAGCATCGATGACCCACTGGATCATCGGCCGGCCGCCGAGGTCGACCAGCGGCTTGGCGGGCAAGCGCGTCGACGCGTAGCGTGCCGGGATGACGACTTTGAATCCCATGCCGCTGCTTCAGTCCCGCAGCAGCGGATCCATGGGCTCGAGCACGCGCGCTTCCTCTTCGAGCATCACAGGGATGCCGTCGCGAATCGGATAGGCGAGCCGATCGGCGCGACACACCAATAGCTGCTGCACCTTCGAGTACTGCAAAGGTCCCTTGCAGAGCGGGCACGCGAGAATGTCGAGCAGCTTCGTGTCCATGAGTGTCATCCAAGTGGATCGAGCATTGCCTGCACCGCCGCCGCATCCTGCTCGGTCACCATGACATCCATGCGCACGGCCCAATGCCGTTGATCGGCGATCGCGCGGGATTTTACTGCATCCTTTTCCGTCATCAGCACCGGCAATGCATCGGGAAAGCTGATGTCCGCAGCGGTCAGGCGAGCATGATCCGGGAGCGCGTGAGGTGCAACCTCGATGCCGAGCTCCTGCAGGGCTGCGAAGAACTGCTGTGGATGGCCGATGGCCGCGACTGCGTGCACACGGCTGCCCTTGAATGTCTCTACAGGACGCGTCTCGCCGCTGACCAGCGCCCTCGCGGCCGAGAGCCGCGCACATGCTTGGATCGTCGCAGGCACCGGTGTCAGCGAACGCGCGGAACCGTCGCGCCAGGAGACCACGCGCAGGTCTGCCTGCGTGAGCCTGCTCACCGGTTCGCGCAGAGGGCCGGCGGGGAGCAGCCGCCGATTGCCTACACCGCGGCGGCCGTCGATCACGACGATCTCGCGATCGCGCGCCAGTCGATAGTGTTGCAGTCCATCGTCGGACAGCACGATCTCGGCGCCGCGCTCGACTGCTCGCTGCGCGGCCGCCACGCGGTCGGGCCCTGCGACGACGATCGCGCCAGTGCGGCTCGCCAACAGCACAGCTTCATCGCCCACTTCCTCGGGCGCGGAGTCGCTGCTGACGTCGCGAGGCCAGTGCGACGAATTGCCACCGTAACCGCGCAGGACGATCCCGACTCGCCTGCCCTTCGCCTGCAGTTGCGTCGCGAGCCAGATCGTAAACGGCGTCTTGCCAGTGCCGCCGACGGTGACGTTGCCGATCACGACGACCGGCCGTCCGACTCGAACGCGCGGCAGCAGACCAATGCGATATGCCATGCGGCGGCACGCGACCAGCGCGCCGAACAGCCACGACAGCGGCAGCAAGAGCAGCGAGAGCCACTGCGCGTGCCGGTCGTACCAGACTCGCTGCAGGAACGAATCGGCGGAGGCGCTCACGCAGCGAACTGGAGTCGATGCAGCGTCGCGTACTGTCCGTTGTGCGCCAGCAGCTCGGCGTGCGTGCCGTTTTCCACGATCCGGCCGCCCTCCATGACGACGATGCGGTCGGCCTTCTCCACGGTGGAGAGGCGGTGCGCGATGACCAGCGTCGTGCGGTTGTGCATCAGCTCTTCGAGCGCCGCTTGAATGATGCGCTCCGACTCGGTATCGAGCGCCGAGGTGGCTTCGTCGAGAATGAGGATCGGCGCGTTCTTCAGCAGCGCTCGCGCGATCGAAATGCGCTGCCGCTGGCCACCGGAAAGCAGCACGCCGCGGTCGCCCACCATCGTGTCGAGTCCTGCCGGCAGTGCCTGCGCGAACTCCATTACGTGCGCGGCGCGCGCGGCCTCTTCGATCGCCTCCGGCGACGTATCGCGCCCAAACGCAATGTTGGCGCGGATCGTGTCGTTGAACAGCACGACCTCCTGGCTGACCAGCGCAATCTGGTTGCGCAGATTGGTCAGCTCGTACTCGCGTACGTCGTGACCGTCGACGCGCACCGCCCCTTCGTTCACGTCGTAGAATCGCGGCAGCAGATTCACCACCGTCGATTTGCCGCTGCCGGTTCTGCCGACGATCGCGATCACCTGCCCGGCCGTGACGCGCAGGCTCAGGTTCTGCAGCGTGACGCCTTTACCGACGGGATACGAGAACGACACGCGCTCGAATTCGATCTCGCCCCGCACGCGCTGCGCGACGAGCGTGCCGCCCGGCGGCTCGGACGGCTCGTCGAGCAGCTCGAAGATGCCTTGTCCCGCTGCTATGCCCTGCTGCATGGGACCGGCCACGGCGACCAGGCTGCGCAGCGGTTGACTGATGTTCACCAGCGCGACGAGAAAGCCCATCAGCTCACCCATCGTCTTGCGTCCGTGAACCACATCGGCGATCGCGATCGACAGCACGACAGCCGAGCCGAGCGCCATCACCAGCTGCACGACCGGATTGGACAGGCCCTTGGTGAGCACCAGGCGCATGTACGACTTGCGATTGTGCTCGTTGACCGCCTCGAACTGCGCGTTCTGGTAGCCCTGTGCGTTGTACACCTTGACGACCCGCGGCGCGTCGAGCGTTTCCTTGGCGACGCGCGTGATGTCGCCCATCGAGTCCTGGATACGACGGCTGTAGCGGCGGAATTTGCGGTTGATGATGGTGACCAGCCACGCCACCACCGGGCCCATCGTGATGGCGATCGCCGCCAGGCGCGCATTCATGTAGAACAGGTAGCCGATCGACAGAATCACCGTCAGCGCCTCGCGCACCGCGACGACGACCGAGTCCGTCGCGGCCTGGCCGACCTGCTCGGTGTTGTAAGTCAGCCGCGACAGCAGGACGCTGCTCGAATTGCGATCGTAGTAGCCGATCGGCAGCTGCATCATCCGCTCGAAGATCTGCGAGCGCAGGCGCTTCACCACGTGACGGCCGACGTGGCCCATGCAGTAGGTCTGCACGAAATCGCCCAGGCCGCGCAGCACGAACAAGCCGATCAGCGCGAGCGGCAGGACCAGTATCGTGCGCGGGTCGCGCTTCGACACGATATCGCCGAACTCCCTGGCGAACCCAGCGAAGGAAGCCATGCTGGCGGCGAACAGGATTGCGCCGAGCACGCCGAGCAGGAACATCTGCCGATGCGGACGCACGTAGCTCAGCAGACGCCGGTAGGTCTGCCACGCGCCAGGCGCAAGCACTGACTTCGGAGCGCGATCGGGAGCGTTCATGCGGACCAGTGAGCGCCGTTCAGTTCGTGGCCGGCGTGCCGGCACTCTCGTTCACGGTCGCGATGCTGATGGCGCGAAACCCGAGGCGACCGAGCACATCCATGGCAGTGACGACCGACTGATGCGTGGAGCGCGCGTCCGCGCGGATCGTGACCGGTATATCGCGCGCTTCGCCCGCCACTTTGGCGATGGCGGCCGACAGCGTCGCCGGACTGGTATTGATGAGCGTCTGGCCGTTGACCCGATATTCGCCCGAGGCCGTGACGCTGACCTCGATCGGATCGCGCTTCTGACCGGCCACGGGCTCCTTGCTGGCCTGCGGCAGCTGCAGCGTGATGCGCGAGTCGTCCACGAACTTGGTCGACAGCATGAAGAAGATCAGCAGCAGCAGGATCACGTCGACGAGCGAGATGACGTTCAACTCGGGATCTTCGTGATCGCGCGAGCGCAACCTCATGCGGCGGCTCCTCTCGAGCCGGCGTGGGCGCCCGATTGCAGGCGGACGCCGGGCTGCGCCTCGATCGCCGTCACCAGCTTCATCGCTTCCTTTTCCATGGCCACGACCAGTCTCTCGACCCGGCCGCGCAGCAGGCGATAGCAGATCGTGGCAGGGATCGCGACAGCCAGGCCGGCCGCCGTACAGATCAGCGCCTCGGCGATACCGCCGGCAAGCGCCGTCGGATTGCCAACACCCGCGGTCGTGATGGCGTTGAACGTGCGGATCATGCCCGTCACCGTGCCGAGCAGTCCCATCAGCGGCGACAGCGAGGCGATCATGCCGAGCGTGCCGATGAAGCGTTCGAGCTCATGCACGACGTGACGACCCGTATCCTCAATGGCCTCCTTGAGGATGGCGCGCTCCCGATGGCGGTTGGCGAGTCCGGCAGCGAGCACTTTGCCGAGCGGCGAATTCTGCTCCAGCGCGGCGATGTGCTTGTCCTGGATCTGTCCCTGCTCGACCCAGCGCCACACCTTGTCGGTGAGCTCCGCTGGCAGGACCCGCTTCGACTGCAGTGTCCACAGCCTCTCGAGCACGATGGCTGCGGCGACGATGGAGGCGAGGATGATCGGCCCCATCATGAAGCCGCCGGCTTTGACTATTTCGAACATGTGCGCAGACGTGGATGTCCGGAATGGGCCTCGTTATTAGCGCGGCATAGTAGCAGATAGCGGCGTGGCGCCAGTCAGCGGTGCCAGTAACGCCGCTGCATCTGCCGATATTCGCGCGCCAGCGGCGGACGATCGGCGGCGAACGTGATCTCGATCGCGCCGCTGTCGGCCGTCGTGAGCACGCGTGCGCCGGCGGCGCGCCAGCGCTCGGCAATTTCACGCCGCGGCAACCCCCAACGATTGCGATATCCGGCCGACACCAGCGCAAGCACAGGACGCGCCGCTGCCACGAACGGCGCTGTCGACGAGGTGCGGCTGCCGTGATGGGGCACGACGACGACCGTCGTGCGCGGCAGCCCGCTGTCCACGATTTCCGACTCCGCAACTGCTTCCACGTCGCCGGCCAGCAGCACACTTCCTGCAGTGCTGTGAACCCGCAGGACACAGGAGGAATCGTTATCGCTGGCACGCGCGGAACGCGCAGGATGCAGCATCTCGAACTGCACGCCATCCCAGATCCAGCGTTGCCCGCGTCGGCATCGCTCACGCGGTCGAGCAAGAGGCCCGACGGAGGGCCCCGCCAGGACGCGCGCCACCGGCACGCCGGCGAGCACGCTGTTCGCGCCGCCCCGATGATCGAGATCGCCGTGACTGACGACGAGCGCATCGACCTGCCGCACCCCGTAGTAGCGCAGATAGGGCAACACGGCGAGCTCGCCGGCGTCGCGGCCCGTGGGGAACGCCGGACCGGCGTCGTAGACGAGTACATGCGCCCGCGTGCGCACGATCACAGCGAGCCCCTGCCCCACGTCGAGCATCGCCACCTCGAAATTCCCGACAGCAGGACCCGAAACGCGATGAAGGACTAACGGCAGGCACAGGACCACGCCTGCTAGCCGCGTCGGCCAGATGCCGGGCGCGACGATCAGCACAACCCCGATGACCATGGCGATGAACGCAGCAGCGGACGGCTGCGGGAAATGCCATACCGCCAGCTGACATGTCGCGAGCCATCGCAACAACGGCCACGTCCACTGCAGCACGTGGGCCGGCAGCGCCAGAACCCAATCGCCGGCAGGCAGCCACAGCGACGCGGCAGATGCGCCGAGCAGCACGGTGGGCACGAGCACCAGCGTGAACAACGGAATGGCAATGACGTTCGCGACCGGCGATATCAGCGAAACGCTGCCGAACGCCGTAAGCAGCAGAGGCACGAGGCCGATCGTCACTGCAAACTGGACGCGCGCGAAGGCTGTGATGGGTCCGTCGCGCCTTACGCAGCCGGCGACGGCGAGCAGAATGATCGCGACCGCGCCAAACGACAGCCATGCGCCCGGCGCGAGCGGAGCAAACGGATCCAGCAGCAGGACGCCGACGAGCGACAGACCGAGCGCATGCGTAACGGCGAGCTGACGCCGATACCAACGCGAGCCGAAATAGATGACGAGCATCAACAGCGTTCGCTGCGTGGGCACCGACAATCCGGCGAGCGAGCAGTAGAGGAGCGCCGCCGCGGCGCCTGCGATAACTTGACCGTGCATTGCGCTCCAGCGGCGTGCCTGCGCAGACCGCAGCCGTACGATCGCGCCGCCGAGCCACGCAGCCAGCGCTGCGACCATGCTGATATGCAGACCGGAAATCGCCATCAGGTGGGTCGTGCCAGTCGCGGCGAACACGCGCCACTGCTCGGTCGTCATCGCCTGCGTGTCGCCGACGGCGAGGCCCTGCAGAACCCCGAGCGCTTGCGGATCGCGCACTGCTTCCTGAATTCGCGCGGAGATCCAACCGCGCGCGCGGGTCACTACATAACGCAAGGACGGCGGTGCGAGCAGCAGGTTGCGAGGATCATCGCGTACGTAGCCGGTTGCACCGATGCCGTCGCGAAACAATTGTGCCTCGTGATCGGCACCGCCCGGATTCGCGAAACCGTTGCGGCGTTTGAGCCGGACGACCAGCTGCCACAGCTCGCCCGCTCGCAGCTCATGCGCGGCGCCATACCACACGAGACGGATCCGCGGCGAGACGCCGCGGCGCGGCTCCACAACGTCAAGCAGGAATTGCGAATCTGCCGCCGCCGGCTGCGGAAACGACGCAACGTAGCCGCGCACCAGCAAGTCCTGCCCTTCCAGGGCGGGCGGCAGATCGCCGGCAGTGCGCCCGGCGGCGCTCAACCAGGTCCAGGCCAGGCCTGCCAGCAGCGCCGCAACCAGCTTGAATCTCCCGACGAACGTCAGCGCCGCCGCAGCGACCAGCAGTCCGAGCGCGCCGTGCCAGTCCGGCAGCCGCGCAAGACAGTGGATGCAGCAAGCACCCAGCAGAAATGCGAGTGCAACTCGTCCCATGCAGACCTCCCTGTCTGAGATACTTCGCGCCTTATGCCGAGACGATTGTTCAAGACCCTGACCCGCCAGCGGCAGCGCTGGAAACAGCCCTGGTTCATGCGGCCGTTCCGGCTGCTGCTCGAGCACCCAGCCTACTGGTCGCTCAATCGCCGCAGCGTTACCCGCGCGTTCTCGATCGGGCTGTTCATCTCCTTCATGCCGCTGCCCGTGCACATCATCGTGGCGACGATCACCACGCTGCTGCTACGCCTGAACGTGCCGGCCGCGATCGCCGGGACGTTCTTCGCCAACCCGCTCACGATCGTGCCGATGTACATCTCGGCGTATTGGGTCGGCTGTCATCTGCTGGGCGTCAGCTTCCACCACATCGCGTTCGAGCTGAGCTGGACGTGGCTGACGACCGCGCTGATCCCGATCTGGAAACCGTTCCTGCTGGGCTGCCTGATCCTCGGCATCGCCACGGCCGTCACCGGCTACATCACGATCGGTGGCATCTGGCACCTGACCCTGGTGCTGAAATATCACAAGCGCAAGGAAGTGAGCGCGCGCAGAGAATCCGCGGTAGGAAAGAAATAGGCTATTGCAGTCTGCCGTCGGTGAGCGTCAGCGTGCGCTGCATCCGAGTCGCAAGCTCCGGCGCGTGCGTCACGATCACCAGCGCCGTCTGCAGTTCTCTATTCAACTCCAGCATCAACTCGAACACCTGTCGCGCGTTCGCGCCGTCGAGGTTGCCGGTCGGCTCGTCGGCAAGCACCACGGAAGGCTGAGTGACCAGCGCGCGTGCGACAGCCGCTCGCTGCCGTTCGCCGCCCGACAACTGCCCCGGTCGATGATCCAGGCGCGAGCTGAGCCCGACGCGACCCAGCAGTGCGGACGCTCGCGCTCGCGCCTCTGTCACCGGCATGCGGCGGATCAAGAGCGGCATCGCGACATTCTCGAGCGCCGTGAATTCGGGCAGCAGGTGATGGAACTGATACACGAAGCCCAGCGCGCGATTACGCAACTCGCCGCGCGCCGCATCGGAGAGCTTGTTGATCTCCTTGCCGGCGATCGTCACCGTCCCTGACGTCGGCAGATCCAGGCCGCCGAGCAGCTGCAGTAACGTGGTCTTGCCCGATCCGGACGCGCCGACGATCGCGATGCGCTCGCCCGCGGCAATCTCCAGATCGACGCCGTTCAGCACTTCGACGCGCGTGTCGCCCTGCTCGAAGTGCTTGATCAATCCGCTGCACGTTAGAACGAGGTTCGGCATGAGATTTTATTCGTGTCGCAGCGATTGGGCCGGCTGCGTCCGCGCCGCGCGCCAGGAAGGATAGAGAGTCGAGATGCAGCACAGACCGAACGAGGTCAGGCTGATTTTCAGCACGTCGCTCCATTCCACGAGCGCCGGCAGGTCGGTGATGAAGTACACCTTCGCGTCGAGGAAGTGCTGCCCGAGCAGCGCTTCGAGGCCGTGGACCAGCCATTCGAGGTTGACGGAGATCAGCACCCCGAGCAGCACGCCGCTCAGCGTTCCGATCACGCCAATCGCGACGCCCTGAGTCATGAAGATCGACAGGATGCTGCGCGGCGCGGCGCCGACGGTGCGCAGGATCGCGATATCGGAGCGCTTGTCCTTCACCACCATGACGAGCGTCGACACGATGTTGAATGCGGCCACGCCCACGACCAGCAGCAGGATGATGAACAGGGCCGACTTCGTCAGCTGAATCGACCGGAAGAACGTCGCATGCTTGCGGCTCCAGTCATCGACGTAATAGCCGCCGCCGAGAGTGACAGCCAGCTCACGCACTACGCGCGGCGCTGCGAACATGTCGGCGAGCTTGAGTCGAATGCCGGTCACGTCATCGCCCATGCGGTACAGGCGCGCAGCATCGGCGATCTGAACGTAGGCAAGGTTGCGGTCGTACTCGTACATGCCGGCGCGGAACAGACCGACGACTTTGAACGTGCGCATGCGCGGCATCACCCCTGCCGGCGTCGTGGTTCGCAACGACGTTACGATGACGACACGCTGGCCCATGCCGACGCCGAGCGCCTTCGCCAGCTCGTCGCCGAGCACGATGCCGTATTCGCCAGGCTTCATGGCGTCGAAAGATCCGGCCGTCGTCTTGCTCGAAATAATCGTGACTTGCCGCTCGTCCTCCGGCAGCACGCCAGTCACGATGGCGCCGCTGCTCTTGTTGCCGGCAATCAGCAGCGCCTGATCCTCGATGAACGGCGCGGCGCCGAGCACCGCCGGGTTGTCGCGAATGCGTGCCGCAGCGTCCTGCCAATCGGTCATGCGCGCGCCGAGCGCGCTGATGGTCGCGTGCGCCGTCAGACTCAGGATGCGGTCGCGCACTTCGCGCTCGAAGCCGTTCATCACCGACAACACGACGATCAGCACCGCGACGCCGATCGCCACACCCGCCATCGAGATGGTCGAAATGAACGAGACGAAGCGGTTACCTCGGCTTGCGCGCAGGTAGCGACGCCCGATCAGGAGCTCGTACTTCATTCGTAGCGCAACGCCTCGGCCGGCTCCGTGGCCGCGCCGCGCAATGCCGGGTAGATGGTGGCGAGCACGGTGAGGATCAGCGCGGTCACCGTGATGCCGACCACCTGCGGCCACTCCACGTCCGACGGGACTTGCGAGATCACGAACACCGTCGGATCGAAAACGTGCATGCCGGTGAGACCCTCCAGGAACGGCACGATCGTGCCGACGTTCAGCGCCAGCGTGAGACCGAGCGCCAGACCGAGCAGCGCGCCGAACCAGCCGATGATCATGCCCTGAGTCATGAACACGCCGACGATCGCGCGCGGCGAGATGCCGACGGTGCGCAGGATCGCGATGTCCGTGCGCTTCTCGTTCACGACCATGACCAGCGCCGCGACGATGTTGAAGGCCGCGACCGCGACGATCAGCATCAGGATCAGCGTCATCATCGTCTTCTCGATGCGGATCGCCCGGAAGTAGCTGGCGTTCTCGATCGACCAATCGCTCGTCTGCAGGTCGGGGCCCAGCGACGCCGCGATCTGCTGCACCCGATCCGGCGCGGCGAAGATGTCCGTGAACTTCAGCCGCAGTCCGCCGGGCACGCCGCCGTTGCCGACGAGCGCTGCCGCATCCTGCAGGCTCACGAATGCGAGCACGTTGTCGTGCTCCTGTGCGCCGACTTCGAACACGCCGCTGACCGTGAACGTCTGGATGCGAGGCTGCAGGTCGATGCCGGCGATCGCCCCCTCGCCTGCCTTGCCGCTGCTGACCGGCACGAGCACCGTGATCTCGTCGCCGACGCGCGCGTCCAGCGCGTAAGCGAGCCCCGCGCCGAGCACGATGTGCCGCTCGCCCGGTCGCAGATCGTCCAGCCGGCCCGCGTTCATGTGCCCGCCGATTTCGGAGACCTGCGGCTCGAACTGCGGCTCGATGCCGCGAATCATCGCCGCGCGCAGATCCTCGCCGCGGCCGAGCATGCCTTGCAGGTCCAGAAAGGGCGCGACGCCTTCGACGTCCGGCTGCTTGCGGATGCGCTCCGCCAGCGTCTGCCAGTCGCGCATGCGCTCGGGTGCAGCGGCGATCGTGGCGTGCGAGGTGAGACTCAGCAGCCGCCCGCGGACCTCGTTTCCCAGGCCATTCATGACCGAGATGATGGTGATGAGCGCGGCGACGCCGACGCAGATGCCAGCCATCGAGATCCAGCTGATGAAGGAAACGAAGAAGCCGCGGCTGCGGCTCACGACGTACCGCAGCCCCACGTAAACGGGCACCGGATGGAACATAAGGCCGGCAAGGCTACTGCAGGCGACCCGGAAATGTGAACTACGACTACTTATGGGGGTGCCGAGCTTGGCCCTTATGTAATGCGTGCATTACAGTCGGTCGTCGCTATTCACGAGGACGATCCATGCGTTCCACATCCTGGCTGATCTGCGCCGCTGCTGCCGTCGTCCTGTGCGGCTCGGCGCTTGCGGACGAGCTGAAGGTCCCTGCAGCGTCCAGTGGCGCAAGCACGCCCGCCAGCGGCATGTCGATGGAGTCGGTTGAGGCGAAGTACGGTGCGCCCAGCAAGCGCGTTCCCGCGGTCGGGGGCGCCTCGGCGCAGCAACCGCCGATCACGCGCTGGGAGTACCCGGGCTTCGTCGTGTTCTTCGAGAACAACCACGTCATCCACACCGTCATTACCCCCGGCTGACAAGTCAGGGGGCTCTTGCTCCTAGAGCCCCCTGCCCCCACCTGCTAACCTCGCCACCCTCTTCGGGGACGCCTTCAGGCGTCGTCCCGAGTGTCATCATTTTGGAGCGCCGTTTTGACCGATCAGGATCGCCCCCTGCTACCCAGCAAGGCCCAGCTGCACGTGCGCTGGGGCCAGCTGTACGGCTCAGCCACGTCGCTGTGGCTGGCCGAGGCTGCGCGCAAGGC
>Ga0134123_10002889_pt1 | contig 11157 bp, 8 predicted proteins | sample KB303_FD_96460 | JGI IMG/M metagenome (GOLD analysis project Ga0134123, IMG submission 96460) | Terrestrial soil microbial communities without Nitrogen fertilizer from Kellogg Biological Station, Michigan, USA - KB3-0-3 | ecosystem: Environmental > Terrestrial > Soil > Unclassified ...
GAGGACGCTGACCAAGACCGGCGTCGCGCTCGCGGCCGGCCAGCAGGTGGTGCGCGTGGTGATGGACACCAACGGCGCCAGCGGATCGGTGGGCAACTTCAACTGGTTCGCCGTCCGGTAACGACGCGCGCTGCGATCATGCGCGCGCCGCGTCAGGTCGCGCTTCGCGCGTTGAGTCGGGTGGGTTGGTTGGGTTAGGTCGCGCTTCGCGCGTTGGAGCCGATTACCCCACGCAACCCACACGACCCAATCATTTCGAACCGTCTGCGAGCGCAGCGAGGTACTTCTCGATGCGCGCGGCGTTCGTGCCGACGTCGCTCAGGCCGACGCGCGACAGCGATCGCACGTCGACGCGGCTGCCGCCCGGCGCCGCTTCAATCCGGACCACCACATCGTCCTTGAACCCGAACCAGAAGGTCGTGTCGGTCGCTTCGATTCGCCCCGCCGGCGGATCGGAGGCGACGATGTCCCAGCCGAACGAGCGGGCGGTCGCGAGCGCGCGGTCGAACGCCTGCGCCGGCGGCAACGGCACGGTCAGCGGCTGGACGCGCGGGTAGGCCTTTTGCTGCTGCGCCGCGATGTCGGGCCCGCCGTAGGCGATCTGGTTGGCGGCGCCGGCGCGGAGCGGCGCCACCGCGACAAACTGCGGCGGCCGCGCCGTGTCGGTGGTGATGTCGTGGATGCGCGGCACGCGCGCGGCCTGTCGCACCTTGGCGAGCGGCGCGGCAAACGCCGCGGCGACGAGGAGCAGCGTGACGATCGGCAGCGCCTTGCCGCTGCCGCGGCGCCACGCGATGAGCATCGCGATGATCGCGAGCAGCGCCGCGGCGATTGCGGCGTAGAACGACCATCGCATGACGAGAAAGGTTGTCGCCAGCCCGGCGGCGCGGGTGCGGTAGAGCGGCGCGGTCGAGGCGAGCGCGGCGACGGCGATGAGGCCGAGCACCAGCCCGCCGATCGCCGCCCGGCTCGTGCGCGGCTCGTCGTAGCGGTTGCGGCGGTATAATTCGCTCACCGTGACGAACATCATACGCTCGCTCGCCGCCGCGACGGCGGCCGTCGTCTTCGGCGCCGCGATCGCGGCGCAGCCGCAGCCCGCACGCGCGGGCAAGCAACTCATCGGCCACCGCGGCGCATCCGGCTACGCGCCCGAGCACACCGCGCCGTCCTACAAGCTGGCGATGCAGCAGAAGGTCGACTTCGTCGAGCCGGATCTCGCGGTGTCGAAGGACAACGTCCTCGTCTGCCTGCACGACGACACGCTGGAGCGCACGACCAACGTCGCCGAGGTCTTCCCCGACCGCGCGTCGCCCGATGCGCCGAGCCGCCAGCCGGGCACACACTGGCTCGCCAACGATTTCACGGTCGCCGAGCTCAAGCGTCTCGACGCCGGCAAGTGGTTCAAGCCCGAGTTCGCCGGCACCAAGATCCCGACCTTCCAGGAAATGATCGAACTGGTGCGCGGCAGCGGCGCCGGCATCTATCCGGAATTGAAATCGCCGCCGCTCTACCGCTCGCGCGGCATCGATCAGACGAAGCTGTTCGTCGACATCGTCAAGAAGAACGGCCTCGACAAGCCCGAGTCGCTGCGGCAGATGCCGGTGATCATCCAGTCGTTCGACGAGGAGACGGTACGGCGGGTCGAGAAGGAGCTGCCGACGATCCCGCGCGTCTTCCTGACCTCGCGCGACGAAGACGTGACCGAGGCGCGGATCCGCGAGCTGGCCAAATTCGCGAGCGGCATCGCGCCCGAGAAATACGTGATCGCGCGGCACCCCGAGATGGTGAAGGCGGCGCACGACGCCGGCCTCACCGTGACGTCGTGGACCTTCCGCGCGGACGAGAAGACCCAATACCCCTCGGTCCGCGACGAGATGGCCCATTTCCTTTACACGCTGGGCATCGACGCGCTATTCACGAACCATCCGGATCAATTCCCGCGGCGGTAAGAACGCAAAGCCCGCGAAGCCCGCCAAGCCGCTGTCACGCTGCGATCACGACCACGACGGAAAACGCAGAACTCGCAGAGTTCGCAGAAGAACGAGTGCGCTTCCGCTGTGAGCTTGGCGACCGGCGCCGGTCGCCTCGAGCTGTCGCCATCGAGTGCGCCAGCTTTGCGGGCTTAGCGGGCTTTGCGTTCCCCTCCGCTCGATCGCAGCGTGACGGTGAACGCTGCCGGGAGAGCAGCCAACCAGCCGCAGCACCCGGCGGGCCGCGGGTTCTGCGTGTTCTGCGTTAATCGTCGTCTCAGCTGCGCGCGTGCATCCGCTCCAGCCGCCGCGTCGCGAAGCGCGCCAGCAGCGAGCACAGCAGCACGATCGTCACCAGCACCAGCGCGCCGGCCCATGCCTGCCGGTGCCAGTCCTCGTAAGGCCCGGTCGCGTAGGTGAACACCTGGACCGTGAGGGTCGAAATCGGCTGCGTCAGGCTGGTGGTGAAGAAGCGATTGTTGAACGAGGTGAACAGCAGCGGCGCGGTCTCGCCGGCGATGCGCGCCAGCGCCAGCACCACGCCGGTGACGATCCCGGGCAGCGCCGCCGGCAGCACCACGGTGAAGACGGCGCGCGCGCGCGTCGCGCCCAGCGCCAGCGCCCCTTCGCGCATCGATCCCGGCACCAGCAGCAGCAGTTCCTCGGTGGTGCGCGCGATGATCGGGATCATCATCACGCCGAGCGCGAAGCCGCCGGCCATCGCGCTGAACTGCTTGAACGGCAGCACCGCCACGCCGTAGGCGAAGACGCCGACCACGATCGAGGGCACCCCGTTCAGCGTGTCGGCGGCGAAGCGCACCGCCGCCGCGAAGCGCGTCCCCGCATACTCCGACATGTAGATGCCGCTGACGATGCCGATCGGCACCGCCATCAGCGAGGCCAGGCCGGTGACGATCAGCGTGCCGACAATCGCGTTCGCCATCCCGCCGCCCGCCTCGCCGACGGGGCGCGGCAGGTGGGTGAAGAAATCGAAGTTGATTGCGCGGATCCCCTGGGTGACGACGAAGAAGAGGATGAAGGCGAGCGGCACCAGCGCAATCAACACCGAGAGCGCGCAGAAGCCGACGAACGCCGACGACAGGAGCTTCCGCAGCGTGTCGGTCATGCCGTCCCCGGCACGGGAGCCGCGGCCGGTTCGGCCGCCGGCGCTTTCGCGCCGCTGCGCGCCATGCTCCAGATGAGCAGCCGTGACATCGTGTTGACCACGAGCGTGATGATGAAGAGCACCAGCCCGATCTCCACCAGTGCCGCCAGGTAGAGCTCGTCGGCCGCCTCGGTGAACTCGTTCGCGATCACGGCCGCCATCGTGTACTGCGGCGCGAACAACGACACCGACACCTGCGGGTTGTTCCCGATCACCATCGTCACCGCCATCGTCTCGCCGAGCGCGCGGCCGAAGCCCAGCATCACCGCGCCGATAATCCCGGTGCGCGCGTAGAACAGCGCGGCGCGGATCGCCTCGAAGCGGGTCGCGCCGAGCGCGTAGGCCGCCTCGCGCTGCGCCGAGGGCACCGACTTCAGCACCTCACGCGCCACCGACGAGCTGAAGGGGATCACCATGATCGCGAGCACCAGCGCCGCCGACAGCATGCCGAGGCCGAGCGGCGGTCCAGAGAACATCGGCAGGCTGCGGACGGCGCCCGGCAGCGACGCCTCGAGCGTGCGCACCGCCGGCACCAGCACGAAGATGCCCCACAGGCCGTAGACGATCGACGGGATGGCGGCGAGCAGCTCAGTGAGGAACACCAGCGGCTGGCGCAGCGCGGCCGGGCACAGCTCGGAGATGAACACCGCGATGCCGAGCGCGATTGGCGTTGCCAGGAGGAGCGCGAGGATCGACGAGTAGAGCGTCCCCCAGATGAACGGCAGGGCGCCGAACTCCCCCGCCACAGGATCCCAGATCTCGGTGCGCCAGAAGTCGAGGCCGAACTGGTTGATCGACTTCATCGACTGCAGCGTCAGCTCGACACCGATGGCGCCGACGATGCCAATCAGCAGCAGCGCGAAGACACCCGTCCCCGCACGGAACCCGATGTCTTTACGCCACGCTTGCGCCATCTGCCGGGATCACCGATTCCCTGACCCGTCGCCCTACTGAGTCCTGATTTTCGCGAGCGCCGCCATCTCCAGCTTGATCACGCCCTCGGGCAGCGGCGCGTAGCCAAGCTCCGGCGCGAACTTCTGGCCGTCGCCGAGCGCCCACTTCAGGAAGTCGACCATCACCTTGGCCTGTGCCTTGTCCTTCGGGCTCTCGTAGAGCAGCAGCCAGGTGAACGACGACACCGGATAGACGCCCTTCCCTGGCGCGTTGGTGATCGAGACGCGGAAGTCGGGCGGCATCTGCGTCGCCGCCGCCCCGGCGGCGGCCGTCACCGACTGGACCGACGCCTTGACGAACTCGCCCGCCATGTTCTGCACCGTGCCGTAGCTCATCTTCGTTTGCAGCGCGTAAATCAGCTCGACATAGCCGATCGATCCCGGTGTCTGCGCCACCAGGCTCGCCACGCCCTCATTGCCGCGGCCGCCGACCCCGGTGGGCCATTTCACCGACGTGTTGACGCCGACCTTGCTCTTCCACTCGGGCGACACCTTCGAGAGAAAGTCCACCCAGATATAGGTGGTGCCCGATCCGTCGGCGCGGTGCGCGACGGTGATGTCGGTGCCCGGCAGGTTGATGCCGGGATTGAGCTTGGTGATCGCGGCGTCGTTCCACTTCGTGATCTTGCCGAGGAAGATGTCGGCGAGGATCGGGCCCGAGAACTTGAGCTCGTCCTTCACGTTGGGGATGTTGTAGACCGGCACCACCGCCCCGAGCACGGTCGGGAAGTGCAGCACCTTGCCCGGCGCGTTCTGCATCTGCTCGGGCGTCATCGGCCCGTCGGTCGCGCCGAAGAACACCGTCTGCTTGATCAGCTGCTGGATGCCGGCGCCCGAGCCGACCGACTGGTAGTTGATGCGGATGTCAGCGTGCAGCTTGTTGTACTCGGCGAACCACTTCGAATAGATCGGGAACGGGAACGTCGCCCCCGCCCCGTTGATCTGCGTTTGCGCCGCGACGCCCGCCGCGAGCGCCAGCGCGCAGGTCACGCCGGCCACGAATCTAGAAATTGATGAGGCCATGAATTGCCACCCTTGTCTGTTTGGGAAGTGCAGGCACGAAGTTGTCGAACGTCTGCCCGTCGTAATCGAGCAGCATCGCCGTCGACACGTTGCCCTGATGCGGGAACCAGTACGCCACCCCGAGAATCGTCCGGTTGCGGGTCTGATTCGCGAACGTCTCGTTGGGCCGCAGATGATCGAAGCGCAGCAGCGCCTCCAGGCCCATCGGCGACTTCGGCGTCGCCCAGATCGAATAGCCCTTCCCGTCGACCTCGGGCCGCGTCACCGACGTCTGGTCCGACGTCGCGAGGTACTCCAGGCCGGCGTTGACGTAGGCATGCTCGAAGTTCACTCCGGCGATCAAGCGGTTGCGCGACGCATTCCGCACGTAGTTGTCGCCGTCGTAGAAGAGCGAGGCGCGAAGGCCGCGCAGGATCGGCATGCCGCGCGCGAACGGGCGCACCGTGCCGCGTATCTGCAGCGCCTTCTGGTCGTTGGCCTCGGCGCGGTTGTAGTTCTCGCCGTTGAAGACGCCGACGTGCACGTCGCCGTAGTTCGACGGCAGCTGGTAGTGGAACGAGGCGCCGGCGTCGGCCGAGGCGAAGTAGCCCTCGCGCTCGACGAACATCGTCCCCTGGAAGCGATAGCGGTAGATGCCCTCGGCGTAGTCGAGCCACGGCGTCTGCTGGATGCCGAAGCGCGCGTACGAGCCGCGGGTCATCCAGTCGTCGAGGTTGAACTGCGCGTACGCGTACTTGATGCGGAAGACCAGGCTGCCGTTCAACACGCTGGCGGTATTGGTCTCGCGCGTCACGTCCGGCGTCACCCGGAACGCGATGAGGTGCGAGATGTTGCCGGTGACGTTGATGTAGCTGCGGGTGACGTTGAAGCTGTTCGCGTGGATGACGTTGCCGTCGGCGTCGACCGTCTCGGGATCGGTCGTGAAGGTGTAGTCGGGGTAAATGACGACGCCGACGCGAATCGACGGCGTGTCGTCGGGCGGCGTAAACCCCGCAGCGGGAGTGATTTGTGCGGATGCGACCCGGGCCATGCAGACCAGCGTGACAGCAAGGGCCACGACCCTCGTGCGTCTCATTCGGTCACGATATCCCGACAGTAGGGAGCGCTCGCTTCGACGCGGTTACATCCGTGTAAATTCCGTGTTACTTCATCACCCCCATGAAGAAAAGCACGAGTTCCAGCACCAGGATCAGCACGATCGCGAGCTCCATCACCTGCCCGCGCGAAATCGTCGTCAGCTCCACCGCGTTGCGGTAGACGTCGTCCAGCGTCTTGAGCTTCTCCTGCACGTTGGCCTTCCACCGCTCGAGCCCGAGACGGTCGCTGCCGAGCGCGAACAGCCGCGACGCATAGATGTCGCCGATGAACTTGAGACTGTTCTCGGTGCGATCGGTCAGCTCGTTGACGTCGATGAAGAGCGCGTGCACCTGGCGCGCGGCGCGGCGGTAGCGCGAGCCAATCCACTCGTCGTACCACTTCGGGTGCTGCAGGAGCGCGTAGATCGAGGCGAGCTCGCGGTCGAGCAGCTCGTCGTAGTAGCGGAATTCGAGCAGCTGCGAGTTGGCGAACTCGAGAATCTCGAGCGCCGCCTGCGCGCCGCCCGGCGTGTCGTAGACGAACGCCGCGTTCCACGTCGGGATGACGAGGTCGTCGTCCAGGTAGGAGATCCTGTGCCGCAGGATCTTGGTCCGCTCCTGCTCGCTGAGCCGCTGGCGCTCGCCGCGGAGCATCGCGGCAATCGCCTCGCCGTGGCGCGCGATCACCTCTGACGCGGTCTGACGCCGCTCCAGTTCGTTGACGACGTAGACGAGGTAATCCTCGCTGAGGAAGGAGCTGCGCGGACCGGCCAGCGCCGGCTTCAGCCGCTGCACCATCGTGTGCGCGGTGGCTTCCGCCCGCTGCTCGAGCTCGGCGTTCTCGATCAGGTCCTGTCCGACGGCCATGAGCTGCGGCCAGTCGCCGGAGAAGGTCCGCGACAGCGCGACCGACACGACGCCGTAGTCGTAGGCGCGCAGCCGCACCTGGAACCCGTCGAGCTCGCCGATGCCGATGACGGCGCCGTCGAACGAGACCGGCGGCTTGTCGTATTGCACATACGCGGGGGTGGCCGGCTTCGGAGCCAGGCGCGCCGCGGTCGTCAGGCCCCCGACCAGCGACGAAATGGCCGGCAAATCGATGGTTTCGGCCACGTCGAACAAGTAGAAGGCGACGATCTGCCCGGCGCGAATCTGCGGCATCGCGGCGTCGTCCCGTGCAGATTCAGGCGTGACAGAGGTAAACTTCCCGGTCGTCATTCGAGCGTCATATTCGGCCTGTAGCATCCTGCCGTCGTTCAGACCCTTGAATTCTAGACGTTCAGGGCCGGCCGGTGCTCGTACCGGCGTGCCTGAGGTGCGGTTCCTTACCCGGAGGTGTTCGATGTACTCGTCAGTAGTCCGATCGCTCTCGCTCGGTCTGCTCTTCCTGCTCAGCTACGGCGCCATGCCCGCTGCGGCGCAGTTCGATACGGCGGCGGTGGTCGGAACGGTCCACGACTCTTCCGGCGCGGTCGTGCCCGACGCCAAGGTCACGCTCACCAACATCGCTACCGGCGTGTCGCAGATCAGGACGACGAACGCCGGCGGCAACTATGAGTTCAACGCGGTGCGGCCGGGCGACTACCTCGTCACCGCCGAGAAGCCGGGATTTGCGATCGCGCTGATGGACAACGTCCAGGTGCAGGTGGCGGCGCGGCTTCGCGTCGATCTGCAGATGCCGGTCGGGCAGATCTCGGAACGCGTGGTGGTCACCGCGGCCTCGCCGCTGATTCAGACCGACAGCAGCCAGCGCGGCCAGGTGATCACGTCCGCACAGATCCAGGAGCTGCCGCTGAACGGGCGCGAGTACTCGTCGCTGGCGTTGCTGACGACCGGGGTGCGCCAGTCGGCGCTGAACCGCAGCACCAACAGCACGCCGCGCGAGGGCGCGTTCAACGTCAACGCGCTGCGCAGCACCTTCAACAACTTCCTGATCGACGGCGTCGACAACAACGCCTACGGCACCAGCAACCAGGGCTTCTCGAACCAGGTGATGCAGCCGCCGCCCGACGCGATCCGCGAGTTCCAGGTGGTGACCAACAACGAGAGCGCCGAATACGGCCGGTCGGCCGGCGCCACGGTGAACGTCGCCTACAAGAGCGGCAGCAACCAGCTGCACGGCAGCGCCTGGGAGTTCAACCGCAACACCGCGCTGAACGCGGTCGGCTTCTTCAAGCCGGCGGCCGGGAAGCCGACGATGCAGCGCAACCAGTTCGGCAGCGTGCTGGGCGGACCGATCGTCAAGAACAAGGCGTTCTTCTTCGGTGACTACGAGGGTTTCCGCCAGGAGCGCGGCGTGCCGGCGTTCAACACGATTCCCGATGCGGTGCAGCGGACCGGCATCCTGACGGTCGACGTCCGCGACCCGCGCACCGGGACGCTCTACCCGGCCGGATCGCGCCTGCCGATGACCGCGTTCGCGGCCAAGGTGCTCGCCGGGCTGCCGCAGCCGAACGTGGCTGGCGTGGCCAACAACTATTCGGTGATCCAGAACCTGACGAACCACTCCAACAAGGCGGCGGGCAAGGTCGACCTTCAGCCGACCGCGTCGCTCAACATGTTCGGCCGCTACGGCTGGCGGAACCTCGAGACGATCGATCAGCCGGTGCTGCCGCTGCCGTCGGGCGGCGACGGCAACGGGACGATCTACGCGCGCAACAAACAGCTCGCCCTCGGCACCACCTACACGCCAAGCGATCGGTCGCTGCTCGAAGTGCGGTTCGGCTGGTCGGCCGTCCAGGGCGGGAAGAACCCGCCGGCGCTCGGCAGCACCAGCGCGGCCGACGAGTACGGCTTGCCCGGCCTGCCGAACGATCCGCGCATTGCCGGCGGCCTCCCGTCACAGGTGATCACCGGCTACTCGAACCTCGGCCGCCAGGCGACCAACCCGCAGTGGCAGTACCCGACGGTGTGGAACCCGAAGGTGAATTACACGCGGCTCCTCGGCACGCAGTCGCTGAAGGCGGGCTACGAGTACCAGCGCGTCGCGGTCGAGGTACAGGACGTCAACCCGCTCTACGGCCGCGATACCTACGCCGGCAACTTCTCGCGCCCGGCCGGCATCACCGCCACCAACGCGCAGTACACGCTCGCCGACTTCATGTTCGGCGCGCGCTCGCAGTACGCGCTCAGCAACGTGCTGGTGGCGAACCTCCGCAAGGACATGCACTTTGCCTACGTGCAGGACGACATCCGCGTCAACGACGCGCTGACGCTGAACCTCGGCGTCCGCTACGAGTACGCGACGCCGTACTGGGAGGAGAACAACGTCCTGTCGAACTATGACCCAGTGGCGCGGACGATGCTGCTGGCGAAGGACGGATCGATCTACGACCGCGCGCTGGTCGATCCGGACAAGAACAACTTCGCGCCGCGCCTCGGCTTCGCCTGGTCGGTGATGCCGCAGACCGTGGTCCGCGGCGGCTACGGCATCAGCTACGTGCACATCAACCGCACCGGCGCCGCCGACGTCCTGCCGATCAACGGGCCGCAAGTGATCAACGCCGTAGTCAACCAGACCAACGCGGCCGACCCGAGCTTCCTGCCGACCGAACGCGGCTATCCGGTGGGGCTGGCGGATCCTGCGCGCTTCAACCCGCTGCTCGCGAACATCAGCTACATCCCGCGCGACTTCCAGGCCGGGCGGGTGCAGAGCTGGTTCGTGTCGGGGCAACGCGAGTTCGGCCCGCGGATGCTCCTCGACGTCGCCTATGTCGGCAACAAAGGCGACAACCTCCTGCTCATCGGCAACCTGAATCAGGCGGCGCCGAACAACGCCGCCGGCAACATCCCGCTGCAGTCGCGGCGGCCGATCGCGACCTTCTCCGACATCACCTACGTGTTCAACGGCGGCCTGACGCGCTACGACGCGCTGCAGACGAAGTTCGAATGGCGGATGGGCAGCGACATCCTGCTGCTGAATTCGCTGACGCTGTCGAAGGCGAAGGACAACGGCGCCCAGTCGCTCGAGAACAACAACGGCAACTTCCCCGGCCCGCAGGACATCAATAACCTCGGGGCCGAGTATCAGACCGGCGCCTACCACCAGCCGTACAACAACACCACGAGCTTCGTCTGGTCGCTGCCGTTCGGCCGCGGCAAGCGCTGGGGCAGCAACATGTCGGCGGCGATGGACATCCTCGCCGGCGGCTGGCAGCTCGCCGGCATCAACACGTTCGTGCCGGGCGAGGCGGTCACGCTCACCTACGCGCCGGCGGCGGCGTTCCAGGTGTCGGGGATCGCGCAGGACTTCCGCGGCGCGAACAACTACCGGCCGAACGTCACCTGTGATCCGTACGCGCCGGACGGCCAGCAGTCGATCACCAACTGGTTCAACCGCGACTGCGTCGTGATCCCGACCGATCCGAGCCAGCCGTTCGGCAACGCCGGGCGCAACACGGTTCGCGGGCCGCGCTACTGGACGCTCGATTTCGCTGCCACCAAGCAGGTGCGGCTGACCGATTCGTCGCGCATCGAGCTGCGGATCGAGGCGTTCAACCTGCTCGATCGGGCGAACTTCACCGCGCCGAACGGCGTCCGCACCAACGCCGCCTTCGGCACGATCACCTCGACCTACGATCCGCGGCAGATGCAGCTCGGCCTGAAAGTGATCTGGTAGACACCCGCAAGAACGTTGCGGCGCGGTCGCCGCATCGTCCCGCGTTGGTGATGCGAGCGTCCTATCGTCGGCCATCGGAGGATCGATGGCTCGAACGATTGCGACGCTCGCTTTTTTTGGCCTGTGCAATTTTTGCCACCGCTGCGCCTGGCGCTGCGCCTGGTGCCGCAGACGGGGTCGCAGACCGTCTGCGAGACGGGGTCGCAGACCGTCTGCGAGACGGGGTCGGAGACGGTCTGCGAGACCGGGTCGGAGACGGTCTGCGACACCGGGGCTGTTGCGCGCGCGGCAGGCACATCCGCGCGATCGTGCCGGCGCTGGTGAGCGTTCAGGCCTGGGTCTCGCGCCAGCC
>Ga0134123_10002890_pt1 | contig 11157 bp, 9 predicted proteins | sample KB303_FD_96460 | JGI IMG/M metagenome (GOLD analysis project Ga0134123, IMG submission 96460) | Terrestrial soil microbial communities without Nitrogen fertilizer from Kellogg Biological Station, Michigan, USA - KB3-0-3 | ecosystem: Environmental > Terrestrial > Soil > Unclassified ...
TAATCGCCCTCGCCGATGAGCGAGGCCAAGCGTCCTGTACTCAGCCGTTCCGACATCGCCCTGGCCGGCGCCGTCGCGGCCGCCAGCCTGGCCGTTTATGTCGCGACGCTCGCTCCGGGACTCGTGGCAATTACCGACACGCCGAAGTTTCAGTTCATCGGCCGCATTCTCGGTACCGCGCATCCGCCCGGTTATCCGCTGTACGTGCTGATCTCCCACCTCTTTGGCTACATCCCGGTCGGTTCGCTGGCCTATCGCATCAACCTGATGTCGGCCGTGTTCAGCGCCACGGCCTCCGGACTGATGGTCGTCGCTGCAAGGTTCCTGGGCGTTGGCCGTTTCCCTTCGGTTGCAGCGGCGCTTTCGTTCGCGTTCGGTTCTGCCGTCTGGTATGTCTCGACGATTGCCGAGGTCTACGCGCTCAATGCGGCCTTCGTCGCGGCCGTTACTGTCGCGGTGTTCGCCTGGGGACGAACGAGCCGCGCTTCGTGGTTCTATGCGGCCGTTGCGCTCGTCGGCATTTCCCTCGGCAACCACACGACGGCGGTTTTCCTGATCCCGGCGACCGCCGTTTGTGCGTGCCTGGCGGCACCACGGTTTGCGCTGCGGCCGCGCACCATCGCGATCTCCGCCGGCATCGTCGCCATCGCGCTCACGCAGTACTTGTTCATCATCATCAGGAATCGTCAGGGTGTCTGGGGCGAAGCCCCCGCGTGGACGATCCCCGAACTGATCCGGGTCGTTGCCGGCGCTGCATATTACAGCGACGTGATGCCGAACGGGTGGAGGGGTTTCGCGGCGACGATCGGCCCCGGCGTCGGCGTCATGTTCGGGCGTGAGATGTCACTCGCGGGCCTGGCGATTGCGGCGCTCGGGATCGTGGTTCTCTGGGATCGCGCGAAACCCGCGCTGGCGTTTCTTCTTGTTGCCCTGCTCGCCTATTCGGGATTTGCCGCAGCCTACACACCAAAGGAATTCGAAGTCTTTCTCATCCCGGGTTTCGTCATGGCCTGGCTGCTTGCCGCGGCTGGCGCCGACTGGCTCATCAAGGTGGTCGGCGCTTACACGGCACCTCTGGTGACGACGGCGCTTGCCGCGGCGCTTCTAATCGCGCCGGCTTCGCAACTGATGCGGAACCGGCATGACCGGGACATGAGCCACGCGCGTGCGGACATGCGCTTCTTCGACGCGCTGTTCGAACGGCTGCCCGGCCGATCGGCCATCGTCCACGAGGACTTTCTGGTCGATCGGATGGTCTACTACAAGATGATCGGCGAGGACGCGGCGCGTGGAAGGGACTTGCGCGCGCTCGTCGACGCGGGCATCGGTCCGGTCGGCCAGACGTTCCGGGATCGCTACACCGTGCTGGCCTTTACCAATGCCGCACGCATGATGCGGCTGCTCGACGGCGCCAACTTCAGCTATACGCCATTCGATCTCTCAAACGGGACAATCGAGCGCTATCTGGACGATCTGCCGCGAGGCACGATCGTGGCCGTGGGCGTGCCCGCATCACATGTCGCGGAGTTCGCGCGCGACCGGCGGCTGCCGCTCCAGTCAATAGGGTTCTCGAGGCGGTTGACACAGGTTGACGCGGCTGGCGGAGTCGCCCTTGTCGGCGAACGCGGAGGCCGCGCTACCGAAGCGCCGCAGGACGCCGGTGGCGTACACCTGAATGTCCCGCCGTCTTCTACCCTCCACGAACCTGTTGCCGTGTCCGCCGATCGTGACGCCGCACGGATTGAGGTCGGCGGAAGAGAGATTCTCCGGACCACGAGCGGCATGGGCGTCGCCTTCTGGACGCCCGACGGACTGTCTGCGGCTTTCACGCTTGTTCCAGGCTCGGCGCCGCCTACCCTTCCGACGCCGTACGCGATTTACCCCCTTCGCGGCCTCCTCGAGCCACGAACGATCGGCACCGAGCCTCTCGATCTCACGCGCGACGCCGCTTCGGGTTCGATGGTGTTCAAAACCGACACCGGCGCGGCTCGCCTCGTGCTCTATGCGGGACGACGCCGTCCGCTCGCACCCTCCCTCCAGGAAATGTCCGCCAGAAGCTGGCCCAGGCTCGATGTGCAGGAATTGTCAAACGACCCGGCGGCTTTGCTACACGCGCTTGAACAGGACGGATTGCCGTTCGACGAGCGCCTGCGCATGCTGCCACACGTTTATCGTGTGGTGCTCAACACGAGTTGGAATACGGCGGCCGCTGTGCAGCTCGGAATGGGCGGAGTGCCCGACGTGCTGTACGGCCGATTGCTCGATGGCGTGGCCGGCCACATACGCGGTGTCGATCTCTTGACGCACCTTGCACGCGTCGACGAGCGTACACAGTCGCTCCACATGGCGCGCGATCATCATGCGGAGCTCGTCGGCGCTGGCTGGACAGACGTGCAGGCTGATACCGTTGGTCCGTATCGGGAAATCCGCGGAGGCGAGGCCGAGCTGCTCATTCCGATGGACGAGCCGGAAGCCGTCCGCATCGGCGTCCAGCTCATCGCGATCGGCAATGGAGATGCGACGGCGAAATCGGTCCAAATGCGTTTCAACGACTTGTTGCTCGAAACGGTTACGCCATCAGGTGCGTGGCAGCGCTACTGGTGGAACATTCCCGCGGAAGTGGTGAGGCCGGGCGTGAATTCCCTTGCGCTGACAGTCGGGCCGGCTTCGGCCCGACTTGCCGTTTCCGACGTGCTCATCGAGGAAGCTTCGAACTAAAATGTCGGCCCAGTATTCACATATCTCGAAATTCCTGGAGGACAAGATGGCAATTGCACGAGTACGACGCGCGCTCGGCCTGGTGGTGCTTTCCGCCGGCCTGGCCGCCTGCAACCAGGGCGCGGACGCCCAGTCAGGAGGGAAAGCGGTTCCGTACAAGCTGGGCACCTTCGACCGTAACGGTCAGGCTTTTGTCGGCCTGGTACTCAACGACACGCGCGTCGTCGACATCGCGGCTGCAAACACGGCGTGGGAAGGCGGCAACGCGTCGGCTCCGAAGATTGCCATGCCGGCCGACATGACCACGCTCATCACGCGATACGATGCCGAGCTCAAGCCGCGGCTCGCCGCCATTGCATCGAGCGTCGCTGCGATGAAAACTCCGCCGGCGTACGCTTATGCCGTCGACACCTTGAAGCCGCTTCCGCCGGTCAGGCCCGCGGTAATCCTGAACGCCGGTGGCAACTACACCGAGCACACCGCGGGCATCGCGGCACAGCAGCAGCGCGCCAGCGGCCAGGCAGCCGCCCCAACCACACCGGCCGTCTCGGCCCCTGGTATCTGGGAGCGCAAAGACGGCGACAAACGGGAGAACCCGTATCTCTTCCAGAAGTCGCCAACCGTCGTCACCGGCGCGACCGATCCGATCGTGATGCCGCGCGGCCGCACCAACATCGACTACGAGTGTGAGTTCGACGTCGTCATCGGCAAGAAGGCGAAGTACGTGCCGGTTGCGAACGCGGCCGACTACATCTTCGGCTACACGATTCAGATCGACGTTTCGGATAGAGGTGGCCGCGGCGACCGCAAGATGGGCGGCTCGGACTGGCTCGTCGGCAAGAATCACGACACGTTCGGTCCGCTCGGACCGTTCATCGTGCCGAAGGAGTTCGTCAAGGATCCGATGAACACGCGCCACGTCTTCACGCTCAGCGGAACGGTGATGCAGGACTCGAACACGAACCGGATGGATCACAACATCTTCGAGCTGCTCTCGTATGCGTCGAACATCCTCACGCTCAACCCGGGCGATGTGATCTCCGGCGGGAGCCCGGCGGGCACGAACATCGAGCGGGCCGAGCCGCGATGGATGAAGGCCGGCGATACGGCGGTCTGCGAAATCGAAGGCATCGGCAAGCAGACGCACCAGGTCGTCGCCGAGGCGCAGCAGACGAACTAGTCATGCGGACGCCGGTCGCGATCGGTACGCTCATTCTTGGCGCAACGATCGCGGCCGGCGGCCAGACGGTCGATCAACGGTTGACCGGCCAGCTCAAACGTCTGTTCCCTGATGCGTCGGCGTTCTCACCGAAAGAGGGTTCACCGCCTCACTTCAAAGCCTTCATCAACGATCCGCAGACGGGCGCGCGCACCGTCGCCGGCTACGCATTCTGGACCACAGAGCTCGAGCCGCTCGAGCGCGGCTACGACGGGCCGATCAAGATTCTCGTCGGCGTCAATCCGAAGGGCACGCTGGCCGGCGTGGTCGTCGTCGATCATCACGAGCCGTACGGCTACTTCTCGGTCGACATGCCGGAGTTCGCCAGGCAGTTCAAAGACAAGGACATCCGCGACGCGTTCAAGGTAGGCGACGATGTGGACGCCGTGTCGAGGGCGACCATGACGGTGACAAGCGCGGCGCGGGCGATCCGAAACGGGTCGAGAAGACTGGCGTCGAAACTCCTCACCCCTCCGGAAAAAACCCCGTAACTCGAACTCGCTCAGGCGCGCGGCCCGCGGGCGCGTAATCGCTCAGAATTTGACGCGGGCGGCGAACTGGAACGATCGCGGGTCGCCGACTGCCGTTACCTGACCGAACGTTGGGAGCGGATTGGTGGGGTACGCGCCCGTGCCGAAGTTGGCGTTCCTCGAGACGACGTTCGTGTGGTCCGTCAGGTTGAATCCTTCCACCATCCCCTCGACCGTCGTGGGACCAACACGGAACGATCGGCTCACCCGCAGACCGAGGGAGAAAAACGGCGTGCTCTCGCCGGCATTGCGCTCGATGTATTCGTCGTCCACGATCGGCCGCCCGGCCGTACCGTTGACCGTCGTCACGCCCGACGTGATGTTGAACGGTAGCGCCGAGTAGTTCTGCAGCATCCCGCTCAGCTGGAAGCCGTGGCTGATGCGCTCCCAGGTGCTGGTCGCCGGCGTCATCGGCGTGTTCACGGTTCCGTTGACGACGAACCGGTGACGCTGGTCGTCGTCCGACCGCCCCCAATCTTTCGAGAGATCGAACGGGTCGATTGGCTGGCTGAAGAAGAACTCGCCGACGTTGTTCATCGATTTCGAATACGTGTAATTCACGCGGAAGCTGCCCCATGCCGTCGGGCGCTGCACGAACGACGCGTGCAGCCCGTGGTAGTTCGAATACGCCACGGGCGAATACTGGTTGTTGTTCGCGTAGCTGGGGTTGGGCCGGCAGCCGTTGTTGTTGCCGGACGCGACGCAGGTCGGCACGTTCTGGTTGACCGTCATGATCAGGCTGCGCCCGCGCACGTACTGGTAGCCGAAGCTGTAAGTGCCCCGTTCGCTCAACTGCCGCTCCACCTCGATGCTCGCCTGCTGCGAGTAGGCGCTCTGCATCCGAGGATCCATGGTCGCGAAGTTGACGAGCGTCACACTCGGCACCGCCGCCGCGAGGATGTTCGGAAACGCGGGCGCGCCGGCCTGAGTCGGCGACAAACTCACGCTGACTTGCGCCAGCTGATTCAGATCCGTCGTGTTGTGTGCCGAGAGGATCGCGTTGGCGAGCGCGCGGAGCGGCACTCGATCGAAGAACAGGCCGGCACTGCCGCGGATGACCGTCGCGCGAGTCTCGTCCAGTACCCACGCAAAGCCAAACCGCGGCGAGAGGTTGTTGCGATCGGTCGCGATCGTTTCGAGAGACTGCAAATCGTAACGCACGCCTGCGTTGAGCGTCAGGCGGGACGTCGCCTTCCACTCGTCCTGCGCGTAGAACCCGAGATTCGGATTGGTCTGCTCGACGACGGATTGGGCGAACGTCTGCGTGAATCCCGCGTTGTTGTAGACGCCCGCCAGGAAGCTGGCCATCGACGAGAACGTGTACGACCCGCGATACGCGCGCGGATAGGTGATGGTGTCGTGGTTGTAGATGAAATCCATGCCCGCTCGCAGCGCGTGAGAGCCGCGCTGATGCGACAGGCTGTCGACGATCTGAAACATCTTGTTGAGCCGGGCGTGAGGACTCCCCGACAGCGTGCCGAAGGTCGCCACGCCGGCAATGCTCACGGCCGGTCCGACGAGATCGGTTGGAGGCGCCTCGAGATCGCTGTAGGTGTATTGCGCCCTGGTCTCGTTGACCGTTCGCGGGGAGAGAGTCAGCGTGTTGCTGATGGAAATCGCCTGGTCGATGTTGTCGAGCTCGGCGGAGGCCGATGGCGCGTTCAGCCCCCCGGCTCCGCGCGAGTTCGCCGAGGTGACGTCATACAGGCTGTACTTCACGTTGAAGAGATCGTTGCCATTGATCTGATGATCGACCTTCGCAACGAGGTTTGTCATGTCGACCGGGTTCTGATAGATCCCGGTTGTCACCGGCGATCCTGGATAACCCGCCGCGGTCAGCTTCGCGTTGATGAGGGCGACGTTCGAATCGGTAATCGTCGTCAGGCCGGTCTGATCGAGGTTCCGCTGCTCGACGTTGGTGAAGAAAAATGTCCGGTCACGGTTGATGGGGCCGCCGACGCTTCCGCCGTACTGCTTCTGCGACATGGGCAGCGTCGTTCCCGACAGCGCATTGGGCGCGTTGAAATTGTCGTCCCGGAAGTAGCCGTACATCGTGCCGTGCGTGACGTTCGTCCCGCTCTTGGTCACGACGTTGACGTACCCGCCGAGCGCCCGGCCGAGCTCGGCCTGCCCTCCCGAGGTCACCACCTGGAACTGATCGACCGCGTCGACGCCGTAGGGAATTCCGCTCAACCCCGCCGCATCGTCGTTGGCCGAAAGGCCGTCGACGATGAAGTTGTTCGAGAAGTTGCGCTGGCTGCCGATCGAGATGCCCTGCCCCGCCACCGCGGAGGTTTCCGCGAAGAGTTGATTTGTGCTCGTGTTGGTCGGCGACACGCCAGGCGCAAGCAGCGCGAGATCCAGGAAGTTGCGGCCGTTCATCGGCACTTTGTCGACTTCGGCTTGAGGAATCGTCGCGGCAATCTGGCTGCGCGCGGTTTCGATCACCGCCGCCTGTCCCGTAACGGTCACGCTTTCGTCGAGCCCGCCGACTGCGAGCGTCACCGGCATCTCGAACGCGGCGCCCACGTTCAGCGTGAGCATGCGCCTGGTGTCGGTGAAGCCGTCCTGGTGCACGAGAATTTCGTAGGCGCCAACCCGCAGGTACGGAAACCTGAAACGGCCTTCCTGGTCGGTTGCGGTTTCCCGTGTGCTGTTGGTGTCGATGTGCCGGGCAGTCACCAGTGCGCCGGGAATGACTCCGCCCTGCGGATCGAGCACACGGCCACTGACGCTTGCGTAGTTGACGGTCTCCTGTGCCGCGCCCACAGGCCACGCGATCGACAGGATCGCGAGGATCGCAATGATGGTGAACTTCCGCCGCATGAATCCGTTCTCCCGATTCCAAGCCGGCCCGAGCCGACGCGGAGCGTTTGCCGGCTCGGACACTAGTCACGCCGCACTGGCCGCGCATGCCGATGACGACACGTCTGCCGTACGTGTGAACTGCGGAGCAGCGATCAGGAGCGAGGGGGTGGAGAGTCGACGGCGAGCGGAGTGCCGTGGAGATGCGCAACAAACCGAGTCAGCATCGCCGACTGGGTGTCAACGCTGATACTCGTCTCCGACAGCAGCACGGCGGGAATAGAGAAGATCGTGGCCAGCGCAATGGCTGGTCCATGCGAGAGGGCACGCATCGCGCACTGTTCGCTCGCATCCGGGCTGTTCGTCCCATCGTGCATCGGACAGGCCTGACCGCCCTCGTCGCGCATCGGACAGGCGTCGGCGGCCGTCGTTCCGAGGCACTCGGCGGTCTCCGCGGCAATCGATTGCCAGAGTGGCGCCGCAATCGACAGCGATGCGAGCTGACACGAGAGCCAGGCAAACGCCCACACGCCGAGATGCCGCCGGAGGAGTCCCATGCGAAATGGCTCGTTCGAGTCTAACGCACGATGTCGCGGTCTTCAACGCGTCAAGATTGAGGACAGGTCATCGTCTTCCCGAGGCAACAACCTGTGAAACAGCCGCGGCAATCTTCCGCTAAGTCACTGTAAAAGCCGTTTTAAAGTTGGCAAGGCTCGTGCCTCAGCCTGTCGCTGAGACAATCGAGTGAACAAGACGAAGAACCCTACTTTGAACCGGCGCGAAGCGCTTGGTTTTCTCGGCGCCGCAGGTCTCGCGTTCGTTGGCGGCTGCGCCTCGCCAACGAGCCCGTCTGAAACCAGCACCGGCTCCACGGGATCGACCGGCGGTACCAACACCGCCAACTGCGTCGGGACACCCGAAGAAACAGCCGGCCCCTATCCGGACAGAACCGGGATGTTGAACAACCCGGCCTTCTTTCGGCGCGACGTCACCGAAGGCAGACCCGGTCTTCCTCTGTCATTGACCATCACGGTCGTGAACACGAAGACGAGCTGCGGACCGTTCGCCGACGCCGCTGTCGAAATCTGGCAATGCGACGCCGCGGGCAACTATTCCGAGTACGGACAAAGCTCAGGGCAGACCTTTCTGCGCGGACTGCAGACAACCGACAGCAGCGGCAAGGTCAGCTTCAACACCATTTATCCCGGTTGGTACATGGGACGGGCGACACACATCCACGTAGAGATTTTCGTGAACGGCCGCACGGTGAAAACCACACAGTTCGCCTTCCCGGAAAGTGTCTCAGCTTCGGTGTATCGGACCGGCGTGTACGCGTCGAAGGGATTGAACGCGACGACCAACGCCAGCGACAACGTGTTCTCCGACGGCGTGCAGGACGAAATGGCGACGCTGTCGGGGGACCCGACGAGCGGCTACACAGGGACGATCACAATCGGCGTGTCGGTGTGACGATAACGGAGATTGCGGAGGAAGCGGGAACGGAGCAGACGGAGAAAGCGGCGCACAACGGAGAAACGGAGCAACGGAGAATTTCTTTTGGTATCTTGAAAAACCGATCTCCGTTCCTTCGTTGCTCCGTGTACTCCGCTTTCTCCGTCCCCTCCGTTCCCGTTCTCTCCGCGATCTCCGTTTCAATCACCCAAACTGAAACCCTGAGATCGGCTTTCCGAGCAGGCGATCCGAATAGGTTCGCTGCGCGGCGTCTCCGAGCGCGGCACCCGCCGCCACATGCAGCGGCAGCAGATGCTCGGGCGTGGGATGCGAGGCCCGGGCGCCGGGAGCCGATCGCCAGACCGCCAGTCCAGCCTCGCGGGCGTTCGCATCCCTATTAATAAGGATGTCGTTCAACCAGGCGTCGAAATCCTCCGCCGCGTGATTGCTCTCCGGCCGGTCGGCAAAGAACTCCCGCAGGTTGTGATAGCTCATCCCGCTGCCCACGATGAGAACGCCTTCGTCGCGAAGCGGCGCAAGCGCGCGCCCGATGGCGAGATGACGCGCCGGATCCCGGCCGGCGTCGAGCGACAACTGAACGAGCGGCACGTCGGCCGCCGGGTACATCACCTTGAGCGGGACGAACACGCCGTGATCGAGGCCGCGACTCCGCTCTTCTGCTGATTGGAAACCCGCCGGGTCGAGCAGCGCGCGCACTCTTGCCGCCAGAGCCGGCGACCCCGCAACGGGATACGTCAGCTGATAGGTATGCTCGGGAAAACCCGAATAGTCGAAGAGCAGTGCCGGTTTCTCAGCCACGTTCACGGTTGGCTGCGGCGCTTCCCAATGGCCCGAGACGACGAGGATGGCGGCGGGCCGCTCGCGAAGCGATTGGTCGATGCCGCGCAGGTATGCGGCCATCCGATCCCACAAGTCGGGCGGCAGCCCGGGCATCGGGCCCATGAAGAAGCACGGACCGCCGCCATGCGGAATGAACAGTGTCGGCCACTTCCGGTCTACGCCCATTACGCGGTCGCCTTGTGCTGCGGATGACGGAACGCGAGCGTGACGACGCCGCCGGCCACGCCGACCGCGAGCGTGCTCCACACAATCGCGGGGCTCCACAGCGCGGACAAGCCGAACGCGCGATCGAACGAGTAGAGGCCATACCCCGTCAGCGCCAGGGTTGCCGCGCCCACCCCGTAGACGAGCGGAAGCTCGATGCCGTTGCTTGCGGCAAAGACGTTCGGCCAATGCACGCTGCCCGCCGCGACGATCATGGTCGCGATGACGAGCGCCGGACCCGCCGGTCCAAACAGCCCTGCGGTGATGAGCAGGCCTCCGGCAAACTCGCTAAGTCCCGCCGCCAGGGCGAAGACCTTACCCGGCTTGTAGCCGATCGACTCCAGCCAGCCACTGACTCCAGCCAGTCCATACCCTCCAAACCATCCGAACAGCTTCTGCGCGCCGTGCGCCGCCATCAGCGACCCCAGCACGACCCTTGCGACGAGAACACCCAGGTCCATCAATGCACCCCCTCAATTCGTGGTCATACTATATAATGTATAGCGACTATATGTCAACAAGCTACTTGCCGAAACGCCGACTGTCGGGTATCCTGTTGTTGTCGCGATGGCTACGCCGAAACATTCGCCCGAGCTCTGCCCGCGCTTCCACCGCGCCAGCGAGTTGATCGGCCGCCGCTGGACCGGCGCGATTATCTTCGTGCTGCTCAAGTCCACGTGCCGGTTTGCCACGCTGCGCGATGCGATCCCCGACATCACGGATCGCATGCTCAGCGACCGGCTGCAGGAGCTCGAGCACGAAGGCATCGTCGAGCGCACCGTCGTGCCGGAGACGCCGGTGCGCGTGGAATATGAATTGACGAAGAAAGGACGCGCGCTCGCAGCGGCCGTGAGCGCGATCTCGGAATGGGCGGACAAATGGGTGCCGATCGACGCACCCGCCGCCAGACCAAAGCCGGCGCGCAAAGGCCGTCGCGCCTGAAAGTTCGAGGGTTCCCATGTCGCTCCGCCCCGTGAAGCAGGTCGTCCAGTCGAAACCCACGCTCGAAGGCGCAGGGGTCAAGCTCCGCCGCGCGTTCGGCTTCGGCAACACCACTGAGTACGATCCGTTTCTTCTGCTCGACGACTTTCGAAACGATGCGCCGCAGGACTATCTGAAAGGGTTTCCGTGGCACCCGCATCGCGGCATCGAGACCATCACCTACGTGCTCGCGGGTAACGTGGAACACGCCGACAGCCTGGGCAATCACGGCACGCTCAGTGATGGCGACGTGCAATGGATGACCGCCGGCAGCGGCATCCTCCACCAGGAAATGCCTAAAGGCGACACGCGGGGGCGCATGCACGGCTTCCAGCTGTGGGCCAACCTGCCTTCGTCGCTCAAGATGACGGCGCCGCGCTACCAGGA
>Ga0134123_10002893_pt1 | contig 11150 bp, 23 predicted proteins | sample KB303_FD_96460 | JGI IMG/M metagenome (GOLD analysis project Ga0134123, IMG submission 96460) | Terrestrial soil microbial communities without Nitrogen fertilizer from Kellogg Biological Station, Michigan, USA - KB3-0-3 | ecosystem: Environmental > Terrestrial > Soil > Unclassified ...
CCAAAGTACAATTTTTTCGTGAATTTAAACGAGCCCCTAAAGTAGAAGAATTGAAGAATCTACCGATCTTTTTAAGCGAGGACCAAAGATCTAGAAATAAGATTAACGATCTAATAATTGCAGCCCAAGCACAAACAAAAGAATACGGATTAGACGCACTTAGGCCCGAATTAACATCCTGGCTTCATTCTCAGCTCTTTGAGGTAGGATTCAGAGAAGCCTATTTAAAATATAAGAAAAAGGATCCAAAATCGGCATACGCCACTGTCGATGACATGGTTCAAAAGATAAAGTCAGTCACTTTTGAGGATGATCAAGAAGAGAAATTTACAAACCCTATGGAGGAGTTTCAGAAAGCTCGTGAAGAGTATTCAAATGCTTTGACCACTGGACTGACTATTTTCGACAGAATCCTGACTCCCAAGGCCGCCAGCGGGTCCTTATTGCCTGGAGATATGTCAATTGTACTGGCCCCTACTAACGTAGGAAAAACTAGCAGTATGATTACAATTATCGTTCATAACATACTTAAAGCTAAGCATGTATTACTTATAACTCACGAAGGTCGTCCAAGTGATATAAAAGAAAAACTTTATTGTGCTATGTTGCAAAAAACCGCTATCGAGTTGTTGGATATCCATAAGACGAAAAAGGGCCAGCAACAGTTAGAATTCGTAGCTAAATGGCTCAATCAATATCTCACTTACGTTCCTATGAACAAACCGGGTCTAACGGTTGAAGAAGTGGCTATTGTTGTTCGCAAAAAACAAGAAGAATTACTCATAAAAGACAAAAATGCTAAAGGATTCGACCTCTTAGTAGATGACTACCCTGCTAAGATTTCTACCATTCAGGCCGCTAAGGGGATGTCTAAGAGGGAGTGTGACGCTATTGTATATAACTATTTTGAACAAATGGGATTACAACATAAATTCCATGTGTTATGTGCAATTCAGACTAATAGAGAGGGCTCTAAAGTTAATAAGGGTCAGAGGGAAGATAGGCTCTTAACTATGGAAGACGTTCAAGAATCTTGGGGACCTATGACAGCTGCCACCAATGTTTGGACCATAAACCGCTCTCCTCATGACAAGATGTACAATCGTTTGATTTATTATATTGACAAATCAAGATCTTCGGAAACTGGATTTGCTGTAGTGTGTAAGACAGATTTTAGTAAATGTTGGACCCATTCTGATAAAATGGGTGCTACCTATTACAGAAGTGCTGGAACTTATTCAGATAAATTGGACCAGTATCTTGATCAATATATTAATCAAGCAATGCCTGATCATCTATTATTTGACTAAATCCGCTATAAGGACAATGGATGGCTCAAAGTTTCTATCAAAATGTTAGCGTAGACGAAAAAAGACGCCGAATATATATCGTAGGTGAGGCAGATACAGCTATGTCTCATCTGGTTTTCGTCGCGCTTCATAAACTAGAAGCCACCAACGGCCCTATTACAATTGTTATAAACTGCGAAGGCGGGGACGAGACAAGTGGCTATGCCATATATGATGCCATAACTATGTGTAAAAATGTTATCATTATGGAAGGGTATGGTTATGTAGGTTCTATAGCTGCTGCGATTTTTCAAGCTGCCGATGTAAGACGAATGGCACCAAATGCATTTTTTATGATTCATAACGGAGAAATGAACATCGATCCGGGGGAGACTAAACAAAATACCATTGTGGACTTAGCTGATTTTATTAAAAAAGACTCACATAGATATTATACGATTTTATCTTCTAGATCTAGAATGACTTATGAAGAAATCCATAATGCTTGTCAGAAAGACACCTACTATACAGCTCAAGAAGCCTTAGAAGAGGGATTTTGTGATGAGATCATAAACCCAGAGAAGAAATTTGTTACACCTCCCAAGAAAAGGAAAAGGAAGAAATGAATCCATTTAGTTTAGTTTGGAATTGGTTTAAGGCACATCCTAGAATTCGTCTAGCAATAATGCTATTGATCGTTTTTATATTAGGTGCGGGTACTTCTTTTTATCTAAAACCTGCTCAAGTTATTGAGAAAGAGAAGATCGTAGAAAAGATTAAAGTACAAACTCAATACCAAGACAAGATCGTTGAGAAGAAAGTTTATGTAGCGGTAGAGAAGAAACACGAAACGGCCACTACGACCACCAATACTCATCCTGACGGTACCTCGACTACAACCACAACAACCACTACGGATACCAATACGGGAGTAAATGAGACAACTGATACAACAGAAACTCATGCATTAACAGTTACGAAATATGTAGATAGAATTGTAGAAAAAGAGAAGCAAGTATTAAGACAGCCCGACTGGAGAGTTTCAGTCGGAGTCGGATACGCCTTTGCTGGATTAGCTAGTCAGCCTGAAATAGGATTACCAAGTATGCACGGTGTTGTCGTCCAGGCTGGTGCAGATCGTAGAATCTTAGGCCCCGTATTCTTGGGTGTTTCTCTTAATACTCAAGGAACTGCCTTTGTAAATTTGAGTGCGAGCTTCTAATGAAGTGGTTGTTGTTTTGTATATTTTGTTTCGGATGTGAAAGTGGTGCAAATGTTTCTTTTGAAACTGAAGCTAATTCTTGTAAAGAGATTTCGCTTCTCCAGAATGAAAGACTTTATAATGCATCCATTCAAAACACAGCATTGCAAATGACAACGTATTTAAATTCTCTTCAGCCTCCAAGAAAGTATAAGGTTTATTCTCCTTCAGGAATCCCTTGTTATATTATAAAGGAGCAATGGTGAAAGTCTGTAAGAAACATGCGCGTTATAATGTGTTGCGTAAGCCACGAGCTAATTGCATAAGTTGCTGGGAATTATGGTTATGTCAAATTGCTGTTCAAGATGATTTAATATCGAATATAATTAAACAGAGGATTAATAAATTAGAACAATGAGCGTAGATTTGCAAATGGCTCGGGGCAACGTTGAAGGAGGATTTAACCTCGCAGTAGGAGAGCCTGAATTCCTTCAAAACAAGCTTTGGTTTGGTCCTTTAATGGACTATTCTAGATCATGGCCATACCCTACAATTGACGGAAGCGAGGCTTTAATCAACGAATTACAGCTGATGTACCCTAATATGCATATTGTAGTTACAAATGGAGCAAAGCAAGCTCTGTTGGCAGCTATGTATGCTTATAAAAAGACATATTCATATCTAACCCACCTTTATCATGAAGCTCCTCATTGGCCTAGCTATCCAACATTAGCAGAGTTTTCTGGTCTTGAATTTACAAAAATACGGAATGATACCCTTTCTGATATTTGGTGTTTAACAGCACCAAACAATCCAGATGGCAGCCCATCTACTAATGGATTTTGTGACATTTGGGACGCTGTATATGCGAGCATGGTTTACGGTTGGAATGGACTCATACCCGATAATGCTATCTCTGTTTATAGTGCAGCTAAGCTTTTAGGTCTTTCAGGTCTACGGTTGGGATGGTTAGTTACTGATAAAGAAATATTTGCAGAGCATGCTTCAAATTATGTTGAATTCACTACATCTGGAGTTGCATTGCCTTCTCAAAAATATGTAGCTGAAGCTCTTTTCATCATGAGAGAACAACCCCCTACCTGGCAATTAGAACATGCTAGAAAAGACTTGTTGACAAATGGAGACATCTTCAATCGCTATCTTGGAGATGTGATAGAAGAAGTACACGGAATACCTAACGAAGGGGTCGGTATGTTTGCTTGGTTTAAGGTTAAGGATCCGTATTTCTTTAATGAAGCTTTGGATAAGGCTAAAATTAAAGTTGTAAGCGGTCCTGCATGTGGTGGATCTGAAAATCACTTTCGCATGAGTATGGGACTAACTCCTGATAAGACTGAGATCGCTTTAAAAACATTAAGAGATAAAATATGATTAATGCGCATAATGAAATAGAAGCTAAACTAGCCGCCAATGGAGTAGATTTGGCAAATTTTATGATCTGGTGTGAGAGCAAATCACCAGAACGTTATAAATTTGTTAATAGCCCAGATTATTATTACAATCAAAACGGACATGTTGTTCGTCATAGGGTTAATTCTCAAACAAACCACGAACTAACAGTAAAAAAGAGAAAAAGCAACAACAGCACCCGTGATCGCTTAGAGATTGACTTAAAGTTTGCAGAAAACACAACAGCCGATGACGTTAAAGCCTTTCTGTTAGCTACTGGATTTGAATTAGAACTTCCTCTTCGTAAAGAAGCTCATATATATTGGTTCAAAGAAGGTAAGACCCATTTGAGTGTAGTAATTTATGACGTATTCTGTGAAGGATTCTCTGATCGACGTTTCATTGAAGTTGAGGCTGAGAAAGGTAGCGATGTTTCAGTTGATCATGCTAAGAAACGTGTAAATGCTTGGGTTAAGGATATTCAAGATTGTTTTGGAGTTAATGACCCATTAAACGACTCCCTTTACGAGCTTTACACTGGTAACAAATACCAAATAATTAAATAGCATCGCAATCTAAATAAGGAGCCCTCAATATGGCTGTTGCAAGAAAAGTTACACGAGTAGTAGTGGAACCAGGGAATCCTGGGACCGCACGATATTCGGTTAAACTTACTGCCGAGGATTGTCCAAAAGGAACTCAAGAAGCGGATATTCGTCGATCTTTACTTTTGCATTGGATTGCCGATAATCAAGAATTACTTCGTTGTGGTACCGGTCATTGGTCAAATCTACGAATACATCACAATGGAACATGTTGGCAAGTTGATGTAGAAGCCGAAGTTGAGGAGGATATTGACGATGGAGAATAGGCATTGGGTAAGCGTCGTACGCAGCACAAGCAGCAGAGAGACACTAACACTAGGGCTCAACGAGATACTGAGCAAGAAAACAAACAGCTTAAAAGGGAAGTGGCTAGATTAAGAAAGCAGCTAGAACAAGCTGACACCCCCATTGAAATAGTAGAAGAAGCAAAACCTACTACCCTAAAATGTCCGTCCTGTAAAAGTCCTCAAATATCAAGCATAACTACACCTTCAGGAAAGGTACGACATGTATGTCGTTCTTGTAATTGGAGGGGTGTCATTTAACTTCCGCTATAAGAGCATTGTGAATCAACAGCTAATTCGTTCCATCGTTTCCTCATTACTAAAGGGGAACAATACTCCGACCGATGAAGCTGTATTGTTACAAGTCGAAATCGAATGGCGGATCTTGGAGATCCAATGAAAGAAGAATGCAAACAAACGCTTAAAGAAATTGATAGAGAATATGGCTGGAGATCTTGGTACATTACTGGTTTGATCGATAGCGATGATCACGGCCCTCATGTAGTTATAAAGGTCGATGCCGATGATCCAAGTAGAATGAAAATTAAACATAGCAACAATTTAGTTAAAGTTTGTGTGGTCCTAGTGAGGAGATAAGATGAAGTGTCCTAATATAGAAAAAGGAAACTGCCCTTCAAAAAGAGATATGAATGAGCATCATAATGAATGGTGGAGTGAATTTTACTGTGAAACATGTGGTTACGAAGGTAAGGAAACTTATGACAAACCACAAAAAGTAGAAAGAGATATCCTTCCACCCGCTCCTCGTAGGCGTAAGATCGTAAAGACCACTGAACAACAGTATTAGATTTCCCTACATTCGCTATAAGTAGTTTATATGGCGAGAAAACGAAAGCAGGCAACCGAAGACGTTGTCTGTTCCTACTGCAATCCTGAATCTGGCATTAACGAAAGCGTAGATGGCGACCTAACCAGTTGGAAACAAACTGAGTATGGGTGGAAGTGTATCGAATGTCAGATTTCTGATCCAGATACCGAAACGGGGTCCTCTGGGACTGCTGGTATAGATGGTATTCTTGGAGCAGTTACTAAAGAAATAACGGAGTAATTTCAATGGGTTACCTTCATATTAATAATCTATACAAGGATCAGAAGATCCTTAATTTTAAGCGTTGCTTTGCCTTAGAAAAAGTTCATGGAACTTCAGCTCATATTAGATGTAAACGTGTCGACAGTGAGATAGGAGACCCTTCGCTTTATGAATTGACGTTCTATAGTGGTGGCGAGAAGCATGAACGATTCGTTTCATTATTTGATCAAGAAGCTCTTAAAACAGCTTTTACAGCTCTAGGCCATGACGAAGTCACTGTTTATGGGGAAGCATACGGTGGTAGTCAACAAAAGATGAGTCATACCTACGGCCCTGATTTGAAGTTTATCGTGTTTGATGTTCAGATTGGTGATACATGGCTGAATGTTCCTAATATGGACGACGTAGCTAGGAAGCTAGGTCTAGAAGTTGTTCCATGGGAAGAGTGTTCTACCGATCTAGACGTTCTTAACGCACTGCGTGATAAACCTTCTGAAGTCGCTATGCGTCATGGAATGGGCAACGACAAGCAACGTGAAGGAATCGTATTACGTCCTTTAGAAGAAATGATGACTAATAACAATCATAGAGTCATAGTAAAGCACAAGATCGATAAGTTTGGAGAACGTAACACTCCTCAGTCCGTGCATAACATCGATCCTAACAAGCTGGTAGTATTAGCTGAAGCCACAGCTATCGCCAATGAATGGGTAACCGAGGAACGTCTGAGTCATGTTGTTAGTCATCTAACCATAGATGGTGTAGAGCCCGGTATTGAAAAAACTGGAGCAGTTATCAAGGAAATGGTGGCAGATGTATATCGTGAAGCTGCTGGAGAGATCGTAGAGTCTAAAGAAGCTACAGCTGCTATTGGTAAGAAAGCTGCTCAGATGTTTAAGCAGAGATTACAGGAAGTTTTGAAGTAAATGAAAGATTACCAAAAAGCAGTAGATAATTGGATAGAAAAAATGGGAAATGAAGCGTGGTACGGAGTAGATTTAGATGGAACGTTGGCCGTTTATGATGGATGGCACGGCCCTCTTCACATAGGCGAGCCAGTTCTTGCAATGTTAGAAATAGTTAAAGATCTCATTAATAAAGGGAAAATAGTTAAAATCTTTACAGCTCGTTGTTCTGAGCCAGATTTAGATCTTCGCAAAGCTGGCATTGAAGCAATTCAAGACTGGACTGAAAAACATTTAGGAGTTCGTCTAGAAGTTACAAATATTAAGGATTACGCAATGATTTCCCTTTATGATGACCGAGCAATACAAGTAGTTCCTAATACGGGTGTACTTATGCAAGATCTTGTTACGCTTTATAAGCCGTTCTTTCCGCTATAAGGATTCCATGGACAAGCCAACTGTTAAATTCAAAAAGCTCCACAAAGACGCCCAGTTACCTACATATGCTACTCCTGGTTCGGCTGGCATGGATTTATATGCCTGTAATGACGAAACAATTACATTATGGCCAGGTACTGAAGCTTTATTGATTCCTACCGGACTAGCTATGGAGCTACCTCCTGGGTATGAGGCACAAATTAGACCTCGTTCGGGATTGTCTCTTAAGGGGCTTTCTGTTGCTAACAGTCCTGGTACTGTTGATGAGGATTTCCGCGGTGAAGTCAAAGTAATCATGAGGAATCATGGTCATACATTTCAAATCCATAAGGGAGACCGGATTGCTCAGATGGTTATTGTTCCAGTACAGCAAGCCGTTATCGAAGAAGTTGAAGAGTTAAGCGATACCCAACGAGGTGTTGGTGGATTTGGTAGTACAGGTAAATAAATTCGCTATAAGAGGTTAAATTAGGAGATAAAATGACCAGACAACAAAAGCAAACTGCTATTGCAGTAGCAGCTCAAAATCTTGCAAATGAAATTTTAGGCAGCGAGAGAGATGACGGCACCTATGACCGTAAGTCCGTTTTCTTTGGAAATCAAGGAGTTACCGTCTATCGTGACGGTAAGGTAGGAGATATTGTTGGTTACGTTTTGCATCAAGCTGGGGTCCTACCTAGGGTAGTTCTTGATGAAACCGATCCAGCGGCAGCTGTAGCACTATCTTTGGGTGTAACAAAGGGAGTTTTACCAGAGGAATTACAGGTAGTTATTAATACTCTAGCAATTACAGCTGACGATACTAAGCGTTCTTATGCTCGTCGCGTGCCTAAGTTGGTTTCGTTACTTGAGAATTTTGCGGAAAAGATCGAAAATGTAGATCTTCGTAATACTGGATTTTTGTCACTTACTGCAAAGAAGTTCGAAGTCCCTGGAAAGACTCTGTAATGAATAATTTCGGGAAGACACTGGCAGCCATAGCTTTGGTTATATTGTCTGTTTCTGTAGGCGCTGCTGTGTTTGCATACGACATTTTCTTCGGTGGATATGTCGTACATAAGCTATGGGGATGGTTCGTAGTGTGCACTTTTGGTGTTAGGGAGATGCCTGTAATTGTTGCAGCCGGAGTTATGATGATTGTGTCATATATGACACATCAAACCACTTACGAGCCTAAGGATCTAACTTACAAGCAGCGAACCGCTGTTTTAATTGGTTATTTAGCAAAGCCCGTGTATCTCTTGTTCCTTGGATGGGTTCTTCATAGATTTTTCATGTAGGGCAACATACTACCCAAAATAGTTTCGCTATAAGGGTGGTGTGCAGACTATAAATGATTCTTCGGTATCTTCAGTTACGCTTCAGCCTCTGATTAACTTCGTAAGTTCCCAATATAAGATTCACAATCAGGTTATCCTACATGTGGTTGATTGTCAAGAATCTGGTAGGATGACTAACGGTTGGACGGGCAGGGAAGATGCTGATGCTCCGATAATCGTAAAGATTAAATTGTCATCTAGCTTACAATATCCCCGTTTAACACGCCATGTCAAAGAAACTCCAATTATTAATTTAAGTTCATTTGATGAGGAGTTTGTCCTGGTCCTAGCTCACGAGCTACGCCACGCCTCCCAGTTTGACACAGGAGCCTTCAGAGTAATGACCTTGGAATCTTCAGAGGTAGATGCTGAAAACTACGCAATTCGCATTCTAGAACGTTATAGAGCGTATAACAATAAGCTTGACAAGGCTGCTTAAATCTTATATCCTTCAGTCTATAGGAGACTTCTCATGGGTATGTGGATTATTATTCGTGATTTTGAACAGGTTCAGTTAGTATACCGCAACCTAATTCAAGATAGGGAGTATGATCTAGGTAGCATGTCTTCTATTTGGTCTGATGACTCTGTCGTACAATGGATTTTCGATAATAGTCAACAACTGACCTCGGGAGACTTTATCAAGTTAAGTGATGGTAGGATGTTACACTGGGATGGGCGTGCTTTCGACCCTGAACGATGGTCTCGTATGAATCAGGAACGAGCTAGCGCTTAAGTACCAATATTCGAGGTGAGATGTGAGTAAAAGGAGAAGGTTCACTGATGATTTTAAGCTGGGTGACAAAGTCAGCGTGATACGTACGGAGCATGGGTGGTTTGACGGATCACTCGTTGGTACAATTACAGAAATCGGTGACTATCACTGTATTGTAACCGATAAGGACGGAATCGGGTATTACATCTTAAAACCACGTGACATCTATAAGATTCGCTAAAAGTAAGAAAAGAAACTTCGATCTTGGAGAACGATAACGATGACCTATAAGGAAGCTGAAACGAAGGCGGCGGCATACGACGCTAAGTTGATGGCAACCGATCCGCGATTCCGGCGTTGTTGTCGCGTCATCTTGGACGACGGGTCTATTTTTATGTGGGACTCTGCATTTAGTATGCTGATTCAAAACGACACTTACGAAGGGGTCTTCTGGGCGGTGTTTACAGAGCATCATCGATTCTATGTTTACGATGTTCACGATGTGGTCGAGATCTGTCAGTACGAGCAGATCACTGCCGACGATAGTGTTGAAAAGCTATGAGAAGACGAGATCCCATGCGAGGTGAACGATGAACGAGACGCTGTATCAACTGGCTCGCCGACTCACCGCCGATTTGTCGAACGATGCCGCGTGCGCTGACTCGCTCGGGATGGAGACGATTAAGGCTCGCCTCTACGGGTACGCGCGTGAGCTGGCCGATATAACGGGCTGCGAGCCGCAATCGCTCAAGCGCTACGAAGAGGAGTCGCATCCCGAGCACGCATCGTTGCGCCGGGTGTCGTGGTGACGGGAATGACGATAAACGTGCGAGGTGCGACGTGAGCGGTCCGACAAAGAATCCGTGCACGTTCTGTGGTCGCCCATGGGACGTATGTCTGACGCTCGAAGCGTGTCACGAGGAACTGATACGGCAACGCAACAGAGCAATGCACGCGCTTCGAAATACAAGAATGACGATAGAGCCGATTGCGAAATGCCAGATAGGCGATCGGTGTCGACAGTGCCAAAGCTGGGCAGTGTCAGCTTTGGAGTACATCGACCGCGCCATCAGTGGCGCATAATATGAATCCTGAAAAATGGTCACAATTAAAGATCTCTGTGCTCCAAAAACATCTTGTCCAGGAATTTGAATGGGGTGTACTTGTTGATGACAAATACATCTTTTATCCATCCACTACAGCATTTGAGATAGCGGATGCATTCCGCAAGAGAATGCCTAATCCAGTAGTATGCTATACGGATGGCAGTGGGACTACAAGCAAAAAGAATGCCGGGATTGGGGTTGTAGTATATGAAAGAGGTTATAGTCCAGTTTACATTGCAGAAAATATTGGCTTAGGGACCAACAATAGGGCTGAATTAATGGCTATTTGGAGAGCCCTTAAGCAATTTCCTGATAAAACTCAGCCTATTAAAATATATTCAGATTCTGAATATGCTATTGGTAGTTTGACTTTAAATTGGTCTCCCCAAGCAAATGAAGAATTAATTCGACATATTAGACAAGATTTAAGCCTTCGATATGACATATCTATAGAGCACGTCGATGGTCATTCTGGACACGAAGGTAACGAACTGGCCGATCAACTAGCAAATATGGGGAGAAAGTCGGTTAAGAAGGTTTCGCTATAAGATAAGTAGATGTCTAAAGGAATTGAAATGGCAACCAAGATTCTAAAATACGCTCCTCGCGTAACTTGGTTGTGTGGTTGGTCAAAATTACCAGATAAGTATCATTGGCAGGTCTCATACCAAGGTGTGGTATTTGGTGAGGTCTTCTGTCTCAAAAAGGGCCGTAAGTTTTACGGCTTAATTTATGACAGGGACTTCACCGAATTTCCCTCAGGTTGTATTGAATCTACTAATTTTACTGAAATATGCGATGCGGTAGCAGGTATAGGGGTCAATAAG
>Ga0134123_10002896_pt1 | contig 11142 bp, 15 predicted proteins | sample KB303_FD_96460 | JGI IMG/M metagenome (GOLD analysis project Ga0134123, IMG submission 96460) | Terrestrial soil microbial communities without Nitrogen fertilizer from Kellogg Biological Station, Michigan, USA - KB3-0-3 | ecosystem: Environmental > Terrestrial > Soil > Unclassified ...
CGGTGCCTGTCGCTGCCCGAAGGGGAAGGCGTGCGACAACGCCGGCAAGCATCCTGTCGGGCCGCGCGGTTTCCACGACGCCACGACGGACACGAGCCGGATCAGGAAGATCCTGACCGCCGGCTCGGAACCGAACTACGGGCTCGTCTGCCCGCCCGGCGTGTTCGCCCTCGACGTGGACGGGCCCGACATCGCGCGCCTGGACGCGCTCGAGGAGCGGCTGGGAATGCTGCCCTCGACACTGCGCACGCAGACCGCCAACGGCGTTCACATCTTCCTGCGCTGGCCGCAGAGCGTGCCCCAGCCGCAAGGGAAGCTGTTCGGCTTCGTGACGCGATTTGGCGATACGGGCTATGTCATCGGACCGCGATCTGTCCACGCCTCGGGAGTGGCCTACCGGCCCGACGGTACAGCGGAGATCGCCGAAATCCCGGCGCACTGGGTGGCTGCCAGTCGCACGAGCGAACCTGCCAGCGGCGGACCGACGATCCACGTCGGCGGCGAGCTGCCCGACGTGGGCGGCCGGCATGACTGGCTGCGCGATCGGGCCCGCTATTACCGCGGCGTCGGCATGAGTCGCGAGGTGCTCGAGGCAGCGCTGCTCGCCGAGAACGCGCGCCTGTCCGAGCCCAAGAGCCACGACGCGGTGATGCGCGCGATTGGTGACGTGTTCGAGAAGTTCGAGCCCGACGAGCCTGCCGCCATCGAGGAGAAGATCTGCCGGCGTCTCGGCGACGACGAGCTGGGCCTGCTCGCACCCTCGACACTGGCGAGCTTCCCCGATATTCCCGCCGAGACGGCCTACGGCGGCCTGTTGGGCGAGATGATGGGGGACATCGCGCCCGGCACCGACGCCTCGCTCGTCGGCATCCTGGGCAGCCTGATCGCGTTCTGCGCGGCACTGATGCCGGGCCAGGCGTACTTCCACCGGATCCAGACGTCCAGCCCGTTCGTGGCGCTCGTGGGCGAATCGGGCATCGGCCGCAAGGGCACGGCGATGTACCGGGCGCACGATGCGCTGATCGAGGCGGTCGAGCCGACGGACGTGAACCGTGTCGTGCTCGACGGCCTCAACTCCGGCGAGGGCCTCGTCTCGGCACTCCACTACAAGCAGGAGCGGTTCAAGTACGAGCCGACGGTCGGGCTCGTTTTCGAGGAGGAGTTCGGAAGCCTGCTGGCGTCGCGCGGACGGGAGGGCTCGACGCTCGATCCGAAGATGCGCCAGGCGTTCGACGGTGGCGTCATCAGCAACCGCAGGGCGGAAAACTCCAAGTCGGTCGTGCCGCCGTACTGGCTGCCGGCGCTGATCGCGATCACGCCGATCGAGCTGCAGAAGCGGCTCGAGGCCGGTGCGCTGCAATCGGGCTCCGCCAACCGCTGGCTGTACCTGCCGGTCAGGAAGCGCGACATGGTGCCCGGCAACGACCGGCCGGTCTTTTCTCCGACGGTACGCGAGTTCGTTATCGCGGCACGGCGCTGGGCGACCGAGCGGATGCGGATGCTGTCGGTCGACCGCGACGTGACCGAAACGCTGACCGACTACGCCGACTGGCTGCCGACGGTCTCGCGGGGCGTGGCCTACGACCTCACGCGCAGGTTCTCGATCATCGCCTTCCGGGTCGCCCTGGTTCACGCGATGGTCGAGCGCTCGGAGCGCGTGACGGGCGAGCACCTGCTCCGCGCGCTGGCCCTCACCGAGTATGCCCGGCACGGCATCCCGTGGGTGTTCGGGTCGACGGTCGGCAGCCGCGATGCAGAGCTGCTGTTCCGCCAGCTCCAGGAACGCGAGCGGCTGACCACCAGCGAGATTCGGCAGCAGATCATCCGCGACCCGAGCCGTCGGCAGGAGGCCGTGGACGAGCTGGTACGCCTCGGACTGGCCGTCGTTGGCAGGGTCGAGACGACCGGCAGGCCAAAGACGGAGCTGGTCCTGGGCCCGCAGACGGGGGCTTTTCGACCCTTTTCGTCCAAAAATCACGGATTCCCCGGAGGGCCCTCCCTCGATGAGGCTGGTTTTTGGACGAAAAGCGCTCAAACGCGCGACGAAAAGGCGCCAAAAAGCCGTCCCGAAGGTGACGAAAAGGGTGACGAAAGTGTCACGAACTCGTGGTGGGCGACGCCGTGCCGGGACTACGCCCGGCACCAGTCATCGCACCGCCAGACGGCCGCCGGATGGGTCTGCGACCTGTGTCCCTGAAGCGGAGGTCTTCGGCAATGGCGACGAGTCCTGTTGACCGGGCCGTAGCAGCGCGTGGGCGCTGTCGATGGCTGGTGCGTGTGAGAGGCGAAGATCGGCCTTGCCGTAATCCTGTTCGCATCGACGGACTGTGCAGTCGCCATTGGCGACCGTCTCGGGTAAGGCCATGACCACGGTCACGATCCAGTCCGGGCCGCGCAACGCCCGTACCGATCCCGAGACGGGCATGCGCTACTACCGCTGGCAGGGTCGTGAGCTGCCGTCGGTGACGTCCATCCGACGCATGGCCGGCCTGCCGTTCGGCCTACACAACTGGTCGATCGGCGAGGTGATCGAGCACGCGCTCCAGAACACGTTCACGTTCAACGACCGGATGCTCGGGCTCAACGGAGGGGACCCGGAGGCCGAGGCGGCCCTGATCCGACACGAGCTGCGCGCAGCCGCGACGGCCAAGCGCGACGCAGCCGCGGAGCTGGGCACGGCCGTCCACGACGCGGCCGCAGCCGGCAGGATGCTGGAGGAGGTCGACGAGGAGCTGCGGCCGCGGCTGGCGCAGTACCTCGACTGGCTCAGTGTGTCGAAGGCGGTCGTCATCGGCGCCGAGTTCCAGGTGTTCAACCTCGCCGTCGGCTATGCCGGCACGATCGACCTGCTCTGCCAGTTCGCCGACGGCTCTGTCTGGCTCGTGGATCTCAAGACCGGCAAAGGCGTCTACAGCGAGCACGATATCCAGATCGCCGCCTACGCCCACGCCGAGTTCGTCGGCGCCGACGACGTGGTCGATCAATGGCTGACCGACTGGCTGCACGCCGTCACGCGGTGCGCCGTCCTGCATCTCGCCGACGACGGCTGGGAGTTCATCGCCCTCACTCCCGACGATGGAGCGTGGGAGGCGTTCTGCGGTCTCCTGGCGTTCAGCGTCTGGACGCGCGACCACGCGGCCGTGGAATCGTTCACGGAAGCGATCAGGACAGGCGTGGCGACGTGATGCGTCACGCGGACACGGATCGTGATACAGCGCCGTCCGTCGAATACAGGCCGGTCCGTGTCGAGCCGTGCGTCTGCAGCGGACTGCTGGTCGCGGATCCCGGTGACGCGACAGCGGTCTACTGGGCGGTGATGCGCCACCGGCGCACGCTCGAGCACCAGGCGTGGCTGCGGGCGATGGAAGCCTGGAGAGCAACATGAAGGTGACGGCGCTCGTTGCATCCGAGGACGACCTGCTGACCGCGATCGTCGAGGCGGCGGCATTGCTCGGGTGGAGAGTTCACCACGACCGGCGCTCCGACCTGGCGCGCCAGCAGGGCCATGTCGGCTTCCCCGACGTGATCGCCATCCGGGGCGGACGCGTCAAGGCCTTCGAACTCAAGAGCGAGCGCGGCCAGCTCTCCACCGACCAGTTCGCCTGGGCCCGCGAGATGCCACAGAACAGCCACGCCTTCGAGTATCGCGTCGTCAGGCCGGCGGATCTCGACAGCGTCGTCGAGTCGCTGCGGTGAAGCGCACCGTCGAGGAGCTCCGCTCCGCGGTCACGCTCACCGTGCCCGAGGTGGCGCACTCGCTCGGCATCAGCGAGGCGCAGGTGCGCAAGTGGGTGAAGTCGGGCGTCATCCCGGTCCTCGACGTGCCCGGCACCCGCCAGCTCATCCCCCGCGAGGCGTTCGAGCAGTGGCTGGCCGATCGCGTCAGGGCGCCACGGCGGTGATCCCGGGTGTGGCACCATGGCCGGCGCAGGATCTAGCTGCAAACCGCATACGCTTGTCGACGCCCGTCCGTGGAGCTAGATCCTCCGCGGTCGGGCGTTTCGATTGGAGCCGCAAATGACGCCCGTGAAACCAGCCACCGCGTTTCGGGTGGAAATCGTTGCCGACAACCCGTTCAATGCCGGTTGGGTGGCCTTCGTCCTCGGCCTGCCGCGTCCGACCGGGCAGTGGGCTGCCCTCGGGTGGGATACAGGCAACGAGACGCCGTCGCTCCACACCGTCCGCTACGTCTTCGAAGGACAGGCGAACCTCGAGCGCCCGCAGTACATCGTCAGCGCCCCAGATGCCCTGCTCTCCGAGGTACCGCAATGACGCCCGAGAAGTTGGACGAGTTGGAGCGGGAGGTGGCGTTGCACACGGCCAACGGTCATTCCTGCAACGACACGCGAAGCGATTGCCTGACCATGATGGAGTGGTTGTGGGATGAGCGAGCCGATCTCATCGCCGCCGCCCGCCGCGAGGCCGCGCTGCGAGAGGCGCTGGATGCCGCCTACGCGGAGCGGAACCTCGCGGCGCAACTCGCGGCAGTCCTCGCCATCGACGGCGGCTGGCGGGCGGGGTTCGGCGTGGATGAGTCGGAGCCCGACTGGCCGGTGCTCTACATCGACCTCGGTTCCTACGGGCAGGTGTCGTGGCACATGCCGCAGGCGGAACGAATGGCGGAACTGCCGGTGTTCGAGGGCCAGTGGGACGGGACCGATGACAAGCTGCGCATCGTGACCGAGTTCGCCCGCGCCCTGCGCTCCGAGGTACCGCAATGACGCCGCGCACCGATCATTGACCAGGTGAGCGAATCCACCCTGCAACTTGACCCTGTAGGATGACGGCGCAGGATCTAGCTGCAAACCGCATACGCTTGTCGACGCCCGTCCGTGGAGCTAGATCCTCCGCGGTCGGGCGTTTCGATTGGAGCGCCACGATGGCCCACCGGGATCCCCACACAGGCACGAAGCCCTACCGCGTCGGCAACCGCTGGGTCGTCTCGATCCAGCTCGGCGGCAGGCGCCGCAAGGTCTACGCCCTGACCGCCGACGCGGCGTCGGCCGCCGCCCGCAAGCTGGCCCACGACTTCGACGAGTTGGGGCAGGGGCTGCTCTCGCCGGGCGACACGGTGGCGGCATGGCTCGACGACTGGCTCCGGCTCTACTGCGGCCGCTTGGCGCCGCGGACCCGCGAGAGCTACGCCGACACGGTGCGGCTCTACATCAAGCCCGCCATCGGCGCAAGGCCGCTCTCGAAGCTCACGCCGGAGCAGGTGCAGGCGATGCTCAACGACCTGCGCGGCGTCCGGGGCACGCTCTCGGACACGTCGCGCCACTACGTGTACGTCGTCCTGCGGATCGCCCTCGGGCGGGCCGTGAAGGCGGGCCGCCTGCACCGCAACGTGATGCTCGTGGTGGATCCGCCGGGCCGGTCGGAGACGCAGATCGGCTACCTGTCGCGCGACGAGGCGACGGCGCTCATGGCGGCCCTCGACGGCCACCGCCACAGGGCCCTCATCCTCGTCGCCCTGACGGCCGGCCTGCGCGAAGGCGAGGTGCTGGGGCTCACCTGGCCGGCCGTCGATCTGGAAACCGGAACGCTCGAGGTGCGCGCCCAGCTCGAGCGGCGGACGCACCTGCTGGTCGAGCCCAAGCGCGAATCGCGCCGCCGCGTCGGGCTGCCGCCGGTCACCCTCGAAGCGCTCGTCGAGCACCGTCGCCGGCAGCGTCTCGAGCGGGTCGGCCAGCGGGACTGGGACCCGCGCGACTTCGTGTTCACCAACCCGCGGGGTCAGGCCTACCAGGCGGGCATGGCCGGGCGTGTCCTGAAGGCCCTGCTGGCCGAGCTCGGGCTACCCCTGCGGCGCTTCCACGCCCTGCGCCACAGCTACGCGACGCTCATGCTCCAGGGCGGTGCCGACATGGTCGCGGTGTCGAAGCTGCTGGGCCATCGCAGCCTCGCCACGACGTCGGACATGTATGCCCACGTCACGCCCGAGCTGATGCGCGAGCAGGCGGCGACGATGGGCCGCATCCTCGACCGGAAGGCGCAATGACGCCCGAGCAACTGGACGCGTTGGAGCGGCTGAGTGCCGAACTCCGGGGTCGCATCGGCGACGACGGCTGGCTTCGGATCAATGCCGACGAGTTGATGCTGCTGTTGTTCTGGTTGGAAGCCGCCGCCCGCCGCGAGGCCGCGCTGCGAGAGGCGCTGGAGGCCGTGATCGACCGCTCTACTCCGGCCCATAGCGCGGTGTGCGCGAGTCAGGACGACGAGGCCGAATGCATTTGTGAAACCGGACCCGCGATGGATCGCGCTTACGCCCTGCTCTCCGAGGTGCCGCAATGACGCCGCGCACGGCAGCGGGACAGCGACTTGGGGTCGATCTAGAGGGGATGCTTGGCCTTCAGTTCAAGAGTCGCGAGATGTACCACGCATTTCTCCGTGATGCTGAGTACCTCGCTGTTGCCATCGAGGACGAGGCTGCGCGGGATGCGCTGGTGGCGCTGCGGAAGAAGGTGGACGAACGTCTACGGGGTCGGGTTATCGGCAATTACGCAGAAGTAACCGAGCAGCAGGATTGGATGGCAGAGGGCATGTCATTCGCCCGCAACGCCGTCCTCGCCCTCATCGACGCCGCCCTGCTCTCCGAGGTGCCGCAATGACGCCGCGCACGGCAGCGGGAAAATCAGTTCGACCATGACAGTTGCGGCCCCATTCGTGCGTGGTGAGTCGCCGATTGGGGCCGTTTCTGGGACATCCGATGTCCCATGGCTGGCCCGGATGTCCCATGGGATGTCCCATGGCGCAGTTCGGTGGCTGGGCCCGAGGCCCGATTCGTGCGTGAAATCTGGTCGGGGCGGAGCGATTCGAACGCTCGGCCTCCTGAACCCCATTCCGGTCAGAGCACGCTCGTGAGCGTGAACCAGTGCGGAAATTGGGGCCATTTCGGGCCATTTCGCCCCTCGCATGTCCCATGGGATGTCCCATGGCGGGCCAAATAGAACACCCCCCGGCGGTCTGGCTTTTAGGCTACGCATCTGTCACGCTATGTCACCGTGCCTGGGTGTGTCAGCCCGAGGGAGGTTCGCATCGCGACGACCGACCCTGGTTCCGGTTGTCTTCCGTGACCCGTGCTGACGTTGCCTGACCATCCACACCCGAAGGGAGATTCACATGGCTGAACTCGGCGGACTCCGCAACGCGATCGACTCGGTCACCACCAAGCTCGGCGAGCTGAAGTCGGCGATCGAGTCGCTCAAGTCGAACACGGTCGTGCAGTCCCAGATCGATGAGATCCAGGCCAGCGTGGAGGAGATCGGCGCCACGGTGGACGAGCTCATCGCGGACGCCAAGGGCGAGACGACGACCGACGTCCCCGGCACGACCGAACCGGCTCCCTGATCCGGGTGTGGGGGATCGCCTCGATCCCGGCACAGCGGCCCTATATGCACTGACCGCAGTCTGCTTCGTGGCGCTGGGTGCGACCCTCACGGGCAGCACCGAGACGTTCAGCATCGCGGAGCGGGGTACGGTCCTCGGAGGCATCGTGGCGGTTCTGGCGGGCATCGCGTGGTACGGCCGGCGGCGCAGGGGAGAGCCGTAGATGGCGACGAGCTACGCGACGACGGAGCAGCTGGCCGGCGAGACGGCCTCGCGCAAATCGGCCGACTTCGACCTGGACACGCGCCTCAGGGCGGTCGAGGCGAAGCTCGGCATCACGCCGCCGGTCATCCCTCCCGTCACCCCTCCGACCCAGCCGCCTGTCACCCCGCCCGTCACCCCCACGACCGGCGCCTACGGCTCCGGCCTGTCGGGCGACAGCCGCGCCAACCTGCAGGTCGGCTGGACGAACCGCAAGCAGATCAGCTACCGCTTCCGCAGCCGCGGCGGCAGCGCCGTCAGCCTGCGGGTGCAGGAGCGCGGCGGCCCGGTCTACTCGGGCGGCAACGGCGGCACGATCCGCTGCACGATCCAGAAGGACAACGGCTCGGGCCAGCCCGACGGCGTGGCGCTCGCCACGGTGACGTGGAGCCCCGGCAACCCGGCTACGCACTGGGAGGTCTGGACGCTCCATACGTTCGGGGCGCCGGCCGCCCTCACCGCCGGCGGCCTGTACCACCTGCGGTTCGAGAACGTGGCCGCCGATCCGGTCGCGAACTACATCAGCCTCAACGGCCTCTACCACTTCGGCAGCACGCCGACGCCGCGCACCGCCGCCTTTTCCGACGACTTCGCCTTCATGTACGGGCCGCCCTTCGCGGTGCAGGTCCAGTACGTGCCGATCTTCGACCTCGCCTACGCCGACGGCGGTCACGACGGCTCGGCCTACATCGGCACCCTCGCCGACCGTTACGGGTTGATCTCGGGCCCGTCGAACATGGTGCGAGAGACGTTCAAGGTGTCTGGCGGCGACCGGACGGTCAGCAAGGCGCACGTTCGCGTGAAGCGCATCAGCGGCACCGGAGACCTCACCATCGACCTCTTGGCGGGCACTACGCCCGCCCGCACGGCGACGGTGCCCGTGAACCAGATCGCGGTCGGCGCGATGCCGCCAGGCTCGCTCCAGGGAGACACATGGGCGCACGTCACGTTCTCGTCGCCGATCACGCTGGTAAACGGCCAGAGCTACTCGCTGCGCCTGTTCACCCCGGCCGGCACGACGTACACCGCCGTCCCGATCCAGCAGGGGTCGGTCAAGGGCCTTGCGAGCCGCCAGTTCACCGATGGCGACCCGCAGCGCACCACGGACGGCGGCGCCAACTGGGCCAACCTCGACCCGTACTGGGCGACCGATCTTCAGTTCTGGCTGGACTGAAAAGGGAGACGTGACCGTGACCGGCAAGAAGACGACGACGGAGCAGAAGACCACGGTCGAAGAGCAGGACGAGGAGCAGGACGAGGAGCAGGACGAGGAGACCCAGGAGCCCGAGAGGGACCCGGACGAGATCAACCCGGGCGAGGCGCAGGTGCGCAATGGCTGAGCCGACGAAAGGCAAGGCACAAGGGAGATCGAAGATGGCGACCTCAGCAGAGATCAGCGGCACGCGCTACAAGCTCACGGGCTCGGGGCTCAACGAGGGCGATCAGTACGCCGCCTCCATCGTCTACAACCCCGACGGTGACGGCGCCGGCCGCAACACCGGCATGAGCGCGCAGTACGTCCCTGCCGGCGGCAGCGTCACGTTCGAGCAGGCGGTGGCGTTCCTGACCGGCGGCAGCAAGGCGCCGGGAACGCTCGAGGGCTGGCTGCGGGCGGCAGACAGCTCGTTCTCAGGCACGCCCGTCGGCGGCAAGGCCACGATCCGGGTGAACGACTGAACAGGGGTGACTCGTCAAGAGATCACTGGTGGTGGCGGTATGAACGAGGGGTTTCAGTTACGGCGCGAGGATCAGATATTTGATTGGCGCCGACGCACGAGATGGCGGTCGTCAGAGGACATCTCAGGGCAACATTGGGCGCGAGGCCACGGTGAACTCGTTTGGCACGAAGTCAACGTGAACGTACACACCGGCGAATGGTGGGCGAATTGCAATACACCGATGCTTTGGCCGATTGAGCCCGGTCCGTTCGAGGGTTATAAGCCGCTGGACATCTGGCCACTCTGTCTTGAGTGCATCCGCGGCCTAAATCTCGAGCTGCTATCGGATGGTCGAGTGCAGGTGTCAATCGGTCCGACTGAGAGCGTACCCGGCTACATCAGCGCGCGTCCGAGAGTGACGAGGGGTGTGACCCAGCGGCCATGAGCATGCCGTTCCGTCGCCCTCGATTGCAGCAGCAGTTCAAGCCGCGCGACGCGACCAGTGCCTACGACTGCGCGGCGACGGCGGGCGGCATGATCGGCGACGTCGACAGCGGCGGGAAGCACGTCTTCAGCCACTCGCAGGTGCGTGCCGGATCGAACGAGCCGCGACCGAAAGCCGGCAGCCCGGGGTTGACGATCCACCAGGTCGCCGACAGTCTCCAGCGGCTATCCCACGGCGAAGTCGTCATGGACGTCTACTCCATCGGCAGCCCGTGGGAAGCCGTGCCGCAGGCGCTCCAGAAAGGCCAGTGGGCGCTCCTCGCGATCTGGCGGGGCATCCTCGTCGACGCCGGCTGGGGCGGCAACAGCCCGTTCCGCGGCGGCCACGGCGTGATCTACGGCTACGACCAGGACATCCAGGAGTGGATCCTCGGCGACCCGCTGGTGCCGCGCTGGATGTACGTCCCGCCCTCGCTGATGGCGCGTGCCTGTCGCCAGCTCCTGATCCGCATCGGCGCAGGCGCGACGGTCAACGGTGCCTACTACGGCTTCAGCCGCGACGTCTACAGCGAGGAGGACACCGGCGCTCCGGTGGGAGGCGATGCCATGTTCAACATCGGCCCGGTCAACACCCACCGCGACGCGCTCGTGAAGAAGGGCGCGATCCTGTATTCCGACAGCGCTCTCACGCAGCGCCACAGCCACGTCGACGACGCGAAGGACACGCCGTTCGCCTTCAACGGCTCGGGCCAGGGCTTCCACGTCATCGTGAACGCGGGCAACACGAACTACGTGCGGCGGGCCGACGTGATCCGGATCTACCCGTACGAGAGAGAGTTCGTATGAGCGACGAGTTCGAGATCAGCCTTGGCGACGATGCACCCGACGAGCCGCCGCCTGATGACGACACCGACGACCAGACGAAGCCGACGCCACGTGCTGACGAATGAGCCTCACGGTCCTGCTGGCGATCTTCGCGGCCGTGCTCGCCGTGCTGGCGCTGTTCATGTCGCGGGCGCAGGACCTCGTGGCGTGGGCCGTCCTGCTCCTCGCCATCGGCGTGATCGCCACGTGGGTGCAGCCATGAGGGGTTGCTGAACAGGTGCGACGACCCTGCCTCGGCTGCGGCCGGCTCATCGAGCGAGGCAACCGCTGCCCCTCGTGCCAGGCGCTGTCGCCCCGCAACCATCGCGGTGTCGCTGCCTCGAGGCGCGGCTACGGTACGCGCCACAAGGCGTTGCGCGCCCTGCTCAACCCGGCAGTGAGCGCTGGTCGGGTGAAGTGTGCGCGGTGCGGCGAGCCGATCATGGCGGGTCAGCGCTGGGATCTCGGGCACACCGACGACCGGCGCGGTTACCTCGGACCTGAGCATGCCTCGTGCAACCGTGCTGACGGGGCGAGGAGAGCGCGCGGGGGGGCGGGTGAGCCGCTGGCAGCCCGGCCGGTCGGATAC
>Ga0134123_10002897_pt1 | contig 11141 bp, 9 predicted proteins | sample KB303_FD_96460 | JGI IMG/M metagenome (GOLD analysis project Ga0134123, IMG submission 96460) | Terrestrial soil microbial communities without Nitrogen fertilizer from Kellogg Biological Station, Michigan, USA - KB3-0-3 | ecosystem: Environmental > Terrestrial > Soil > Unclassified ...
CACGACACGGTCGGCGCCTACTACGGCCACTGCTCGGTCGGCTGCCTGCACATCCGCCCGGTCATCGACCTCAAGACGCCGCGCGGCCTCGAGCAGGTGCGCGCCATCGCCGACGAGATCACCGACCTGGTGGTGAAGTTCCGCGGGACCATCTCGAGCGAGCACGGCGACGGGCGCGCGCGCAGCCCGTTCCTGGAGCGGATGTACGGCCCCCGGATCATGCAGGCGTTCCGGGAGCTCAAGCACGCCTTCGATCCCGACAACCGCATGAACCCCGGCAACATCGTCGCGCCGGCCGCGGTGACCGAGCACCAGCGCTACGGCGCCCAGTACACGACCTGGGAGCCGAAGACGCTCCTGGACTTCTCCGAGCAGGGCGGATTCGCGGCGTCGATCGAGATGTGCAACGGCGTCGGCGCCTGCCGCAAGACGCTCGAGGGCACCATGTGCCCGTCGTACATGGCCACGAAAGACGAGGAGCACTCGACGCGCGGCCGCGCCAATGCGCTGCGCGCCGTGCTCTCGGGGCGCGTGCCGCCGGCGGAGTTCACCGGCAAGCGGCTCTACCAGGTCATGGATCTGTGCCTCGAATGCAAGGGGTGCAAGGCGGAGTGCCCGGCGAACGTCGACATGGCGAAGCTGAAGTACGAGTTCCTGCACCACTACTACCAGGCCAACGGGCTGCCGCTGCGCAATCGCATGTTCGGGCGCGTCGCGCGGATGAATCGTCTGGCGTCGCGCGCGCCGGCCCTCTTCAACTGGCTGTCGGGGCTCTCCGTGAGCCGCTGGGCCCTCGAGAAGGTGGCGGGTATCGATCGCCGCCGCCCGCTGCCGTCGCTGGCGCCGGAGTCGTTCACCGATTGGTTCGCCAAGCGCACGCCGCCGGCCGCGGCGCCGCGGGGCGAGGTAGTGCTGTTCAACGACACGTTCACGACCTACAACGTGCCGGACATCGCGCGGGCCGCCGTGGAAGTGCTGGAGGCGGGCGGCTATCGTGTCGTGCTGGTCGACCGCAAATGCTGCGGCCGGCCGCTCATCTCCAAGGGCATGCTCGCCGAGGCGCGCGAGCACGCGGCATGGAACGTCGCGCGGCTGGCGCCCTACGCCCGGCGCGGCGTGGCCATCGTCGGGCTCGAGCCCTCGTGTCTGCTCACCCTGCGCGACGAGACGGTCGACCTCGTGCGCAGCGACGACGCGCGGGCGGTCGCCAAGCAGTCGCTGCTCTTCGAGGAGTTCTTGCTGCGCGAGCGCGGCAAGGGCCTCGCGCTCCCATTCGGGAGCAACGGCAAGAAGGCGCTGCTCCACGGGCACTGCCATCAGAAAGCGCTGGTCGGGACCGCGCCGACGGTCGGGGCGCTCCGCTGGGCGGGTTTCGAGGTCCAGGAGGTCGACTCCGGCTGCTGCGGCATGGCGGGCTCGTTCGGCTTCGAGAAGGAGCACTACGACATCTCGGTCTCGCTCGGCAATCGGCGCCTGGCCCCGGCCGTGAAGGCCGCGACGGCCGAGACGGAGATCGTCGCGCCCGGCATTTCCTGCCGTCAGCAGATTCAGCACCTGGCCGGTCGCCGGGCCAAGCACCCGGCGGAGGTCCTGCGCGAGGCCCTCTCGCGCTAGAGCTGGCTGCCGCCGCCGCCGTCTTCGTCGCCGCCTTCGTGAAAGGGGCGATCGGCTTCGGGTTCCCCACCGTGGGTACGCCGCTCCTGGCGCTCGTCGTCGACGTGAAGACCGCCGTGCCGCTCCTCGTCGTCCCCAACCTCGTGATGGACGGCTTCCAGTTTCGGCGGCAGGGCCCGGTCGGCGACGCGCCACGCCGGCTGCTTCCGCTGCTGGTGTTCACGATCGTGGGGACGATCATCGGCACGAAGCTCCTGGTGATGCTCTCGCCGCGCGCGGCCGCGCTCACCCTCGGCGTGTTCGTGCTGGGCTATGTCCTCCTCGACCTCGTGCGCGTGACGCCGCGCATTCCCCTGGGCTGGGAGCGGCGAATCGCGCCGCCGGTCGGGCTCCTCGCGGGCATCATGGGCGGCATCACCAACGCGCCGGGGACCGCGCTCGCGCTCTACTTCGTGGCCCTCGGAATGGACAAGCGCGAGTTCGTGCGCTCGATCGCGCTGACCTTCCTGGTGGTCAAGGGCGTCCAGCTTCTCACGCTCGCCTGGTACGGCCTCTTCGGCTGGCACCTCGTGCCCGCGACGCTCGGGCTGACCGTGGTGAGCCTCGGCGGCTTCTGGCTCGGTGCGCAATTGCAAGATAAGCTCGATCAGCGGGCGTTCAACCGGGCGGTGCTGGCGTTCCTGGCGATCCTCGGGATCTGGCTGGTGGTGCGGGCGCTCTGAGGCGGCCTCAGGTCTGGGCGCCGGTCAAGAGCGAGAAGATCCGGCGGATGAGCTCCTCGTGATCTTCGATGTTCTGCTGGAAGATGCGAAGCTCCTTCAGCTCGACGAGATCGACCGTGCGGAACGGCTCCCCGGCGCGCATCGAGCCGAAGGCGATCGCCTGGAAGCACGAGCGGCCGGACTCCGGCCGGTCGGTGACCAGAATGAAGTAGAGGTTCGGCCACTGCCGCCGCGCCATGTAGAAGATGGAGCGCTCGCCCCGCTGGTTCTCGACGGAGACGAACTGGAAGGCCGACGGCCGGTACTTCACCTCGATCAGGAATTCGGCCTCGTCCGCGGACTCGGCCTCGGCCGTGACGCGGAAGTCGGGGGAGAAGTCCTCCCGCCCGAACCTCAGCGGCGACGTCGGGTTACGGAAGGGCCGGATCTGGTACCGGGCCCGGCGGAAGATGGATTCCACGAGGGCCTCGGCGATGCGGCTCTTGACTTCGAGGAGGTCCATAATCCCCCAGAGACGGGACAGAGCGCTGAAACCGCACCGAAGTGGTGCGAGTTAAATAGTATCATCCACGGGGCTCCGCCCAGACGCACAATCACCGCCGTGCGCGCCGCAGGCCGTCGCGGGGCTGGGGCCCCCGCCGACCAAGACGCGCCTATAAATCAAGGAGGTTACCGATGCTGACCCGCCGCCAGATGATCGCTACCACGTCCACGTTTGCCGGGTACGCGATCGCCGTCGACAAGGTGCTGGCCCAGGCGATCAAGACCGATACCGACGGGATCGTCGCGGGCGATCAAGTCGTCAAGATCGGCGACTACGAGATGCCGGTCTACGAGGCCCGGCCGGCGACCGGCAAGGACCACGCAATCGTGCTGGTCATCTCCGAGATCTGGGGCGTGCACGAGTACATCCGCGACTGCACCCGGCGGTTCGCGAAGGCAGGCTACTATGCGGTCGCGCCCGAGCTGTTCAAGCGTGAGGGCGGCGTGGCGCAGATCCCGAACGTCCAGGACATCCTGAAGATCGTGCTCGCCCAGAAGCGCGAGCAGACGCTGGGCGACTGCAAGGCGGCCGTCGACTGGGCCAAGACGCGGCCCAACGTGAAGCCGACCGCCGTGGGCGTCACCGGCTGGTGCTGGGGCGGATCGACCGTGTACCAGGTGGCGGCCACCAACAAGGATATGAAGGGCGCGGTGGCCTGGTACGGGCCGCCTGCGCGTCCGTACCAGGGCGCCGCGGGCGCGGTGACCGGCTTCGACCTGGCCAAGGACATCCACATCCCGTTCCTCGGGCTCTACGGCGAGACCGATCAGAATCCGAAGCCCGAGGACGCCAAACGCTTCGGTGAGCTCTTGAAGCAGCACAACAAGAACGTCGAGGTGGTTGTGTATCCCGGTGCCGGCCACGGCTTCTACGCCGACTACCGCCCGTCGTACAACGCGGCGGCCGCCACCGACGCCTGGAAGCGCTGCACCGACTTCTTCTCCAAAAACCTCAAAGCCTGACAAAGCAAAAAGCCCGGGGGCGCCGCGGTTCGGCGCGGCGCCCCGCGCCTCCTTCGCCCCCCGCCCGCAACGTGTTCGCGGCGACGGCGCTCCGGCGCGCACGCGCGCCGCGTGGTCCGGCGGCCCCTCCCGCACACCCTCGCCGTCGCCCATCCGCGCCTCCGGCGGGAGGCGAGCAACGAAGCTAGACGGTAGCGAAGAAGCGAGCGGGCGCGCCTTCGGTCCCAGCGATCTTGTAGAACGGAGCCGCGAAGTCGACGCGACGACGGGGCAGAGCGCCCAGGCTCGTCAACCCTTCCATGATGACGACGCCGGCCCCGAGGATAACCCGGTGCATCGGAAAATCCTCGGACGAGAAGTCCGGCAGCCGCGCGCAGAACTCCTCGAAGAAATCGAAGCCGATGTTCTTCGGGCCTTTGGCCACCAGCCACTCGGCCGTCTCGGGCGGGAAATAGGGCGACTGGGTGAAGTAGTCGGGCCACGTGCCGTACATCTTGTCCGTCCAGTCCGTGCGCAGGAGCACGATGTCGCCCTTCTTGACGTCGTCGGCGCCGCCGCGCTTGAGATCGTCGATCGTGATCGCGTGGTTGGCGCCGGCGAACGAGAGATCGACCACCAGCGCCTCGCCCATCACCTGGTCGAGCGAGATCTCGGCCGTGGTGATGCCGTCGCGGAAGACGTGCAGCGGCGAGTCGATGTGGGCGCCCGTGTGAAGGCTCTGGTGAACGCTCGAGACCTGCCAGAAGCCGGGGCCGCGCCGGTGCGGCGTGATGTCGAGCTTCATGTTGGTGGAGGGCGGCGACATGGTCGCGTTGTCCACGGTGACCGAGAGATCGATGTAGCGCTTCATGCCGCGGGTCTCCTATGACCGGCTGAGCCGGTCGACCAGCTCGCGCGCCCAGCCCATCTTCTCGGGCGGCATCACGAGCTTCTCGGCGAAGGGCTCGCCGAACGGGCGTGTCGCGTCGATACCGAGCTTGGCGGTGACGCCCCGCTCGTCGGCGCTCGGGTCGAGCATCGCGCCGAGGCTGCCCGAGATGACCACGAGGTCGCGGTCGGCCTGCATCCGGGTAGCGATCGCCCAGAGCACCTCCGACTCGTCGAAGACGTCGATGTCGTCGTCGACCACGACCACCAGCTTCAGGTAGTGGTCGACGCCGAGAACGATCGGAATGACGTGCTTGGCCTCGCCCGGCCGGCCCTGGGCGATCGACACGTAGGCGGTGAACGACGAGGTCCCCGAGAGGGGCACGTGCACGCCGCGCACGTTGGGGATGACCCGGGCGAGCGCGTTGGTGATCTCGGCCTCGCGGATCAGCCCGAGCGTGGTGATGTGATCGCCGGCGCGCCCCGAGCCGATCGACTGGAACCACGGCTTCTCGCGCATGGCGATAGCTTTCGCGACGAACACGTGCTCGGTCGAGCGGCGCGAGAAGTAGCCGGTGAACTCGCCGAACGGTCCCTCGGGCTCGCGCACGCCCGGGAGAATCTCACCCTCGATGACGATCTCGGCCGACGCCGGAACGTGCAGATCGATGGTCGAGCACGGCGCGACCTCGAGGGGCTCGCCCAGGAGTCCGCCGACGACCTCGAACTTGCCCACGTCGGGTGGAGGATAGGCGAGCGAGCCCATCGACACCAGCGGATGGAGCCCAAGCACGACGGCGCAGGGCAGGACCTTGCCCTTCGCCTCGGCGCGCCGCTGATACTCGAACATGCGCCGGCGCGAGTGCAGGCTGACGCCCATGCGATCGGGGCCCTTGAGCTGGAAGCGGTGGTAGCCCTCGGTTTCCACGCCGGTTTCGGGATCGCGGGCCACCAGCATGCCCGCGGTGAGATAGCGGCCGGCGTCACCGGGAAAGTAGAGCGGCATGGGCAGCTTCGCCAGATCGAGCGCGGCGCCGGTCAGCACCCGATGGCCGAACGGCGCCTTGGGAACGACGACCGGCTTGACGTAGTCCTTGATGCGCCGGGCGTACTCCGCGGCGAGCGCGCGCTCATCGACCCCGAGGGCGAACGCCAGCGCCCGCCGGCTCGCCACGGCGTTGCAGACGATCGGGATGTCGTAGCCGGCGATCTTCTCGAAGAGCAGGATTGGGAACCGGCGCCGGCGCTCGTACTCGAGGACGAGCGCCATCACGTCCTCTTCGATCGAGACCGGCTCGGTCACGCGGATGACCTCGCTCGGATGAGCCCGCCCGTAGGCGTCGACGAAGCTCCGGAGGTCCTGGCCGGCCATGGCCTCCGATCCTACCGCGGGACGGTCCTCAGAAGTGGAAGTGTGCGCCGAGGCCGAAGTATTGAACCCGGTCCTTGTAGAACTGCCCGTTCGGCGAATGACCGTTGAAGTATTCGAGCAGGAACTGGAGCTTGCGAGTGAGCAGCACGCCGTCGATCTCGATACCGGCACGGGCCGAGACGTCGGAGCTCCAGTTGTTTTCCTGCTGATTCTGGACGTCGACGGCGGCGATCGGCCGCCAGCGGGCCGGCCGGGCCGGCCAGGGGCTCGTGAGCTCCAGGCCGTACTGGATCGACCACGGATCGAGAGTCGAGGGATCCTGGCCCCAGAGCCAGCCGCCGCCGGCGTACACGCGGAGCAGCTCGCGGAACTCGTAGGAAACCTTGAGGTCGATTTTCTGGTAGCTGAGGTTGATGCGATTGGTCCGGGTCCGGAGCAGGAACTCGTCGCCCAGGTGGCTGCTCGAATGAAGGACGCGGAGCTGCGACGAGAAATCTTCGTACCGGAAGCTCAGCGGGAGTCCGACCATGTAGTCGGCGTTCACCAGGTCGAAGGAGGGGGCGTTCAGATCGAAGATGGAGAAGACGCCCGCCTGGAGGCCGATCTCCCAGTAGGTCGGGCCCAGCTTGGTGCGATAGATGGCGAAGCTCTCGCCGAAGCTGACGGCAGCCGCATCCTTGAGCTGTGGATCGCCAAAGTAGTGCTGCCAGGCCGCCGAGAAGTGCGGCCAGCGGGGGTCGGCGATCAGCGGCTTGAAGATCACGCCGCCGGGGAGGAAACCGAGTTGCTGATCAGGGGGTACCTTCGGAGGCTGCGCGGCCGGCGGCGCCGTTTGTGCCACCGGCGGCGACTCGACCGCGAGCGGCGGCGCTCCGACCGGCCGCACCTCGACGCGGGCCACCCCCGGAATTCGCGAGAGCTGGGCCAGGACCGCAGCCTGGTCGACGCCCGCGAGGTCGGCGGCGTCGATGGTGATGACGCCCTGCTGAACGCGGAGGGACGGCGCGGCCAGCGCGAACTCGTGTTTCAAGATTGCCGCGGCGTAGCCCTCGACGTACCCGTCGTCGGCGGGCGCGGCGACGACGATGGACACTGCCGCGAGCATCAGCATGAGGGTGAAACCCATCGGGCGAAGCGTCATGGTCGAGGCCCCTTCCCTGTCTATCCACTATCGCAGCGCAGACAATCCGGGGAAGACCTGAAGGGTTGCGGCGCGAAGGAAGCGCCGAGCGGCGGGTCAGTCCGTGCCGAGCCCGGCCATCCTCTGGAGCGTCGTGATCACGGCCGCGAGATCGTCGCCGCCGCGCCCGGCGGCGACCGTGGCCGTGCAGAGCTGCTGCGTGAGGCTCGTGAGCGGCAGCGCCACGCCCAGCCGCTGCCCTTCCTCGAGCATGAGCCGGAGGTCCTTCAGGAAGAGGTCGAGCTTCATCTGGGGCTCGAAACGCCGCTCGACCATGAGCGGGCCGCGCACGTCGACCATCTTCGACGCGCCCGCGCTGTCCTTCAGGAGGTCGACGAGCGCCCCCGGGGCGAGCCCGCCCTTCTCGGCGAGCACCAGCGCCTCGGCGAGCGCGGCCGTGTTGAGGGCGACCAGCAGGTTGGTGGCGAGCTTGGCCAAGGAGGCGCTGCCGGCGGGGCCGATGTGGACGGCTCGCCTTCCGATCGCTGCGAGGACGGGCCGGCAGGCCTCCAGGCGCGCCGCGTCGCCGCCGACGAAGATGGTGCAATCACCGCGCTCGACCATGGCGCTCGTTCCGCTCATGGGCGTGTCGAGGAAGCCGCGCCCGGCGGCCGAGGCGGCGTCGGCCAGACGCCGGGTGAGGGCCGGGGAGATCGTGCTCATCTGGAGTAGCGTCGCCGATCCGGGCATCGCCTCGAGCAGGCCGCCCGGGCCGAGAATCGTCGCCTCGACCGAGTCCGGCGTGGGCAGGATGGTGAAGATCGCGTCGGCGCCGGCCGCCGCGTGCTTGGCGCTGCTCGCGGCGACGAGACCGCGCGGCGCCAGCGGGTTGAGCTGTTCGGGGCGACTGTCGTGGCCCACCACCGCGAAGCCGCCCTCGAGGAGCCGGGAGGCCACCGCGCTGCCCAGAAGGCCGATACCGATGATCGCGATCCGCTTCATACCGCCATCCTCACAATCCGAGATACCGCGATTTGATCTCCTCGTTCCGCCAGAGCGCGTCCGGCGCGCTCGAGTGCACGACCCGCCCCCGGGACAGGACGTGCACGTGGTCGGCGACCCGCAGCGCCAACGGGAGGTTTTGTTCGACGAGCAGGATAGATAGGCCCTGGGCCTTGAGGCTCTCGATGACCCTCCCGACCTCACGCACGAGCAAGGGCGCGAGCCCCTCGGTCGGCTCGTCCATCAGCAGGAGCTCGGGGTTCGTCATCAGGGCGCGCGCGATGGCGAGCATCTGCTGCTCGCCGCCCGAGAGCTTGCCGGCGCGGTGGGCACCGCGCTCGCGCAGGCGCGGGAATAGCTCCAGGACACGCGCGACCGTCCACGGGCCGCTGTCGCCCTTGACGGCCACCGTCAGGTTCTCCATGACCGACAGCGAGGGAAAGACCCGACGGCCCTGCGGCACCAGCCCGAGGCCGAAGCCCACCGCGCGGTTCGACGACCACGCGGTGATGTCCCGGTCCTTGAACATGATCTGGCCGCGCCGGGGTGGCGTGAACCCAATGATGGACCGGATCAGCGTGGTCTTGCCCATCCCGTTGCGTCCGAGGATGCCCACCACCTGGCCACGGGTCATGCTGAGCGAGATGCCCTGCAGGACGTAGCTGTCCCCGTAGTACGTGTGGATGTCGCGTACCTCGAGCATCAGGACGTCCCCAGGTAGATCTCCTGCACGAGGGCGTTGGCCTTGACCTCCTGTGCCAGACCGTCGGCGACGACCTTGCCGTAGTGCAGGACCGTGATGCGGTCGGTGAGCGCGAACGCGACGTCCATGTCGTGCTCGATCACCAGGAGCGTGATGGCCGGATCGAGGCTCTTGAGGAGCGCCGTCATGGTGTGTGATTCAGCCGGCGAGAGCCCCGCGGTCGGCTCGTCGAGGAGCAGGAGCTTCGGCGAGCCGGCCAGGGACAGCGCGATCTCGAGCTGGCGCTGCTCGCCGTGCGAGAGATTGCGCACCGCCTCGTCCGCCTTGTCGCCGAGGCCGACCGCGTCGAGCACGGCCCGCGCTCGGTCGTGGAAGGCGGGATAGCGGCTCAGCGGGCGGTGCAGGTGGAACTTCGCGGGCGTCAAGGCCTGGACCGCCAGGAGGCAGTTCTCGAGCGCGGTGAGACGCGGAAAGAGGTTGGTGATCTGGTACGTGCGCGCCAGGCCGAGGGCGGCGCGCCGGTGTGGTGCCAGTCGCGTGACGTCACGGCCGAACAGCGAGATCCGGCCGCCGGTCGGCCGGGTCTCGCCGCTGATCAGGCTGAAGAGGGTGGTCTTGCCGGCCCCGTTGGGCCCGATGATGGCGCGCTTCTCCCCGGGTGCGATGTCGAAGCTGACGCCGTCGACGGCGCGGAGTCCGCCGAACTCCTTCGAGAGGCCGGCGAGGCTCAGGGCGACGGCGTCGCGCGCGGGCATCTCAGCAGTGCTTGCACGGCGGATAGTTGCGGTCGTAGACGGGCTGCTTCAGGAACTCGTCCGGCTTGTACTTCCAGAACTGGGAGACGGCGGGGTAGGTGTAAATGACCGTGTTCCACAGCTCGCCGTCCTTCTTCTCGACCTTGCGGATGTAGATGTTCTGGATCGGGTTGCCGTACGAGTCGAGCTTGATGGGTCCGCGCGGCGCGTCCGGGATCTCCACCTTGCGCAGCGCCTCCAGGAACTTCTCCCGGTTCTCGACGTCCCCGCCGATCGCCTTCGCGGCGTCGGCGATCCACCGGGTGCTCGTGTAGGAGGTCTCCGAGAAATACGAGGGAACCTTGCCGTATTTCTTGCGGTACTCCGCGACGAACCGCTTGTTCGCCGGCGTGTCGAGGGCCGCGCTGTAGATGAGCGGGGTGATGCCGCCGATCGCCTCGTCCCCGAGCGAGGGCAGGACGAACTCGTCAAAGGTCGTGCCGCCGCCGATGAGCGGCAGCTTCGCCTTCAACCCGGCGTCCTGGTACTGCTTGGGGAAGCGTGACGCCGAGATCGAGACCATCAGGGCGAACACCGCATCGGCGTCGCGCCGGACCTGCGAGAGATACGGGGCGAAGTCCGTGGTGTTGAGCGGCGCCCAGAGCTTCTGGATGATCTGGCCGCCGTTTTCCTCGAAGGTCTTCTGGAAGCCGCCGACGACTTCCCAGCCGAAGGCGTAGTCCATGCCGATGACGGCGATGCGCTTGTAGCCGAGCGTCTTGGCGGCGTACTCGCCGAACGGGTGGGAAGGCTGGCTCGACGCCCAGCCCGTGCGCACGATCCACTTGGCGGGCTTGCGCTGGGTGAGGTCGTCGGCGGCGATGACCGGGTACAGCATCGGGATGCGGTACTCCTCCACCTTGGGCGCCATCGCGTAGCCGATGTGCGCGAAGATCTCGCCGACGAGGATGTGCACCCGGTCGCTCTCGACGAGCTTCTGCAGCTTGGTCAGCGCGACGTTGGGCTGGCCCTGACTGTCCTCGACGATCACCTCGACCTTGCGGCCGGCGATCGTCTGGTTGTTCTCGTCGAGCCACATCGTGATGCCGTTCGTCATGTCCTTGCCGATCTGCGCGGCCCCGCCGGTCATGGCGGTGATCACGCCGATCTTGATCGGGCCCTTCTGCGCCCACACCGACTCGGAGCCGGCGAGGCCGGTGATGAGCAGCGCCAGCAGGACCGACACGACCGTCGCCTTCTTCCTCATGGCTCGATCTCCTTTCATCGTCCACTGTCTCAGCGCTCCGACGATCCCCTCGGGCGCGTACACGATGGTGCCGATGTAGACGGCCCCCAGGATCAGGAGCCAGCGATGCGTGTAAACCGACACGAGATTCTTCAGTCCGACGATGAGCGCGGCGCCGAGCGCCGGCCCGAGCAGGGTCCCGCGGCCGCCGAGCGCGACCATCAGGAGGATCTCGACCGACGTGGCGAGCTCGAG
>Ga0134123_10002899_pt1 | contig 11138 bp, 9 predicted proteins | sample KB303_FD_96460 | JGI IMG/M metagenome (GOLD analysis project Ga0134123, IMG submission 96460) | Terrestrial soil microbial communities without Nitrogen fertilizer from Kellogg Biological Station, Michigan, USA - KB3-0-3 | ecosystem: Environmental > Terrestrial > Soil > Unclassified ...
CCTGGCGATCTGGTTCAACTGGCAGACCATGGCGGTGCGTCCGTGGTTTACCGGGCAAACCAATGAATCCACCATGTCCGATGACGAGGCCCGCAAGCAGGAACCTGGCGGCCATGAGAAGTGAACGACGGGCCGTTGCCGTGCCGCCCGCGCCTTTCTTCTGACTACGAAGGTTTTTCGTATTATCGTGACCCATGATCTCCCACGTCCCTGAAACGAAAAAGGGCATTTCGATGTGGCTCAAGCCGTCCATCAACTGGCTGTTCGTTTTCATACCGGTCACGCTCGCGCTCGAGCATGCCGGATTGCCGGCGCCCTGGATATTTTTCTCAGCGGCGGCGGCGATCGTGCCGATCGCAACCCTGATCGTGAGGGCCACGGAGCAGATCGCTACGCGCACCGGCGACGCCGTCGGCGGGTTGCTCAACGCAACCTTCGGCAACGCGCCGGAGCTCATCATTGCCTTCGTGGCACTCAAGGCGGGATTGCTCGACATGGTGCGCGCCTCGCTCATCGGCGCGATTCTGGCGAATATCCTGCTTGCGCTCGGTATCGCGTTTCTTCTCGGCGGCTTGCGCTACCGCGACCAGGACTACAACCCGGCGGCCGCACGCGTCTATAGCTCGATGATGCTGATCGCCGTCGTGAGTCTCGCGGTCCCGAGCGCCTTCAGCCGCTTCTTCGCGCCGGAAGAAACGATCCGCCAGGAGACGCTGTTGAACGTGGGGCTCGCTGTCGTGCTGCTCATCGCCTATGCGCTCTACCTCGTGTTCATGTTGAAGACCCACCCGGGTGCCTTCGCCGCCAAGGGTGGCCACGGCGGCAAGGAGGCCGAGGGCAAACACTGGAGCCTGCCGCGGGCGGTCGGAAGCCTGGTGGGCGCATCGGTGCTGGCGGCATGGATGAGCGAGATTCTGGTGGGGGCGGCGGAGGGCACTGGGACCGCGCTCGGCATGTCGCAGGTCTTCATCGGCATCGTGTTCGTTGCGATTGTTGGTGGCGCGGCCGAGAGTCTCTCGGCGATCGTGATGGGGCGCAAGAACCGCGTGGACATGACGATCGGCATTGCGCTCGGCAGCTCGATACAGATCGCGCTGTTCGTCGCGCCAATACTGGTGCTGGCCAGTTATTTCATTGCGCCGCAGCCGCTCGAACTGTCCTTCGGACGCGCCGAGGTCGGGGCGCTCTTTCTGGCGGTGCTGATCGGCGCGGTGGTTTGCGGCGATGGACGCTCCAACTGGTACAAGGGCGTGCAGCTCATCACGGTTTACGTAATCATTGCGCTCATGTTCTACTTCCTGCCGGACACGCGCTCCGGCTAGCACGCTGGCCAGCGTCGCGGCATGGACCTTACGTACCAGATAAAAAAGGGAGATGGTATGGCGCAAGTGGAAGAACGGGACCGCGCACCAGTGCTGGATCCGGTCCATCGGGTTTCAGAGATTATCTTCGGCCTGATAATGGCTTTGACATTTACCGGCACGCTGAGCGCCGCGACTGCTGCGCGCGAGGAAATCCGCACTATGATGTTTGCCGCACTCGGCTGCAATCTCGCATGGGGGCTGGTCGATGGGGTCATGTACCTGGTCCAGACGCTGACTGAACGAACACGTAACTTCACGCTGATGCGCCGTGTCCGCAGCGCTGCGCGCCCTCAAGAAGCCCACGAGATCATCGCGGAATCGCTGCCCGGGCGCCTGTCTACGCTCGTCAGTGCCCAAAGTCTGGAGGAAATGCGCCAGGGACTCGTCGCGCTGCCCGAGCCACCCCTGCGCGGCCGCCTGGGCTGGGACGATTACGTCGCCGCAGTCGGCGTGTTCCTGGTCGTCGTCCTCACGACCTTTCCCCTCGTGGTGCCGTTCATGGTGTTCCAGGAGACCGCGATTGCGATGCGGGCCTCCAATGCGGTCGCCGTGGTGACGCTATTCGTGGCTGGCTATATGCTCGGTCGCCATTCCGGCGGGATTGCCTGGCGATCCGGGCTCGTCATGGTCATGATCGGCGTGGTCCTGATAGGTTCCACCATTGCGCTCGAGGGAGTGGCTGAGTAGATGCTGAACAAGTCCGCGATCGCGACCGCGCTGCTCGTGCCGGCACTGGCGTGCGCCGCACCGGACAGCGGGCATGAACCTTCGCCGCCTTCCTCCGTACAGACACCCGGCTGGGCATTTTCCGCGACCGGGATGTATTACGCGCTCCCCGATCAAAGCGACTTCCTGCTCGCCATCGCAACGGCCGACCACGGGCAGTTGCACCTCGAGGCGCGCTACAACTACGAGGCGCTCGACACCGGCTCGCTGTTTGCGGGCTGGAAGTTCTCGGGCGGCGACACGCTGACCTACGAGCTGACGCCGATTCTCGGCGCGGTGTTCGGCGAGACGCACGGGGTCGCGCCGGGGTTCGAGGCCAGCCTGGCGTATGGCATCGTCGATTTCTACATCGAAGCCGAATACCTCCACGACCTCGAATCCGATGAGGACAGCTTTACCTACGCATGGAGCGAGCTCGGTTTCAGTCCACTGGAGCGGTTGCGCTTCGGCCTCGTCGGCCAGCGCACGCGTGTCTACAGCAGCGATCGCGAAATCCAGCGTGGCGGTTTCGCGCAAATCACGTTCGGCAAGGCGACACTCGGGATTTATGCCTTCAATCCCACCGACAGCGCTGACCGGTTCACGATCTTGTCGGTCGGGGCGGAGTTTTAGCCCGGAAGCGGACATGTTGGCTGCCCTCGGCAAATTTTCTGCGCCGCGCGAACTCCCGCGACCAGGTGTTCCACCCGGACCTTCTGTTGAGACATGCTGATGGACGCTCGCAGGATCGCGGTCTCGTTGCGAAGTGGCAGACGCCCGCGGAAGCTGATGGCGCTCGCGGCGCTGACCGTGAGCGCGTGCGCATCGCTCCCGACCGACTACCCCCGTCCGGAGTCTTTCGCATTGACCGAAACCCGCGAAACTTTGCTCGGACAGGCGGTTGGTCCACTGGCCTCCTTCCACGCCGGCGACTCCGGCTTCAAACCGCTCGTCAGCGGGCTCGACGCGTTCGTGGCTCGAATGGTGCTCGCCGAGGTGGCGCAGAAGAGTCTCGATGTTCAGTACTACATCTGGCAGCGCGACACTACCGGCAGGCTCCTGGCCGATGCGTTGGTGCGCGCGGCCGAGCGCGGAGTCAGGGTGCGAGTGCTGCTGGACGACCTGGGCGCGCCCATCGGCGACGATGTGCTGGTGGCGCTCGACGCGCATGAGAATATCGAAGTGCGCCTGTTCAACCCGGTGGCGTTGCGCTCGGCACGCGGTCTGGGCGCGCTGCTCGATTTCGGACGCGTCAACCGCCGCATGCATAACAAATCCCTCACCGCCGACAACCAGGCAACCATCATCGGCGGCCGAAATGTGGGCGACGAGTACTTCGAGGCCAGGCCCGACCTCGACCTGGGCGATATCGACGTGCTGGCGATCGGCCCGGTGGTGGAGGAGGCGTCCTCGGCATTCGACCTCTACTGGAACAGCGCGGTGGCGTTCCCGATCTCGGCGCTCACCAACCTGCGTCTTCCGGCCGAAGAGCTGGCGCAGCGCCGCGAAGAGCTGCGCGCGTATCGGGAATCCCAGCATGGGTCCGCCTATGCGCAGGCGTTGAGCAACTCGCAACTCGCGGTACAACTGCGGCAGGGCGACGTGCCATTCTTCTGGGGCCCGGCGGGGCTCGGCTACGATCATCCCAACAAAGTGTCGACCGCCCCCACGGACACCTCCACCCATCTCGGGCCGCAGTTGCGCAAGGTGATCGATCTCACGCACCAGGAACTATTGATCGTTTCGCCGTACTTCGTACCGGGCAAGGAGGGGGTCGAATTCTTCCGGTCGTTGCGAGCGCGCGGAGTAACCGTGAAGGTCCTGACCAATTCGCTGGCCTCGACCGACGTGGGCGTGGTACATGCAGGGTACGCCCGGTACCGCGAACCACTGCTGCGCGAAGGGGTGGAGCTCTACGAGGTCAAGGCGACCGCGCGTCTTCGCGACAAGGGCCGGAACGCGGAAGACAATGATAAGCGTGGTCTCACCGGATCGTCGCGCGCGAGCTTGCACGCCAAAACCTTCGCTTTTGACCGGACGGCGGTCTTCGTGGGATCGTTGAACCTCGATCCGCGCTCGGTGGAACTGAACACCGAGATCGGCGCTCTGTTTCAGAACCCACAGGCCGGAGAACTGTTCGCGGAGGGTTTCGATGTCGCCGCGAGAGAGCACGCCTACCGGGTCGAATGGAAGGAGCGTCCTGGTAGCGGGTCCGGACGCCTGGAATGGGTGAGCGAGGAGAACGGCCGGGAAATCCGCCATACGACCGAGCCCAATTCCAGCATCTGGCGGCGCATGGGCGTGTGGTTCATGTCGCTGCTGCCGATCGAGAGCCAGCTCTGAGAAATGGGACCTGGCGCCTGTGCAGAGGAACTGCGCGCGGGATGGAAAGTGGTTGCGACCGGCAAAGCTGGTGATTGGCAGCTGCTAGAAGGAGAATCGCGGCCCGAGATAAACGTATACGCTTTGATCGTCGTGTTGCGTGCGCCCGTAGCCCACGTAGAGCGGACCGATCGGCGTGTCGAAGCCCAGGAACAGACTGCCCGCCGTGATGCAGTTGTCGAAAGAGATGTCGTCTTTCTTCTGCCAGACGTTTCCAAGTTCGAGGCTGGCTCCCGCATAGGACTTGAAGAACTGAATGTTGGCCAGACGGTGCATGTAGACCAGCTCCATCAAGCCGGCGTGCTGCCCCGACAACTGCTGATCGGTCAGACCAGACAGCCGGAACAGACCGCCGAGCCTGAACAATCCCTCAACCTGCGCCTCTCCGTCAGTTGTGAACTCGCCCGAGAGCATGCCGATGACCGTGTTCGCTCCCCAGGAAAGCGCCTGGGTATACCCGGCTTGCCACTGGTCGTAGTCGCTGCGGGAACCATATTGTTCGCGCGCATTGCGGTATTCGAGCTTGCCGAAATGCCCGGCGCGGGGGAAATACAGGTTGTCGAGCTTGTCGTCCGACAACCGCAAGAAGAACTCGCCACGGTCCACGTCGACCTCGGGAGCCGGCGGGCCGATATTGACTTCCGCCGTGCCGCTTTCGCGGCGATAACCTAGCCGGATCTCGCCCCAGGTACCCAGTTCGCGGCCTAACCCCAGTTCGAGTTCTGAGGTGCGCAGGCCATAGCGCGAAAGCATGTTTCCTTCATCGTCGAACACATTCACATTCCGATTTCCGTAGCTGATCTTGCCGGATACGAAATAACGCGACAATGCATCGAGCGGCTGGTGTATCTCGGTGAAAACGGACGGTTCGTCGCCGAGCTGCAGGCCCGAGCGCCACTCGCCGTTCAGTTTGTTGATCTCGGTAAGCGTATAAAGCATGCCGAGCCGGATCGTCGCGTTGCCTTCCAGATCGTTCGAAGAGGCGAGGCCGAACTGCAGGTACCCCGGACCCCAGCGCTTCTCCTTCGCGCTGACCACCAGAATAGTCTTCTCTTCTTCACGCACTACGTCGTAGCGCACGGATTCGAAGATCTCGAGACCGTAGACCGTGCCGATGTCTTTTTCCAGTTGCTTCACGTCCAGCGGCTGGCCGGGCCTGGCCGAAATGCGCGCCGCGATTACATCGTCGCTGACCCTGGATTGATTGTCGATGCGCACGACATCGATAACCGGCGCACTGGGTCGCCGCTGCCCGCGCGCCGCCAGATGCCGGGCGTATTGCTCGGGGTCAAGCGAATATTGCCGCAGGGCCTCAAAAGCCGCCCGCGCGGCCTCCTCGCCGGCCGGGATGGCTTCGCCCGCGCGGTCGAAGCTGCCGCCGCCGATGTCACCCAGCTTCGGGCGAATAAGCACATCCCGCGGGCTCAGGGTCTTCAGTTGCTCCTGGCTGTTCAGGGTGAACATGTAGTTGGCGAGCTGGCCGGTAATGCTCAGCGCACTGGTGATGTCTTCCCGCGCGAAGAGTCCGCTGCCAACGTCCACGACGATCAGAACCTCGGCGCCCATTGCACGCACCACGCTTACCGGCACGTTGTTGGCAATGCCGCCATCGACCAGCAAGCGGCCATCGATCTCGACCGGATCGAACGCCGCCGGCACCGCCATGCTGGCGCGCATCGCCTTGGGAAGGCTGCCGGCGGCCAACACCACTTCCTTGCCGGTCTCCAGATCGGCAGCCACCGCGCGGTAGGGAACAGGCAAACGGTCGAAGTCCCTTATGTCGACAACGGGAAGCGTGAGCCGATTGAGCGTGAGATCCAGCTTCTGTCCACGGATGTAGGCGAGCGGAATCTCGATTTTGCCGTTGTTGAAACCCGGCTTGGCTTTGATGGCATAGGTATCGTCGTCACGCTTGCGCCGGAACGACCGGTCCGCGCGGCTGGGATAGTCCTGAAACATGTCCGCCCAGTCCATCGCCAGCACTTCCCGTTCGATTTCTGGCACGCTCATGCCGGAGGCGTAGAAACCGCCGACGATCGAACCCACGCTGGTACCTACGACGTAGTCGACCGGAATGCGTAACTCGTCCAGAACTTTCAGCACGCCGATGTGGGCGGCCCCGCGTGCACCGCCGCCGCCTAGTACGAGGCCGATGCGCGGCCGCGGGGTGGCGGCCGAATCATCCGCGGCGTAGACAGCCGGTGCCGGCATCGCGAGCAGGGTTGCCAGCACCAGAGCCGCCATTCCGGTTGTCCGGCGACGCCTACGGCCTGCGGCAGTTACCCATATGGGGTGCAAGAAACGCTCCCTTAATGACGTTCAGGCGCACCGGGCTGGATATCGTTCGGTTCGCGTCCTCACGCCGTTCTTTTGTGCTTCGAAGATTCTATCGGGAAGCAGGTGCCTTTGCTTCCGGCAATCCGGCACGGATCTGCCTGGAGAAATCCGCGGCCTTGTCCGCGGCCTGCGCGCGGGCATTGACCTGCGCGCGGCGCCTGAGCTCGGCGAATGGCAGGCCGCCGTCGAGCCTCCCGATCTCGTACAGATGTTCCGGCACGTATCCGCTCGCCAGAATCTTCCAGGAAAGAGGCGGGTGACCCGGGTTGATGCGGGTATGCATCCAGATCGCGGTGGTGCAGTTGGTGGTGAGCGTGTTGTACCACTCCGGCCGCTCCTTGAGCGCGTTGATCTTTTCGATGTACTGCAGAAACACGCGGCGCGCGTTCTCGGCCGGGCCGTTCACGCGGTATACGTAAACCTGCTCCGGAGGATCTTTGCGGTAGTTGGTGCGCACGCGAATCAGGTCGCGTTCGTCGGCCACTACATAGAAAAGTTCGTACTGCCTGAAGAAGCCCCGCACTGTCGAGTAGCCCTCGCCGCGCTCCCTGCGCGTCTCGATAGAAATGGCGAGGTGGTCTCCGCCCTCGAAGCTGAAACTCACAAAAATATGCGCAATGGCCGGCCCCATCCAGTAGGAGGCGATGACGTCCACCCCCTCCAGCTTGCTCACGTTGAAGGTCTTGTCGTAATACGCGGGCGTAAAATCGGTTTCGCTGCGATAGTCGAAGTTGCGAATGTTGTGCACCGTGATCCGGTCGCCGTCGATCGTGGCATACGCCGGCACCGCAACCTCCTGTTGCCAGTCACGGTCGTTGGAAGGCTTCATCGTGCTCCACCACAACAGCACCAGTACGAACAGCGCGAGAAATGCGCCGAGGAAACGGCCCCGCCACCGCGGGCGCCCCATGCCCAGGATCGTGGTAATGCCGGCAAGTGCGAAAGCGGCCGCCGACAACTTTTGCAGCGGACCGGTGTGAGAATCACCGAAATAGAGCGCAGCCGCACCCCACCCGGTCAACGCCACCACCACTATTCCTGTGAGTACCAGGACTCCGGCGCGCGCGAGGGTGCGCGCCATTCCCCTGTTTGCCGGCTGGGCGGCGGGTTCTGTCACAGCGTTCCTACCATTCATCGCCAAGAAAGAAAAGAGGTGCAAAGAACATTTACCGTTCCTGGAAGGCCGCTCAGAAACGGAAGCTCGCGCCGAGGGCGGGGCCGCTGAAGCTGAAGTCGTGGAAAAGCTCGTCGCCCTTCTGGTCGTAAAAGAGATGGCGGTAGGCGAGAAGCGCGTCGCCCCAGCGGAACGAATATCCGATTCCTGTCATTGCCTGCCAGGTCAGCGTCGAGGAACCGCCGCCGGCATCAAGATGGTAGGGCACGAACCAGTTGCCGCCGCCGGGCGTTGCACGGCCGCGGACGCCGACGATCGCGTCCCACAGATCCACCGTTTCGGTGTGGCTCCCCGCCTGCGGAAGCAGGCCGATCCCTCCGGCGAATTGCCATTGGACCGAGGCTTCCACCCCGAGATAGCGCAATCCTCCGAGCACCTCGAGTGTTGCCGACTTACTCCGCGCCACCGAATAGCTGGCGGCGAGTTGCCACATCAATCCTTTCAATCCGGTGCTGGTGTCCGTGTTGACTGGAACCTGGACTGCGCCGCCGGGGCCGGTTACCGAGGTCACCGAGCTGCTTTCATCCGAAAAGTCGAGGTAGATGAGGTCGCTGATGATGGCCCAATCGCCCCTGCGCGCTTCGCCCGCGAGCATGATGGCGGTGTCGAGGTTCTCGAGATAGCTGTTCGGCCCGACATCCACCGAGGGACTGCCGCCGGCGCCGGGCGGAGTGCTGAACTTCATCGTGCCGTCGACGTTGGGCAGCCACAAGTACGGCGACAGTGTGAAGCGCCATTGATCGCCGCCGGTCTGCGCAAGCGCCTGAAGCGGCGCCAGCAGCAGGGCGGCAGCGAGGGCCACGATGACTGCATATGGTTTCATTCTGCGTTCCTGTCCACGTCTGGTCGATTGAGCAAGAGGACGCAACCCCGAGGCGCTAGAAACTGACCGCCAATCCCACCGACCACCCTCTGACGTTTTCTCCGAACTTGTAGCGGGCCACCAGCCGCGTGCGCGTCACGATGATATCGTACTTGCTGGAGTCAACCTCGAATCCGGCACCGACTGAGTTCAGGTGATTGAACCCGAGAGCGCCGTCCAGGTCGCCGAAGAAGGCCGTGTGGGCGTACTCGAGCACGTAGCGCAGCGGCCGCTCGAGCATCGTCATGCCCGTGGGCGCGCGCCACCGGGTCCACAGGTTCACACTGCGGGCATCGGCGCTTCCCTCCACCGCCGTCGAGGTGCTGCCGTAACTCTGCAGGTAGATGTCGGTGTAGCGCAGCTCGACGTCGATCTCATTCTCGGGCCGATAGCGCTCGTAGTCGAGGACAAGCGAGCCGCCGAGGCCGTACGAGTCGAGCTGGCCGTGCTCCAGAAAGTCGAGCGCGACGCCCTTTTCGGACTCTATGAATCGACCGGCAAGCGACGTATCGCTTTCGACGTGGCCGAACGAGAAGTTGAACATAGGGCGCAAGACCAGCTCTTCGGCAACCGGAAAGTCCCACCCGACACCCCCGGTCACCGTGAATGCGTTCCATTTCACCGGGACAGCGCGCTCCTCCGTGCCGTTGCTCGCTATGAACGTCGGATCGTAGCGGCTGTAACCCACGGTGCCCTCAAGATAGAGCGGGAATGCCTTGCTCATCGTGAAGCCGCCACCGAGCGAAGTCAGGCCGATGTCGGGGTTCCCCGTCGGCTCATTGGAGAGGGAGAGCGAGCCAGTGGTGACGTCCGGCGTCAGCATATAGCCCATCAACCCGAGCACGCCGTTCACCGCTTTCTCGATGTTTACGCCGATCGGCTCGAATGTCTGTCCGAGCGCAATCGCCGGGACGAGCGCACATGCGGCGCCCAGCGCCAGCGCTGCGATCAACGAGCCAGGCTGCCACACCGGCGCTCGCCTGGGTGCGGCGGCAGTGCTATGTCCGCATGTGATCATCAAGAAATGCAGAAGTGAGACGAACCGGCGCGCTCAGCGGCGCCTCAGTGACCGGGGACGGCTGCTACGTAACCGGACAGTTCACAGCGTTCCTCTTTTTGTCCTCGTCAGCTGTGACGGCTCAGAAAAGATACCTTGCGTACATCAGCAATCCGACGAAGTTGAACTTCAGCTCGCCATTCAGGTCCGTCCCCTCGGCGTTGTCGCCATCGGACTCGACGTTCATGCGTATGTTGTTGACTGCGAGCCCGAAGGCCGCGTGCTTGAAAGGCAGATATTCCACCGCCAGGCTGGTATCGGCCAGCAATCCGGTGAACTGGTCGTACTCCAGATAGAACGCGTCTGCACTGCCTTTCAGGCGCCAGCGTTCAGTGACAATCACTTCGCCCCGCAACCCCACCACCGGCAAGGGTGCAGTGAAGCTTTCGTCCTCGAAAAGTGTTGGCGGCGAATCCACCTTGAATTTCACCCCGGTCGTATGCAGGCCGCCGGCAACCGACAGGCGGACTCGGTCGTCCTGGAAGAAGGCGTAGGAATAGTCGACGTTGACGAACTGCAGATTGAACTCGGTAGAGACGGTAGCCCCGACCGGGAAGGTCGTGTCCCCGATATCGATCGTTCGGTCCAGCACCTTGCTGGCGGAGCGGCGCGAATCGAAATAGTGCAGGTCGATCTGGTGGCGGCGCGTCTCCCCAAAGCGATAGAAGCCGTCAACGCGGTAGGTGGATTTCTCGCTGCCGACGCCAAGGGTGTCTTCGACGTTGACCACCGCGCCCACGGCGCCGGAGCTGGAATTGACGCGCATCTCCGTGTCCGAACTGGTGATGAACCCGCCGATCTGAATGGACCCCTTCTCCCACGGCTGACTGGAGCTCTGTGCCCGCGCAGTGCCGGCACACAATGCCAGCAGACCACATGTCATCACCACCGTGGAAAGCCTTGTCATCGCCATCTCCCGTTGTGTCTCACGCCGCTTTTTTGTCCCCCTCCAGCCGGCAAATCAATATTGCCTGAAGCTGCCGGCAGGACATCTCCTACCCGATTGTGAAGGTCGCGGGCAGCCTTATCCCGATGCCAATCGCTTCAAAACTCGTAGAACGCGCTGACTGAAATCATCTCGACGTTATCCAGTTCATCGATGTCGATCACTTCGTACTCGGCGCGCAGGCCGATGCCGAAGAGTTTGAGCCGGGCGCCCACCCCGTACAGCGGCGCGGAGCCGTCGAAACTGGATTTTGCGCCGGCGTTGCTCTTCTCCACGTCGTACTGCATGCCGCCAACGCGCGCGAACAATTC
>Ga0134123_10002900_pt1 | contig 11137 bp, 8 predicted proteins | sample KB303_FD_96460 | JGI IMG/M metagenome (GOLD analysis project Ga0134123, IMG submission 96460) | Terrestrial soil microbial communities without Nitrogen fertilizer from Kellogg Biological Station, Michigan, USA - KB3-0-3 | ecosystem: Environmental > Terrestrial > Soil > Unclassified ...
CGGCTACTGGAACATCAGCGCCTACAACCAAGGCATGATGGGCTACAAGACTCCGAACATCGACCGAATCGCTAAGGAAGGCGCGATGTTCACCGACTGGTATGGCCAACAGAGTTGTACTGCCGGCCGTGCAGCGTTCATTACCGGCCAGGTCGGTTTCCGCACCGGCCTGCTCAAGGTGGGGCTGCCCGGCGCGAAGGAAGGGTTGCAGGCACGCGACGTGACCCTTGCCGAACTGCTCAAGGCGCAGGGCTACAGGACCGGTCAGTTCGGCAAGAACCACCTCGGGGATCTGGACGAGCACCTTCCGACCGCGCACGGCTTCGATGAGTTCTTCGGCTCGCTTTATCATCTCAATGCTGAGGACGAACCCGAGCATCCCGACTACTTCAAGGACCCGGAACTGCGGAAGAAATTCGGCACACGCGGCGTCATACACACGTGGGCCAACGCCGACGGAACGCAGAAGATCGAAAGTACTGGGCCGCTCACAAAGAAGCGCATGGAGACGATCGACGAGGAAGTCACCAAGGAAGCCCTGCGTTTCATGGAGGAATCGAAGAAGGCCGACAAGCCGTTCTTTCTCTGGTGGAACTCCACGCGCATGCACATCTGGACGCGGCTCAAGAAGGAGTCCGAAGGCAAGACCGGGCTGGGCATCTACGCCGACGGCATGGTCGAGCATGACGGCCACGTCGGGCAGGTGCTCGCCAAGCTCAAGGAACTCGGCCTCGACGAGAACACGATCGTGATGTACTCGACCGACAATGGCGCGGAGAAATTCACCTGGCCCGATGGCGGCACAGCGCCGTTTCGCGGCGAGAAGAACACCAACTGGGAAGGCGGCTACCGCGTGCCGACTGCCATTCGCTGGCCCGGCGTGATCCAGCCCGGCACCGTCCTCAATGACATCTTCGCGCACGAAGACATGCTGCCCACACTGCTGGCTGCCGCCGGCGACCCCGACGTGAAGGAGAAACTCAAGAAAGGCATGAAGATAGGCAACAAGACTTTCAAGGTGCATCTTGACGGCTACAACATCACCGACGCCCTCGCGGGTAGGATGCCCAGCCCGCGCAAGGAGTTCTTCTACTTCAACGACGACGGTTCGCTGGTCTGTCTGCGCTACGACAACTGGAAGATCGTTTTTGCCGAGCAGCGCGCGCACGGCATGGACGTCTGGCAGGATCCGTTCGTGCAACTGCGGCTACCCAAGATCATTAACCTGCGCTCCGATCCGTTCGAGATTGCCGACCACGAAGGCATGGACTACAACCGCTGGCGCGCGGAGCACATGTTCCTGCTGGTGCCGGCGCAGCAGTACGTCGGGCAATTCCTCAGCACGTTCAAGGAGTTCCCGCCCAGCCAGAGGGTAGGCAGCTTCGCGCTTGACCAAGTGATGAAATCGCTGCAGCAAGGCGGCCGCAACTGATAAGACACTGGGAGAAAGATACGTTTGAGCAATAGTCATGCAGCCTTCGAATGCCATTGGGGCGGCGAAATCGGCCCCCCGGAGCCACGCCACCGCGTATCATCACGGCGCGCGGTCTTGAATCGAGATTTCAAACAGAGGAGAAAATCATCATGGTGCTATTCAGACAGACGGTTCTTGTCAGTCTCATTTCGCTGATCTGGCTGCTGGGCGCTTGCGCAACCAAGCAGCATGCGCCGGTCAGCCAAAGCGATGTCTCGGTCACCGAAGCAACGGTGACCGCGGTCGATCATTCGCAAAGGCGGGTGACTCTGAAGGAGAAAGATGGGTCGGAATCCACGGTGGATGTGGGCGATGCGGTGAAGAACTTCGATCAGGTGCAAGTGGGTGACGTGCTGCGGATCACGCAGACCCAGACGGTAGCCTGGCAACTGCGGAAATCCGGCGAAGCAGCGCCCGGCGCATCAGTCCAGGAATCCGCAACGGTGGCCAAGCCGGGAGAAAAACCGGGAATGCAGCACGGGCGCACCGTGAATGTCACGGCGACCATCACCGCGATCGACAAGGCAAAGGAAACCGTCACGTTGCGTGGCCCGGAGGGGACGCTGCAGACGGTCAAGGTGGCTGATCCCAATAACTTGAAAAAAGTGGCGGTCGGCGACCTGGTTGATATCAGTTACACTGAATCCATCGCGGTTGCCATCGTGCCGGTCAAGAAAAAGTAGATCTCCTGCCATTGCGTAATTCGGCCTTCGCCGAAGCTGCGGCCGCATTCCTCCAAACAGGAGTCACGATCACTATGAGTACCCTGCGAATCGCCGTCCTGGTGGCCGCCCTGTGCGGCTGCGCCACCAGCGAGCTGACCAACACATGGAAGGACCCCAAGTATCACGCCGCGCCGGTGAAGAAAGTCATGGTGGTCGGCATCTCAAACCAGGCGAGTGTACGGCGTACTTTCGAAGATACGTTCGCGGAAATGCTCAGGGCCAAAGGTGTGGAGGCGGTGCCGAGCCACACCGTAGTTCCGGAGGACGGTCAACTCGCCGAAGGCCGATTGCGCGCGGCGGTGGAGCAGTCCGGCGCGGACTCTGTTCTGATCACGCGCATGGTGGAGAGGCAGACCGACGCTCAGGCCGTGCCGGCACCGACACCGGTCGGCGCTTACCGCCGCACATACTCCAGTTATTACAGTGGCGCCTGGCTCGGCCACTACGAGCCGGTTTCCGTGCAGGAGTTCCACTACCTCGTTACCGAAACGACTCTGTTCGTGCTCGCGCATGCGGAACCGGTATGGTCCGGCACGACCCGGACCATGGAGTCGCAGGACATCCGTGGCGCCACCGAAGATTTCGCCAAACCGATGATCGCGGCAATGAAAAAGGACGGGTTGATTTGAGCATTGCGTAGTCAGGACGCCGGGACTTCCTGCGTTTTTCCATCCTTATCCGGAGATCCAGATGAAGAGATTGTCGTTTTCGTTTTTCGCTTTCGTGTTGTCGCTGTGGCTGGCGGGCGGCTGCGGCGCGCAGCAGATGCAGAACACGCTCAAGAGAATCCAGGAAACCAAAACCATCAGGTTTGGCTATCTCGAGCAATCGGTACCGTTCTCCTACGTCGACAACAGGAAGCCGCAGGGATACTCAGTGGAACTGTGTCAGAAAGTGGCCAGCGGGATCGAGCGGCAACTGGGCCTCGAAGAACTGAACGTGCAGTGGGTGCCGGTCACATTGCTCAATCGCTTCGAGATGGTGACCAACGGCACCATCGATCTGGAGTGCGGCATTTCGACCATCACCGTCTCGCGCCAGAAAATCGTCGATTTCAGTCTGATGACCTGGCTCGATGGCGGCAATTTCATCGTCCGGGACGGTCAGCCGCGCGGCGGGCTTGATGATCTGGCCGGGAAGAGGATTGCGGTGATCGTGGGCACGACCACGGAAACCGCGCTGCAAGACGCCCTCAAGAGAAACTCCATCACCGCCGATATCGTGCTGGTCAAGGAGCACCTCCAGGGTCTGGAGGCCGTGGACCAGGGAAAAGCCGATGCTTATGCCGCCGACCAGACCGTGCTCATCGGCCTCGCCCTGGCCGTCCGGGACCAATTGAAGCTCAAGATCTCCGAGCAGAATTTTTCCTACGAGCCCTACGGCTTGACCATGCGGCGTAACGATGCGGACTTCAAACAGGCGGTCAATCAGACGCTCGCGCGCCTTTACCGCACCGGTCAGGTCGTTGCAATTTACAACCGCTGGTTCGGCAAGCTGGGCAATCCCTCGCCGCTGCTGACGGCTATGTACGCCATCAACGGATTGCCGGAGTAGTGCCCTACAGGAACCGGTTCGGCTGCAGGAACATTCCCAGCAGCAAAGCTCCTTCGGGTGCCTTCGCGACGTGAATGCTGCCCTTCGGCCGCCACACATACTCGCCGGCTTTCACCTCGCCTTCGTCGTCGACCAAACGGCCTTCCAGCACATAGGTCTGTTCTACATCGACGTGTTCGTGAAGAGGCAACACGGCGCCCGGCGTCATGCGGGTAAGCGAGGTCAGCAGGCCGGATTCCTTGTCTTCCAGCAGCACCTTGATCTCCACTCCGGGGAACGCTGTCTTGCGCCACGGCAGCGAATCCGTCTTCACGTAGCGCGAAGACAGCGGCCTCAGCTTGCTTTCGTCTTTCCAGTCGGGCGTGTGCGCACTCATGATTTCCCCCTCTCCCCGGCCCTCTCCCGCCAGGGGAGAGGGAGATCCAGGGTATCAAAAATCCAGAACCCTCTCTCCCCTGGCGGAAGAGAAATGGAGAGAGGGGTTTTTTCAAACTTGGGTCAGCAATGGCTCCCCAACAAAAAAATCCGCAAGGTTGTCGACTACAAGTTGGCCCATTATCGCGCAGGCGGTCATGAGCCCCTCTTCCCGGCCCTCTCCCGCCAGGGGAGAGGGAGATCCGGGGCATCAAGGATCCAGAACCCTCTCTCCCCTGGCGGGAGAGAGATGGAGAGAGGGGGTCTCTTTCAAACCTGCGTCAGCAACGGCTTCCCGGCAAAGAAGGCCGCAAGATTGTCCACCACCAATTGTCCCATCGCGGTGCGGGTCGCAACCGTGCCGCTCGAAACGTGTGGCTGCAGCACCACGTTATCCAGCTTGAACAATGTTTCGGGAACCTTGGGCTCGGCCGCAAACACGTCGAGCCCCGCGCCCCCGAGACGCCCGCTCACCAGTGCGTCCACCAGCGCCGGCTCGTCCACCGTGGATCCGCGCGACACGTTTATGAGATAACCATCCTTGCCGAGGGCTTCGATCGCCTCGCGCCCAACGATGCGTTCGGTCTCCTTGCCTCCCGGGCAGGACAGCACCAGTATCTTCACGCTGCGCGCGAGGTCCAGCGCATTGTCGTAATAATCATAGGCCACCCCGGCCTGGCGACGGCGGCTGTGATAGCCGATCTTCATGCCGAATGCCTCCGCGCGCCGGGCGATGGCCTTGCCGATGCGTCCAAGCCCGACGATGCCGATGCGATTGCCCGCGACTTTCTGCGCCAGAGGTGCATTGCCCTTGAGCCAATTCCCGGCGCGGACGAACTTGTCGTTGAAGACCGTGCGCCGCATGGTGCCAAGGATCAGCGCCCAGGCGTTGTCGGCGACGCATTCGGTGAGCACATCCGGAGTGTTGGTTACCGAAATACCCAGTTTTCGCGCGGCCGCCACATCGATGCCATCCACGCCGACGCCGAAGCAGGCGATGACCCTCAATTTCGGCAACCTGTTCATCAGCGCCACGCTCATCCCCTCATGGCCGGCGGTCGCGGCGGCGGTCACTCGGTCCGCGATTGCGGCGATTAAAGCCTCCTCGTCGGGCGCCTGGTAGTAGCGATGCACGGTATAGGCCGCGTCGAGCTGCGCCATGGTGGCGGGAAACAGCGGGCAAATCAGCAGAAGATCAGGCTTCATGTGTTGCGCACTTCCTTCCTTGGCAAGGTTCGATAGTTACCGGCAATCAGTATTCGCCGGAGAAGTGAAATATACCCGTCTATAATCGTAGAAGGCACCAGGGACCGCTTCAATCTGCTCCGGCGCGGAATCCATGGTTCTGTCTTCCGAAGCTGAACCCGAACAGGAGTCACGATCACCATGAACAAGCTTCGAATCACGCTCGTGGCTACCGCGTTGGCTGCCGCGCTGTGCGGTTGCGCCACCACCAAGCTGACCAATAGCTGGAAGGACCCGCAGTACCACGGCGGGCCTGTGAAGAAAATAATGGTGGTAGGAATTTCCAGCCAGGCGAGCGTGCGCCGCATATTCGAGGACACTTTTGCAGAGAACCTCAAGGCCAACGGCGTCGAGGCAGTCCCCAGCCATACGCAGATCGTAGAAGACGGCCAGATCGCCGAAGACCGCTTGCGCGAGGCGGTCGAACAGGCCCACGCGGACTCGGTTCTGCTCACGCGCATGGTGGAGAGAAAAACCGAGATCATGATCACCCCGGCGGAGCCGATGCTGCCAACCTACGGAATGATGCGGCACGGTTACTACGGCTACTACAGCGGCGCCTGGCTCGGGTATTACGAGCCGGCCACCGTGCAGCATTACGACTACATCGTCGCCGAAACCACGCTGTTCGTAGCCGACAGTCAAAGTCCGGTCTGGTCCGGCACAACCCGGACGTCGGAATCGGATGACATCCGCACGGCGACCGAAGGTTTCGCAAAGCCGGTGATTGCCGCGCTGAAGAAGGCGGGCTTGATCTGACGCCACATTGGGTTTCCCGAGTCACCTTCACGATCTGCCGGTGATCGCCCCGCCATAGCGGATTCACTTCTGGTCTTTGCCCGCGGGACTTTCGCCCTTCGATGCCGCACCGGGAGTAACGATTCTGATCGCATCGACCGGCAATTTGAGGACGTTGCCGATTACTTCGGTGAAGCGCCTGGCGACCGCGCCGGGGCCCAGCGGCACGACGATCGGATTCTTCAAAGTGCCGGTTACCCGCACCGGCACGGCAAGTGCCGCACCGCCGAATATTTTTGTCAGGAATGGCACGTGCTCCGTGACGTAGTTGACGGTCTGCAGCGGCGCGACCAACACATCAACGGCAAGGTTCTCGGTGTCGATCGCGATATTGCCTGCCGCAACGATATTGACCGTCGGCGCGTCCAGTACTGCCTCTTCGAAATGAATGAGTTCGCGATCGAGCGCGCCGCGCGCGCTCATGGTCCGGTAGGGCAGTCCAGCGGCCGAAATTTCGAGGTCCTTTCCGCGTAGCTCCTCGGTCAGGTTGAGCACGCCAAAGATCTTGTTGAGTGCGTCCAGTTTCTTGATGTTGCCGTTGCGCGCGGTTACGGAGAACGTGCCCCGGAGGTTTTTCCTGACGGTATCCAGCGTCCCCTGAGTCGTGAACTGCGCATCCAGGTCGATTCGGCCGCTTGCCTGCAGGTGCTCTCCGGTCAGGCAGGTAATGGCGCGGTCAAGTTCTGCATCGCGGGACTTGAGCGAGGCATGCACGCGGATATCGGCCTTTTCGCCTGTCAGGCCGCCCGCCAGGTTGACGCCGCAGATTGCTGCTTCGTCAAGGTCCAGATCGAACTTTGCGGGCGCAAGCGTGGCGCCCGCAATCAGGGGCGCGATTGTGAAGCGGCCGAATTCAAGACTCTGGACCTTCACCCCGATGCGCCCCTCTACCGGAAGTTTCGACAGGTCGAAGGCATCTGACGGTCGCTTGTCGGTTGTTTCCGCTGCCATAGGCAATTCAGGGAGCACGATACGTTCCGAGCGCAGGTCGGCATCGACGACGAACTTGTTGTCCCGGCGCTCGATACTTCCAGTGAGAGCGATCCGGCTCTCGCCGCTGGACACCTCGGCTTGCCTGATCACGACCTTGCCGCTGTCGGCCTCGAGCATGAATTTCTCCACCTCGAGGGGTATCGGCAATCCTTGCCCCACGCTGATTGCCGAGCCTTGCAGATGCCCCCGCGCAGTCGCATCCTTGATCCTGGCAAGATTCATTTTCACGGACAGATCGCCACGGAGGTCGCCTATTGCGAATGCCGGCTTGTCGAACGCATGAGTTAGCGTTTCACCTACAAGCAGTCCCTTGAACCAACCCTCCGCATTCCCGTTCGCCAGTTTTCCGCCAAAGCTGGCATCGGACCGAGCGTCCTTCACCGTGACCCTGCCGATTTCCACCGTATTACGCGACCGCCGGCCTTCGATCGCAATCACCGCTTTGTCGGCAATGCTGAATCGGCCTTTGAACGTGAGGTCGTCCAGGTCCCTGAGCGTAACGTCAGCGTCTGCTACTTCAATCGGTGCACGCATCTGCAGCGCGGCCGGGACCTTGGCAGCGTGGTAGATCCAGGCAAGCGCGTCGGCGCCGAGCTTCCCGTTCGCGGTAGCATGCAGGTCGATCCATCGGCGGCGATAGTCGACGGCATGCGCAGACACGCTGATGGCGGCATCCTTGACCGCGACGCCAATGTTTTTTATGTCGATCTCGAGCCTCGAGAGTTCGACGGCACCCCCATCGAGTGTCAACTCGGGACCGATATCGGGCGCGAAAACCACCAGGCTCCGCGGCGTGGCGCTGATTAGGTACAGGAGGTCGTCGGGTGTCTGTAACGATCCTCGCGCTTGCGAGCCGGACAACTCGATCGTGCCGGAAACGCGTTTCACCGGGCCGAGCGTCCTGCCAAGTTCCGGTACGGCGGCGGCCAACGGAAGCAGTTCCGCTAACGACAGCGTTGCGCGTTCGTGACTGACGCTGAAGCGATAGGGTGGGCGCACACCCAAGGAAGCAGCCAGCCCTGTGAAACTCGACTCGCCGATATGACCATTCACTGCATTCAGCGAGACCGTCTCGCCGGTGTAGGCGGCCCGGCCAGTCGATACCTTGATCGGCAGTGGCACTGCGCGGTGGCGCGCGATGAATTTCATTTCCGAAATATCGGCGCGCAGAAGCGGCGCTTTCATCCCGCCCTTGAGGGCGAGACGGACCACCGCATTGCCTTCGATCTGCTCCAGATCGTCAAGCCGCGATCGGAGTTCGGCCTCGGGAAGTATCTGCCTCGCCAGTACCAGGGACTCCGCCAGGTCTACCGCCAGTTCGGCCTCGGCATCCAGCGTAAGGGGTTCGGTCATAAGATCGGTGGCGAGGCGCGCATTGAGCAGTACGGATTTCCCGACCCGCGCTGCCAGGCTCTGCACCCGCAATTCACCGCGCTCGAATGAGAAGCGGCTTCCGATATCCCGGATCTGGACGCCCTTGTCAGCGAGATCGATGCCGACGCCTTCGAGCACCGCTTCGAGCCGCAACCGATCGGGGCGCAACAGTTCCGAGGGCGAATCGGCATCGCTGCCGATTCGTAGTACGGCAATCGTTCCGCCGCGAATGGCGAAAGGCGGCCGCGCGAACCAGGGCATTTCCGGTGCAATGTCACGCGCGGCGGCCAACAGCGCATTGAGATCGACACCCGTGGCGTCGCCTTCCAAGGTGTAGATGCCGCTTTCGTTCCGCGCCAGATTTGCGCTCAACATCAGGTGCGGCGAGCCGAGGTAAAGACGATGCACGCTGGCTTCCAGCGCGCGGCCCCGGCTCTGAAATCCGGCAGCAATGGACACGTCTTCCAGCGCGTGCCAGTTGGTTCCGCGCATCAGCGTGACTTGTGGCGACGAGGCGATCAGATCTGCCGTCAGGTTCCCCAGTCCCTGCATGCGCCAGTCGATCCGGCCGATGATCGCTGCATCCGCGCTCGGCGACTCTGCAGCCAGTCCCAGCAAGGCGTTCAGGCGGCTCGTCTGCAGGCCGATCACTTCAGCGTGCCCCGCTCCGCCGAGATCCATGCCGGAGAGCCCGAATGAAAGGAAGAGTTTTTCCCACAGATTCGAACTGCAGGTAATCTCCCCCTCCATGCTTTCCGCAAGAACACGCACTCGCGCACCCACCGCCTGCAGCAGCAGCGGCGGGCGATCGCCGAACAGCACGTCCACGCGGGCATCTTCGATCGTTGCCTGCAAATTCGGCAAGGCCGTAGTGACCTGCCGGACGAGCTCCCGCAGCCGACGATCGGCAACTTCCAGGGAAGGCGGCGCAATACCCGGCTGCGTGCCCTGCCCGTCAAACGGCACGCGTATCGTGATGTGCGCACCCGAAAGGTTCACAACCCGTGGCTGCACGCGGCCGGACAGCAGCGCCCACAAGTCGAGACTCACCGCAGCGGACTCTGCCCGCAACGAGGCCAGGCCCGGTCTGGAGAATTTCAAGCTGGAAACCACGACGCTGGGAAGCGGAAGGTAGTGGAGCTGCAGGCGGTCCAGTTCCACGCTGTCGCCGGTCGCGCGCGCTATTTGGCCGGCGATCTCGCTTTTCACCGCAGCTTCGTTGATCCACAGCGGAGCGGACAGCACCAGGCCGATCATTGCCACGACCAATACCGAAAAGAGGACTGCAAACCCACGCAATACATGCTTCAGACGGCTTGCCTCGCGCCAGCTCATCTGAGCACAGGCCTCTGCGCTCTCAAAACCGGATGGACAGACCGCCGAGCGCCTCTCCCTGGTACAGCGCCTCGCCCTTGATCGTGGCGCCACAACCGACGTTGCTGCCGCAGAACAGCGTACTGTCGTTGTTGATCAAGGTGCCGTAGCCGCGTATTTCGAAGCGCAAGCCGACATGCTTGCCGAGCGGGAGCATGTAACCCGCGCCGATGTTACCGGACAGATACGTCTCCGAATTGCGGTCGCCCTGGTCAAGACGCGCATGGGTAGCGCCAAACCCGGCCACCACGTAGGCACCCACACCCACCTGCTCAAAGAAATACGTGCCTCCAACATGGTAGTACTCGATGCGGAGCCCGACGTTGTTTACCGACGGCGCGAATGTCTCGGAACTGAGCGCGCTGTGCTGATAGCTGTAGAAGATTTGAATCTGTGTCTGCGGCTCGAGGCCAATGTCCACCGCAATTGCATAGCTGGAATCGCTGTTGACGTTCACCGTCGTCCCGCTGGTCGAATCGGTCAGACTGCCCCCCCAACGATAGCCACCGTAAAGCGTGACGCTGCTTTCCGATCGGGCGACGGAAGGGGTCTGGGCGTAGATGGACTGCGCTGGTATGGCGAGAAGTGCCGCGAGCAACAGCGTTGCCAATGCCGCACGATGCCACCGGGAGTCAATCAGGAATAAAGAGGTCAGCATGAAAACCCTGGAAGCCTATAGTGAGTGAGAGGAATCACCGTTTGTCCGCTGCGCACGCCGAGTCAGAACGGCAGGGAAGTAAACAGACGAAAGCCGGTAATGCCTTCGCCGCCGCGTACGGCGACTCCGATGCGGTCCACATCGATGCCAAGAACCGAGAACGGCCGGCGAGTCAAAACGCTGATCGCCAATTCGAATTCCTCCGCGATCGAATTTTCGGTATCGTCGAACTGGGCGAAACGCAGACGGCGGAAATATCGGTAATAAGCCGGGGTCATGGCGAATATTATGGGCCGTTCGAGCAACTCTGTCCGGGTCGGCACGACGATGTCCAGTCCTATCGCCAGATAGCCGAGGGGCTGTCTCGAATCCTCGTTGGAATTGTATCCCGCCAGACTCAAGCGGTTGACCAGGGCGAACTCCACCCCCTTGTCTTCAGCCAGCACAAAACGGCTTCTTAATCCGCCATCGTATATCCAGGCGTTCCCGCCGCCTTCGAATTCCCAGCCGAGCCCTCCGGAAATATAG
>Ga0134123_10002901_pt1 | contig 11136 bp, 7 predicted proteins | sample KB303_FD_96460 | JGI IMG/M metagenome (GOLD analysis project Ga0134123, IMG submission 96460) | Terrestrial soil microbial communities without Nitrogen fertilizer from Kellogg Biological Station, Michigan, USA - KB3-0-3 | ecosystem: Environmental > Terrestrial > Soil > Unclassified ...
GACGCGCAGCTCCCCCTCGACGTCCCCGCTGGCGACGGTGCCGTCGCTCGAGATGGCCACCGATCGGATCGCCCTGGTGTGGCCCGCGAGGGTGCGCAGCAACGCGCCGTCGGTGATTCGCCAGACCTTCAGCTCGTCGTCGGCCGCGGTGGCAAGGAGGGCCCCATCGGCGGACAGGGCCATCGCCTGGATGCCCTTCTGGTGTCCGTCGAAGACGCGGACCTCGGCGTCGTCGGAGGCGCGGAACAGCTTGACGAAGCCGGCGTCGGAGCCGGCCAGATATCCGCTGCCGTCGGGCAGGTACGCGACGGCCTCGATCGAGCCCAGCCCGATGATGCCGCAGGTCCGGGTGGGGAGCTGGTCGCCCACCAGCGGCTGTGGCAGCGGTTGCGCCGGGATCTCGAGGTCCGCCGTCAGGCCCCCGTCGCGGGCGAGATCGCCCGCGGCGTCGGGGGGCGTGGCGGAGGCGTCGGGGGAGATCGGGGCGGCGTCTCCGGCGTCCGCTGCATCGGCGGGCACCGGCAGCGATCCGGCGCCATCGACGCCGGCGTCGGGGCCGGACGGGACCGCCGGGGAGCCAGGTTCAGCGGGAGCCGCTGACCCGCAGCCGTACAAGGCCGGCAGCAGGAACCAGGCGAGCGCACACCTTCGCATCGGGATCGCCAACCCCTGACCCGGGCAAAGTGCGCAAACTGATTGGCCCGGCGAACGGCCTCACCCGGCTGGCGGTCAGGGTGAGGCGCTGCTCTTCGCCCGATCGCCCAGCCCGATCGGGCAGCTCACGCCGGTGCCGCCCAGCCCGCAGTACCCTTCGGGGTTCTTCGACAGGTACTGCTGGTGGTAGTCCTCGGCGTAATAGAACTCCGGCGCGGGCAGGATCTCGGTGGTGATGGCCCCGTGCCCGGCCTCGCGTAGCACCTTCTGGTAGGCGTCGCGCGACGCCTCGGCCGCGCGCTGCTGGCCCTCACCGAAGGTGTAGATCCCCGAGCGGTACTGCGTCCCCACGTCATTGCCCTGGCGCATGCCCTGGGTGGGGTCGTGGTTCTCCCAGAAGACCTTCAAGAGGGTCTCGTAGCTGGTGCGCGCGGGGTCGAACACCACCAGCACCGCCTCGGTGTGGCCGGTCTGGCCGGTGCAGACCTCGCGGTAGGTGGGGTTGGGGGTATGGCCGGCGGCGTAGCCGACCGCGGTGCTGTAGACGCCGTCGACCTGCCACATCTTGCGCTCGGCGCCCCAGAAGCAGCCCATGCCGAACATCGCCTGCTCGAGACCGGCGGGGAAGGGCGGTTGCAGGCGCGTGCCCTTGACGTGGTGCCGCTCGGGGACCGCCATCTTCTCGGTCCGCCCGGGCAGCGATTCCGACGGGGAGGGGATCTTGAGAGGCTTCGTCTCGAACCACATGAGGGGCAAGTATGGATCAGCGACGGGGCGATGGCGAAGCCGGTCGCTGCTCACCTCACGCACTCCCTCCCCGCGTTGCGTTTGGCCAGCTCCTCGACCAGCGGCTGGTAAAAAGCCATCAGCGCGCGCGGGCCGATCGCTTCGCCCGTCGCCTCCTTGATCACGGCGCGCCAGTCGCGCGTGGCGCCCAGCTCCAGGATGCCGCGCAGGAACTTGCCCACCTCGGCGCTGCCGGAGTAGTCGCAGGCGCGCACGTCCTGGTGGAGGATCTTGGTGCAGATGTGATCGTGGAGCTGGAACTTGATCAGCGTGGCCAGGGCGTAGTCGTAGTACTGGGCGGGGTCATCGTTGATGTGGGTCTTGGTGCAGGCGTCGCAGAGCTCGACGGGGCGCGGGGAGGGGGGCTCGACGCCCTGGTAGCGCGCGACGTAGTCCCACCAGCGGGCCTGCCACTCGGTGGGGGTGAGGCTGCCCTCGTAGAGATCTCGCTCGAAGTGGGACATGGTGCCGGCTGACCAGGGCAGAAAGACGATGGCGTCCAGCGCCGACTGCAAGAGCCAGCCGGTGGGGTCGGGGGCCGGGCCGCGCAGAAGGCCGATCTTGCGCAGGTAGGGCGTCTCCTCGCTGGCCAGACGGGCCAGCTCGCCCACCGCCTCGTGGAAGGCGCGGTTGGCGCCGGTGCGCAGGGCGTAGGGGACGGCGGGCGTCGCGTAGGACAGGTAGTAGTAGATGTGGCCCAGCTCGTGGTGGGCGGTGCCGAACCACTGCTGGTTGGGCTCGACGCTCATCAGCGAGCGGACGTCGCGCTCGCCGTCGATGTGCCAGGCCGAGGCGTGGGAGTTCTTCTTGCGCGGCGAGGTCTTCTCGACCGGGTAGAGGTCGGACTTCTTCCAGAAGCTGTCGGGCAACCGGGGAAAGCCCAGCGAGACGTAGAAGTCCTCGGCGCTGCGGACGATGAACTCGCGCGTCTTGCCGGCGAACAGGGGATCGAGCGTGGTCCCCTCCACCAGCCCGGGCCAGGATTGCGCCCAGCGGTTGCCGATCCAGTGCGCCGGGATCAGCCTGGGCACCGGCCGGTGGTAGCGCGCCGCCAGGGTGTTCTTGGCCCAGCAGTGCAGGCCGTCGAACAGCGGCCTGGTCGTCTCCAGGGTGGCGTCGAGCAGCGCCATCATCTCGTCGACGGTCATGCCGTAGTCGGCCACCTCGAGGGCGAAGAAGGACGAGTAGCCCATCTCCTTGGCCACCTGGTTACGCAGCGCCTGCAGCGTCAGCAGGCCCGGCTTGAGGGCCCGCCCGATCTCCTTCGAGGCCCGCCAGGCTTGCTCGCGCTCGGCCAGGTTGCGGGAGCGGCGCAAGAGCTCGTCGAGATCGTTGGCCGTGACCGGGCGGGCGCAGCGGGGGCCGCTCCCCTGCAGGCAGAAGGTGTAGCCGTCCAGGATGCCGGCCTGGCGGCTCTCGGCCTCGATCCGGCGCGCCACCACCTCGGGGATGGTCCCGGGGTTCTCGGCAGCGCCCAGCAGCAGCTTGCGAAGCTGGCGCGCGGTCAGCTCGTCCAGCTCCTTCTCCCGGGCCAGGAAGGTCCTGGTTCGCTCCAGGGTCAGCTTCGAGCCCGACAGCGCGGCGGCCGTCTTCTCGGCCCCGGCGCGCGCCCCGGTGTGCTCGGGGGTGACGTCGGTCGCCGCCGCCCACGCTGCCTCCGAGGCCACCGTCACCACCGGCTGCAGGAGCGCGTTCATGGTCTCGAGGTAAGCGCGGGCGTCTCGCTCGACGGCCGAGACCTTCTTGCTGGTGCGCCGGGGGGCGGGGGAGGCGGCGGTGGTGGCGAGCGCCAGCAGCGCGACCAGCAGGGGGCGAGCACGCATGCGGCGAACCTACCACCCCGCCGTCCTTTACGAACGGTGCTTCGCGTGGTAACCCAGCCGTCCATGCGTGGGACCCTCCGTCAGCTCCTGGGCGCGGCCGCCCTCGTCGCCAGCGTCACCTTCTGCGGCTGCAAGCAGCAGGAGGGTGATCGCTGCGAGGTGAACTCCGATTGCGTCTCGGGCCTCGTCTGCAACCTCTCCAGCAACCCCGTCAACGGAACCTGCCAGACCTCGGCGACGACGCCGACGGTCCCCGCGCCGGACGCCGGGATCCCGACCGACGGCGGCGCCGTGCTCCCCGACGCCGCGAGCGCTGCGGATCAGGCGGTGGCGCCCGACGGCCCGGTCGAGGTACACCCCGAGGCGGCCGCCCCGCTGGACGGCCCGACCTCCGGCTGAGGCGGATCGGGGATACTGGGGTTGGTGCGCCCCGCGGTCCTGGTCCTCGCCTGCCTCCTCGCCTGCGCGCCCCGGCCGCTGCCGGATGAGCCGATCTTCTCGCCCCGCTCGTTTCCGCAGGCCGATCACCAGCTCTTGAGCGGGCTGCGGGTGGTGGTCCAGGAGGACCACAGCGCACCGCTGGTCACCGTGGCGGCCATCTATGGCGCCGGAGCCACGTCCGACCCCGAAGAGGCGGGCGGCCTGGCCCACCTGGTCGAGCACCTCACCTTCCGGGCCCGCAGCGGTGGCCCCGATCGCTTCGAGCGGTTGCGGCTGGCCGGCGCCACGTACAACGCCTTCACCGAGGCTGACACCACCCTCTACTACGCCGTCGGGTACCGCGACGCCCTCGAGGAGCTCCTCGAGACGGAGATCTCCCGGCTGGTGGCTCCCCTCGAGGGGGTCACCGCCGAGGATCTCAGGGTCGATCGCCGGGTGGTGCTGAACGAGCGCCGGCAGAAGCAGGGGGGAACCGTGGGGCCGCCCGTCCTCGGGCTGATCCAGGCGCGCCTGTTCCCGGCCTCGCATCCGCTGGGCCGTCCGGTCATGGGCAACGAGACCTCGCTGGCGCGGACCACGTTGCCGCTGGCCCAGGCCTTCGTGGCCCAGCACTACCGGCCGGAGAACTGCATCCTGGTCGTCTCGGGCGACGTGCGGCCGGGCCAGGTCGAGGCCCTGATGAAGTCCTGGCCGGCGGCGGCCGTGGCCAGCGCCGACGGGCGGCCCGTCCCCCATCGCCCTCCGCTCGCGGCCACCCGCCGGCCGCCTCCGACGGTGGCGCCGCTGACCGGCCTGTTCGAGACCACGGGTCCGGTGCAGAGCCGCCAGCTCTACCTGGCCTGGTCCCTGCCCGGCGCCACGCCGGACACCGAGGCGCGGCTGCGCACGATCGTCACCGCCCTGGAGCTGGTCGCCCTCGAGCACAAGGCCCGCGTCCAGCTGGTGCCCTTCGCCGAGGGGTCGATCCTGATGGTCAGCCGGGCGCTGGAGCGGCAGGACGATCCGGTCTCCATCCGCCACCGGATCGTCGAGGCCCTGGTCAGCGACGAGACCGTCAAGCTGGTCATGGGCGCCACGCCCAGGCTGCGCAGCCGGGCCCGGGTGGCGATGATGCGGGAGCTCGCCGACCCGGTGACCTCGGCGCTGACGCTGACGCGGCACCTGGCCGCCACCGGACGGCTCAGCTTCTACCGGGACACGCTGGCGCAGATGCGGGCGGTGACGGTGGACGCCGTCGCCAAGACCATGCGCGCCTCGCTCCGGCGCGAGCGGGTGGCCTCGCTGCTCGTCGAGCCCGAGGGGGTGACGATCGGCGAGGGCTCGAACGACGTCGAGGCCCACGACCTGTCACGCTCGGAGGACGCCAGCCTGACCGGCATGGGGCCCGAGGACGTGCTGCGGGTGGCGCGGCCGCCGGGCCTGGGCGGCCTGCCCCGCCTGACCCTGCGCAACGGGCTGCAGGTGACGATGATCGAGCGCCCGGCGGCGCCGCTGGCCCGGGTCGATCTGCTCATCCCGGGCGGCAGCGCCACCGAGGTCCCCTACGCCAGCCTGGTCTCCGACGTCTCGACCAACGGCTGCCGGCAGGCGGTGTCGCTGGGGGACGTGGGGGGCAGCGCGCGCAGCGGCCACGGCAAGTTCGCCAGCGTCGTCTCGGTGGTGGTGCCCGACGGCAACCTGGTCAATGGCCTGGCGGCGGCCGCCGACGAGGCCCGCTGCCGCGAGCTGGATCCGCTCCGGTTCCAGGCCTACAAGCAGGCCCTGCGCCGCATGCACGGCTCCGAGTCGGCCGAGGAGAAGGCCAGCCGCGCGCTGTGGGAGGCGCTCTACCCCGGCCACCCCTACGGCCGCAGCGCCGAGGACGCAGAGGCGCTGGCCCGGGTCGAGCTCGAGCAGGCCCAGGCGTACCTGGAGGCTCACTTTCAGCCCCGTGGCGCCGTCGGCGTGGTGGTGAGCGCGCTGCCCGCCCCGGCCCTGCGCCCGCTTCTGGAAGAGTTCCTGGGCGGCTGGTCCGCCGCCCCCGGCGCGGCCCCCCGGCGCCCGCTGCTGCCGCCGCCCATCCCGCGGGGACGGGTGATCCGCCTGTTCGCCGACACCTACCGGTCCCAGGTGCGGCTGACCGTCGGCTGCCGGCTGCCCGTCGACGCCGCCGCGCTGCCGGCGCTGGACGTGATCGAGCGGGTGGTCGCCGAGCAGGCGAACGAGCTGCGCCAGGCCTGGGGCGCCACCTACGGCGTCGACGCCGACGTCAGCTTCTTCCCCGGCTCGGCCCACCTGACTCTCGAGGGCGCCGTCGAGACCAAGCAGGTGGGCAGCGCCGTCGCGCGCCTCCTGGCCCTGCTCTCGGCCAACGCCGTCGAGGGGCCCGACCTACGGACCTTGACCCTCGCCCGCTGGGAGGTGGCCCGTTCGTTCAACCTCCGCTTCGCCACCGGCGACGGCGTGGCCGACGCCCTCCTCTTCGCCGCCCAGCAGGGCTGGTCCCCAGCCGAGTGGGACCGCTACCCCGCCCGCCTGGCCACGGTGGCGCCCGACCGGGTGCAACTGCTGATGAAGAGCTGCGCCGGCCACGAGGTGGTGACCCTGGTCGGCCACGTCCCCACCATCGCGGCGCAGCTGGAGGCCAGCGGGGTGGAGTGACGGGCCGGACCGAGTCCGCACGGAGCGGTCCCCTCTCCGCTTGCGGAGAGGGTTAGGGTGAGGCGGTACGATCCTCGGGATCGCCGTCGGGGATTGGAGAGGCGCAACGGCCTCACCCCAGCCCTCTCCGCAAGCGGAGAGGGAGCCGTTCGGCGGGGACTCGGTCCCGAAGCTCTACAACCCCAACCCCGCGAGCTGACGCCGGAACGCCGCCGCATCCGTGAACACGTGCCCGCGCAGCCCCAGCGCGGAGGCCGCCTTCACGTACGCCTCCACGTCGTCGAAGAACGCGGTCCTCTCGGCGCTGGTCCCCGCCATCTCCAGTGCCCGCCGAAAGATCGCCGGGTCGGGCTTGGCGACGCCGACTTGATACGACAGCACCAGCCCATCGAAGCGATCCAGTAGGGGCAGCCGGGCTCGGATCCAGTCGAGGTGGGTGGCGTTGGTGTTGGACAGCAAGAGCACCTTCACCCGCCCGATCAACGACTCCACCAGGGGCAGCACCTCGTCGTGGAAGCGGAAGTGGCAGTTCCACAGATCGCGGAACGCATCCGCCTCCAGCTCGATGCCGGCGGTGGCGCAGACGGCGCGGCGGAGCTCGTCGCCGGCCAGGTGGCCGCGGTTGCAGGGGTCCCAGAGGCCCCCGAGCTTCTCCCGTACCTCCTCGGGCTTCTTCCCACCCAACCCTGCCAGCGCCTGCCACAGCACCTGGTCGTCGTGGAAGACGAGGACGTTCCCGAGATCCAGAACGACGGCGTCGACCGCGGGCATCGTCAGGCGGTTGCGGTGCGGACGCTGCGGACCAGCGCCAGGGCGGCCACCAGCTGCAGGAAGGCGACGGCGCCGAAGCCCAGGAAGGCCAGGCTGGTGCCGCCGGCCTGGACCAGGAGGCCGCCGATGGTGGTGGCGAACGAGCCCAGGCCGAAGGCCGCCGCGAACTGGGCGCCATAGAGCAGGCCGTGCTCGCGGGTGTCGGCGTAGGCGGCCGCCAGGGCGGAGGCCAGCGGCTGGGCCAGGTACCAGAGGAAGTAGAACGACAGCGCCATCACCACCAGGCCCACGCCGGACGTGAGCCCCAGCAACACCAGCACGGGAGCCAGCAGCGCGACCTCAGTCAAAAACAAACGCTCGCGGGGCAGCCGATCGGCCAGCTCGCCGCCGAAGCGCTGGGCGAAGATGCCGGCCAGCAGCACCAGCGACATCAGGCTGGAGGCCCCCAGGGTGCCGCCGGCGCTGCTCGACAGGTGCAGCGGCAGGAAGGTGAACACGCCCCGGTAGACGAAGCCGCCGGCGAAGGTGGCCAAAAGCAGCCAGCGCAGGGGGCGGCTCTTCCAGAACGAGCGCAGGGCGTGCGCCGCGCCGGCCAGGCTGGGCCGGCGGTGATCGTGGGCAGGGGCCGCGGCGGGCAGGGTCAGGGCCAGGGCCGCGCAGGCGAACGAGAGCGCGGCGGCCGAGGCGAAGGCCCAGCGCCACCCTCCGAGTTGCACCGCGAACAGGCCCGCCCAGAAGGGGGCCAGCGCCTCGCCGAAGTTGCCGCCCACGCCGTGAATGCCGATGGCCCGGCCGCGCTCGCCCGAGACCACCCCGCGCGACAGCAGCGACAGGCCGCTCGGGTGATAGATGCCGGCCGACAGGCCCAGCAGCACCAGGGCCGCGCTCAGCACCGGGAAGCTCTGCGCCGTCGCCACCATCGTCAGGGCCAGGCCGCAGCCGCCGGCCGACACGATCAGCATGGTGCGCGAGCCGACCCGGTCGGCCAGCCAGCCGGCGGGGATGGCCGCCAGCCCGAACACCAGGTACATCAGGTTCGACACCGCCAGCACGTCCAGCAGCGAGACGTGGAAGGCCCGCTGCAGATCGGTGAACAGCGTCGGCAAGAGCAGCACGGACGCGTGCACCAGGCCGTGGATGACGGCGCTGGTCCAGGCGATCCTGTGCGAGCTCTGCTCCATCCCCGCTCCTTTACGACTGCGGATCGAAGCGCACTTCCGAGATCTGATACTCGCGCGAGCCCTTGCCGGTCTTGAGGGTGACGGTGTCTCCCGTCTCCCGCCCGATCAGGGCCCGGGCCAGCGGCGCCGAGATGGCGATGCGGCCCTGCTTGATGTCGGCCTCGAAGTCACCAACGATGCGGTAGGTGACCTCGTCGCCGCTGTCGGTGTCGGCCAGCTTGACGGTGGCCCCGAACACCACCCGCGAGCCCGACAGCTTGCCCGGATCGATCACCTCGGCCTGGGCCAGGATCGACTCGATCTCGCGCGAGCGCCCCTCGATGAAGGCCTGCTTCTCCTTGGCCGCGTGGAACTCGGCGTTCTCGCGGAGATCGCCGTGGGCCCGGGCCTCCTCGATGTCCTGGACGTTCTTGGGTCGCTCCACCTCGCGCAGGCGCTTGAGCTCGTCCTTGAGGTTCTGCTGACCCCGGGGGGTCATCGGGTATCTATCGGCCATTTTTCTGGAACTCCTGCAGGGAGCAGACGGTCATGCCGCCGGCGTGCAGCTTAGCAATGGCCCCCACCGCGGCGCGAGCCCCGGACATGGTCGTGTAGTAGGGAAGGCCGCGCATCAGCGCCGACCGCCGCATCGAGAAGGAGTCCTTGATGGCCTCCGCTCCCTGGGTGGTGTTGATGACGATGTGAATGTCTCCGTCGAGGATCCGGTCGACGATGTGGGGCCGGCCCTCGCGCACCTTGTTGACCTGCTCGACCTCGACGCCGGCGGCGGTCAGGTGCTTCCAGGTGCCGGTGGTGGCGACGACCTTGAAGCCCAGCTTCTTGAGGCCCTGGGCCACCCCCACCGCCAGGTGCTTGTCGGTGTCCTGCACCGAGACGAAGGCGGTCAGCGGCTTGCCGTTGGGGATGGGCAGGCGGGTGCCGGCGCCGATCTGGCTCTTGGCGAAGGCGGCCTCGAAGCTGCGGTCGATGCCCATCACCTCGCCGGTCGAGCGCATCTCGGGCCCGAGCAGGGTGTCGACGCCGCCGAACTTCACGAAGGGGAATACCGCTTCCTTCACGGCAATGTGGGGCGGGACCACCTCCTTGACGCCCATCTCCTTCAGGGTCTTGCCGATGGCGATCTTGGCCGCGATCTTGGCCAGGGGCACGCCGGTCACCTTCGACACGAAGGGGACGGTGCGCGAGGCCCGCGGGTTCACCTCCAGCACGAAGATGCCGCGCCCGTCGCGGGGGACCGCGAACTGCACGTTCATCAGCCCCTTCACCTCGAGCTCCTTGGCCAGGGCCCGGGCCTGGACCTTGATGGCCTCGACGGTGTCCGGGGGCAGGGTGAAGGGGGGCAGGGCGCAGGCCGAGTCGCCCGAGTGGATGCCCGCCTCCTCGATGTGCTCCATCACGCCGCCGATCACCTGATCGTGGCCGTCGGCCACCACGTCGACGTCCACCTCGATGGCGTCGCGCAGGAACTGATCGATGAGGATGGGCGCCTCCTCGTCCCCGCTGCCGCCGCCGCCGGCCAGCGACTCGCGGCGCGAGGCCTCGAAGGCCTTCATCACGAAGTGCTCGAGGCCGCTCTCGTCGTAGACGATCTCCATGGCCCGGCCGCCGAGCACGTAGGAGGGGCGCACCATCACCGGGTAGCCGATCTTGGCGGCGATCTCGCGGGCCTCGGGCAGGCCGCGGGCGGTCCCCCAGGCCGGCGCCCGCAGGTCCAGCTTGCGCAGGAGCTCGCCGAAGCGCTTGCGGTCCTCGGCGCGGTCGATGGCGTCGGCGCTGGTGCCGAGGAGGTTGACGCCGGCTTTCTTCAACGGCACCGCGAGGCGCAGCGGGGTCTGCCCGCCGAACTGCACGATCACCCCCTCGGGCTTCTCGACGTCCACGATCTCGAGGACGTCCTCGCGGGTGAGCGGCTCGAAGTAGAGCCGGTCCGATGTGTCGTAGTCGGTCGACACCGTCTCGGGGTTGCAGTTGATCATCAGCGTCTCGCAGCCCTCCTCGCGCAGGGCCATGACCGCGTGGACGCAGCAGTAGTCGAACTCGATCCCCTGGCCGATGCGGTTGGGGCCGCCGCCGAGGATGATGATCTTGCGCTTGGTGGTGACGCGCGCCTCGCTCTCGGCGGCGCGGTCCTCGACGGTACCCGTCTCGTAGGTCGAGTAGAGGTACGGGGTGCGGGCCTCGAACTCGGCGGCGCAGGTGTCGACCCGCTTGTAGACCGGGCGGATGCCGTGCTTCAGGCGGGCCTGGCGCACGTCCTCCTCGCTGACGCCGGCCAGCTCCTTGAGGCGCCGATCCGACATCCCCAGGCGCTTGCGCCGCTCGAGGGTGGCGCTGTCGTTGAGGCCGTCGGGGCCGTCCTTCCGGGCCGCCTCGTCCTCATCGATCATCTGCTTCACCTGCTCGAGGAACCACGGATCGATGGCCGTGAGCGCGAAGGCCTCGTCCAGCGACAGCCCGGCGCGGATGGCCTCGGCCAGCTGCCACAGGCGATCGGGCCCGGGCGCCTGGATCAGGCGCTTGAGCTCGTCGAGCGACGTCTTCTCGGTGTCGAGATCGAAGCCCCAGCGGCCGATCTCCAGCGAGCGCAGGTCCTTGCCGAACGACTCCTTGAAGGTGCGCCCGATGGCCATCACCTCGCCCACCGACTTCATCTGCGGCCCCAGGGTCGAGTCGGCGCCCGGGAACTTCTCGAACGCGAAGCGCGGGACCTTGGTGACCACGTAGTCGATGGTCGGCTCGAAGCAGGCCGGAGTCTCGCGGGTGATGTCGTTGGGGATCTCGTCGAGCGTGTAGCCGACGGCCAGCTTGGTGGCGATCTTGGCGATGGGGAACCCGGTGGC
>Ga0134123_10002903_pt1 | contig 11134 bp, 5 predicted proteins | sample KB303_FD_96460 | JGI IMG/M metagenome (GOLD analysis project Ga0134123, IMG submission 96460) | Terrestrial soil microbial communities without Nitrogen fertilizer from Kellogg Biological Station, Michigan, USA - KB3-0-3 | ecosystem: Environmental > Terrestrial > Soil > Unclassified ...
CCGTTCAGGAGCTGGGCGTAGCGCGCCACCACCGTGTCGAGCCAGCCGCAGCGGCGGGGACGGCCGGTCGTGGTGCCGTACTCGTTGCCCCGCTTGCGCAGGAACTCGGCGGTCTCGCCGTGCAGCTCGCTCGGAAACGGGCCTCCCCCGACCCGGGTGGTGTAGGCCTTGAGGACGCCGATGGCGCCGTCGATCCGCGTCGGCGGCACGCCCGTGCCGGTGCAGGCCCCTCCGGAGGTCGAGCTCGAGCTGGTCACGTAGGGGTAGGTCCCGTGGTCCACGTCGAGGAGGGCCCCCTGGGCGCCTTCGAACAGCAGGCTCCGGCCGTCGCGGATCCAGCCGTTCAGAAGCTGCTCGGTGTCGCGCAGGAGCGGCCGCAGGCTCTGGCCCCAATCCCGGCAGAGGTCGCCATAGGACGCCGGGTCCGCCAGCTCTTCCACTCCGAGGCTCCGCAGCTCGACCTGGATCTTGGCAGTCTGGGCACGCAGGCGCTCATCCAGGTCCGGCGCGAAGAGATCGCACATCCGCAGGCCGTAGCGCGAGATCTTGCTCTCGTACGCCGGCCCGATCCCCCGCGAGGTGGTGCCGATCTTCCCCTGGCCCCGCGCCTCCTCGCGCGCCTGGTCGAGCCGCGCATGGCAGGGCAGCAGGACGTGGGCGCGGTTGGAGACGAACAGCCGCCCATCGGAGACGATTCCCGCCTCGTGGAGCCGTCCCAGCTCCGCCAGGAAGGCGTCGGGCGCGATCACCATGCCGTTGCCCAGGACGCACAGCATCCCGTCGTGGAGGATGCCCGAGGGGATCAGGTGCAGCGAGAAGTGGCGGTCGCGGAACCGCACCGTGTGCCCCGCGTTGTGCCCGCCCTGATAGCGCACCACACCTTCGAAGGCCGGACAGAGGAGATCGACGATCTTCCCCTTCCCTTCATCCCCCCACTGCATCCCGACAATGATCACGTTGGCCATGGCATTTCTTCCAATCTTTGCGAAACGGGCCGTGACACTACCAAAGGGCGGAGGTGGCGGCAACCCTCATCCCCGGGATGGTGTAGCATCCTCTTGTCTTGAGGACGTTTCTCGATCTCGCGAACCTCCTGCTCCCGCTCCTCTATCTCGGGGCGGCCGTGGCCTACGGCTTTGTCTTCTTCGCCGCGCACACCACGGCGGGACGGGTGGCGACGCCGGCCCTGCGCGGCGCGGTGGCGTTCCATCTGGCCTATCTGGCGTGCCTGATCCTGCAGCACAGGCAGTTCCCGGCGGCGACGGTCTCCCAGGCGCTGTCCATCGTGGCGTTCGCGGTCGCCGTGGTCTACGTCGTCGTGGAATGGCACGGCCGGGAACGGTCGACCGGCTTCTGGATGGTGTCGCTGGTCTTCTTCTTCCAACTCCTCTCCTCGGTCCTGGCGCGTCCCAACCCGCCGGACCGCGCGATCTTCCACGATCCGCTGTTCTCGGTGCACGTGTCGCTCGCGCTCCTCGGCTATGCCGCGTTCGTGGTCGGAGCGGCCTACGCCTTCCTGTTCCTGCAGCTTTATCGCGACTTGAAGGCCGGGCGCTTCTCCACCTTCTACGGCAAGCTGCCACCGCTCGAGGTGCTGGAGCGGATGATGCTCATCGCCTTGTGGCTGGGGTTCGTGGCCCTGACCGGCGCGGTGATCACTGGCGCGGTCTACGCGGAGCGGCTCGACCACAACGCCTGGCTGCGCGATCCCAAGATCCTGGCGACGCTCGTCACCTGGGTGATTTATGCCTCGGCCCTGCTGCTGCGGCGGCTGCGCCGGTGGCAGGGGCGGCAGACGGCCGTGGCCAGCCTGGCCGGCCTGTGCGCCATCCTCTTCTCGCTGGTGGCGGTGAACTTCTTCTTCACCGACTTCCACAAATTCCTCTGAGCCATGCCTCCGCAAGCCGATCCCCCTCTCCTCCTGGTCGGCACGGATTTCCGCTGCTCGCCCATCGAGATCCGGGAACGCGTGGCGTTCCATGGCGAGGAGACCGAGCACGCGCTGGTGCACCTGCTCGCCCGCCCTGGCATCGATGAGGCCTATCTGCTCTCCACCTGCAACCGGACCGAGGTCTACGTCCAGCCGCGGGACGAGGACGAGGCCTACCGGTCGATCCTCGACCTGATCTTCCTCCACCGCGCTCCGGAGCTCGAAAAGCCCGGCCGGCTCTACGTCAAGCGCAGCGGCGAGGCCGCCCGCCACCTGCTCGGGGTGGCGAGCGGGCTGGAGTCCATGGTGCTCGGCGAGCCGGAGATCCTCGGCCAGATCAAGCAGTCGGCGGCCGTGGCCGAGACGGTGGGCGCCAGCGGCCCGGTGCTGCGGCGCCTGCTGCGCAGCGCCTTCGCCGCCGGGGCCCGCGCCCGCCAGGAGACGGCCATCTCCGCCGGCGCGGTCTCGCTCGGGTACGCCGTGGTCGAGCTGGCGCGCAACATCTTCTCGGGGCTGGAAGAGTGCAGCGTGCTGATCATCGGCGCCGGCGAGATCGCCCGTTCGGTGGCCCGCCCGCTCGTCGAGCGCGGCGCCCGCGAGCTGGTGGTGGCCAACCGCAGCCCCGAGCGCGCCCAGCAGCTCAAGGAGGAGATCCCGCAGGCCGAGCTGATCTCCTTCGAGGAACGCCTGGAGGCGGTGCGCTCGGCCGACGTGGTGGTGGTCTCCACCGGCGCCGACGAGCCGGTGCTCACCCGCAAGCAGCTCAAGGAGGCGATGAAGAACCGGCCGCCCCGCCCCCTCCTGGTGGTCGACCTGGGAGTGCCGCGCAACGTGGAGCCGTCCGCGGCCAAGATCGGCAACCTCTTCCTGCATGCGATCGACGCGCTGGAGCACCTGATCCAGCGCAACCTGAAGAAGCGCAAGGAGGAGGTCCCGCGCGTCGAGGAGATCGTCGAGGCGGAGCTCGCTCATTTCCGCCATGGGGTCCACAGTCTGGAAGCCGAGCCGGTGGTCGCCAGCCTGCAAAAGCGGGCCGAGCGCATCCGCCAGGACGAGGTCGCCGCGGTCCTCTCTCGCTTCCCGGCCGAGACGCACGAGGACCTCGAGCGCCTCACCCGCGCGCTGGTGCGCAAGATCCTCCACCATCCGAGCACCCGGCTGCGTTCGCAGAGCGGCGCGCAGGACCTGTCGCACCTGGAGTTCGTGCGCGAGCTGTTCCATCTCGATGAGGACGACCGTCCCGAGGGCACCCTGCAGGCCCCCCTGAAAGACGACGACCGACAATGACCGGCGCTGACCTCCGCGGAATCGACCTCCCCGGCAGGGCGCTCCGCCTGGGCACTCGCCGGAGCCCGCTGGCCCTGGCCCAGTCCGGCATGATGGCCCGCGCTCTGGAAGCGCGCTGGCCCGGCCTCTCGGTCGAGCTGGTCCCCATCATCACCACCGGCGACGTGGTGCCCGGCGATCTCGCCAAGGTCGGCGGCAAGGGGCTGTTCACCCAGGAGCTGGAGCACGGGCTCCTCGACGGCTCGCTCGACCTCGCGGTGCACAGCATGAAGGACCTTCCGGTGCGCCTCCCCGAGGGGCTCGTGGTCGCCGCCCATCCGGAGCGGGCCAATCCCCGCGACGTGCTGGTCAGCGAGGTGGCCGATGGTCTCGACGGTCTCCCCGAGGGCGCCGTGGTGCTGACCGGTGCGCTGCGGAGGCGCGCGCAGATCCTGATGCGATACCCCAGCCTCCGGGTCGAGCCGCTCCGGGGGAACGTCGATACCCGCCTGCGCAAGTGGCGCGAGAGCGGCGCCGGCGGCGTCGTCCTCGCCGGGGCCGGCCTGGAGCGCCTGGGCCTGGTGGACCTGCCGGCGCATCCGATTCCCACGGACGTGATGCTTCCGGCGCCCACCCAGGGGACGCTCGCCCTGGAGGTGCGCGCCGGCACCGTGGCCGAGACGCTGTGCCGCGCCCTGGATCACGCGCCCACGGCGCGCGCCGCCGACGCCGAGCGCCGCGTGGTCGCCGCCTTCGGAGCCGACTGCACCCTCCCCCTGGCCGCCTGGGCGCGCGAGGAGGAGGACGGCCGCCTCCGTCTCATCGCCCTGCTCGCCACGCCGGACGGCCGCCACTCCGCGCGCGGCGAAGCCGCCGGCACCGACTCCGCATCCGTCGCCGAAGCCTGCGTCGAGGCGATGCGGGGGGAGGGGGCGGACGAGATTTTGGAACGGATCCGGGGACCCCTCACCCCCTAGCCCCCTTTCCCATCCCCTCCCTTCCAACCGGGAGAGGGGGGACGCGGAGGAAGCGAATGCAGACGACCAACGCTTTCCTCGTGAGACGAGACGACAAGCAGACTTCCCCCTCTCCCGGTGGGTGGGAGGGGATGGGAGAGGGGGCCAGGGGGTGAGGGGCCTCCGGGTCGTCGTCACCCGCGCCGCCCACCAGGCCGAAGGGCTCACCACGGCCTTCCGGGCCGCCGGCGCCACCGTCGAGCATCTCCCTCTGCTGGAGGTGATCCCGCCCGCCGATCCCCGCCCGCTGGAGCGCGCGGCGTCCGAGCTGGCGCTCTACGACTGGCTGGTCTTCACCTCCTCCAACGCGGTCGACGCCTTCCTGCCCTTGACCGGCGGCGCCCTGCCGCCCCGTCTGCGCGTCGCGGCGGTGGGCCCGGCGACGGCCGACGCCCTGCGTGCGTACGGCCTCGAGCCCCACCTGACCGCCACCCGCGCCGACGCCGAGGGGCTCCTCGCCGACCTGGCGCCGCTCGTCGACCGCAGCCGCCGGGTCCTCCTCCCCCAGGCCGCCGACGCTCGGCCAACGCTCTGCGAAGGATTGAGCCGGGCCGGCGCCGAGGCCGTGGCGGTCGTCGCCTACGACAAGGGGATGCCGCCGGACGCCCCTGCACAGGCCGCGCGCCTCTTTGCCGAGGCGCCCATCGGCTGGGTGACCTTCACCAGCCCGCGCATCGTCCGCCACTTCGTCGAGCTGTTCGGAGAGGGCTGGGAGCGCCGCCGCCCCGAGCTCCGCGCCGCCTCGATCGGACCGGTCACCACCGCCGAGCTGCGGCGCCAGGGAGTCGAAAGGATCGCCGAGGCCGCGACGCCGGGCGAGGAGGAGCTGGTCGAGGCGGTCCTGGCGGCGATCCGGGCCGCCCCATGAGCTACTGGAACGACCTCGACCGCCATACCGTCCTCGACGACCTGTGGATGAGCCATCCGCGGGTGCGCGAGCGGATCAACCGCCGCGTCTCGGGCGATCCCGCGGTCTGGCCCACCACCTGGATGAAGGAGCGTCTCCTCGGCCGCCTTCCGCTCCCCCGCGCCGCGAGCGTCGGCTGCGGCATCGGCAACTTCGAGCGGGACATGGTCCGCCAGGGGATCGTGGAAGAGATCGTGGGACTGGACCTGAGCCCGCTCTGCATCGAGAAGGCGGCCGAGCTGGCCCGCGAGGCTGGATACCAGTCGCGCATCACCTACGAATGCCGGGACGCCCGCGAATGGCTCCGCACGGCCGGGCGGCTGGACGCGGTCTTCTTCCACGCCTCCCTGCACCACTTCGACCGGCTCCCGGAGCTCATGGACCTCGTCCGGGCGAGCCTGCAGCCGGACGGCATCCTCTACGTCGACGAGTACATCGGACCTGCCAACGACGAATGGCGCCTCCGCGACCTCCTGCTCCACAACGTCCTCTATTACCTCCTGCCGCGGAGCGTCCGCCGCGTGGGGCGCATCCGGGCGCCGATCAACGACGAGGACCCGACGGAGGGGGTCGAGTCCTCGCGGATCGTGCGGGCTCTGGAGGCGGAGTTCGAGATCCTGGAGCGGCGCGATTACGGCGGCAACCTGCTCTGGATCCTCTACCCCAACCTCCGGCGGCCGAGCCAGGGAGCCGATCCCGCGGAATTCGAAGAAGCCGTCTCCTTCCTTCTCGACGTCGAAGACGTCCTCCTCGCCCACCCGCGCCTGACCCGCACCTCCTCGCACTTCACCGTCATCCTGGCCCGCCCGCGCGCCTGAATGGGTAGATCCTCCCGGCCCGACCTGCTATCATCACCTCGTTTCGATTTCAGCTCAGTCTGTAATTTTGCGTGAGCCTCTGTCCAGCCGCCGAGCCGGGGATTCCCTGCGCGGCAGATCGTCGCAGCATACTGGCCGCAACGTTTGGAGACGCCATGACATCGATCGCCCGCTCGCCGGCAGTGTTAGAGGTTCAACCCGCCAGCCCAGCATCCCGCAGCAGCGCGCAGGCGGCGCCTTGGCCGCGACGCCTGGCGCTGCTCGCGAGCCTGCTGGTGCTCGCGCTGGTCGGCGCCTCCAGCGCCTCGGCCCAGGTCGACGTCACGGCCACGGCCGGCACTCTCGCCGCGAGCTACACGACGCTCAAGGGCGCCTTCGACGCCATCAACGCCGGCACCCACCAGGCAACCATCACGATCGGCTTGAGCGGCAACACCACCGAGACCGCGCCCGCGGTGCTGAACGCGAGCGGCGCGGGGGCCGCCCTCTACACCACGATCGCCATCTCGCCCACGGGCGGCGCGGCGAGGACGATCTCCGGCGCGATCGCCGCGGGCAGCCCGCTGATCGACTTCAACGGCGCCGACAACGTCACGATCGACGGGCTGAACACCGGCGGCAATTCGCTCACGATCGCCAACACGACCGCCTCGGCGACCTCGGGCACCGCGACGATCCGGTTCATCGGCGGCGCTACGTCCAACGTGATCACCAATTCGAACATCCAGGGCTCGTCCTCGTCGTCGGTCGCGACCAACGGCGGGACGATCTTCTTCAGCACCGACGCCGTGACCACCAACGGCAACGACAACAACACGATCTCGAACAACAACATCGGCCCTGCCGGCGCCAATCTTCCGAGCAAGGCGATCCTGGGCAACGGCTCGACCACGACGACGGCCATCGGCAACAGCGGCATCATCATCACGAATAACAACATCTTCGACTACTTCGCCGCGGCGGTGACCAGCTCGGGCGTCGCCACCAACGGCGGCTGCAACACCTGGACGATCACCAACAACCGGTTCTACCAGACCGGGACGCGGACCTGGACGACGGGCTCGTTGCACGTCCCCATCGACATCCGCCCTACCACCGCCACGTCTGGCGCGCAGGGTTTCACCATCACCGGCAACATCATCGGCTTCGCTTCCAACACGCAGACCGGCACCTATACCTTGACCGGAGCAGGGACCGGAGCGAAGTTCCTCGGCATCCTGTTCAACGGAATCGTGGCCGGGACCACGACGAACGTGAACAACAATACGGTGGCGGCGGTCAGCATGACAGGCGTTACCGGGTCTGGAACGACGACAGCCAGTCCCTTTACCGCCATCCTGCTCCAGGAAGGCAACATCATTTCGAACGGCAATACCGTTGGAAGCCAGACCGCCACCGGCTCCCTGGTCTTCTCGACGACGACCACCTCGTCGACCGACATCTACGGCATTCACAACTTCACCTCGAATGCCTGGACCTCGAACAACAACAGCGTCGGAGGCATCTCGGCCACCAACCTCGGAGCGTCCGGCACCTTTCTGCTGATCGGAATAAGGGCTTTTACGGGCTCTGCCGTCACTTGGAACGCGACCACCAACACGGTCGGCGGCACGGTCGCCAATTCGCTGCAATTGACCGCCACCGGAACGGCTTCCCAGGTCCTGGGAATGTTCACCAGCAATGCGCCGGCCGTCCTCACGTCCAACGTGATTCGAAATCTGACCACCAATATCGGAACCGGGACCACGACCGCGGCTTCGATGATCGGCATCGGCATCACGTCCGGGACCCCGAGCTCGACCCTCTCGCGAAACAACATTTCGAACTTGACCAATACCAACGCGACCGCGGCGTCCGTGGTGACCGGCATTCAGTTCAACGGCGCCACCGCGAACCTGGTCGAACGAAACTCGATCTCCGGACTGACCGTGGCCACGAACAGCACGGCCGCGGAAGTCAACGGCATCCGGGTGGCCGGCGGAACGACCATCTACCGCAACAACATGATCGCGATCGGCGCGGGCATCGCCAATGCGATCGGCGCCGCCGCGACCAATGCCGGCACAACCGGCATCAACGGTATCAATGAGGCCCTCGGCACGAATAGCTTCTTTCACAATAGCGTTTACATCGGCGGCAGTCCGGCCGCCGGCACGGGTGCTTCGTACGCCTTCAACAGCACCCAGGTGACCGTTACGCGGAGCTTCAGGGACAATATCTTCTTCAACGCCCGCAGCAATGGTGGCGCAACGGGCAAGAACTACGCGGTCAAGATCAACGGGACTGCCCCGAACCCGGCCGGCCTGACGCTCAACAACAACGTCTACTTCGCCAACGGCACCGGCGCGGTCTTCGGGTTCTTCAACTCGGCGGACGTGCCGAACCTGGGCGCCTGGAAAACGGCGGTCGGCCAGGATTCCGCGAGCATCGAAGGCAACCCGCAGTACAACGACCCGACCAACGCGATCCCCGATCTCCACATCCATCCGACCAACCCAACGGTGATCGAAAGCAACGGCGCGGACGTCGGCGTGACGGATGACTTCGACGGCCAGACCCGCAGCGGCCTCACGCCGGTCGACATCGGCGCGGACGCGGGCAACTTCAATGGCATCGATCTCGCTCCGCCGATCATCTCGTACACGCCTCTCGCCAATACCAACAGCACCTCCAACCGCACTCTCCCAGCAACCATCACGGATGCGGGAAGCGGCGTGCCCACCGCCGGAATCGGGCTGCCCGTGATCTATTTCCGCAAGGGCGCAGTCGGCGCGTTCGCCTCGACCCAGGCAACGTCCGGCGGCGGCGGCAGCTACACCTTCACGATCGACTACTCGCTGGTGGCGGGCGGCAGCGTAACCACCGGCGATACGATTCAATACTACGTAGTCGCCCAGGACGGAGCGGCAACGCCGAACGTGATCTCGAATCCGGCCGCGGGGGCGGGAGGATTCACGGCCAATCCTCCGGCGGCGGCGACACCGCCCACGACGCCGAACAGCTACACGATCGTCCCTCCGATCGGCGGAATCAAATCGGTTTGCGCTTCCGGTTGCGACTACACGACCTTGACCGGCGCCACCGGCATCTTCAAAGCCATCAACAACGCCGTGGCGACCGGCAACATCGAAATCCAGATCGCGGGCGACCTGGTGGTGGGTGAAGACGGCACGAACGGCCTGAATGCTCTCGCCGAGCAGCCGGCGGGCAGCAACTTCACGGTCAAGATGTATCCGACCGGCGTCGCCCGGGCGATCACCGGCGCGTTCAACGGCGCCCTGATCCGCATGAACGGCGCGAGCCGCGTCACGATCGATGGCTCGCTCGGCGGCGTCGGAACGGACCGCAGCCTGACGATCACCAACACCAGCGTCACGACCCCGAGTGTCATCCTGTTCGGCTCGGTCGGCACGACGCCGATCACCAACGACACGCTCAAGAACTGCATCGTGATCAACGGCGCCAACACCAGCTCCGCGGTCGTCATCTCGGATGCGACGGTCCTGGGCAACGCGGGCCTGTTCTCGAACATCACGATCCAGAACAACGACGTGCAGAAAGCCTTCGTCGGCGTGTTCGCGACCGGCGGCACGGTCCCCCAGGGCGGCTCGAACCTCGTCTACACCCAGAACAAGGTCAACACGATCGGCGCCAATGCCATCCGCGACGTGGCGCTCTACATGCAGGGCGTCAACGGCGCCACCGTGAGCCAGAACACGGTCGGCAACATCGACAAGGTCAATGACGAGAACGACGTCGGCATCTGGCTCGCGACCGGAACGATCAACGCGACCGTCTCCGGCAACACGGTGTCCGGGATCGGGTACACCGGTACGGGCGCGTTCGCTCCGATCGGCATCAACGTGACGAGCGTCGCCGCATCCACCAACAACGTCGTGACGGGCAATTCCGTGAGCGACGTCTCGACCAACGGCGGCACGCAGGTGCGCGGCATCGTCGTGTCCGGTGCCACGTCCGACCTGACGATCGAGAAGAACAACGTCCAGGGGATCATCAACACGAACACCGGCACGTTCGGCGCCTACGGCATGGACATCAGCGGCGGCAACAACATCACGGTCAGGAACAACTTCGTCAGCAACGTCAGCTTCAACATGACGGGCGGCGCCGCGTTCTCGACCACCTTCGGGGTGTTCGGCATCCGCGTCGGAGCGGGCACCGGGCACAAGATCTACTACAACTCGGTGAACCTCTACGGCGCGCTGCCCGGCACGGCGGCCAGCAGCCTGCTGTCGGCGGCGTTCTCTCTCGTCGCGACGACCTCGACCGGCTGCGACGTGCGCGACAACATCTTCGCCAACAACATCACCGGCGGCACGACGTCGATCGCCCACGTCTCGGCGTTCCTGCCGTCGGGCGGCACGTCGGCGATGAACCTGACCTGGAACAACAACGCCTACTACTTCGGAACCGACGCGGCACGGCAGGGCGTGGGCCAGGCGGGCACCACGGCGGGCACCAACTTCTTCACCACCCTTGCCGCGTTGGCCGCCTATTCGAGCACGCTGTCGCCGGCCGGAACGAACGACAACGCGTCGCTCGCCTCTTCGGGTGCCGTGCCGTTCCTCACCAACAACGACCTCCACATTACGCCGGGCACCCTGCCGGTCGGAGCGGCAACTCCGATCGCCGGCGTCACCACCGACATCGACAACGAGACGCGCTCCACCACCCTGCCGACGATCGGCGCGGATGAGTTGGTGGCCGACCTCTCGATCACCAAGACGGACGGCGTCACCACCGCCACCCCCGGCGGCAGCACGACCTACACGATCACGGCTTCGAATGCCGGCCCGGCCGGCACCACAGGGACGGTGGCCGACACTTTCGCCGCCTCCCTCACCTGCAGCTGGACCTGCGTCGGCGCGGGTGGCGGAACCTGCACGGCCGCGGGTGCCGGCAACATCAACGACGCGGTGACCCTGCCGGCCGGAGGATCGGTCACCTACACCGCTTCGTGCACGATCTCGGCTTCGGCGACCGGCACCCTGGTCAACACGGCGACGGTCACCGGCGTGGCCGGCGATCCGAACCCGGCCAACAACACCGCGACCGATACCGACACCCTGACTCCGCAGGCGAACCTCGGAATCACCAAGACCGACGGAGTGACGACGGCGACTCCCGGCGGCTCGGTGACCTATACGATCACGGCATCCAACGCCGGTCCGAGCAA
>Ga0134123_10002904_pt1 | contig 11133 bp, 10 predicted proteins | sample KB303_FD_96460 | JGI IMG/M metagenome (GOLD analysis project Ga0134123, IMG submission 96460) | Terrestrial soil microbial communities without Nitrogen fertilizer from Kellogg Biological Station, Michigan, USA - KB3-0-3 | ecosystem: Environmental > Terrestrial > Soil > Unclassified ...
ATTCCAGTACCCCTCCATCAGCTGCGGACCGCTGATGCAGATCTCGCCGACGTCCTTGGCCGGCACCATCCGCGTTCCCTCGTCTGCGTCGTAGATCCTGACGAGGACATCCGGCAGCGGCATGCCGACCGACCCCAGCTTGTTCGGCCCCGCGGCGGGATTCACGCAGAGCGCCATCATCGCTTCCGTCAGCGAGTACCCTTCGACGATGCGGCCGCCGGTGAGGGTCTCGAAGCGCTGTTTGGTGTCGGCCAGAAGCGCGGAGGCGCCGGAGAAGCAGATGCGGATCGACTTGAAGTCGACGCGGCCGCGCTGGACGTCGGGATGGTTGATGAGCGCGATGAACAGCGTCGGCACGCCGCTGAAGAACGCCGGCTTGACGCGCCGGATCGTCGCGAGCAGATCGCCGAGGTCGCGCGGATTCGGCACGAGCGCGAGCGTGCTGCCGTTGACGAACGCGAGCGCCTGAATCCCGACGTTCGCGTAGACGTGGAACAGCGGCAGCGGCACGAAGCACACGTCGGCGGGTCCGCTGAGGACCGTCGAGTTCCAGGCTTTGATCTGCAGGCCCGTGAACGTGTAGACGCGGTGCGCGCCGAGCGCGGCTTTCGGCGTGCCGGTGGTTCCACCGCTCATCAGCAGCACGGCGGGATCGTCGGGCGTGATTGCCGCGCGCGCCGGCGTGACGCCCGCCTGCGCTGACAGCAGCGGCGCGAACTCGTGGTCGCCCGGCGCAATCGTCACGCGATCGCCGTCGCGTTTTTCGCGGACCAGCGTGAACAGGAGCTTGAGGACGGCGGGGAAGAAGTCCTTGATGTTGGCGGCGATGACGTGCCGGACCGACGTTCGCGGCTGTGCCTGTTTGACCCGGGTGTAGAACCGCGTCAGGCAGAGAATCGCCGTCGCCCCGCTCTCACGCAGCGCCGCTTCGATCTCCGCCTCTGCATAGAGCGGATTGAGCGGAGCGACGATCGCGCCGATCTTCCACGCGCCCAGCTCGGCGATGATGAACTGCGGACAGTTGGGGAGCAGCAGCGCGATGCGATCGCCGCGCCGGATTCCGATCTGCGTGAACGCGGCGGCGCAGGCATCGCTCAGGCGCTCCAGCTCGCCGTAGCTGATGGTCGATCCCTTGAAGAGAATGGCCGGATGTTTCGGATCGCGCGCGGCGGACTCCGATACGAAGTCGAGCAGCGTGCGGTTGGGATAGGGCGAGATGGACGGGGGGACGCCGGGGTCGTAGTGCCCCAGCCACGGCGTCAGGTCACTCATTCACGTGGTTTCCGGGGCGCGATTATACGCGGCCCGGCGCGAGGAGCATCAGCAGCAGAGCTTTCTGGCAGTGGAGGCGGTTCTCCGCCTGATCGAAGACGACCGCGGCCGCCGACTCGAACACCTCGGCCGTGACTTCCTCGCCCCGGTGCGCCGGAAGGCAATGCATGAAGAGGGCGTCGGGGCGCGCCTGCGCCATCAGCGCGTCGTTGACCTGATATCGCGCGAAGGTCGCGCGCCGGACGTCGGTTTCCGACTCCTGGCCCATCGACGTCCACGTGTCGGTGTAGACGGCGTCGGCGCCGGCGACCGCGTCGGCCGCATCGCTGAACAGCCGCAGCCGCGCGCCGTGGCGCGCCACGCCCGTGGCCTGCTGCACGACCGAGTGCGGCAGCGTGTAGCCGTCCGGACTGGCGACGTGGACGTTGACGCCCAGCATCGCGCCGGCGTGCGCGACCGACGCCGCGACGTTGTTGCCGTCGCCGATGAAGGCGATCGTCCGGCCGCGCACCGTGCCCCAGCGCTCCTGCAGCGTCAGGAAGTCCGCGACCGCCTGGCAGGGATGCTGCTGGTCGGTGAGCGCGTTGATGACGTGCAGCCGCGGGGCGGCCTTCGCGAACTGCTCGAGCGTCTGCTGCGAGAACGTGCGGATGACCACCGCGTCGACCCAGCGCTCGAGATTCCGCGCGACGTCCTCGACCGGCTCACGCTTGCCGAGGGCGATATCCGACTGCAGCGCCATCACGTGGCCGCCGAGCTCCTGCACGGCAATCTCGAACGTCGAGCGCGTCCGCAGCGACGGCTTCTCGAACAGCAGCGCGACGTGGCGGCCGTCGAGGGCGTCAGCGGTGGGCGCCTGCCGTCCGAGCGCGCGTTCGGCTTTCAGCCGCGTCGACAGCTGCAGGCACCGCTCGAGGTCGGTGGCGTCGACGTCGAGAATCGAGAGGAAGTCTTTTCGCGTGCTACGTTCGGTAGTCGGCATTGATCTTCACGTACTCCGCGCTCAGATCGCACGTCCACATCGTTGACGAGGCCGAGCCGGCGCCGAGATTCACGCCGACGGTGATGTCTGTGGCCTTGAGATACTCCGCCGCCTGCGGCGCGCGGTCATCATACGGCCGTCCGTCCTCAAAAAGCACGATCGATCCGATCGTGACCTTGGCCCGCCGCGGATCGAACGCCACGCGCGCGCGGCCGGCGACAGCGAGCAGCCGGCCCCAGTTCGGGTCGCCGCCGTGAATCGCGGTCTTGACGAGCAGCGACGTCGCAATCGCCTTTGCCGTCGCCCGCGCCTCGGCGGTCGACGCGGCTCCGGTGACGTTCACGGTCACGAGCTTGGTCGCGCCTTCGCCGCCGCGGACGATGCCGAGCGCGAGCTCGAGGCATACGGCACGGAGCGCCTTCACGAACGGTGCGTACTCGGCGTCGGTGACGGCGGCGCCGCTGGCGCCGTTGGCCATCAACACCACCGTGTCGTTGGTCGAGGTGTCGCCGTCGACGGTTATCGCGTTGAACGTGTCGTCCACGACTTCGAGGAGCGCCCGCTGAAGGAGCGGCACGGGGACAGCCGCATCGGTCGTGACGAACGCGAGCATCGTGGCATGAGGGGCCGGCGCCGCGAGCGCCATGTCCGGACCAATCATCCCGGAGCCTTTCGCCATGCCGCCGATCGTGACGGTCTTCCCGGCGATCGTGATCGTCGTGCACGACTCTTTGGGGAAGGGGTCGGTCGTCATGATCGCCTGCGCGGCTTGAGGACCCTGCGACGCCGACAGCGCGGCGAAGGCCTCTGGAATGCCGGCCTTGAGCTTTTCCATCGGCAGGTTGACGCCGATGACGCCGGTCGATCCGACGAGCACCTGATCCGCCGGGCAGCCGACGAGCGTCGCGGTCGCGGCGGCCATGGCCCGTGCGTCGGCGATGCCGACGTCGCCGGTGCACGCGTTCGCGCATCCGCTGTTGACGACAATCGCGCGGACGAGCCCGCCGGACTTCTGCAGATGTTCCTTGCAGACGAGGATCGGCGCCGCCTGCACTTTGTTCAGGGTGAACGCCGCGGCCGCGGTGGCAGGCTGGTCGGAGACGACCAGCGCGATGTCGGGCTTTCCGGTCGCTTTGATCCCGGCGCTGATGCCGGCGGCGCGGAATCCCTTCGCCGTGGCGACGCCGCCTGTGCTGGCTGGAGCCCCGGTAATAGACGAAGCGCTCATGCGCGCGCGTGCACGAACTGCAGCGGCCGCACGGCCGCCGCCGGCGCATCGATCGGCGTGACCATGGCGTACTGGCCGCAGCGGCGGTAATGCTCGCATTTCACGCAGTCGGTGAAGACCTTCTCCCGCACCCACACGTGGGGAACGATCGAAAAGCCCATCTGGCTGAAGTAGCCCGGCGCGTGCGTAAACGCCGACAGCTTGTCGAAGCCATCGTTGTGCGCGCGCTGCCGCAGGTCGTCGACCAGCAGCGTTCCGACGCCATTGCCACGCTCCTTCGCGTCCACGGCCAGCGACCTGACTTCGGCCACCTGCCTGCTCAGCGGCGCGAGCTCGGCGCAGCCGACGAGCTTTCGTCCTCGCATCGCGATCGTGAAGCGGTCCGCGTGCGCCGTGATCTCCTGGAGCGAGCGGGGCAGCAGGTGTCCCTCTTCCAGGTTCGCGGTAATCAGCGCGTGCACGGCAGACGCCTGCTTCTTGCTGGCGCGCGTGATCGTGAGTTCGGGACGTCTTCGGGGCATTCAGGCAGCTCCGACGGCCGCGAGGGCCGCATCAAGCCGGGTCAACGCTTCGTTGGCCTCGGCTTCGGTGATGTTCAAGGGCGGCAGCAGGCGGACCACCGTCTCCGCCGTCCGGTTGACGATCACGCCGTTCGCAATGCCGGCCGGGACGATCGGGCCGGCGTCTTTCGTCAGCTCCAGGCCCCAGATCAATCCGAGGCCGCGGACGTCCTTGATTAACGCGGGATGCTTCTTCTTGAGAGCCTGCAGGCGCGACTCGAACACCACGCCGACGCGCTTGACGTTGTCCATCACGCCGCCCTCGACGAGCTCCGTGAGAAACGTCAGCGCCGCGCGGCACGCGAGCAGGTTGCCGCCGTACGTGCTGCCGTGGTCGCCGTACGAAATCGTCTTCGCGACCTCTTCGCTGATGAGCGCCGCGCCAATCGGCACGCCGGCGCCGAGCGCCTTGCCGAGCGAGACGACGTGCGGCTTGAGGCCGAGCGTCTGGAAGTGGAACGGCACGCCCGTGCGGCCAAGGCCGCCCTGGACTTCGTCGCAGATCAGCAGCGCGCCGGTTCTGGCGCAGGCCTCGTTGATCGCGGCCGCGAACGCCGGCGTCAGCGGCCGCACCCCGCCTTCGCCCTGGACCGGCTCGGCGATGATCGCCGCGGTCCTGCCGGACACCGCCGCCAGCAGCGCCGCGGGATCGTTCACCGGCACGAACGTCACGCCCGGGAGCAGCGGCTCGAACGGCTGCCGGTAGTGCTCATCGGACGTCACCGACAGCGCGCCGAACGTCCGGCCGTGGAACGACTCCTCGAGCGCGATGAACTCGGCGCGCGGCTCGCCCCTGGTGTACCAGTAGCGCCGCGCGAACTTCAGACACGCCTCAACCGCTTCCGCGCCGCTGTTGCAGAAGAAGGCCCGCGGCATCCCGGACAGCGACGCGAGCCGCTCGGCGACCTGGCCCTGCAGCGGGTGGAAGAACAGGTTCGACACGTGCACCAGCGTCTGGGCCTGGTCCGCAATCGCCGTCGCCACGCCCGGATGCGCGTGCCCGAGCGACGCGACGCCGATGCCCGACAGCAGGTCGAAGTACTCCTTGCCCTCCGAGTCGAACAGACGCACGCCCTGGCCGCGCACGAAGTTGATCGGGTTGCGGCGGTACGTCTGAAGGACGTGCTTCGCTTCCCGTGCCTGGATTTCCTCGAGCGCTGACCCTGTCATAAACGTTGTCGTCGTCATGTTCGCGTTCCCACCGTCGTCACGATACGCGTGACGCTTGCCGGCACACTGCCGGAACCCGGAATAGAAGTGACGCGCAAGGCGTCCGAATCGCGGCCGTCCAGGATCACCACGTCGTCCACGCCGGCCGCGAGCGCCTCTTCACACGCGCGCAGCTTGGCGATCATTCCCGCCGTCGCCGTTCCGCTCGACACGAGCGTCGCGATGGCCGCCGGATCGAGCAGGCCGGCCGTCTTGCCTGCGTTGTCGAGCACGCCGGCCGTCGATCCCGCGATCACGAGGCGACGCGCACGCAATGCGCCTGCCAGGTGTCCGGCCATCGTATCGGCGTTGACGTTCAGCAACTGTCCGTCCCTGGTCGTGCCGATGCTGCACACGACCGGGACGTAGCCGGCCTCCATCAACGTCGTCAACACCCGTACGTCGGCGCTCCTGTTCGGCAGCCCGACGCGTCCGAGCTCGACGGACTGGCCGTCGACGGTCCTGTGCGGCGGCGCCACATCCGAGAGCCCGCACCCGCCGTCTGCGCCGGTCAGACCCACAGCCGCCACCCCGGCGGCCGACAGCGCGGCGACAAACCGCGTGTTGACGATGCCCGCGAGCACCGAGACGACGACCTCGAGGGTCGCCTCGTCGGTGATCCTGAGACCTTCGACCTGGCGCTTCTCGAGCCCGGCGACCTTGAGCGCGGCGTCGATCTCTTTGCCGCCGCCGTGGACAATCAACATTCCGCCCGGAGCCGTCCCCGCGTTCACGATGCCGGCGATGGACGCCACCACGGCGTTCATGCGCGCGGGGTCTTCGAGAAGCTCGCCGCTGAACTTCAGGACGACCGGCGCCTTCACAGGAGGCCGGTGGTCTGGTCGAGGCCCAGCATCACGTTCATGTTCTGGACGGCCTGTCCCGACGCGCCTTTCAGCAGGTTGTCGATCACCGACACCACCACTGCCCGGCCCGACGCGGCGTGATCGACACGCCAGCCGATGTCGCAGAAGTTCGTGTGCGCGACGTGCTTGATCTCGGGCAGGGCCTGCCCGACGAGACGGACGAACGGCTCGCCGCCGTAGGTCTCGTCGTACACCGCGGCCAGCGACTCTTCGGTCGTGCCCGGCGTGACGCGCACGTAGATGGTCGACAGGATGCCGCGATCGAGCGGCATCAGATGGGGAACGAAGTTGACCTCACGCCCCGCGCCCTGTTCGATCTCGGCGCCGTGGCGATGGCCGAACACGCCGTAGGCGGCGACGCTGCCGTGCACCTCGGAAAAATGCGTGCGCTCGGAGGGCGTCTTGCCCGCGCCCGACACGCCGGACTTCGCGTCGACGACGATGTCGGTGCCGGGGCTGATGAGGCCGGCGCTGATGAGCGGCCGCAGCGGCAGGAGCGTGGCCGTCGGATAGCAGCCCGGGTTCGCCACCATCTGCGCGGAGGCCACGGCCTCGCGCTCGAGCTCGGTGAGGCCGTAGGCGAGGCCTTCGGGCAGCGCGTGCGTTTCCGGATACCAGCGGGCGCGCTGCGCCTGGTCGCGCAGCCGGAACGCGCCGGACAGGTCGATGACCTTCACGCCCGCGTCGACGAGCATCGGCGCGAGCTCGGCGGCCGCCTTGTCGGGCAGCGCGAGGAAGACGAGATCCGCCTCCCGCGCGAGCGAAGACGGTTCGAGCGGCGTGATCTCGCCTTTGAAAAGATGCGCGAGCGCGGGCAGTTTCCGCGCGGCCGTCGCCCCGGACGACGTGGCCGCCGTGATCGTGACCGCCGGATGCCGCGAGAGGAGGCGGAGCAGTTCCTGGCCCGTGTATCCAGTCGCGCCGGCGACGGCGACACGGATGGCTTTCGCTGCGCCAGCGCCTGTCGTCGCTGTTCGTGGATGTACTGCCGTATGCATCGGAAAGAATATTTATACAGGTCACCGTGGGGAAAATCAACAAAAATCGATGAATACCCGTGGCGACCGCGTATGCAGATCGTGTATCCTTCCTACGCTGTTCCCCTATGAAATCCAGACGCCAGGCCGTCCTCCTCGAAGTCGTCGACCGCGAAGCCCTGCACAGCCAGGAGGAGCTGCGCCGCCGGCTGCGCCAGCAGGGCTTCGACGCCACGCAGGCGACGATCTCCCGTGACATCGCCGAGCTCGGGCTCGTGAAGCGCGCCGGCGACGGCGCCTACCAGCGTCCGGGCATGGAGGCCACGAGCCCTGAGCTGGCCCGCACGACGCTCGAACGGGCCGCCTCGTCGTTTCTGCGGCGCGTCGAGCGCGTGCAGCAGCTGATCGTCCTGCGGACCGGGCGCGGCCAGGCGCAGGCGCTCGCCGAGGCGCTCGATCGCGCGCAGCTCAGCGAAGCCGTCGGCACGATTGCCGGCGACGACACGGTGCTCATCATCGCCCGCGACAGCCGGCGCGCCGCCGCCCTCGCCAGGCGCCTCGAGACCTACGCGGAAGCGTGAGCACGATGCCCAGGATTGTGCTTGCCTTCAGCGGCGGGCCCGGCGCGGCCGCCGCCATTGCCCGCCTGAAAGCGCGCGAGGGCGCCGAGGTCGTCACCGTGACGCTGGACCTCGGGCAGGGCGGCGTGCTCGAGTCGGTCCGCGACCGCGCGCTCGAGGCCGGCGCGACGCGCGCCCACGTCCTCGACGTGCGCGCGGAGTTTGCCGGCCAGTACATCGTCCGCGCGCTCAAGGCCGATGCCGTCTACGAGGATCGCTACCCGATGGCGACCGCCCTCGGACGGCCGCTCATCGCGAAAAAGCTCGTCGAGGTGGCGGGCATCGAGCAGGCGACGACCGTGGCGCACGGCGGCACGGGCAACGATCAGATCCGCCTGAACGAGTGCGTGCGCGCGCTCGACCCGTCGCTCGGCATCGTCGAGATCGCCTCGTCTGCGCCGGCGCCGAGCACCGTCGACGCCAATCTCTGGGGCCGGGCCGTTCAGTACGGCGTCATCGACGACCCGTGGACCGAGGCGCCGGAAGACAGCTACACGCTGACGAAGACGCCGGCCGCGTGTCCCGACGAAGCGGCGTATGTCGAGATCTCATTCGACCGCGGGACGCCAGTGGCCATCAACGGCGTCGAAATGGAGATTCTCGACCTGATCGGCGGCCTCGGCATCCTCGCCGGCGCTCACGGCGTCGGGCGGATCGACATGGTGGAAAACCGTGTCGCCGGCAGCAAAGCGCGCGAGATCTACGAAGCCCCGGCCGCCGTCGTCCTGCATGCGGCGCACAAGGAGCTGCAGAAAATGGTCGTGACGACCGGTGTGGAGCGCTTCTCGCGGGCCGTCAGCCTGCAATATGCCGACACCATTTACAATGGCCTCTGGTTCGCGCCGCTGCGCGAAGCGCTCGACGCGTTCATCGACAAAGTTCAGGAGCGGGTGACCGGTGTCATCCGCATGAAGTTGTTCAAGGGCGACTGCCGTGTCGTTGGCCGGAAGTCGCCGTTTGCCCTCAACCTCCATGACAACTCTCTGGTCCGGACGTTTTGACGGCGCGCCCGACCCGGCCGCGTTCGAATTCGGAAAGTCGTTCCGCTTCGATCGCCGGCTCTTCGACGAAGACGTCGTCGGCAGCATCGCCTGGGCGCGCGCGCTGGCGCGCGCCGGGATCCTGCCGCACGCCGAAGCCGACCAGATCGAAAAAGTCCTGAAGGAAATCCGCGAGCGCGGCCAGAAGGATCCGCCGTTTGTCGACGGAGACGACGAGGACGTCCACAGCTTCGTCGAGCGGGTCCTCGTCGAGCGCATCGGCGACGCCGGCCGCCGTCTGCACACCGGGCGCTCGCGCAACGAGCAGGTGTCGCTCGACCTGCGGCTGTATCTCATGCGCCGGATCCCGGCGCTCCAGGCGGCCGTGGCGGCGGCGGTCGCCTCGCTGACGGCGCAGGCCGTCTCGGCAGGCGACGCGTTGATGCCGGCCTTCACGCATTTCCGCGCCGCGCAGCCGGTGCTCGTCTCGCACTTCTTCCTGGCCCACGTCGCGGGCTTACGCCGCGATTACGACCGCCTCGCCTTCGCGCGCGCCGAAGCCGACGCGCTGACGCTCGGGTCGGGCGCCGTCGCCGGCACCTCGTACAACATCGACGTCAAGGCGCTCGCGCTCGACCTCGGGTTCTCGCGCGTGGTCGCCAACAGCATCGACGCGTCCTCGGATCGCGACTTCGCGGCGACGTTCCATTACGCCTGCGCGATGACGATGATCCACCTGAGTCGTCTGGCCGAGGACCTGATCATCCTGTGCGGTGAAGGCCATCGGTTTTTCGAGCTGTCCGACTCGCTCAGCACGGGCAGCAGCATGATGCCCCAGAAGAAAAACCCTGATCCGCTGGAGCTCGTACGTGGGAAGGCGGGGCGCACAGTTGGCCATCTCATGGCGCTCCTGACGGCCATGAAAGGGCTGCCGAGCGGATACAACAAGGATCTTCAGGAAGACAAAGAAGCCATCTTCGACGCCGAAGACACGATGGCCGGAAGCCTCGCCGCCGTCCGCGCCATCGTCGACGGACTGACCCTGAATCGCGCCGAGGCCGGGGTCTGGGCAACGGGAATGCTGCTTGCTACAGACGTGGCTGACTATCTGGTCCGCCGGGGATTGCCCTTCCGGCGGGCCCATGAAGTCACAGGGGCGCTGGTGAGGAAGCTGGTAGCGGAGCGCCGTGAGTTCGACTCACTGTCTCTCAAGGAATGGCGGGCGGCGAGCGAGCTGTTCGGCGACGACATCGCCGAGCACATCACCTCGCAGGCCTCGGTCGCGGCCAAACGGACGCCGCAATCGACCCAGCCGGCGGCCGTGGCGAGGGCGATAGGCGATGTGCAGGCGTGGTTGAGCAGCGTGACCGGGTAGTGCTACCATTGCGACGCCTTCGCACTTTCTTTCCTTCCCCTGCGAGGATTCGTTAGCGGGTTTTTCGGTTCGGGAGTTCTTTTCTGATGCAGCAGCGCCAGCCTCGGCTTGGTGACGTTCTGGACGACTATTGTCCCCGCGAGCGACGACTGACCAATCACGTCGTGGTCGCGATGGTTGGCGACAACGTGAAGCAGACACGCTGCTCCACGTGCGACGCGGATCACGAATACAAGCAGGCGAAGCTGCCTCGGCTGCGCCGGAAAACCGAGCCGCCGGCGGCGCTGGCGGTACAGGGGTTTGGCGCGCCGAAGCTGCATGAACACGCCGGCCGTCCCGAGCCCGACGGGGCGTCCGAGCCGGTCGACGGGGTGGCAGTCGCGGCGGAGGACATGTCCGACCCGGCGTTTGAACCGGAACACAGCCTGGCAGCAGGCGCGGAAGAGGCCCCCGATGCAGATGCCGTCGACGCCGACGACAACGGGCAACCCGGCATAGACGAGGGTCCGGTGCATCGCCGCTTGATACGCGCGTCGCTGCCGCGAACCGAAGGCCAGGCCCCACCGACCCGTCCCAACCCCGAATTCACCATTCGCCAGCCGAACAACAACCGCCAGAATCGCTTCCGTCCGCGGCATGGCGGACGCGGTCCGATGCAGTCGAATGGCAACGGCGGCGGAAATCGATCCTTCGGCGGCGGCTTCTCCGGTCACGGCCAGCGTCCACACCGCCAGCAGGGCGGCGGCAATCAGGGCCGGCGGCGCGGCGGCAAGTAGAAGTTAGAAGTTAGAAGTTAGAACTCAGAAGTTAGAAGTTCGAACTCACCAGATCAGCGAATCGCCAAAATGTCCCAATTCGCGGGCAAGACGGGTCTCATCGTCGGCATCGCCAACAAGCGGTCGATTTCCTGGGCGATTGCGCAGGCGGCGGCCGCCGCGGGCGCGCGACTTGCGGTCACGTATCCGAGCGAACGTCTGGAAGAGAACGTCCGCGAGCTCGCGGCGACGCTCGACAAGCCGCTCGTGCTCCCCTGTGACGTGGCCAGCGACGAGCAGGTCGACGCG
>Ga0134123_10002905_pt1 | contig 11132 bp, 11 predicted proteins | sample KB303_FD_96460 | JGI IMG/M metagenome (GOLD analysis project Ga0134123, IMG submission 96460) | Terrestrial soil microbial communities without Nitrogen fertilizer from Kellogg Biological Station, Michigan, USA - KB3-0-3 | ecosystem: Environmental > Terrestrial > Soil > Unclassified ...
AAACAACGCCGACGGAGAACGCGGTTGCCTGTTTTCCTCCGCCCTTGGCATACGTCCCGGGGCGAATCGGAATCAGCGGCACCCGCGCGGGGCGAACTTCGATCGTCACGACGAGCTTGCCTGCTCTAGTGTGCGACTTGACGGTCAATGCGTCGAAGTGGGTCCCGGTGTACGCCGTGAGCTTGTTCGCGATATCGGCCGGATCACACTCAAGTAGTGGCTTGAGGTCCGCTCCCTCGGGCACACCGTTACTGTCGACGCCGATGACGAGCACGCCCCCACCCGAGTCGGCCAAAGCGAATACGTCCTTGAGGGTCTCGCAGAGGGACGCCGCGGTGCCAGGGTCGAAGGCATCTTTGAACTCGACGTGTCGAGTCTCGCGGGTCGCTGCGAGAGCTTCCGCAAGCCTGTCCACGCTATTCGAGTGCCGCGGCACGGCGTATCGTTAGGGCGCTTTCTTCCGCCACCGAGCGCGCGCCGCCTTCGCGGCGAGCGCTTGGCGCTGCTCGGGCGTGAGCTTCGACATACGTTGGCCGCCGCCTTTGCGGCCGAGCTTGGCGAAGTAGTCGCGGAGGCCGGCTGGCAGCTTGGCCACGAGAGTTGATTCTAGCATTCCTGACGGGTACTTGTCAGCCATGCGAAGCCGTCTGGCATGTGGTGTGTTCCAATGGTGGGGACACCGAGCGGGCCCCCCCCACCCCCCGCGCTCCGCGCCGCGGCGGAGCCGTGGCGCTCCGCGAGTGTTTAATCACGTACGGGCAGGGCGCGCCTCGTTAGCCCGACAGCCTCCTAATCTCGTCTCAGCAACCGCAGCCCGGCCCGTGGTCGGGCGCGGCGCTCGCGTCGGCGTGCGAGCCGCCGGCAATCGCCTTGGGGCGCTCGACCAGCTCGACGCGCGTGTCGTCGGGCGCCTTCAGAAATGCGATGCGGGCGCCGCCGGGATTCTGGATCGGGCCCTCCAGCAGCTTGGCGCCGAGACCCTCCAGCCGCGCGATGTCGGTCTCGAGATGCTCGGAGTCAAAACCGAAGTGTTCGAGGCCGTGGTGCGGCATGGCGTCACCGGGCCCGAGGCGCTCGTTGGTGCGCGCGCCCGAGATGTTGACCGCCATGCCGCCGTCCTCGCTCTGACAGCGGATGAAGCGATCGCCGAACACCCGCGTATCGTCCGCGACGATCTTGAACTTGAACGCCTTCTCGTACCACTCGGCGGTCTTGCGCGGGTCGGAGGCCTTGAGGTGGATGTGATTGATGCGGAACGCCATGGTCAGTGCCTTTCGTGGTGCCCGTGCGGGCGTCTGCGCTCGAGGTTCATGGCCAACGGGACTGGGTGCGTGGCCGACAGTATATCTGTGGACTCGGAGTGGCGAGTGGCGTCAGAATCGGTGGGATGGTCGCTGTACCGCACGGTCCTCGGGGTCTCCGCAGCCTCCGCCTCGTCGTGGCCGGTGTGCTCGTTCTCGCTGCGCTCGCGTCTGGCTCCGGGAGAAGCCCCGCCATGGCCCAGACCCCGCCGGCGACCAAGCCGGCCGCGCCCGCCAGGCCCACGGGCCCCGGAGCCGTCGAGGGCTTCATGGTGGTGGATTGCCTGCTGCCGGGACAGATCCGGCAGCTCGGCGGCAAGGTCACCTACGTCACGGCCCGCCGGGCGATCAAGACCGCGGCGCGCGACTGCGAGATTCGCGGCGGCGAGTACGTGTCGCTCGATCGCGCCAACTACGCGACGGCGCTCAAGGTGTGGCTGCCGCTGGCCGAGCAGGGCGATCCGGCGGCCCAGACCTACGTCGGAGAGATCTACGAGCAGGGACTCGGCATCCAGCCGGATCCTGCCGCTGCCGCGACGTGGTATCGCAAGGCGGCAGACAAAGGCTACTCGCGAGCGGCCCTGAACCTCGGCACGCTCTACGAGCAGGGCCGCGGCGTTCCGCGCGATCCCGCGCAGGCCTTGAACTGGTATCGGCGCGCGTCGGGCCTGCCCCCGGCCGCGAGCTTCGAGCTCACGACCACGACATCCACCGCGTCCACGGCGGAGGTCCAGCAGCTGCGCACCGAGGTCGGTCAGCTGCGGCGCGAGCTCGACACCAAGGGGCAGGAGCTCACGCGCTTGCAGGGTGAGCTGGACGGTGCGCGCAAGGCGCTGGAGGGGCGCCGCACCGAGGCCGACTCCGATCGCGGCACGGTGACCCAGCTGCGGCGCGAGCTCGACACCAACCGGCAGCGCGAGAACTCCGGGCGCGGGCGCATCACCGAGCTCGAGAAGTCGCTCACCGAGCGCGAGGCGCGTCTGGCCCAGGTCGATCGAGAGCTGACGGCCGCCCGCTCGGCCCAGGCCGCCGCCGAGCAGCGCAAGAGCGCCGACGTGAGCAAGCTGGCGGCCCAGACCACCCAGCTGCAGACCCAGGCCGAGGCCGACCGTGAACAGGTGGCCGGCCTGCGCGCCCAGCTCGCCGAGTCACGCAAGGAAGCGGGCACGCAGACCGCGCGCGTGACCGAGCTCGAGCGCTCGGTGGCCGAGCGCGAGGCGAGCCTGGCCGCCAAGAACAAGGAGATGGACACGCTGCGCACGACGGTGGCGCAGCTGGAGGGCGAGACCAAGGACCAGCGCGAGCGTCTCGATCGCCTGCGCCAGCAGACCGCAACGACCGGCAGTGGCCCCGTCATCCAGGTCATGCAGCCCGAGCTGCGCACCATGCGCGACGGCAAGAACGTGCGGGCCAGCGTGGCGACCGATCGGACGGTGGTCGTCGGGCGCGTCACCAGCGAGGCGGAGCTGCTGACGTTCACGATCAACGACAAGCCCGAGAAGCTGCTGGCCAACAACGTCTTCCGGGCGGACGTGGTGCTGGCCCAGCCGGAGCAGCCCGTGCGCATCGTGGCCATCGACAAGCAGGGGCGGCGCAGCGCGCTCGAGTTCGTGGTGGCGCGCACCGCGCCACCACCGACGGCCGCGGCCTCGGCGCCGACGAGTGACGGGCCTCGGGTGGGGCTGGTGCGGTCGGGGACCATGTCGTTCGGCACGTATCACGCGCTGGTGATCGGCAACAACGACTACAAGCAGCTGCGCAAGCTGAAGACCGCGGTGGCCGATGCGCGCGAGGTGGCCCGCGTGCTCGAAAAGGACTACGGCTTCCGGGTCAAGCTGCTGATCAACGCCACGCGCTACGACATCCTGGCCGCGCTCAACGAGCTGCGGGAGAAGCTCACCGAGAAGGACAATCTCCTCATCTACTACGCCGGGCACGGCGAGCTCGACGAGCGCAACCAGCGCGGCCACTGGCTTCCGGTGGACGCCGAGCCCAACAGCACGGCCAACTGGATCTCCAACATCGCGATCACCGACGTGCTCAACGCCACGAACGTGCAGCAGCTGCTGGTCGTGGCCGATTCCTGCTACTCCGGCACGCTGACCCGCTCGTCGCTCGGGCGGCTGGAGGGCGGCGTGAGCGACGCCGAGCGGCTCAAGCTGCTCTCGTCCATGGCGCAGCGGCGCTCGCGCATGGTGCTGACCTCCGGCGGCGTGGAGCCGGTCATCGACAGCGCGGGGGGCAGCCACTCCGCATTCGCCCAGGCCTTCCTGGAGACCCTGCGCGCCAACGTGGGTGTGATGCCGGGCCAGGAGCTGTTCAGCAACCTGCAGCTCAAGGTGGCGGCGATCGCCGACCGGGTGCAGATGCGGCAAGTGCCCGAATATGCGCCCATCAAGTACGCCGGCCACGAATCGGGCGATTTCGTGTTCGTGCGTCAGAACTAGCCGAACACGCCCTTGCGCGATTGGTTTTTGCGGCTGGCGACCCCGGTGCGCGATAATCGCTCGGCAGTCTGGGCATTCTCGAGTGGAGGACCACGTCGATGAGGTTTCGGTGGATCGCGGGGGCGCTGGCCTTGGTAGGGCTCCTTGCGGCGGCGGCTCCCGCCAGAGCGCAGGGGCTCAACGATGTCGTCAACCGCTTGCTCTCGAACAACTGCGCCCAGCTGGGCCAGGGGCCCTTCGGGCCGGATCTCAGCCGGCTCTGCCCGGTCGGTGGGCCCGGGACCGGATCCGGCAGCTCGTCGGGAGGCTCCGTCGGCTCCGAAGGCAGCGCCATCAGCGACGAGCAGCGCCAGCTCTTCCGCCGCCTGCGGCAACGGCAGCAGCAGGGCGCGGCCAGCGCCGACCCGGCCAATCCCCTCGGGGTCGGCGTCTTCGTGAACACCGAGTACGAGAAGTTCAACCAGGACACGACCCGGTTCGAGACGGGCTTCGATCGCGACACCGTCGGCATGTCGCTCGGCGCCGACTATCTCTTCCGCAACGGGCTGATTGTCGGGGCGGCCTTCAACTACGCGCACGATTTCGGTAACTACAACGGCGTGGGTGGTGGCTTCGATCACAACTCCTACGGCATCCTGGCCTACGGCAGCGTTCAGCCGATCGCCAACATGTTCATCGACGCGGTGGCCGGTTACACCCGCAAGGACTACAACTTCGATCGCCGAGCGTCGATCGTGCTCGCCGGCCCCAGCGTGGCCGGCACGACCCATGGCGACACCAACGGCAACGAGTGGCGGGTCGGGCTGAACAGCGGCTACGATTTCATCTTCGGTGCGCTCACGGTGGGCCCGCGGCTGGGCGTGCTGTATCGCGAGACCACCATGAACGACTTCACGGAAACGGGCCACACCGGGCTCGAGCTCGCCTACGACGACCAGTTCATTCGCTCGCTCACGCTCAGGCCCGGCATCTACGGCTCCTACGCCATCAGCACCTCGTGGGGCGTGGTGATTCCCTCGATGACGCTGGAGTACGTCCACGAATTCCTCGACGACCAGCGCAACGTCCAGTTCAGCTTCGCGCAGGATCCGCAGAACCGCCGCTTCCTGTTCCAGACCACTCCGCCCGACCGCGACTACCTCAACCTCGGCCTGGGCGTGTCGATGGTGCTGCCGCAGGGCATCCAGCCATTCCTGAACTTCCGCGACATGCTCGCTTATCAGGACCGCAGCACGTATACGGTCACGTTGGGCGTCCGCATTCCTTTTTGAGATGGGGGGCCCTCGAAGGGCCCCCCAAGCCCCCCGCGCTGCGCGCCCCGGCGGAGCCGTGGCGCTTCGCGACCGTCGACGGGCCCGCGGTTTTTGAGCTACGACCTATAAGCTTCGAGCTCCTCGCTTCGAGCTCCTCGCTTTGAGTCCTCGCTTTGAGTTCCTCGCTTTGGGCTGGTGGCTTTTGGGTTTGGGCTCTGGGCCTCGAGCTGTTGCATCGTTAGGGTGTCGGCGGGTGGGGGGGCGGTGGGGATTCCAGGGCGCCGAGGATGGTTGGCCAGAGGGTGATCCAGCAGCAGCGGTGGTCGTAGTCGGCGATCACGATCAGGTGGGCGCCGGGCGGCGCGCCCTGCCGGGTGATCGATGCCGGGACGGTTGTGTCGCGACCGCCGGCGTAGTGGCGCTGATGGACGCTCGGCGCTGGTGCGGGCTGGCGCGCGGGGTTGAGTGAGGCGCTCAGGCGGGGCGTGCCGTGGTGGTCGCTCCACGCATCGATGTCCAGGTTGGCGGCGATCGTGACCACTCCTACGGTCTGGGGAACACGGGTCGCCAGCAGGACCGCCAGGACCCCGCCGCCGCTGTAGCCGATCCACGTGACCTGGGTGACGCCGCGCGCGTCGACCACGCGACGGACGGCCGCGGCCATGCTCGCCACCACGGATTCGGAGTAGCGCGCGGAGGTCCACAGGGCCGGTGTGCACGCGGCGGTCGCAAGGCCGTGATAGCAGGGACGGCCCACGTAGACGGCGGGCAGCCCGTCGAGCGCCATCAGATCGAGCACCAGTGGATCGCGCGGGGTGGGGTCGGCCGTGGGATAGCCGCCCGCCTCCGGCGTGCCGTCACCGTCGAGATAGACGTGCAGCGCTCGTCCCGACGCGCGCGGTGAGGACAGGACCAGGTGCGGGAATCCGTCGCCGGTGACCACCGCGGCGCTCAGTCGGCGAGCGGCGGCGGCCTCCGAGAATCGGTCCGACGCCGAGCGGCACGCGGCGCCCAGGGCCAGTGCGGCGAGGACGCCGACCGTCGCGACGCGCCCTAGGCGGCGGACGGCGTCAGCACCGTCTTGGCGCCGTGCCCGGCGGCGGCGTGAGCGAAGGCCTCGGCGATCTTCTCCAGCGGGAAGCGCGCGGTGACCAGCTTGCCGACACCCAGGCTCGGCATGAGCTTCAGCGCGCGGGGAAACGCCGTGCCGCGACCGAACGCGCCGTGGATGCGAACCTCGCGGAAGTGGGTGTCCCACAGATCCAGTGGCAGCTGGCTACCCTTGGGGCTTACGCCGACCAGCTGCACCACGCCCGTCGGCTTCACCATCGTCAGCGCCTCGGCCACCAGCGAGGGCTTGCCGACGGCCTCGCACACGACCTCGGCGCCGCGGCCCTTCGTCAGCGTCAAGATCCGCTCGCGGAGATTTTCCTTCGTGGGATCGATCACGACCGCCGCGCCGAGGCGCTTGGCGATCTGGCGGCGCTCCTCGAGAGGATCGGAGAGGATCAGGCGCTTGGCGCCGCGTCGCCCGGCCAGCACCATCGTGAGCAGACCCATGATGCCGCCGCCGATCACCAGCACCGTGGCGTCGCGCGGCATCTGGTACATCTCGAGGCCGGACAGACAGCACGAGGCCGGCTCGGTGAGCGCGGCGGTGACGGGATCGAGCTTCGGCGGCAGGGGGTGGACCGCGCGCGCGGGCAGGGCGACGCGCTCGCTGAAGCCGCCGACACGGACGCACTTCGCACACTGGCTGATCCGCCCCATCGCGCAATCGGCGCACTCGCCGCAGCCGTACGACGGCTCGCAGGCGACGGCCTTGCCGATCATCGACTTCGGCACGCCGCGGCCGACCTCGCGCACCACGCCGGTGTACTCGTGGCCCATCACCAGCGGCGGCGACCACGGAAACAGGCCCTGCGTGGCGTGGATGTCGGTGCCGCAGATGCCGGCCGCGCGCACCGCGACCACGACCTGCCCGGGGGCGGCGACCGGCTCCGGAGCGTCGTCGAGCGTGAAGCGATCGTTTCCGCGCCAGGTCGCGACTTTCATGAGCACGAGCCTCCTTGAGCGCCGGCAGAGCGTATCATAGGCCCCTCGCCGACCCATGCCATCGACCGTCCACACGCTCGCGCTCAGCAGCGCCATTCTCTCGGCTGCCGCCACCATCTTCATTCGCCAGGGGCTGCGCGGCGGTGGCGCTTACGCCGGGTTCTGGATCAACATCGCGGTCGGCGCCGTCGGGCTGTGGACGGCGGTGCTGCTGACCGGCGGCGTGGGGCGCGCCACGGTGAAGGGCGTCGTGTTCTTCGTGCTGGCCGGGATCATCGGCACGGTGGCCGGGCGCTTCCTGCGCTTCATGGCCATCGAGCGTCTGGGGGCGGCGATCGCCTCGCCGCTCAACAACCTGAACCCGCTCGTGTCCACCGCCCTGGCCATCATGCTCCTCGGCGAGGAGGTGACCCTGCCGATCCTCGCGGGGACCGTCGTCATCGTCACCGGCGCCACGCTCTTGTCGATGGGCGGCAAGCAGGTGGGCTTTCGCGCGGTGTACCTCGCGCTGCCGATCCTGTCGGCGTTCTGCTTCGGCGTGGTGGCCATCTTGCGAAAGCTGGCGTTGGCCGAGATCGGCGCCATTCCCGGGACCGCCATCAACGTCTCGACCGCGCTCGTCCTGGTCACGACGTTCCTGCTCGCGACCGGCGACCGCCGCAGCCTCGCCTGTGACGGCCGGAGCTTCGCGTACTTCGTGGGCGCGGGGCTGACCGAGAATCTCTCGGTGTTCCTGACCGTCGTCGCGCTGGGGCTCGGCACGGTGAGCGTGGTGACGCCGCTCACCAGCACCGCGCCCATCTTCGTGCTGCTGCTCTCGCCGTTGCTGCTGCGCGGCATGGAGCGGGTGACCGTCCGGATCGTCCTCGGAACCGTCCTGATCGTGCTCGGCGTCTACCTGATCACCGCGCTCGGCCGCTGAGCTCAGGACGCCGCGGTGAGTGCCCCCGCGCGGGCTGACCGGGCGTGGCGCGCCGGCCGTCGCGGCAGCGCGGCGCGGACCGTGCCCGCCATCGGACTCCACGCGAACCAGTCAGGGAAGCCCCGTACCATCGCCGGCGCGCCCTCCAGCCGGACGAGCCCGCGGTGGCGGGCCTGGTGCAGTGAGATGCGGCCGAGCCACACGCGGTAGAACGCGTCGATGTCCGCGGGCACGCGAAGGTCGATTTCGAACCTCGGGTGCTGCAGGCACACCGAGACGTCGGTGCGATCGAGGATCAGCCAGTAGCTGCCGACCCGGCGCCCGCGGAAGTCGAACTGGATCACCACCCGACGAGCCGGCAAACGCTCGCGATGGACGCGCCGCTTCATCCACCACAGGAGCACCACAGGGTCGAGCTCGCTCGGTCGCGGATCACCGAATGCCCAGCGCGCTCCCCAGCCGCCGAAGGCGTCGATGATCTGCTGCAGCTCCGCCCCCGCCGGCGTCAGGGAGTACACAACGCCACGGCCCGCGCGCTCCGAACGGCGCACGACGACGCCCATGCGCTCCAGTCGCCGCAGCCGCTCAACGAGCAGCGCTCGCGAGATCCCGGGCAGCCCTCGATCGAGCGCATTGAAGTGATCGACGCCGGCCAGCAACTCCCGAACGATGAGCAGCGTCCACCGATCAGCCAGGATTTCCGAGGCACGCGCAACGGGACAGTACTGACCATACAGATACATGAGTACCTCCCCGGCCGGGCTCCGCCGCCCGGCTTGCGGTTCGACAATTGTACTGGCTGGATTCCCCCGTGCGCTTCACGCTGTCGGCCGGAGCGCCGACGCTGAATCGCCCGACAGGAGGACGAGCCATGGCAAAGGAGACCTTCACTCGGCGTGATCTGCTCCGATCTCTGGGCGTCCTGCCGCTGGGGGCGCTGCTGTCCGATCCGCGGACTGCCGCGGCCCAGTCACCGCCGGGCCCGGCCCGCGTGGACACGAAGGGATTGACGGCCAAGATCAAGTTCGAGAGCGTGCTGTCCGGCTACCTCGGTGAGCTCAACGGCAAGTACAAGCTGCGTGTAACGGAGCTGGTGCTAGAGCCTGGCGGTTATGTCGGCGAGCACCACCACGCGGGCCCGGGCATCCGTCAGGTGACGTCCGGCTACATGACCTACGTGTTGCCCGAGAAGACCGTGGTCTACGGCCCCGGCGATTTCTTCTTCGAGTCCGGCGACGTCAACCACACGGCCCAGAACAAGACCGACGCCCCCATGGTCCACGTCCTCTTCGAGATCCTGCCGGTGGATCTCAAGGGGCCGTCCATCATGCCGGTGAAGAAGCCCTAGCGGCGCGCGCGCCACGCCTCCGCGAGGATCGCCCAGCGCTCGTGGTCGCGCCATCGCCCGAAGATCCGGAGGTAGCGCCGGGAGAGGCCTTCACGACGGAAGCCCAGGCCCCGGACCAGCCGGATCGAGCGACGGTTGGCCGGCTGGATGTTGGCTTCCAGCCGGTGCAGGCGCCGGCGGCGGAAGGCCTCGGTGATCACGAGGCTGAGGCCCTCGCGCATCAGTCCGTGGCCCGCGTGGGGGACGAACGCGTAGTAGCCGAGGTAGCCGCTGCGGAAGACGCCGCCGACGATCTCGCTGATGTTCACGACGCCCACGATCTCGCCCGTGTCGCGGCGGCAGACGAGGTGGCCGACGTGGCGGCGGCGGCGGAGGCGGCGCAGGTACGCCGCGTACGCCGCGGCCGAGGCGGGCGGTGATACCCACGGTACGTGCAGGCGCTGGCTGCGGCGGACGGCGGCCAGGAATTCGGCGCGCCGCCGCGCCGTCGGCCGCTCCAGGCGCACGCGCGCCGCCGCGCGAGACGACGGGCTGCGTGAGTGGAGGCGACGGGCGACCACGCTGGCGCCAGCGTAACAGGTCCCGGCGCCGCCGGTGGCCTTGACGCGCCGGCCGACGCGGCGCTAGGGTTGCGCCGCGTGGGGGACGAGCGGCGCGCGCAGCTCCGAGCGAGTGTGGTGATTGGCGTCGGGCTGCTGCTCGCCCTGGCCGCCACCGCCGGACCGCTGCCCTCTGCCGGCACCGAGCCGGGTGGGAGTCTGGCGGTTCGGCTGCCGGACGCGGTGCGCATCAGCGTGCTCGTGCTTCTCGGCCTCTCCGCGGCCCTTCTGCTCGCGGTGCAGCGCCCGCGGCGCGCGACCGAGGACGATCCGCTGGGCGCCCGGGCCGTCCAGCGGCGCCGGACGCCGCTGATCCTGACGGTGTTGCCCTTCGCGCTGCTCGTGGCGGCGGTGTGCTACCTCGTCTGGAACCGCTGGTCCGACGAGCCCGCCACGCCGATCGAGCGGGCGATGAGCGCGCTGTCCGGGCTCCTGGACCTCATCGCGTACTACCGCAAGCCGTCGACCTCGGTCCCGTTCTTCGACCTGACCATCGCGCTGCTCGTGCTGCTGTTCGCGCTCGCGCTCTTCGCCCTGATGGTCGCGGTCGCCCTGGCCGATCGCCTGGAGAAATGGTGGGCCGCCCGCCAGACGGACGCGCCCGCAGCCCTTCCGGATGCGCTCGAGGCGAACGACGGCGATCCGCGCGCCGAGCGGGATCCGCGCGCGGCGATCGTCCGGGCCTACGCCCGCTTCGAGGCGGCGCTGGCGGCGGCGCGCGCGCCGCGCTCGTCGTGGCAGACGCCGGCCGAGCTCATGCGCACCACGCTGGCGCGCCTCCCGCTGCCGGCCGCGCCCGTCGAGCGACTGACCGCGCTGTTCGAGCTGGCGCGATTCAGCGATCGGCCGCTGGGTGGCGAGGCGCGCGACGCCGCCTGCGACTGCCTGGACGCCATCACGTCCGCACTCGACACCGAGGCGCTCCGTGCTCGCTGACCGCTCGCTCCGGCGCGTGGCCCTGCGCAGCGCGATGCTCGCCGGCGTGGTGCTGATGGTCACCGTGCCCGTGTACGTCTACGTCGAGCCGTCGTGGCGGGTCTTCGTGGCGCGCCTGGCCTGCGCCTTCGTCCTAGGCGTCGCGTTTCTCCAGTTCCGGCGCGCCCTGTTGGACCGCCTCGCCGACCTCGGGACCTCCGCGCTCGACGCCGTGCGCGACCGGCGCGAGCCCGAGCCCGGCGTGCCACACCACTTCCACGACCTGGCCAGC
>Ga0134123_10002912_pt1 | contig 11123 bp, 10 predicted proteins | sample KB303_FD_96460 | JGI IMG/M metagenome (GOLD analysis project Ga0134123, IMG submission 96460) | Terrestrial soil microbial communities without Nitrogen fertilizer from Kellogg Biological Station, Michigan, USA - KB3-0-3 | ecosystem: Environmental > Terrestrial > Soil > Unclassified ...
CCGCTGCGCCTGGTGATCACCGGGCGGACGCGCCACTTCGTCAACGCCTTCGGAGAGAACGTGATCATCGAGGAGGTCGAGCAGGCCCTCGTGGTCGCCTGCCGCCGGACGGGCGCGGAGCCGGCAGAGTTCACCGTCGCGCCGCGCTATCCCTCGGCGGGCGAGCCCCGTGGAGGCCACGACTGGCTCGTCGAGTTCAGGACTCCGCCGCGCGACCGTCAGGCGTTCGTGCGGCAGCTCGACGAGGCGCTCGCGGCGCTCAACACCGACTACCGCACCAAGCGCACGCTGGATGTCGGCATGCTGGCGCCGCGCCTCGTCGAGCTGCCGGCCGGATCGTTCCACCGGTGGATGCGCGAGGTCGGCAAGCTTGGCGACCAACACAAGGTGCCCCGCGTGCTCAACGATCGGGCAGTCGTGGAAGCGCTCCTGGCCGGGATCGACACACGCGACAGGGAGCCCGTTCAATCCGGAGGCTCCTGAGAGACGGCGCCGGGGGACGCGCCCTCCCGAACGCGTCCCCCGGGCCGGTCTCGTCGCCGCCCGTTCTCGCCGCGACGAAATCGTTACCCCGTCGTAATGAATCGGCAATGCGGCTCCGATAGCGTCCGCGCTCGGGAGGCCCCGATGAAGGCGAAGCCACTCGCGTTCTTGCCCTTCTTGACGCTGATCCTGACGCTGGTCGTGCTCGTGCTCGGTGCGGGCGCGGTGGACGCGCTCACCGTGTACCCGATCGATCGCGCGCAAATCCTGGCCGGCTCCCGCTTCGACTTCAAGGTCGAGTTCGACGGGATCGTCGAATCGGCCGACACGAAGGTGACCATCAACGGGGTCGAGGTCTCGACTGCGCTCGGCCAGGCCGCCACCTTCGTGAAGAAGGAGGACGGGGTCAACGCCTCGGCGCTTATCTTGCGGGACGCCGCGCTCGCGCGCCCGGGCCGGTACACCGTGGTCGCGGGCGACGGGAAGACCTCGCGCACGGTGACCTGGGACGTGTATTCGACCGGCGCGCGCAAGGCACGCAACGTCATCCTGTTCATCGGCGATGGGATGTCGCTGACGCACCGAACGGCCGCTCGCATCCTGACCGCTGGTATCACCGAGGGGAAATACCGCGGCGAGCTCGCGATGGACACGATGTCCAACATGGCGCTTCTCGGCACTGCCGGAGTCGACTCGATCATCACCGATTCGGCCAACTCGGCCAGCGCATACACGACCGGCCACAAATCGAGCGTGAACGCTCTCGGCGTCTACGCCGATCGGACGCCGAACACCCTGGACGATCCCCGGGTCGAGACGATCACGAGCCTGGCCAAGCGGCTCCGCAACATGGCGGTCGGCGTGGTCACCAATACCGAGGTCGAAGACGCGACCCCCGCCGCCATGGTCGCCCACACGCGCCGGCGCACCGACTACGACCCGATCGTCAGCATGTTCTACGAGAGCGGCGTTGACGTGCTCATGGGCGGCGGCAGCGCGCACTTCCTGCCCAAATCGGCCGCCGGCTCCAAGCGAGGAGACGAGACGGATTACCTGGCCAAGTTCCGCGGCGCGGGATACGTCATCGCATCGACCGATCGCGAGATGAAATCGGCGGCGGCCGATCCCGGGACGCGCCGCTTGCTCGGTCTCTTCCATCCGTCCAACATGGACGGCGTGCTCGATCGCAAGTTCCTCAAGCAGGGTACGGTGACGAAGTATCCGGAGCAGCCCGACCTTGTCGACATGGTCAAGAGCGCCCTCGAGGTGCTCCGTCGCCATGACAGCGGCTTCGTCCTGATGGTCGAGTCGGGGCTCATCGACAAGTACTCCCATCCGCTCGACTGGGAGCGGGCAGTGATGGACACGATCATGCTCGACCGCGCCGTCGCCGCGGCCAAGGACTTCGCGGCCGGCCGCGACGACACGCTCATCCTGGTCACGGCCGACCACACGCACGGGCTTTCGCTCGTCGGCACGATCGACGACGCGGCCCCGGGTCCGGAGCTGCGAGACAAGGTGGGCATCCACGACAAGGCGGGGTTCCCGAACTACCCGCCGGCCAACGGTGAGGGCTACCCGCCGCGGCTCGACGTCTCGCGGCGGCTGGCCGTCTTCTTCGCGGGATTCCCGGACTACTACGAAACGATGCAGCCCAAGCTCGACGGTCCGTTCGTGCCGGCCGTGGCCGGACCCGACAAGCGCTTCGTCGCCAACGAGAAGTACAGGGACGCGGCGGGCGCCGTCCTGCGCGTCGGGAATCTTCCGCGCGCCGCCCCCCAGGGCGTGCACGCCGGCGAGGATGTCGTGCTGACGGCAACGGGGCCGGGCGCCGATCAGGTGCGCGGCTTCCTGGACAACACCGAGGTGTTCCGCATCATCGCCGAGGCGCTCGGTCTGGGGACGGACGCCGCCCGATGAGCCGAGAGCCAAAGGAGCGTCGATGAACCGCCGGAGATTCCTCAGTCGGTCCGCCCTCGCCCTCGGCAGCCTCGCCACCGCCTCGCTTGGCCGGACCGTGTGGGCCCAGTCGACCGCGCCCGGTGTCGTCACCTCGGACCGCATGCGGCCCGCCGTTCCGTACGGGGTCCAGAGCGGCGACGTGAGCGGCGATCGGGCGATCGTGTGGAGCCGGACCGATCGGCCCTCGCGCCTGCTGGTGGAGTGGTCGACGAGCGACGCCTTCCGCCAGGCGCAGCGCGTGGTCGGCCCGGCCGCGCTCGCCGAGACCGACTTCACCGCGCGCGTCGACCTCACCGGGTTGCCCGCCGGTCAGCAGATCTTCTATCGCGTCCTGTTCCAGGATCTGGCGAGCCCGAAGGTGACGAGCGATCCGGTTACGGGCCGGTTCCGTACGCCCGCGTCCGGCCGCCGGACCGTCAACTTCGCATTCTCCGGCGACGAGGCGGGGCAGGGGTGGGGGATCAACGGCGACTGGGGCGGGATGAAGATGTACGAGGTGATGCGCCGGACGAACCCGGACTTCTTCATTCACTCCGGCGACCAGATCTACGCCGACAATCCGATCGCGGCCGAGGTCAAGCTCGAGGACGGGACGATCTGGAAGAACCTGACGACCCCGTCGAAATCGAAGGTGGCCGAGACGCTCGAGGAGTTCCGCGGCAACTTCGCCTACAACCTGCTCGACGCCAACAAGCGCCGCTTTTGCGCCGAGGTGCCGATGCTCGTGCAGTGGGACGACCACGAGGTGCGGAACAACTGGTACCCGGACCAGACGCTGGGCGACGAGCGCTACCGCGTGCGCAGCGCCTCGCTCCTGGCCGCCTTCGCCAAGCGCGCGATGCTCGAGTACAACCCGTATCGCTTCGATCCGATCGACCCGGAGCGGATTTATCGCTCGTTCGCCTACGGCCCCTCGCTCGACGTCTTCATGCTCGACGAGCGGAGCTATCGCGGGCCGAACACGCCCAACCGTCAGACCACTCTCGACGACGAGTCCGCGTTCCTGGGCGCCGCGCAGCTCCGCTGGCTCAAGGCGGCGCTCCAGGCCTCGCGCGCCACATGGAAGGCGATCGCCAGCGACATGCCGATCAGCATCATCGTTCGCGACCTGAACGCCGACGTCCCCAAGGGGACCTACGAGGCCTGGGCCAACGACGACCACGGATCGCCGCTCGGGCGCGAGCTCGAGCTGGCGAGCCTCTTCAGCTTCATCAAGCAGCACGCGATCAAGAACGTGGTGTGGGTAACCGCCGACGTGCACTACGCGTCGGCGACCTACTACGATCCGGCCAAGGCCCAGTTCACCGACTTCACGCCGTTCTGGGAGTTCGTGGCCGGCCCCATCAACGCGGGCACGTTCGGGCCTGGTGAGATCGATCGCACCTTCGGCCCCGACGTGAAGTACGTGTCGGTGCCGGCCGGGATGAAGCAGAACCGGCCGCCTACCGAGGGCATGCAGTACTTCGGCCTGGCCCAGATCGACGGCGCCACCCAGGTTCTGACCGTCTCGCTCCGTGACCTGACCGGCAAGACGCTCTACAGCGTCGACGTGCACCCAGCCTAGGGGTCGTCGTATAGCGCCGCCGCGCGCGCGGACGCCTGAGCTCCTCCTCCTGAGCTGCCGCGCAACCTTCACGTTCTCGTCACGAATCCGAAACGGAAGGCTCGTACCGTGACCGCCGAGATGTCGAGCGATCGATCGCCGGCCGTGACCCTCGACGCTGTCGGCCGGAGCTTCGCCGGCAAGGCCGCCCCCGCCCTCGTGGATGTCTCGGCCCGGATCGCCCCCGGCGAGTTCGTCGCGGTCATCGGGAAGTCCGGAGCCGGGAAGACAACGCTGCTGCGCTGCCTCTCGCGGGCGACCACCGTCACGAGCGGCACAATCCGCTTCGACACGACGGACCTGGCCCGGCTTCGCGGCGGCGCACTCCGTGCCCACCGCGCGCGCGTCGGGATGATCTACCAGCAGTTCAATCTCGTGCGGCGGCTGCCGGTGATCGACAACGTGCTGGTGGGACGGCTCGGCGGGCTCCGCGGCTGGGCCCGATGGGCGGCGCTCGCCCGCCGGTTCGACTCCCGGCAGCGGGCCATCGCGTTCCGCTGCCTCGACCACGTCGGCCTTTTGGATCGCTCGTGGCAGCGGACCGACACGCTGTCCGGCGGCGAGCAGCAGCGCGTGGCCATTGCCAGGATCATGGCCCAGGAGCCCACGGTCGTCCTCGCCGACGAGCCGGTCGCAAGCCTCGACCTGAGCAACGGGCGTCTGGTCATGCAGACGCTCCGCCGCGTCGCCTCCGCGGTCGGCATCACCGTCATCGCCACGCTCCATCACGTGGAGCACGCGCGGAATTACGCCGACCGGATCCTCGGACTGAAGGAGGGCCGGCTCGTCTTCGACGGCCCAGCCACCCGGCTCAGCGACGCCGCGCTGTTCGAAATCTTCGGCGAGTTCGTCGCCGAGCCCGCCGGCCGCGCCGAAGGCGAGCGTCAGCTGGCCGCGTCGTGAGTACGGCATTTGCCTCGATCCACGGGAGCCCGGCGCCCCAGGTCCCGGCGAAGCCGTCGACCACGGGGCGCACGCTGGCGGCGACGCTCACCGCAGCGGTCGTGCTGGCCCTGGCCGCGCGCGTCGTCGAGCTCCGCCCGCTCGAGCTGGCCCGGGACATCGGCAACGTCGGCGTGTTTCTCAAGGGCTATCTCCAGCCGTCCTTCGCCAACGTCGGCGAGTACTCGTGGCAGTGTCTGGTCACGGTCTGTATCGCGCTCTGGGGCACCGTGCTGTCCCTCGCGGTCTCGATACCGCTCGGACTGCTCGGCGCGCGGAACCTCAGCCCTCATCCGGTGGTCTATTTCGCCGCGCGACGGGTCATGGATGTCCTGCGCGCCGTGAACGAGTTCGTCTTCGCGCTGATGTTCGTGACAGCGGTGGGCCTCGGCCCCTTCGCGGGCATGCTCGCTCTCGGCATCCACACCGGCGGGGTCCTCGGCAAGCTCCTCTCCGAGACGATCGAATCGGTCGATCCCGGACAGCTCGAAGGCGTCGCCGCCGTGGGCGCCGGCCGTCTGCACGTGATCGCGTTCGGGGTCATCCCACAGGTCCTGCCGAACTTTCTCTCGTACGTGCTCCTCCGGTTCGAGTCCGACATCCGCTCGGCGTCGGTCATCGGCATGGTCGGCGGCGGCGGGATCGGCTTCTATCTGTGGGACACGATCCGGTCGTTCAAGGACGGCGAAGCGGCGACCGTCATTCTCCTCATCGTGGCCATGGTGATGTGCGTCGACGTAATCTCCTCCCGCATCCGGCGGGCGGCGATCTAAGGAGGCTTCAATGGGTATTCGCCGAATCGCGCTCGCTGCCGTGCTCGCCGTTCTGGTGGTGGCCGGCGCCGCCACCGGCGCCAACGACCCGAGCTGGCCCAAGGAGATCACGTTCGCGCTCCTGTCCACCGAGAACGCGGCCGAGATCACCCGGCGGTGGGGGCCGATCCTGGCGCAGCTCGAGAAGGATCTGGGCATCAAGGTCAAGGCGGCTACCGCGACCGACTATCGCGGCACCATCGAGGCGCTGAAGTTCAAGAAGGCCGAGATCGGTCACCTCGGGCCCAAGTCGTACGTGGAAGCCTCCAACAACAACTACGCGAACGTCGAGCCGATCGCCCAGTTGCAGCTCGCCAACGGCTCCTTGGGCTATCGCTCGTGTCTCATCGTGCACAGCGACTCCGACATCTTCAGCCCCGAGGACATGACGGGGAAGACCTTCGCCTTCAACGATCCGAACTCAACGTCCGGCTACCTGGTGCCGTCCGCGTTCTTCATGATGGAGATGGGCGTCGATCCCAAGAAGCACTTCTCGAAGGTGACGTTCTCGGGCTCGCACGAGGCGTCGATCCTCGCGGTGGCCGCCAAGAAGGTCGAGATCGCCTCGACCAACCTGCCCGACCTCCAGCAGCTCACGCGCGAGAACAAGGTGCCTCGCGGCGCGCTGCGGGTCATCTGGGTCTCGAAGATCATCCCCAACGATCCCATCGTCGTCCGCAAGGACCTGCCGCCGAGCTTCAAGTCGGCCGTGCAGGAGTCGCTGACGACGATGCGCGCGCGCAACACGGAGGCGTTCAAGGAGATCGGCGCCTGGCTCGGCGGCTTCGTGCCGGCCGACGACGGCAAGTACCAGGTGATCCGCGACCTCAACGAGACCGCCAAGCGGCTGGCCGCGCAGAAGTGACGGCGTGAGCCTGGTGAACGCGCGCCGGCGCTGGATGTCGGTGCTGGCGCAGGCGCCCGTGAGCGAGGTCGAGGCCCACTGGCGCGCGGTGGCGAATCCGCCCGCGTACCGCATGCTGCGCTGGCCCGAGACCGGCCTCGTCATGGTCCGGGGCCGGGCGGGCGGTACCGGCACGCGATTCAACGTGGGTGAGACGACCGTCACGCGGTGCGCCGTCCAGCTCGAGGGCGGCGCCGTGGGTCTCGCCTACGTGCGCGGCCGCGATCGGCGGCACGCCGAGCTGGCCGCCCTGTTCGATGCACTGCTGCAAGATCCGGCGCGGCGCGATGCGCTCGAGCGAGCGGTCGTGACGCCTCTCGCGGGCGCCCAGGCGGCGCGACGACTCGCCGCCGCCGAGCGGGTGGCGCCGTCGCGCGTCGAGTTCTTCACGATGGTGCGCGGCGACGAATGACGATGCTGGCCGGCCTCGCCGATCCGACACTCGATAGCCAGCGAATCTTCCGAAGCCTCCTCGAGGCGATGGCGCATCCCGGCCGGATCGTCGACGTGGCGGTCGAGCTCCAGGCGCCCTCGCCTCTCCATCCGGCGGCGGCTGCCGCGTGCCTGACGATGCTCGACTTCGACACGCCGCTCTGGCTCGACGAAGCGGCCGCCCGACCCGACGCCGTCGAGTGGCTCCGGTTCCACTCGGGTGCGCCGATCGTGTCTCGGCCGCAGGCGGCGCGCTTCGGGCTCATCGCCGACCCGCAGGGCATGCCGTCGCCAGACACGTTCGACTCCGGGACGGCCGAATACCCGGAGCGATCGGCGACGCTCATCGTTCAGGTCCAGAGCCTCCTCGGGGGGACCGGCCGTCGTCTGAGGGGGCCGGGCATCGCCGACGAGGCGCGCCTCGAGGTCGCGGGCCTGCCGGACGCGTTCTGGACGTGGATGGCCGCCAACCATGCGCTCTTCCCGTGCGGCGTCGACGTCGTCCTGAGCGCCGGCCGGGTGATCGCGGCGCTTCCGCGCACGACCAAGGTGGAGGGCTAGCCATGTACGTGGCCGTGAAGGGCGGCGAGAAGGCGATCGCCAACGCCCACCGGCTCCTGGCCGAGGAGCGCCGAGGCGACCCCTCGGTCCCGGAGCTGACCCTGGACCAGATCGATCAGCAGCTGGGGCTCGCGGTGGACCGTGTGATGACCGAAGGCTCGCTCTACGATCGCGAGCTCGCGGCGCTCGCCATCAAGCAGGCGCGGGGCGATCTGATCGAGGCAATCTTCCTGGCCCGCGCGTACCGGACGACGCTGCCGCGGTTCGGCGCGACCCGGCCCATCGACACCAGCTCGATGGTGGTCAGGCGCCGGGTCTCGGCGACGTTCAAGGACGTGCCTGGCGGTCAGATTCTCGGCGCGACCTTCGACTACACTCACCGGCTTCTCGACTGGAGTCTCGCGGTCCCGGGTGAACGAAACGGCCATGGCGCGGCAAGCGGCCCCGCGTCGCAGCCTGCGGTCAACGGGCGCGATCACGCTCAGCCGGGAAGCGACCTGGCGCCCCTGGGCGGACGCCTGCCGCGCGCGATCGATGCCCTCGACCGCGACGGGCTCATCGAGCCCGAAGAGGCGGATCCGGACGACCGTCCCGTCGCCGATCTGACGCGCGACGGGCTCGGCCTTCCCGCGGGCCGCGACGCGCGCCTGCAGAACCTGGCGCGGGCCGACGAAGGCTTCGTGCTCGCGCTCGGCTACGCGACCCAGCGTGGCTACGGACGGAACCATCCGTTCGCCGGCGAGATCCGGGTGGGCGAGGTCGAGATCGAGCTCGTGCCCGAGGAGCTCGGGTTTCCGATCACGATCGGCGAGATCACGCTGACCGAGTGTCAGATGGTGAACCAGTTCAAGGGCACGGCGACGGCGCCACCGCAGTTCACTCGCGGGTACGGGCTGACCTTCGGGCACACGGAGCGCAAGGCGATGACGATGGCGCTGGTCGATCGCGCGCTGCGGTGCCATGAGCTCGGCGAGACGCCGACCTCGCCGCCGCAGGACGAAGAGTTCGTCCTCTCGCACAGCGACAACGTGGAGGCGTCCGGCTTCGTCCAGCACCTGAAGCTGCCCCACCACGTCGACTTCCAGTCCGAGCTGGTGCTGATTCGCACGCTCCGGTCCGAGGCCGAGGCGCGCGCGAGATGAGCGCCTACAACTTCGCGTTCCTCGACGAGCAAACGAAGCGGATGATCCGCCGCGCGCTCTTGAAGGCGGTGGCGATCCCCGGCCACCAGGTGCCGTTCGGAAGCCGCGAGATGCCGCTCTCGTACGGGTGGGGGACCGGCGGCGTCCAGGTGACGGCGAGCGTCATCGGGCCCGACGACGTCTTCAAGGTGATCGACCAGGGCGCCGACGACACCACCAACGCCGTCAGCATCCGGCAATTCTTCGAGCGGACGACCGGGGTGCGTACGACGACGCGCACGGACACGGCGACGCTCATCCAGACGCGCCACCGCATCCCGGAGACACCGCTCCGCGAGGGCCAGATCCTCGTTTTACAAGTACCGATTCCCGAGCCCCTGCGCTGGCTGGAGCCGCGCGAGATCGAGACGCGCAAGATGCACGCCCTCGAAGAGTACGGCGTCATGCACGTGCGACTTTACGAGGACATCACGCGGCACGGCCACGTTGAGACCGCCTACGACTACCCGGTGCTGGTCAACGGACGCTACCTCATGCGTCCGTCGCCGATCCCGAAGTTCGACAATCCCAAGCTCGACCGGAACCCGGCGCTTCTGCTGTTCGGCGCCGGACGCGAGAAGCGGATCTACGCGGTGCCGCCGTACACGCCGGTACGGAGCCTCGACTTCGAGGATCATCCCTTCACCGTCGAGCGCTGGGACCGCATGTGCGCACTCTGCGGGGCGGCGGACGCGTTCATGGACGAAATCGTCGTCGACGACAAGGGCGGGCGCATGTTCGTCTGCTCCGATACCGATTACTGCGAGGACCGGCGTGGCCGCTGACGTCCCGCTGCTCCGCGCGCGCGGCGTGAGCAAGCTCTACGGCACCCGAGTCGCCTGCCGCGACGTCGGGCTCGACCTCTGGCCGGGCGAGGTGCTCGGCATCGTGGGCGAGTCGGGCTCGGGCAAGACCACGCTGCTGGGCTGCCTGTCCGGGCGCCTCGTCCCCACGTCGGGCCGCGTCGAGTTCATGCTGCGCGACGGTACGGTCGTCGACGTGCTGCAGCTGCCCGAGCCCGCGCTTCGCAAGCTCGCCCGGGCCGACTGGGGCGTCGTCCACCAGAATCCGCGCGACGGCCTGCGCGCGGGCGTGACCGCCGGCGCCAACGTCGGCGAGCGCCTGATGGCGCTCGGCGCGCGCCACTATGGGCGCATCCGAGCCGAGGCGCTCGACTGGCTCGACCGGGTCGAGATCGACCGCGAACGGATCGACGACTGGCCCGAGACCTTCTCGAGCGGCATGCAGCAGCGACTGCAGATCGCCCGCACGCTGGTCACGCGGCCGCGTCTGGTCTTCATGGACGAGCCCACCGGCGGCCTCGACGTGTCGGTCCAGGCCCGCCTGCTCGACCTCGTGCGCGGCCTCACCTCCGACCTGGGCCTTTCCGCCATCATCGTGACGCACGACCTCGCGGTCACGCGCCTCCTCGCCCATCGCCTGCTCGTCATGCGCGGGGGCGAGGTGGTGGAGTCGGGGCTGACCGACCAGGTGCTCGACGATCCGCAGCATCCCTACACCCAGCTCCTGGTCTCCTCGGTCCTGCAGCCGTGACCGAGCCCGCGCTGGTCGTCGAGGGGCTCCACAAGACGTTCACGCTGCACACGCAGGGTGGGATCCAGCTCCCGGTGCTGCGCGGCGTCGATCTCACGGTGCACCCGGGTGAGTGCGTGGCGCTCACGGATCCGTCCGGGTCGGGCAAGTCCACGCTGCTGCGCGCGATCTACGCGAACTACCGGCCTCAGCGCGGGCGCATCGTCGTCGCCCACGACGGCGGCCGCGTGGACATGGCGGGCGCCGGGCCGCGCGAGCTCCTGGCCGTGCGCCGCCGGACGATCGGCTACGTGAGCCAGTTTCTCCGGGTGATCCCGCGGGTGCCGACGCTCGACGTGGTGATCGAGCCGCTCCGCGCCTTCGGCATGCCGCGCGAGGCCGCCCTCGAGCGCGGGCGGGCGCTGCTCGAGCGGCTCCGGATTCCCGAGCGGTTGTGGAGCCTGTCGCCCGTGACTTTTTCCGGCGGCGAGCAGCAGCGGGTAAATCTGGCCCGCGGGTTCATTGCCGACTTTCCGATCCTCCTGCTCGACGAGCCCAGTGCGTCGCTCGACGCCGCGGGACGGGCCATCGTCGTCGAGCTGATCCGCGACGCCCGCAAGCGCGGGGCGGCGATCGTCGGGGCCTTCCACGACGGCGAGGTCCGTGAGGCGGTGGCGACACGGGCCGTGACGCTCCACGGGGAGGAGGCC
>Ga0134123_10002917_pt1 | contig 11108 bp, 6 predicted proteins | sample KB303_FD_96460 | JGI IMG/M metagenome (GOLD analysis project Ga0134123, IMG submission 96460) | Terrestrial soil microbial communities without Nitrogen fertilizer from Kellogg Biological Station, Michigan, USA - KB3-0-3 | ecosystem: Environmental > Terrestrial > Soil > Unclassified ...
AAGTCGAATTCGCGGGACGGGAAGGCGTCGTTGGCGAGGGTCGAGTGCTCGGGGCCGCCGACGATGTTGTCCGCGGCGTCGCCTTCGCCCTTGAGGAGGAGATCGGCCTTGCAGATCGCATAGGTCTCGGCGTTGATCTCCTGGCCGAAGAGGTGTGTGGCCACTTGCCTGCCGTGCTGGTGAGCGAGATCCTGGAGCGTTTCTTCCGCGACGGTCAGCATGCCGCCGGTGCCGCAGGCGCCGTCGTAGAGGAGATAGGTGCCGGATTCGATCTGGTCGGCGATGGGCAGAAAGATGAGCTTCGCCATGAGCTTCACGGCATCGCGCGGGGTCCAGTGCTCGCCGGCCTCTTCGTTGTTGTCCTCGTTGAAGCGGCGGACCAGCTCCTCGAAGATGGTGCCCATGGCGTGGTTGTCGAGGCCGGGGTGCTTGAGGGAGCCGTCGCCATGAAGGACGGGCCGGGGGCTGAGGTTGATGTCCGGCGAGAGGAACTTTTCGATGAGGGTGCCCAGAGCGTCGGCCTTGGACAGGCGCGGGATCTGGTTGCGGAACTCGAAGTTGTCGAGGATCTCCTGGACGTTCGCGGAGAAGCCGTCGAGCCAGGCTTCGAAATCCGCCTTGAGCTGCTGCTGGCTGGCGCGGGCCCGGAGGTCGCGCAGGGTGAACGGCGAGGTGTTGTAGAACGCCTGGCCGGCGGCTTGGCGGAGGGCGTCTTCCTGGTGGGCGATGCCAGCCTTGTCGAGCATGGCCTTCATGTCGCGCACGGCCTGCTGGGTCCCTTCCAGGACGGAGTCGAGCCGCCGCAGGACGGTCATGGGAAGAATGACGTCGCGGTATTTGCCGCGGACGTAGAGGTCGCGCAGCACGTCGTCCGCAATGCCCCAGATGAAGTTGGCGATCCAGTTGAGCTGAGCCTGTTCCATGCCTCCCCCGGCGGATCGGGGCCTCCTTTGGTATGGGCGGGAGTCTAACGCGCCTCCCGTATCTGCGCACGCGCGTCAATCCCGCGGCTCTTCAGGCCGCCCGATCGTGGCGCCCGTAGAAATCCCAAGGTGTCGGCCTGCGGCCTCGACCCTGGGCTTGGCTCTGCCGGCCTGTCAGGCCGGTGAGAACTCATCCAACCCCACCCGCGGCCGGTCCTGGGGATCGAAGCGGACGTGCGCGAGCTGACCGCTGTCGGCCTCCAGTCGCCGTCACCTGCCCGGTACCGAGGGCGACGGAGGCTCGACGCCCCCCCGATGTCCCTGTCCGGCCGCGTTTCCCGCATCCCTCTCCAGACAACCTTCCCCTTCCCGTGAGGGGATCGCCTGCACCTGCACGTTGCTACCGGCTTTGGAGGGCAGAGATGCACACTCATCCGTTCGAACCATTCTGGCCGATCGCGAAGCTTCGCGAGGAAGGCGTTTTCTTTTACCGGAAGGCCATCGAGGGCTACCATGAGGACGAGCACGTCGAGGTCGCCGATCATGGAGACATGATCCTGTTCGGCAGCTACTCCTATCTCGGGCTCAACGGCCATCCGCGGATCAATCAGGCAGCCGTGGACGCGATCTCGCGCTACGGCACCGGCACTCACGGCGCGCGGCTCCTGGCGGGCACGCTGGACATTCACCGCGAGCTCGAGGCGGAGATGGCGCGCTTCAAGGGCACCGAGTCCGCGGTCACGTTCTCCAGCGGCTATGCCGCCAACGTCTCCACCATCACCAGCGTCGTCGGACGCCATGACACCGTGATCTGCGACAAGCTCGATCACGCGTCCATCGTGGATGGCTGCAACCTGTCCCGCGCGAAGCTCGTCAGGTTCCGGCACAACGACATGGAGCACCTCGAGGCCTGCCTGGCCGACCCGGCCAATCCAGGGCACAAGCTCGTGGTCGTGGACGCCGTGTACAGCATGGACGGCGACGTCGTGAGCCTGCCGGAGGTCAGCAGGCTCTGCCGGCGGTACGGCGCGCTCCTCATGGTGGACGAGGCGCATTCGCTCGGGGTGCTCGGTGCGAGCGGCCGCGGCATCGAGGAGCATTTCGGCCTCCCGGCAGACACCATCGACATCAAGATGGGCACGCTGAGCAAGGCGATTCCCAGCGGCGGCGGGTACGTCGCCGGCAGCCGCCGCCTCTGCGATTTCCTGGCGGTGCAGGGCCGCGGCTTCATCTATTCCGCCGCGCTGCCTCCGCCTTCAGCCGCCGCGGCGCTCGAAGCGCTGCGCGTAATCCAGGACGAGCCCGAGCGTCTCGCTTGTCTGCGTGAGAACGTCCGCCATTTCGCGGCGGCTCTGCGGGCGATCGGTCTCTCGTATGCCGACGACACGACCGCGATCTTCCCCGTGATCTGCGGCGAGGACTGGGCGGCGTTCCGGCTCGCGCACTACTGCCAGCAGCGCGGCTTCTACGTGCAGGGGATTCCGCATCCGGTCGTCCCCAAAGGCAAGGCGCGCCTGCGGGTATCGATCACCGCGGGCCACGGCAAAGAGCAGCTGGATGATTTCGCAGCCGTCCTGGACCGGGGGATCGACGAGCTCTCGATCCCCCGGGACGGCAGCGGTGGATTTCAGGGAGCGGACTCTTCGAGGTCGAGGCGGAACACTCCCTCGATGGGGCTCGCGGCGTAGAGGAGAGACGGATTGCCGGGATCGAGCGCGATGCTTCCGGCGAACTGCGCGAGCGGAAGCCCCCGGTTCAGCGGCGTCCACTTGCGCAGCTCCGTGTTCCACCGGAAGACTCCCCGCTGCGCGACGCCCGCATAGAGCTTGGAGGAGTCCGCCGGATCGATCAGGATGGTGACGACCGACGCCTTCCCGAGACCCCGGTTCATGGGCTGGAAGGTCGCGCCTCCGTCGGAGCTGGCGAAGACGCCCTGGTCGGACGTCCCGATGTAGAGCTGCCGCGGATTCCGGGCATCGATCGCCAGCGTCTGCATCCCCGCGGGGATGGTGCAGCGGTACTCGGGCAGGCCACGCCCCGCCTTCTGCCAGGTGACGCCGGCATCCGTGCTCTGGAAGAAGCCTCTGCAGCCCACGGCATGATACGTGTCGCGCCGCCCCGGATCGACGGCGAGGTCGAAGATGCCGCGGACGGGCCTCAGGCTCTCCCAGGTCTGGCCGCCATCCTCGCTGCGCAGCAGGAAGCTGCCGCCGCCCAGGTAATGGATGTAGAACGAGCCGCCGGCGAAAAGCGATCCGTCGGGACCGAGCTCGACCGTCCTCAGATAGACGTCGCAGATGGAGTCCCCGGAGTCGCAGTTGTACGGGATCTCGAGCTTGGACCACTCGCGTCCGCCATTCGTGCTCACGGCCGGGAATTCGGCCTGGTCGTGCACGATCCCGTAGATCGTCCCTGGATGGAGCGGATCGAGCGCCTCGATCCGGTACGGCTGCGGTCCGTCGAGAACCGAGTGGAGGCGGGTCCAGGTGGCGCCCTGGTCCGCGCTCCCAGCCAGGATGATCCCGGCCAGGGCGAAGACGTCCGGCGGCCCCGTGGGGGAGACCGCGACCTGATACGCGCCCTGCGCCAGGAGCCCTTGATTGATGGCGGTCCAGCCCGCCCCGTTGTCGCCGGACCTCCAGATGCCCGCGGCACCGGCCGCGAACAGCTCCCCGGGCGCGGACGACACCAGGATCCGCGTGAGAGCGTCGCGCGGCGGTCCGCCGGGCGGGACGTAGCCGGGCTCGAACGGAGGCTCCCACGTGGCGCCGCCGTCGCTGCTCCGCTCGAGGCCGTAATCGGTGGCGGCCAGGAGAGTGCCGTCCGGCGCAACCGCGAGATCGCGAAACCCGTACGCGGACATCTCCGACCACGAGGCGCCGCCGTCGCTGCTCCGCAGCAGCCAGGTCAAGTCGGCCTCGTAGAAGAAGAGATAGAGGATCTCCGGCCGTACCGAGTCGAAGACGAAGCGGGATTCCCTGCTGGGCACGAAGATGGCGGCCGACGTCCAGGTCGTGCCGTGGTCGGTGCTCTTCCAGACGCGGGACCCTCCATCCAGGGTCACTGCGAAGACCGTGTCTGCCGCGCGGGGATCGGCCGCCACGCCGACGACGATCAAGTGGTCGAGCGCTGCCCGGGCCCAGGAATCGCCGCCGTCGTCCGAGCGGTAGAGCCCGTCCGCCTCGGCGGCAAAAAGGACACCGCGATGCGCCCTGTCCGCGGCGAGCTCATAGACGTACAGGTCCGGAGCGATCGGCGACCAGGTCAGACCGCCGTCACGCGTGCGGAAGAGAGCGCGATTGGTGCTCGTGGCGTAGACCGTCCCGGCGTCGTAGGGGTCCACGACGACGTCCATGAAGAGATTCTCCTCGGCCGAGCCCCTGCGCCGGTGCCACGTCATGCCGCCATCGACGCTGCGGAAGAAGCGGCCGTTCTCCGCGACGGCATACAGAATCCGCGGCGCGGAAGGGGCTTGGGCCAGCGCCACGACCGGGCCGCCGAAAGGAGTCGCCTTCACCCACCGGGCCTCCCCCGCCGGGGAGGCTGCCGTGGCCGCGAGGAAGGCCAGGGCGGAGAGACAGACAGCTGCGAGCACACGAAGGGTTCTCTGATTTCTCATGATCTATCTCGATCCTCTGGACCGTCTACGAGATGAATGCCGCGGGCTGTCTAGCCCTCCCGAAGCGTGGCGAAGGCTGAGATCGTATCGCGTTGAGTCCTCACCCCCTAACCCCCTCTCCCATCTCCCACCCAAACCCCCGCCGGGAGAAGGGGAACCATCGCTCCTTCTTTTCAGGTCTTTGGGTGGTGGCGCCCCTCTCCCGGGGGAGGGGGTTGGGAGATGGGAGAGGGGTCGGGGGTGAGGACTCCGCGCGAGGCACTTTCGAGACCCTCTCATACCGGCCGGCCATCTGGATCCTTGCGCGCCATTGGCGAAGGCCGTTTCGGTTCCTTCGGCGGAAGCGAGAGCTGCCCGGCCGGGTCGGTGGCGAGAGCAAGCTGGCCCGCCTCGGCCTGAGCCAGCGAGAGCTGGCCCGCTTCGCCCTCGGCGAGCGAGAGCTGGCCGGGCGAGGCGCCCTGGAGGCGGGATTGGATCTCGGCGACCGCCTGGTGCACGGCCCGGCGGAGACCGAGATCGAGCCAGAAGCGCTCGGCGGCGTCCCGCAGCGGCTGCACGGCCGCGACCGAGCCGATGCGGCCCAGGGCGGTTGCCGCGGCTTTCCGGACGTCGCTCTCCTCGCTGTGGAGGGCCTGGAGGAGCGGCGGCTCGGCGGCCGCCTCTCCGGTCTCTCCCAGAGCCCGGGCCGCGGCGGTGGCCAGCTCGCCCTTTTCCTCCGCCACCACTCGCGCCAGCACGCCGACCGCCGCGGCTCTGCGGTGACCGAGCGTCTCCAGGCAGGCGTGGGCTGTCTGGAGACGGCCCTTGCGCAGAGAGCGGGAGAGGATGTCCCGCGCGCGCTCGAACGGCAGCTTGCTGCCCAGATGCGAGACGGCCCGGGCGCAGGAGGCGTCGTCGTTCGAGGTCTCGGCGAGCTTGAGGAGGACGCCGCGGCCCTTTTCGCCCAGCTCGATCGCCGCCCGCACCCGGACCTTGTGGCTCTTATCCGAGCAGGCGGCGCGGAGCGCCTCGAGGGTGTCCGGATCACCGGGGTGCTCACTGACCAGGAGGAGCAGGTTGAAGAGCCGCACCCCGGGCTCGCGGTCCCGGCGGGCGTTGTGGAGGAGCCGGCTCTTCACGTCCAGCGGCTCGGCGAACCTCCGGCCGATGCTGACCAGGGTGGGCAGGATGCGCGGGAGCTTCTCCTCGGAGACCACCACCCGGAGCTTGCCGTCGCTGATCTCCAGCGAAGAGCCGTAGGCGCTTGCGCGAAGGAGCTCGCCGCGCACCGCCGCATCGAGCCGCGCGGCCACGGGCTGGAGCGGTCCCTCGATGAGGAACTCTTTGTCGAACGCCTCGTCTCCGACCTCGATCTCGCGTTTCCAGAGCTTGAAGTACTGGCGGCGGAGCTTCAGGGTGGAGAATTCCTCCGGCCCCTCGACCACCACCACGGCCCCCTTGCCGTCGCCGCAGTGGGCGTCGGTGATCCGTACCTCGATCGATCCCGATCGTGCCGTGAGCTGCGCCCGCCAGTTCCAGAAACCGGTTGTCTTCTCCTCGTCCATCCTGCACAGCGACATGGCTTTCCGCCAGAGGCGCAGGCGCCGACGGTCGTCCCACCACATGGCGGCCCCCTTCAGACCGGCCGGCCGGCCGGCTTCCCGGGCTCCCTTTGCGAAGGCTGTCGCGGTTCTTCCGGCAGGCCGGCCTCGTGCGGCGCCAGGGCCGGCGCCAGGGACAACTGGCCGGCTTCGGTCGCCAGGGAGAGCTGCCCGGCTTCGGTCGCCAGCGAGAGCTGGCCTTCTTCGGCTCCGGCCAGGGAGAGCTGGCCGGGCGAGGCGCCTTCGAGGCGGGCCTGGATCTCGCCGATCGACTGGCGCGCGGCCTGGCGGAAGGAGGGATCGAGCCAGAAACGCTCTGCGGCCTCTTGCAGCGGCTGCACGGCCGCGGCCGTGCCGACGCGGCCCAGGGCGGCCGTCGCGGCTTCCCGGAGGTCTTTGTCCTCGCTCTGGAGGGCCTGAAGCAGCGGTGGCTCGGCGGCCGCCTCTCCGGTCGTTCCCAGGGCCCGGGCCGCGGCCGTGGCCAGCTCGCCCGTCCTTTCGGTCATCACTTTCGCCAGCACGCGGACCGCCGCGGCTCCGCGGTGACCCAGCGTCTCCAGGCAGGCGCGGGCCGTCTGGACCTGGCTCTTCCGCCACGAACGGGAGAGGATGTGGCGCACGCGCTCCAATGGCAGATGGCTGCCCAGATGCGAGATCACCCGGGCGCGGGTGGCGTCGTCCGGCGAGGTCTCGGCGAGCTTCAGAAGGATGTCGCGGCCCTCTTCGCCGAGCTCGATCGCCGCCCGCAACCGGATCTCGGAGCTTCTGTCCGAGCAGGCGGTGCGGAGCGTCTCGAGGGTCTCCGGGGCGCCGGGGCGCTCACCAACCAGGAGGAGCAGGTTGAAGAGCCGCACCTTGGCCTTGGGGTCCCGGCGGACGTTGTTGGCGATCCGGCCCTCCACGTCCACAGGCTCGGCGAGCTGCCGGCCGATCTCGAGGAGAAGGGGCAGGACGCGAGGGAGCGCCTCCTCGCGCATCTCCGCCCGGAGCTTGCCGCCGCCGATCTCCAGAGCCTTGCAGTCGGCGTTCGTGCGGATGAGCTGGCCGCGCAACGTCCCATCGAGCCGCGCGCGCACAGGCCCGACCGGCCCGTCGACGAAGAACTGGTCGTCGAAAGGCCCGTCCCCGACCTCGATCTCGGGCGCCCGGAGCAGGAAGGGCTGGCGGCGGAGCTTGAGGACGGAAAAACCCTCCGGCCCCTCGACCTCCACTCTGACCCGCTTGCCGTCCGCGTCGGTGATCCGCACCGCGATCGGGCCCGATCGTGCCGTGAGCTTCGCCCGCCAGCCCCAGAGGCCGGAGGTCTCCACCTCGTCCATCCCGCACGGCGCCATGGCACTCTGCCAGAGCTGCAGGAGCCGGCGGTTTCGGGTGAAGAGCCACGGCCACATGACGGCAGCCTCAGACCGGCCGGACGGCCGGCTTCTCGCCTGCCGTCCCTGAAAGCCGTTTCGGTTCTTCCGGCGGGAGCGAGAGCTGCCCGGCCGGGTCGGTGGCGAGAGCAAGCTGGCCGGCCTCGGCCAGCGCCAGGGAGAGCTGGCCCGCTTCGGCTCCGGCCAGCGAGAGCTGGCCGGGCGAGGCGCCCTGGAGGCGGGATTGGATCTCGGCGATCGCCTGGCGGGTGGCCCGGTTGAGCTCCTGGTCGCTCGGGGAGCGCTCGGCCGCTTCCTTGAGCGGCAGCACGGCCGCCGCCGAGCCGGCGCGGCCGAGCGCTTTGGCCGCGGCTACCCGGACGTCCGCCTTCTCGCGCCGGAGGGCCAGGAGCAGCGGCGGCTCGGCGGCCGGGCTGCCGGTCATTCCCAGGGCCAGGACCGCGGTGGCGGCGAGCTCGCCTTTTTCGGCCGCCAGCACCTTGGCCAGCACGCCGACGGCCGCGGCGTCTCCGCTCTTGCCGAGCACCTCCATGCAGGCGCGGGCCGTGTGGAAAAGACGCCTGCGCAAGGCCTCGGCGAGGAGGTCGCACGCACGCTCGTACGGCAGCTCCCGCCGGTTCAGGTGCGAGACGGCTTGCGCGCTGCAGTCGTCGTCCTCCAGGCTCTCGGCGACCTCCACGACGATGTCGCGGCGTTCGGTGCCCAGCTCCAGGGCGGCCCGCAGGCGGACCCGGGGGCTCGGGTCCGCGCAGGCGGCGCGGAGCGCCTCGACGGTCTTCGGCTCTCCGGGAAATGCATGGGCCAGGAGGAGCAGGTTGCGGAGGCGCACCCCATCCACGGGATCCTGCCGGGCGTTTTCGGCCAGGCCCTGCGCGACGTCCACCGGCTCGGCGAACCGCCGGGCGAGATCGAGAATGTTGAGCAGAAGGTTCGCGAGGGAGCTGTCCCACGTCTCCACCCGGATCTCGCCGCGGTGGATCTCGAGCCGGCCTTCGGCGTTCACGTCGAGCAGCAGATCGCGCGTCTTCGCATCGAGCAGCACGCTCAGGAGCCGCGCCGGCCCCTCGACGTAGAACGCGTCGTCGAACCGCCCGTCTCCGACCTCGACCTCGCGCGCCCCCGGCGGCTTGTACGTCTCGCGGCGGATCCGCACGCTGGAAAACGCCGGCGGCGTGGGAAACGTGGCCACGACCCGAATGCCGAACTCTCTCTTTCTACTGTTGATGTCCGCGATCCGCACCGCCACCTGTCCCGCCCGCGCCTCGATCTTCAACGCTCCGGAGAGACTGGACGCCTTCAACACGCGCAGGCCGCACGACTCGACGGTATTCTGGCAGGCCCGCCGGCGCCGGCTTATTTCCACGAGGGCGGTCGCCACCGCGGTGCCGCTGAGCAGAAGCTCGGCGCCGACGACCCACCACCACCACATCAGTCTTCCTCCTCGCCGCTGGCCGGAGATCGTTCCGGCTCTTCCGGCGGGAGCGAGAGGTGTCCGGCCGGAAGATCGGTGGCCAACGACAATCCGCCTGCCTCGTCCTGCGCCAGGGACAACTTGCCGGCCTCGGACAGCGCCAGCGAGAGCTGGCCGGGCGAGGCTCCCGGGAGGCGGGATTGGATCTCGGCGATCGCCTGGCGTGCGGCCCGGCGGAGAATCAGATCGTAGAAGCGCTCGGCAACTTCCTCGAGCGGCAGCACGTCCGCCGCCGAGCCGACGTGGCCGAGCACCTCCACGCAGGCGCGCGCCGTCAGGATGCGGCATCTGTCGAGGGCGTGGTCGAGGATGGCTACCAGCCGCTCGACCGGCAGCTCTCGATCCAGAATCGACACGGCCCCCGCGCTCAAGGCGTCGTCCTCCCTGTTCTCCGCAAATTCCAGGAGGGCGTCGCGGCCTTCGGCGCCCAGCTCCTGGGCTGCCCGCAGCCGGACCTCGGGGCTCGGATCCGAGCAGGCGGTGCGGAGCGCCTTGACGGTCACCGGTTTCCCAGGGAGCTCATGGACCAGCAGGAGGAGGTTCTGAAGCCGCACCCCGGGCTCGGGATCGCTGTGGACGTTCTTGACCAGGCGCTGCAGGACGTTCCTCGGTTGAGCAAACCGCCGGCCGACTTCCAGGAGGTCAGGCAGGACGTGCGAGAGCATCAAGGAATGCCTCGCCACCCGAATCTCACCGTGGGAGATCTCCAGCCGGTCCTCGGCGTTCAGAGAGAGCAGAAGATCGCGTGTTGGCGCATCGAGCAACGCGAGCACCAGCCGGGCCGGTCCTTCGAGAGAGAGCTTTCGGTCGAACCGCGCGTCCCCGGTCTCGAACTCCGGGACCAGAGGATATGGAGGGGGATGCGCCGTCGCGGCGGGATGGATCCTCACCTTGTCGAAATCCGGCAGGCCGGGAACCACGACCGTGATCTGTATCTCTTGAATTTTGCCTTTGACGGCATCGATCCGCACCTCCACCGGTCCCGCTCGGGCCCGGAGTGGCGGGCCCATCTCCACGACGTGGAAGCCGCACGACGTCGCGGCCTCCTGCCAGACGAGCAGGCGCTGGCGGCTCCAATGGCGGAGAGTGATCCAGAGGGTGATGGGGATGCCCAGCACCAGGCCAAGAGCTTGCACCAGGAGAACGGGGTCCACTACGCGGCTCCTCCTCGATCCGGTTTCGGCTCTTCCTCGGTGCCGCCGAGCGAAAGCTGTCCGGACGGATCGGCGGCGAGAGACAACCGGCCTTCCTCGGTCTGGGCCAGGGACAGCTGTCCTGCGTCGGACCCGGCCAACGAGAGCTGTCCGGGCGAGGCACCCGGAAGGCGGGATTGGATCTCGGCGATCGCCTGGCGCGCGGCCCGGACGAGCTCCGAGTTGCGCGCGGCGCTCTCGGCCACTTCCTCGAGCGGCAGCACGGCCGCCGCGGAGCCGCCGCGGCCGAGCGCGTTCGCCGCGGCCACCCGGAGGTCCGCCTGCTCGCGCTGGAGGGCCAGGATCAGGGACGGCTCGGCGGCCGGGCTGCCGGTCGTCCCCAGGGCCTGGGCCGCGGCGACGGCGAACTCACCTTTTTCGCGCTCGACCACCTTGGCCAGCACCTCGATGGCCGCGGCGTCTCCGCTCTTGCCGAGCGTCTCCAGACAGGCGCGGGCCGTCTGGAGGCGGCGCCCGTCCAAGGCGCGGGTGAGGATGTCTCTCGTACGCTCGAACGGCAGCTCTCGATCCAGAATCGACACGGCCCCCGCGCTCAGGGTGTCGTCCCCCTCGCTCTCGGCAAACTCCAGGAGGATGCCGCGGCCTTCGGCGCCGAGCTCCTGGGCCGCCCACAGCCGGACCTCGGGGCTCGGGTCCGCGCAGGAGGCGCGGAGCGCCTCGAGGGTAATCGGCTCCCCGGGGAGCTCACGGACCAGCAAGAGGAGGTTCTGAATCCGCACGCCGGCCTCGGGGTCCAGGGTGGCGTTCTCGGCCACGCGCCGGAAGACATCCATGGGCTGGGCGAATCTCCGGCCGACTTCCAGGAGGCAGGACAGGACGTAGGTGAGCCTCCCGGAGGAGATCACCGACCGGATCTCACCGAGTGAGATCTCAAGACGGCCCTCGGCGTTTACGATGAGCAGAAGCTGGCGCGCTCGCGCATCGAGCA
>Ga0134123_10002921_pt1 | contig 11105 bp, 12 predicted proteins | sample KB303_FD_96460 | JGI IMG/M metagenome (GOLD analysis project Ga0134123, IMG submission 96460) | Terrestrial soil microbial communities without Nitrogen fertilizer from Kellogg Biological Station, Michigan, USA - KB3-0-3 | ecosystem: Environmental > Terrestrial > Soil > Unclassified ...
CGGCCTCTTGCCCTAGTTGGGTTCGGGTGAGCGCGTGAGCCGGATCGCCCGACCGGGGGGGCTCCTCGAGCCGCTCGCCACCTTCTTCGCCGCCACCGCGCTGGCCAGCGGCCTGTACTGGCTGGGGCAGGTGGTGCCGCTCGTGCAGAAGAACCTGCACGGTGCCATCGCCGTGATCTTCCTCTACGCCCCGGCGCTGGCCGCGCGCTGGTCGACGCGCCCCTTCGACTACCGCGCCGCCGGGCTACGTCTGGATCCGCTGCCGCTCAACCTCAAGGTGACGGGGCTGGCCATGGCGCTGACCTGGCCGATCTTCTTCGCCGCGTTCCTCGGCTTTTACGGCTACGTCTGCCGGGCCGGCGCGCCTGCGCTGGTCAAGTACTGGGCCGAGACCCTCGCCCCCATGTGCTCGCACTGGTTGGGACTGCACGGCGTGCGCTGGCGCCTGCCGCCCGACTTCCTCTGGCTGGGCCTCTCGCAGATCGTGGTGGTGGCCGTCCCCGAGGAGCTCTTCTTCCGCGGCTACCTCCTCGGCCGCCTCGAGGAGCGCTGGCCCTCGCGCCACAAGCTGCTCGGGGCCGCGGTGGGCTGGCCGCTCCTGGTGTCGAGCGCGCTCTTCGCCGTCGGCCACGTGCTGGTCGACTTCGACCTCCAGCGCCTGGCCGTGTTCTTCCCCGCGCTGGCCTTCGGCTGGATGCGCGCCCGCACCGGCTCGATCGCCGCCGGCGCCCTCTTCCATGCCCTGTGCAACCTCCTCTCGGAGGTGCTGCACACGAGCTTCTTCAGCTAGCGCTAGGTCGCCGCAGGCGAGAGCGCCGCGCGGATGTCGTCGGCGTGCAGCTGCGGCCCCGAGCGCACCAGCAAGAGGGCCCGCTCGAGCGTGGCCTCCAGCTCGCGGAAGTTCCCCGGCCAGGGGTGGGCCCGCAGCGCCTCGATGGCCGAGGCGTCCAGCTCGATGGCGCGGCGCCGCTCGTCCTGCGACGCCGTCCGCAGGTCCTCGGTGGTGCGCAGCTCGAGCGGGATGTGGGCGGCGGCGAGGATGCGGTTGCCCATCCAGACCGCGGCCGGGCCGATGTCGTCGAGGCGCTCGCGCAGCGGCGGCAGCCACAGCGCCACCCGGGCCAGCCGGTAATACAGATCGTGGCGCAGCCGCCCCTCGGCCACCGCGCGATCGACGTCGACGTCGGACAGGGCGATGGCGTTGACGGTCAGCTTGCGCGGCTGATCCCGGCTCTGGCCCACGCGGCGCACCCGGCCCGCCTTCAAGAGGCGGAGCAGCGCCTGCTGCACCCGCGCCGGCAGGCCCACCACCTCCTCGATCACCAGCGTGCCGCGATCGGCCTCCTCGGCGGCGCCCTTGTCGCGGCCCGAGCCGCACAGCGCCTCCAGGGCCGCCTCCTCGGGGAACCCGCTGACGTCGAGGCGCACCAGCGGTCCGCCCGGCGCCACCAGCTGGTGGAGCGCGCGCGCCAGCCCGTCCTTGCCGGTGCCCGGCTCGCCGGTGAGCAGGAAGTTGGTGCGGAAGGGCCGGTCTTGCAGCCGCTCGATGACGTCGAGGATGCGGGTCATGGCCGGGTGCGCGGCCGAGATGCGGATGAACGCGCCGATCCAGCGCGCCGCCGCGGGATCGATGGCCTTGAGGCTGGGCGCGCCCAGCCGGCCGCCCACGCGCCGCATCCCCGAGTCGCTGCCGTCGAGCGGCGCGCGGATGGAGCCGATCCGCCCGGCCACGATCAGGTCCTCTTGAAGCCGAGGAGGAGATCCATGGTCGCCTGGTCGGCGGCCGGGAAGGGATAGTTCTCGAACTCGCTCGAGGCCACCCAGCGCACGGCCGCCACCCGCAACGCCTGCGGCTCCTGACCGGCCAGGATGTGGGTCTGGTAGAGGTTCAGCTCGACCGAGTAGCCGTCGTAGCGGTGCAGGCGGTGAGCCATGCGGCCCTTCACCTCGACGTCGACGCCGACGCGCTCGCGCAGCTCGCGCCGCAAGGCGTGCTCGTCGGATTCGCCCGGCTCGACCTTGCCGCCCGGGAACTCCCACAACCCGGGCAAGACCGCCGTCGATCGACGCTGCGTGATGAGGTACTTGCCGTCTCGCTCGATGACCGCTGCCACGACGCGAACGTGTGGAGTTGGTGACGTCATATGGGCCGGGAATGATACATCGGCCCGAGAGTTGTGTGGTAGATCCAACGCCTCATGGCCAAACGGGTTTCACCGCCTGAGGCAGCAGAGCTGCTGAAGCAGGGCTGGCGCTACGTCGATGTCCGCTCCATCCCCGAGTTCGATCAGGGCCACCCGCAAGGTGCCGCCAACGTCCCGCTCCTGCACCGGCAGGGCGGCCGCATGACACCCAACCCCGACTTCCAGGCGGTGATGCAGGCGAACTTCCCCAAGGACAGCCAGCTGGTGATCGGGTGCCAAGCCGGCGGCCGCTCCGCCCAGGCCGCCGCCCTCCTCGAGGCCTCCGGCTACACCAGCGTCGTCCAGATGAGCGGCGGCTACGGCGGCGAGCGCGACGCCTTCGGCCGCGTCAGCGTCCCCGGCTGGGCCGAGGCCGGCCTCCCCGTGGAGACCGTCACGCCCGGCCAATCCTACGCGGATCTGTCGAAGAAGTAGGCGTTCAGCGGTCGCAGCCGAACGATCACTCGATCGTGATCCCGCTCTTCGCGCAGAGCTGCTTCACCAGCTGCTTGTTGCGGTCGTCGAGCCGCTCGTAGGCCTTGGTGGCGGACTCGGCGTCGCGCAGGGAGCAGGAGCAGACGGCGATGATCTGATAAGCCCGGGTGAGGCCGGGCTTGGCGCGCAGGGCCTTGCGGGAGGCGTCGATGGCGGCGGAGTACTGGCCCTTCAACCAGGCATCCTGCGCCTCTTGCATCAGGGCGTCGCCGTCGGCGGACGAGGGGGCGGGACCTTCGGAGGGGGCGCGCGCGGAGGCGGGGCGGGCGCTGGCGGTGGGCTTGGGCGCGGCGGGGCGCGCGGGTGCGGGGGCGGCCGGCTTGGGGGCGGGCGCGGTGGGCGGCGGAGTCACGGCGGCAACCGGCTTGGGCGCCGGCGGCGTCGCGACGGCCAGCGGCTTGGGGGCGGCGGGCTTGGGTGTCGGCGGCGCCTCCGACGGCGTGGCCTTGGCGATGACGGCGGCCGGCGCCTTGGCAGCCTTCCCGCAGCGAGCGATCAGATCCTTGGCCGCCTGGTTCTCGGCGTCGATGGCCAGCACGGCGTTGGCGGCCTTGCGCGCGTCGGTGCAGTTGCCGTCGGCGCTCTTCTTCTCGGCGGTGTCGAGGTGGCGGGCGATCAGCTTGCCGCGCGCTTCCTCCTCGAGGGCCTTGGCCTTGGCCTTGTAGAAGCTCCCCTCGGAGATCTCGAGCGAGCCGCGCAGCACCGCCTCGTAGTCGCGGATGTCGGCGGCGTGCTGGAGGGCATCGTACTTCGCGGCGTTCTGCTGCTCGGCCTCGATCGCCTTGCGGAGCTCGTCGGCGTCCTCGGTGTCGGTGGGCGAGGCCTTCACCGCCTTGTCCACCAGCACGATGGCGTCGCCCCACTTCTGCTGATCGTAGGCCTTCTTGGCCTCGGCGAGGATGGTGGGGACCGACTCGGCTCCGGCGGGCGGCGGCAGCGCGCCGGGCGTGGCGGGCGCGGTGGACGGCGAGGCTGGCGGTGTGGTGGGCGGGAGCGGGGTCACCGCCACCTTGGCGGCCGGTGGCGGCGGCAGCTTGACCGTCTCCTTCTTGCTGCCGCCGAATAGCAACAGGCCACCCACCACCAGCACCGCGGCGGCGCCGACGCCGATGTAGACGGGCTTGCGGTTGCCGCCGAAGCGGAAGTCGCTCTCGTAGTTGCCGACGTCGTCGGCGGTGGCGAAGCGCAGGCGGACGTGGCCCAGCTCGAGCATGTCGCCCGACTGGAGCTCGACCCGCTCGTACTCGGCGCCGTTGACGCGCACGCCGTTGGCGCTCTCGAGATCCACCACCACGTAGCGATCGCCGTCGCGGATCACCTTGGCGTGGTGGCGCGAGATCGACTTGTGGTTGAGGACGATGTCGTTCTCCTGCGTCCGCCCGATCACCACCGAGGCCCGGTCGAGGAGGAACTCCTGTCCGGCCAGGGGCGGCGTGGTCACCACCAGGCGGGCGGGCGCGGTGCTGGCGGGCGCCGGCGCCTCGAGGGGCGCGACCGACGGGGCCAGGCCCTGATCGGCCAGCGTGCGCACGGGAATGGTGGGCGCTCCCTCCATCGGCTCGGCCGGGGCCATCGCGGCCATGGACGCGGACACCGCCGAGCTCGGCGAGGGCGCGGTGGCGGGCGCGGCGGCGGGTGTGGCCAGCGGCGTGGCCGGGGTGGGCGCGCCGGCCGAGGGCAGCGGCATGTTGGGATAGCCGAGGGTGGTCGTGGTCGGCCGCTCGATCTTGATGGCGAGCTTGTAGTCGCCGATGACGATGTGGTCGCCGTCGTTGAGCGGCACCGCCGCCTTGATGGCCGAGCCGTTGATCTTGGTGCCGGTGTGGCTGCCCAGATCCTCGATGACGTAGCGGCCCTCGCGCTTGACCAGGCGAGCGTGGCGGCGAGAAACATTCCGCTCGGTGAGCCGGATGGTGTTCCCCTCCTGGCGGCCGATGCTGATCTCGTCGCGGATCAGGGGAACGACAACCGCCTTGCCTTCATCATCCTCGATGATCAGTTTGTGCATCGATCCGAGCTCACGCGGAACCAGCGGACTCTATCCGTCTAGACCCCGAGGGTCAAGCGGTCCGACGCCGCAAGAACGCAAAAATGCTCGTGAATTCGCAGCCTATTTCAGCAGGCTGAACGCCGCGGCGATGATGATGGCCATCCCCAGAATGAAGGACGCCACCACCACCGCCACCGCCAGGTTCTTGTTCTCCTGCAGCTCGCGGCGGAGGTTGTAGGGGGTGACCAGCTCCCAGATGTAGTAGCCGATGATGAGGAGCGCGATGCCGGCGACGCCAAAGATCGAGGCGTCCAGCAAGAGCCGCCACATCGGGATGGGCGGCATCTCCTAGAAGCTCCGCAGCTCGGGGTAGGTGGTGACGAGGTCGTCCTTGCTGAGGGCGTCGCTGGGATCGGCCGGGGTCCAGATGACCTCCAGGCCCAAGAGCGCTGTGGGGGGCACCGCGCCCAGCTCACCCAGGAGGCCCTGGAGCTGGGCGGGGTCGGCGACCTCCTTCGCCTGGATCACCGGGCGGCGCGTGGCCACGACGATGGTGATCACCAGGTACTCGAGGGCGTCGTTGCTCTCGGTGGCGGCGGCCTCGGACTTGAGGACGCGCCCGTCGGCGCCGCGCACCCGCTCGATGTGGAAGCGCGAGCGCTCGGCCAGCGCCGCGGCGTTCATCTTGGTCTCGCCGTTGGTCAGGCTCATCGGTCCGCTCGGGTCGATGTGCCCGTAGCGGATGGAATCCTTGTGGCGCATCAGCTCGAGCGAGGTCTGCTGGAGGAGCTGCGCCAGCCCCGCCTCGCTCGAGGTGTCCCCCTCGGCCGCGTAGCGAGCCAGGCTGTTCTGGATCTCGCGGGCGGAGCGGCCCAAGCCGAGCTGGATCTTGTAGACCCAGGCGCGATCGGCCACCACCTCCTCCTCGTCGTCACCGTGCCCGAACAGGCCGGACGGCCCGCCGGCCCGCACCCGGCGCATCGAGCGCATCACCGTCACCACGCCGAAGGCGACCACCGCCAGCATGATGAGCGAGCCGAAGCCCCCGCCGTAGCCGCCCCAGCCCCAGCCGAAGCTGGGGAAGAAGAAGAAATGGCTGCCGCCGCCGCCGTAGGTGCGGCCCTGGCCGTAGCTGCGCGAGTAGCTGCCGCCGCCGCTGCGGAACCCGCCCCGCCCGCTGAAGCTTCCGCCCGAGCGGGGCGCCGCGAAGGCCGCCGTCACCTCGACGAAGAAGGCCAGCACCGCCACGGCGAGCAGAGCGAACACCCGTTTTTTCATGATGACCAACGAAGCTTAGCGGCCGCGATCAGGAGTGGCAAACTGCCCCCGTCGGGCCCGCGCGCAGCGCGGGAACCCGACGGCAGGTGACTAGATCGCTGGACTCCGACCACCTTGCCAGCGCGCTTCATAGTAAGAGCACGTCTGACGCATCCACCTCCGTGACGTCCTGGGGCAGCGAGCGGCCCCGCAGGCGGAGGTTGTTGTCCTCGGCCCGCTGCGCGGCGACGGCGCGGAAGTAATCGCGCACCTCGGGGATGGCGGCCGTCAGGCGCTCCACGTATTCGCGGGCCAGGAACAGCACGGTGCCCCTGGTGACGGCGCGTACGGTGGCCGAGGTGAGCTGGTTGGCGAGCAGCGACATCTCACCGCAGATGTCGCCGGTCTGCAGCCGCGCCAGCACCACCGGATCCCCGCTCGCGGCATGGGCCACCACCTCGAGCTTGCCGGTGAGGACCACGAACAGCCCCATGCCGGGCTCGCCCTCGCGGATCACCTCCATGCCGGGCTCGACCTCGTGACCCTCGAAGCGCCGCAGGAGATCGGACTGCTGGGCCTTGGTGAAGGGGGTGAACAGAGGCGAGGTCTGCATCAGGTTCTTGATCAGGCGCTCGCGCGTGAAGCGGTCGAGCACCTCCTTGAGCGCCGGGATCTGCCGGGTGACCCGGTGGAGCGCCTCCTTGCTGACCTCGATGATGTCGGCCTCGCCCACCACCACCACCGAGGCGCTGCGGGGCTGATCGGTGATGAGGGCCATCTCGCCGAACAGCGAGCTCTCGAAGAGGTGGGCGATCTCGCGCTCGCCGGCGCTGTCGGCCACCACCACCCGCACCTCGCCCGAGGCCACCAGGTAAAGCGCGGTCCCCGGCTCGCCCTGGCGGGTGACCACCGCCCGGTCCTCGAGGCGGCGCACCACCAGCGAGCGGAGCACCGCCAGGAAGGCGTCGTGGCCCAGTTCCGAGAAGAAGGGGAGGGGATGGAACTGCTGCTGGATGTCGGTGAAGGCGCCGAGGTCGAGGGCGCGCTGGCGGGCTCGCTCGGCCACGGCGTCGAAGGGCTCGGTGCCGAGGAGGTCGGGCGGCTCGAGGCGGGTCTCGGGCGCCACCGGGGCCGGCCTCACCGCGAAGCGCCCCAGGTGAGGCGAGCCCGAGGCGTAGGTGGTGGCCAGCAACGCCAGCAGCTCGTCGGCCTTCTGCCCCAGCGCCTCGAGGGCCTCGCAGGCGACGATGGCCGGCAGGGGATGGCCCGAGCGGATGTCGTGCAGGGCGATGGTCCGGTAGAGCTCGGCGGCCTCGGCGGTCAGCCCCACCTTGGCCAGGACGTCGGCGATCTTGAACCGCACCTCGTAGTCGAGCGGCACCGCCGAGAGGATCTGGTCGTACGCGCGTAGGGCGCGCGCGTAGTCGCCGGACTGGAACAGCCGTCGGGCTTCGCTCCGCGCTTCGCCGAGAGTGATGCTCATTGGCGGTGACTCCCCTCGAGGCATCATAATATCCGCGCCGGTGTCGGAACAGCTCATCGCCGCGGTTGATTCCCTGGGTTTCCCGGTGGTGGGGCGGTCTTCGCTGGGCCGGCCCATCTGCGCCGGCGCCTTCGGACCGCCGGCCGGGCCGCTCCTCCTGGTGGTGGGGGGCGTGCACGGGAACGAGGAGAGCAGCGTGGCCGCGGCGCTGGCGCTGGTGCCCTGGCTGGCGGCGCAGCCGCCCCGGCGGCGCGTGCTGCTGCTGCCGGCGCTCAACCCCGATGGCGTGGTGGCCGGCACCAAGAACTCGGCCCGCGACGTGGACCTCAACCGGAACTTTCCTTCGCAGAGCTTCCGCACCGAGCACCAGCCGGGGTACAGCCCGGGGCCGGCCCCGCTGTCCGAGCCGGAGACCCGGGCCCTGGCCGCGCTGGTCGACGACAACGTCCTGGGGGTGGTGGCCATCCACGCCCCCTTCGCCTGCGTCAATTACGACGGGCCGGCGGCGGCGTGGGCCGAGGCCATCGCCGCTTCGTGCGGATGGCCGGCGCGGGCGGACATCGGTTACCCCACGCCGGGCTCGCTGGGGAGCTGGCTGGGCCGCGATCGCGGCCTGCCCGTGATCACGCTCGAGCTGCCTCCCGGGGACCACGCGGGCTTCGCCCCCGAAGCACAAGCCGCTCTGCAAACTGCTATTAATCGGGAAAGAATCAGGTAGTATGCCTCCCCTGCCGGCCCGGACTGGGTCCCGGCGTATCCCCGCTCCTCAAAAACGCAGCCAGATCGATCCATGGACAAGGAAGTCGAGCGCAGATTCCTGGAGACGTTGTCACGGGCCCTCGTTTCTCTCCCGTTCGACGTGAAAGTGCTCCTCGAGGGAGTGACCGACTCGGACCTCGAGCATTCGGTCCGGGAGCTGGCCGCCGCCACCGTGGTCCACATCATCACGCCCAAGGACGGCAACGTCGAGGCCTACGCCCGCCACGCCGAGGACGTGATCCTGCTGCGGCTGGCGCTGCGCAAGATCGCCGCCGAGGGCGGCGAGGGAGCGCCGGCGTTTCGCGATCGCTTCGTCGAGAACTACAGCCGGCTCGACGAGGAGCTGGGTGTGTTCGAGAAGGCGGTGGGGAGCTCGATCATCCAGTGGCTCGACGGCAAGTGGGGCGCGCTCAAGAAGGCGGTCTACGCCAAGAAGAAGATCTCGATGTTCGTCGACGACGAAGAGGTCGGGACCTTCCTCTATGACGAGGGCCTGCGCTTCGGCACCGAGTACCCCATCTCGGAAAAGACCCTGAGCGGGCGCCTCAAGCAGGCCCAGCCGGTGGTCGACCACCTGCACCGCAAGTGGGAGCAGGACAAGAAGAAGATCCAGCAGTAGTTGGTTCGTTCCATGTCTCGGATCGTGGGCGCAGCGCCGTTGGGCGCGGGACCGGAGGCGCTGCTCGACGTCGCCTGTCGAGTGGCGGAGCAGGGCTACCTGCCTCCGCCCGAGGTGACCCTGGCGGCGCGCGAGGCCGCCGGCGACGTCGCCAACGTGACGCCGGCCCGCGTGCGCGCGGCGCTGGAGGCGGTGATCATGGCGCCGCGGCTGGGGGAGGGCCTGCAGTGGCTGCACGAGAGCGGCGTGCTGGCGCACCTGTTGCCCGAGCTGGACGCCACCGTCGACTTCTCCCAGGAGGCCGGGCGTCGTCACAAGGACGTCTGGGAGCACACCAAGCAGGTCGTGCTGCAGTCGCCGGCCAAGCCCATCGTGCGCTGGTCGGCCCTGCTCCACGACATCGGCAAGGTCCCCACCCGGGTGATGCTGCCCGACGGCCGCGTCACCTTCCACCGCCACGCCGAGGTGGGCGCCCGCATGTTCGACTCGGTGTCGCGCCGCCTGGGCTTCGACCGCGAGCAGCGCCAGCGCATCCGCTTCCTCATCCTCCATCACCTGCGCGCCAACGCCTACGAGCCCGGCTGGACCGACGCCGCCGTCCGCCGCTTCGATCACGAGATGGGCGCCTGCCTCGACGAGCTGATCGAGCTGTCACGCGCGGATGTGACGTCCAAGCGCCCCGGGCGGCGAGACGAAGCGTCTCGCAACATCGAGGCGCTGCTGGGCCGGATCCTGGCCATCCGCGAGCTGGACGCGCGCGTCCCGCCGCTGCCGCCCGGCCTGGGCAACGCCATCATGGAGTCGTTCCAGATCCCGCCGTCGAAGAGGGTGGGGGAGCTGCGGAAGATCTGCGAGGACGCCATCGAGCGCGGCGAGCTGGTGGAGCGGGAGGCGGCGGAGTACTACGTGAGCTACCTGCGCAAGCAGGGGATCACGAGCTGAGCGGCCTTCGGGAGCCGCGCCGACGAGTCAGCAGGGAACGGTTCCCTCTCCGCTTGCGGAGAGGGCTAGGGTGAGGCCGGCGTTCCTGTCCGATTTCTCGTCGACGGGAATCGCGGGGAACGTACGACCTCACCCTTACCCTCCACTGCGTGGAGAGGGCATCCGTTCAATGCGGACTCAGGCGTCACGAGAGCAGGTGGTGCAGAAGCACGGCGCCGGCGGTGGCGACGTTGAGCGAGTCGGCCGCGCGCATGGGGATGGTCACGCGGGCGTCGCAGAGCTGCTTCGTTTCCTCGCTCAGGCCCGGACCCTCGCTGCCCAGCACCAGGGCGAACTTCTCCGGCGGGGCGTACCTCTCTATCGGGACCGCGTCCGCATCCAGCACCGCCGCCACGAGGGTGAAGCCGCTGGCGCGCAGTCCTCGCAGGTCCTCCGGCCACACCGCCGCGCGCACGATCGGCATCCGAAACACCGCCCCCATCGAGACCCGGATCGCTTTGCGGTAGAACGGATCCGCGCACCTGGGCGACAGCACGATGGCGTCGGCGCCCAAAGCGGCGGCGTTGCGGGCCATGGCGCCCAGGTTGTCGACGTCGACGAGATCCTCCAGCACCACCAGGGCGCGGGCCGGGGCGGGGAGCTCGGCGGCGGCGGGGCGCTCGCCGATGGCCAGGCAGCCACGGTGGATGTGAAAGCCGGTGACGTTGTCGAGGATCTCCTGCGGCGCCACCAGCACATTGGCTTCCCCCAGCACCTCCTCGAGCGCGCTCAACCGCGGCGCCGTCAGCAGCACCGAGTGCACGCGCAGCCCACTTTGCAACAGCTCGCGTACCACCAGCTCGCTCTCGGCCACGAAGCGCGAGCCCTCCTCGTTGAGGCGGCGGTCCTGCAGATCGCGGTAGTCGTCGAGCCGGCTGTCGGCGGGGTCGGTGACGAAGCTCGTCGGCAAGATCAGACGTGCAGGCGGCCGAGGCCGTTCATGAGGACGCCGAACTCGTTGAAGGTCAGGCTCTGGTCACCGTCGGACAGCGCCTTGTCGGGGTCGGGGTGGACCTCGATGAGCAGGCCATGGGCACCGCAGGCCCGCGCGGCGTAGGCCATGGGCGCCACGTAGGCCCGCTTGCCGGTGCCGTGGCTGGGATCGACGATCACCGGCAGATGGGTGCGCTCGCGCAGCACCACCACCGCCGAGAGATCGAGGGTGTTGCGGGTGGCGCTCTCGAAGGTGCGGATGCCGCGCTCGCACAGCATCACCTGGCCGTTGCCCTGGGCCAGGATGTACTCGGCGGCCGCCAGCCACTCCTCGATGGTGCTGGAGAGGCCGCGCTTGAGCAGCACCGGCCGGTCCACCTTGCCCACCTCTTTGAGCAGGGGGAA
>Ga0134123_10002923_pt1 | contig 11104 bp, 8 predicted proteins | sample KB303_FD_96460 | JGI IMG/M metagenome (GOLD analysis project Ga0134123, IMG submission 96460) | Terrestrial soil microbial communities without Nitrogen fertilizer from Kellogg Biological Station, Michigan, USA - KB3-0-3 | ecosystem: Environmental > Terrestrial > Soil > Unclassified ...
CCGCGACCGCCGCGGGGGTGCCGAGCGCGGCCTCGACCAGCGCGCTGGCGCGAGAAACCGCCGACTCGAGCCCGTCCGGGCGCGCGTGGGCGACGGCGAGCATCAGGCGCACCGCGTCCGCGCTCGCGAACACCGCCTCCACCGTGGCGGGCGTGAAGCTCCGCTGGCCTTCACGCACCGCCACCAGAAGATCCTCCACCCGGTGGGCGAAGTCTCCGATGGTGCGGCAACCCACCGTGTAGGCGGCGCCCTTGAGGGTGTGGAAGGCGCGAAACAGCGTCGCGACCTCCTCTTCGGGAGCGGCGCCGCGCTCGAGCGCGAGCAGGGAGTGGGTGATGGTCTCGAGATGCTCGACCGCCTCCGGGCCGAAATACTCGAGGACATCCCCGTTCTCGACATAGAAGCGGGTCAGCTCGTCGAACAGCGCCGGAGCCGCGGTGACCGGCCGGGGGTCCTGCTCGGCGGACGGCGCCGACTCCTGGCCCACCCGCTCCAGCATCTCGCGTAGCCGGGTCACCACCGCCTCGAGCGCTCCCGCCAGCGGGCCCCGATCGTCGGGCCCGAATCCTTGCGCCTGCTCCAGGGTCGCTTCCAGAGCCGCCGCTTCCGCGGCGAGCTCGGGGAAGCCGTGCAGCGCGGCCGCGCCGCGGAGCCGATGGGTTACCACGAGGAGGGGCTCGATGTCGCCCCCGCCGCGCAGACTGCCGGCGCCCTCCTCGAGCGTGGACACGGTGTCCCACGCCTCCATGAGGAAGATGCTCAGCAGGAACTCGCGGTCAGGCTGCTCCGTCATCGCCCCTCTGGACTCCCCGCTCAGGCCGCCAGCTTGAAGCGGGACAGCGTCTGGGTGAGCTCCTGGGCCAGCCGCACCAGGTCCTCCACCGTCTTCCGGGTCTGGAGAACCCCCTGCTCGGTCTGGAGGGCCACGCCCGCGATGGCCTGCACGGCGAGGCCGACGTGCTCGGCGCCCTTGACCTGCTCCTGGGTCGCCACCGAGATGTCCTGGGCCAGCCCCGCCGAGCGCTTCGACACATTGGCGATCTCGCGCAGGCTCTCGCCGGCCTGGGTGGTGACGCGGTACCCCGTCTCGACCTCCCGGGTGCCTTCCTCCATGGCGATCACCGCCTGCTGGGTCTCGGACTGGAAGTTCTTGATGAGGATGGCGATGTCGCGGGTCGCCTTGGCCGACCGCTCCGCCAGCTTCCGCACCTCGTCGGCGACGACGGCGAAGCGAAGACCCGCCTCCCCCGCGCCGGCGGCCTCGATGGCGGCGTTGAGCGCGAGCAGATTGGTCTGGGCCGCGATGTCGTCGATGGTGTTGACGATCTCGGAGATCTCGAGCGAGCGATCCCCCAGGTTCTTGATCTTCTTCGAGATGCCCTGCACCTCGCCCCGGATCCGCTGCATGCTGTCCAGGCTTCGCTGCACCGCCTGCTCGCCCTGCTGGGCGGCATCGAGACCCTGCCGGGCCGCGCGGGCGGAGTCCTCGGCGGTGCCGGCCACGCGGCGAACCGAGGTGCCGAGCTGGTCCACGTTGCCGGTGGCCTGCATGGCGTCGCGCGCCTGCGCCCGCGCGCCCGTCTCGATCTGCGCCATGGAGACGATCATCTCGCTCGCGCTCGCCGACACGTGATGCGCGGCCTGGCGCACGTCCACCAGCAAGTGACCGATCTCGCTCACCATGACGTTGATGGCGTCCACCACGCTGCCGAGTACGTCGGAGGTCACGTCGCCCTTCTTGGTGAGGTCTCCGTGCGAGACCTCCATGGCCACATCGAGGAAGCGCGTGATATTGGCCTGCAGGTCCTGGCGCTGCCGCCGCTCGGCGTCGCGCTCGGCCACCGTCTGCACCAGCGAGCGGAGGCGAACGATGGAGTCGTTGAAGGTGGTGGCGAGCTGGCCGAGCTCGTCCCGCGACTGGACGGGGGCAAGCTTGGAGAGGTCGCCCTTGCCGACCTGCTCCGCCACCCGCACCAGCTGCCGGATGGGCCGCGTGAGGCGCCGCGCGAAGACCACCGCCGCGAGCACGGCGGCGGCCGCGAAGCCGCCGAAGGTCAGGAGGAGCGTGGAGCCGGCCTGGGCGGCGGCGGCGGTGATGATGGTCTTGTCCATGCCCACGCGGACGGTGCCGAGCTGACCCGCGAGCACGGGCACGGCGATGTCGATGACGTCGCGCTCCCCGCGTCCGGCGGGATCCTGGTAGCGGACCTCCTGGACCTTCTGCGCCCAGTCCCCCGGCACGAGGTTCTTGTCCACCAGCCCCGGCGGCACCAGGGGGGCGAAGGTGTGGGCGATGAGGGTCTTCTGCTGGTCGTACACCATGACGTAGGCCACGCCGCTGATGCCGGCCACCTGGTCCACCTGAGCCTGCACGGTGGACGCGTCACGGGTGAGGACGAGGTCCACCGCGCTATTGGCGAGGCCCTTGGCGATGCCGAGCCCTTGGACGTGAACTCCTCGGTGAGGTTGGTCCGGAGCGACTGCACCGAGATTGCCCACGTCAGCGCCGCGAGGGGGATCAGGATGAGAAGCAGGAATCCCATGATCTTGGCGAGGAGGCCGAACTGCCCCGACCATCGGAACGCGCCGCCCACGCGGCTCGTCCGCGGGGCCGGCGGCGCCGCCGGCGCATCGCTCGTGGCCGGGACCGCGGCGGCCGCCGCGCGCCCCTGCTCCTTCTTGATCCGCTCCCATTCGCTCATCGCCGCCATTGCCGGGCCTCCTCGCTACGCCTTGGCCGCGGCGTTCCAGTCGTGGACCGGAACCCAGCGGCCGTTCTCGACGCGGGTGAAGTAGACGCTGTCCAGCCCCTGATGACGCTCGGGGCCGAAGTTGAGCGGGGCGGCGATGCCCAGGTCCACGTTTCGCATGCCCTCGAGCGCCTGCCGGAAGGCGACGCGCGTGGGAGCCGGTCCCGCGCGGCGGAGCGCCTCCACGATCACCTTGGCGTTCACATAGCCCTCGAGGCTGATGAAGCTGAATTTCTGCGGCGCGTACTTGGAATCGCGGAGCGTCTCCGGCACCGTCGGCTTGTGCCGCTCCATGAGGGCGCGGTACTCCACCACCCCCGGCAGCGTGAGGTCGTCGTAGCTCGGGACCACCTGCGAGTTGACGAGGCCGGTGGTGTACTCGCGGCCGGAGGTCTTGCCGTGCTGGACGAGCAGGGCCAGCATGGCGTCCGAGCCCACGAAGGAGACGTTGGCGATCGGCACGCTCCAGCCGAGGTCGCGCGCGGTGCGCACGAAGGCCCCGCAGCCCTGGTAGGCGCCGGTGCACAGGACCACGTCCACCCCGGCGCGGCGCAGCTCGCCCACCGCGGGGCCCATGTCCTCCTCGAACTTCGCGCCGCGCGTGTAGGTCGCCTCCGCGGCGATGCGGGCGTTGCGCAGGGCGAGCCCCCGGGCCACGCCGTCGGTGCCGCTGCGGCCGTACGCGTCCACCTGGTAGTAGACGCCGAACTTGCGGGCCCCCTGCTCCCAGAAACGGTCGACGAGCGCCATCATCTCCTGGCGATACGAGGCCCGGATATTGAAGACGTGCTCGCCGTACGGGCTCTCCCGCTGGGGCTGCGCTCCGGTGAAGTTGCCGACCAGGATGACCTGCTGGGCGGCATAGCGCTTGATGAGGGGCAGCGCGCGCGTGAGGGTGGGCGTTCCCACGTAGTTCGACAGGAAGAAGACATTGTCCTTCTCGATGAGCTGGAGCGTGTTGCGGATGCACGGGATGGGCTCGTAGCCGTCGTCGAGGGCCACCACGCCGACCGAGCGGCCGTGCACGCCGCCCCGGGAGTTGACCTCGTCGTAGTAGGCCTGCGCCCCCCGGTAGAACTCGCTGCCCAGCCCGGCGGCGGTGCCCTTGAAGGCGGCGCTCATCCCGATGCGGATGTCCCTGGCCGACACGCCGGGAACGTTGACGGCGGCGATATCCGGCGCCGCGGGGCGGGCGGGCGGGGCCGGCTTGGGCCCTTGCGCCCAGCCGGACGCGGCTCCGCCGCCCACCATCCCGCCGGTGAGCCCTGCCGAGAGAAGTCGAAGCACCGTGCGCCGCTTCATCCGTCGCCTCCTTGGCTCCTAGTGGTTCCCGTCCGTCCGGATCGCGCCCGTGAGGGCGGCGCGAAGGGCGTCCAGCACCGCCCCCGCGTCGAGCACCGTCACCTCTCCCGCCGACCCTGCCGCCACTCCCGTCACGAGCTGTCCCCACTGCCGCCGGGCCGCTTCTCCCGGAGGCGACGGCATTCCCAGCGACTCCAGCCCCAGCACGCCGTCGATCGCCGCCGCCGCCGCCCACGGCCCGTGCGCGAGCACGATGCCGAGCGTCTGCCGCGCCGGCTCGCGGGCCGGAAGCCCCAGCAGCGGCCCCAGGTCCACGATCGGCATCACCGCCCCGCGGAGATTGGCGAGCCCCATCAGAAAGGGCGGGGCCAGCGGCACGGGGGTGAGGCCGTCGAAGACGACCACCTCCCGCGCCTGGCCCACCTCCACCGCGAAGCGCGATCCCGCCAGCGTGAACACGCAAAGGCGCGCGCCGGTGAGCGCCTCGGCGGCGGCCGCGCTCACCGCGCCGTCACCGCGCGAAGCGGCGCACGGCCTCGAGAAGCTGCTCCGCCGTGAAGGGCTTGCCGAGATACTCGTCGGCGCCCTGCCGCTTGCCCCACACCCGGTCGCTCTCCTGGTTCTTCGAGCTCACCACCACCACCGGCGTGTCCTTGGTCCGCCCGTCCCGCTTGATGCTCCGGAGAATCTCGTAGCCGTTGCGCTTGGGCATGACGATGTCGAGCAGGAGCACGTCGGGCTGCTCCTCGGCGACCTTCTCCTCCAGGCGCTCGCCGTCGATCAAGGTGACCACCTTGTGACCGGCGCCCCGGAGAATTCCCTCCATCATCGTGAGCTCGGAATACGCGTCGTCGACGACCATCACCTTGCCCATCGCGGTTCGATTCCTCCTTCGCTCTCGGGTGCGCGAAACACGCCGGCGGGACCCGGATGGGGCCGGACCGACGCTCAACCGCCTGGAAAGTCTGCAAGGCCGGGGCCAGTGAACAATGCGGACGCAGCCCTTGCGCGGCGGCCCGCCCGGAGTCATGGCGCGGAGCCCATTTGTCCAATGACGGCGAGGGCTTTTCGATGAGCGGAGCGGGCGGACGGCGGGCGCGCCGCCGCGCGCGCGGTGACGCCCAGGGGCAGGCACCCTTACAAGCGCGGAACGCGCGTCGTCTCGCCGACAGTGTCATCGGCGGTGACGTCAGCGTCGCAACAACCGGAGCCGGCGGGCGAGGACTGATCTAAAGGTGCTTAGGCCTGCGACCCCGCGCGTACTCGAACCCGAGCCAGAGGACGAAGAACAGGGCCAGCTGCAGCGAGGCCGCGTGGAAGAGCGGCAGCATCTCGTCGGACATCAGCTCGAAGCCGTAGCCGACCGCCATCATCGCGGTGAGGAGTGCCATCTCCACCAGCCGGAGGGGATCCGCGCGGCCGTCTTCCCAGGGCAAGAGCACGAGCAGCACCAGGAAGGAGTAGTAGTACCCGGTGAGCGAGAGCGCGCAGAAGACCAGGGGCACCGCGTACATCACGCTCTCGAGCGGCCGGGCCCGGAGGATGAGCGGCAGGGCAGCGAGCAGGTAGAGCGCGGAGGCGAGGGCGATGGCGCCGCCGGCGGGACGCGCGGCCAGCAGCGCGCCGTGGGCCACGTAGACCTGCCCCTCCGGCCCCCGGCTCCAGGGCGCGGTGTGCGTGGCGATGAGCGGGCCCAGGCCCACCGTATTGACGAAGCCGGCCTCGCGGTGGCGCTGGATCTTGAGCCCGTACTCGTGGAGATGCGATCGCTCGTCGCCGATCGACGCGACGCCGATCGCGGCCACCGCCAGCACCGCCGCCGCGCCGGCCAGCGCGCGGAACAAGACCGCGTCGGGCGTCCCGCGCCGCCACCCCTGCAGCCACTTCACCAGGAGGGGGAAGAGGAAGAGCGCCGGGAAGATGCGCGCCAGCACCGCATAGCCGAGCAGCGCCCCCGCCGCCGCGCCCCGGCCGCGCGCGAAGAGTGAGAGGCCGGCGAGCACGGCGGCGATCCAGTCCCAGCGCAAGATCGAGCCCCCGATGAAATCGAAGCGGGCCAGCGAGCTGAGAAAGAAGAAGGCTCCCGCGAGCGCGGCGGGGAGCTCGCCGAATCCCCAGCGGACCACCACCAGCGCCGCCGCGACGAGGAGATAGTCGAGCGAGGTGAGCGCGGTGACCGTGATGGCGTTGGCGGGAACCCCGCGCAGGAGGAGGTGGAGGAGCAGCGCGCGGGGAGGCGGGTCGTTGTAGCCGTGATCCTGCAGCAGCCCCCGCCACTCGTTGATATGCGGCCCCCAGTACTTCAGGTCGCCCTTGAACGCTTCCCACCGCTCCGGCCGGAATCGGCTCCGCACCGCCGACTGATCGACGGTGGCCGCCTCGCGCAGCGCATAGGTCTCGAGGTCACGGAGATGGGTGATGTAGTCGAAGGCGCCCAGCTCGCGCCCGGCGGCATAGGTGGCTTCGTAGAGCTTCGAATAGCCGAGCTCGGGAAGATACTTCGCCCCCATGAAGTAGTGGAAGGCGTCCCAGTAGTGGACGTGACCGCGGCCCGGATGGAAGAAGCCGAAGTTGACATAGCCCAGCGCGGCGACCGCCAGCAGGGCAAGGACGAGGAGGCGGAGCCGGCGCGAGACGGGCCGACCGCGCGCGAGCGAGAGGAACACCGTTCCGAGCAGCATGAGCAGGATCAGGCGCGCGAGACGGAAGAGCTGATACGGGCTCATGGGCTGGGGCGAGTCTAGCAAGGCCGGTGCGAGGCCGGGAGGAATCGCGACGGCCGGATGCCGACGGCAAGTTGACGGCTTCGCGAGAGGCCCCTACACTCCTGGCCATGCCCGGCCCTTCCTCCAGCACCGGCCGACTGGGCGTGGACATCGGCGGCACCTTCACCGATCTCGTCTGGGTGGACGACGTCACCGGCGACGTGCGCGTCGGCAAGCTGCTCACCACCCCGAAGGATCCCGCCCAGGCCGTGGAGCAGGGCGTGCTCGCGCTCCTGCAAGAAGCGGGCGCCGCGGCGGGAGGCGTTCGCGGCCTCATCCACGGCACCACCCTGGCCACCAATGCCCTCATCGAGCGCAAGGGCGCGCGCACCGGGCTCCTCACCACCGCGGGATTCCGCGACGCGCTCGAGATCGGCCGCGAAGGCCGCTACGACATGTACGACCTTTTCATCGATCACCCGGTGCCCCTGGTGCCCCGCCATCTGCGGCGCGAGGTATCGGAGCGCGTCGACGCCGGGGGCGGGATCGCCCGCCCCCTCGACGAGGCCGACGCGCGAGCGGTCATCGCCGCTCTCCTCGCGGAAGGCGTGGAGGCCATCGCCATCTCCCTGCTCCACGCCTACCGGAACTCCGTCCACGAGGACGCGCTGGCCCGCCTGGTCGCGGAGATGGCGCCCGATCTCCCCGTCTCCCGCTCCTCCGAGGTAGTGCCGGAGATCCGCGAGTACGAGCGCACCTCCACCACGGTGGCCAATGTCTACGTGATGCCGCTCATGGCGCGCTACGTGGACGACCTCGAGCGCAAGCTCGCCGATCTCGGCATCGCCGGCCGCTTCTACATCATGCTGTCCTCGGGCGGCATCGCCACCCCCGCCACCGCCAAGCGGGTGCCCATTCGGCTGGTGGAGTCGGGCCCCGCGGCGGGCGCGCTGGCCGCCGCGCGCGCGGCGCGGCGCTCCGGCGAGGCGCGGCTCCTGTCCTTCGACATGGGCGGCACCACCGCGAAGGCGTGCGTGATCGACGGCGGCGAGCCGCTGCTCGCGCGCGAGTTCGAGGTCGCGCGCGCGGACCGGTTCAAGAAGGGCTCGGGGTTGCCCATCCGCGTGCCGGTCATCGAGCTGATCGAGATCGGGGCCGGCGGCGGCTCCATCGCGCGCATCGACCGCATGGGGCTGCTCAAGGTGGGCCCGGACAGCGCGGGCGCCGACCCGGGCCCGGCCTGCTATGCCCTCGGCGGGCGCGAGCCCACCGTCACCGACGCGGATCTCCTGCTCGGCTATCTCGATCCCGGGTTCTTCCTCGGCGGCCGGATGCGGCTCGACACGGAGGCGGCCCGCCGCGCGGTCGAGGAGAAGGTCGCGCGCCCCCTCGGCTTCGACGTGACGGAGGCCGCCTGGGCCATCCATCGCGTGGTCAACGAGAACATGGCGGCGGCGGCCCGCATCCACGGCATCGAGCGCGGCAAGGACCTGCGCGCCTATCCGCTCTTCGCCTTCGGGGGCGCGGGACCCGTTCATGGCTGGCACGTGGGCCGCATCCTCCGCGTGCCGCGCGTGCTCGTGCCCTTCGCCGCCGGAGCGGCGTCCGCGCTGGGATTGCTGGCGGCGCCGCTCGCCTTCGACTTCGTGCGCACCGCGCCCCAGCGGCTCGATGCGGCGGACTGGGCGGGAGTGGGCCGGCTCTTCGCCCAGATGGAGGCGGAAGGCCGCGCGGTGCTGCGCCAGGCGGGCGTGCCCGAGGAGGATATCCGCTTCCGCCGCAGCGCCGAGATGCGCTATGTCGGCCAGGGGCACGAGGTCGAGGCCGCGGTGCCCGGAGGCGCCCTGGGGCCCGCAAGCCCGGCGCTCATCACGGCCGGCTTCGAGTCCGTCTATCGCACGCTGTACGGACGCAACCCGCTCGGCGTCGCCATCGAGGCGCTCAACTGGCGGGTGGTGGCGAGCGGGCCGGATCCGGAGGCGACGGCAGCCGACGGGGCGGCGCGGGACGCGATCCCGCCCGCCGTCACGGCGGCGCGCGCCACCAGGACCCGCGCCGCGTACTTCCCGGACGCGGGCGGCTTCGTGGAAACGCCGGTGTACGACCGTTACGCCCTCTTACCGGGCGCGACCTTTGCCGGACCGGCCATCGTGGAGGAGCGCGAGTCCACCACCATCATCGGACCGGGCGCGCGGGTCCGGGTGGACGCCGCGCGCACCCTGGTGGCGGAGCCCGCCTGATGCTGACGCGCCCGGATCGCTCCCCGGCCCCCGGCGAGGCGCCCGGCATTCTGGTCGCGCGCACGCTCGCCAATAGCCACCCCGACCTGCTGGCGCTGCTCCGCCCCGGCCTCGACGTGCTCGACGTGGGTTGCGGCCCGGGCGCGCTGACCATCGAGACCGCCCGGCGGGTGCTGCCCGGGCGCGTGGTCGGGCTCGACATCAGCGGGGAGATGCTCGCGGCGGCGAAGCGGGCGAGCCCGCCCGGGGCGCTGCCCAATCTGGCCTTCCGCGAAGGCGACATCCGCGAGGGCGGATGGGACGCCGAGTTCGACCTGGTGAGCGCGACGCGCGTGCTGCAGTGGATCCCCGACCTCGAGCGGGCGCTGGCGGTCATGGCGGCGGCGGCGCGACGCGGGGGCCTGGTGGTCGCGCGGGACTACGATCACGCTCGCGCGCGCTGGCTCAGCCCTCCCGCGGCGTGGACCCGCTTCCACCTGGCCTTCCTGGACTGGCGCGCCCAGGGCGGCCTCGACAATGCCCTCGCCCGGCGACTGCCCCTGCTCCTCGAGGCGGCGGGCCTGGTCGAGATCCGCGCGATTCCGCGCGCTGTCACCGTCCGAGCGGGCGAGCCCGATTTCTTCCGCGTGGCCGGCGCGTGGCGGCTGGTGGCGGAGAGCCGCGGGCGCCAGATGACGGCCGCCGGCGCGCTCACCGCGCTCGAGCGCGAGGCGGCGGTGGCCGACTATGCGGAGTGGATGGGGCGGAGGGCCGCCGCCCTCACGCTGCACGAGGCCTGCGTGACGGGCCGCCGGCCGTGAGCACAACTCCGGGAGCCGCCGCGCTGGACCCGGTCACGCTGGATATCTGCTGGAACCGGCTCGTCGGCGTGGTGAACGAGCAGGCGGCGGCGCTGCAGCGAACGTCCTTCACCTCCATCGTGCGCGAGGCGGGCGACCTCTCCGCGGGCGTCTTCGACCGGCGCGGCTGGATGCTCGCGCAGGCGGTGACGGGCACGCCGGGCCACATCAACTCCATGGCGCTGTGCCTGCGCCACATCCTGGCCGCGCATCCGGTGGAGAGCCTCCGGCCCGGGGACGTGCTCATCACCAACGACCCCTGGAAGGGCTCCGGCCACCTGAACGACGTGACCATCGCCACCCCGGTGTTCCGCGGCCGCGACTGCGTGGCGCTCTTCGCCTCCACCTGCCACACCGCCGATATCGGCGGCCATATCCTCTCCGCGGAGGCCCGCGAGGTCTACGAGGAGGGGCTCTTCATCCCCATCATGAAGCTCTACGAAGCGGGGGAGCCCAACCCGACGCTCACCGGTCTCATCCGCGCCAACGTGCGGCTCCCGGAGATGGTGATGGGCGACTTCCACGCCCAGATCGCCGGCGGCGCCGTGGGCGGCGAGCGGCTGCTGGAGTTCATGGAGGAGTTCGGGCTCGCGCGGCTGGAGCCGCTCGGCGACGAGATCGTGGGCCGCACCGAGCGCGCCATGCGCGAGTCCATCGCGCGGCTTCGGCCCGGCGCCTGCACCTATGCCGTCACCTCGGACGGCTTCGACGAGCCCATCACCATCCAGGTGCGCTGCGAGGCGCGCGGCGGCGAGCTCGCCATCGACTATGCCGGCTCCTCGCCGGAGAGCCGGCGCGGCATCAACGTGGTCATGAACTACACCGAGGCGTACTCCACCTATGGCGCCAAGGTCATCGTGAGCCCGGACGTGCCGAACAACGAGGGCGCCTTCCGGCCCCTCCGCATCACCGCGCCGGAGGGGTCCATCCTCAATGCCCGCCATCCCGCCCCGGTGGCGGCGCGCCACGTGGTCGGCCATTTCCTGCCCCACGTCATCGCCGGCGCGCTGCGTGAGGCGCTCCCCGATCGCGTGATGGCGGAAGGCTCCGCCAATATCTGGGGGGTGCAGGTCGCGGGCAAGGACGAGGGCGGACAGCCCTTCAGCTTCGTCGTCTTCACCTCCGGGGGCACCGGGGCGCGCGCCACCAAGGATGGGCTCTCCGCCACGGCGTTCCCCTCCGGCGTGCTCGGCACTCCCGCCGAGGTCATCGAGACGCTCTCGCCGCTGGTGATCGAGCGGAAGGCGCTGCGCCCGGACTCGGGGGGA
>Ga0134123_10002927_pt1 | contig 11098 bp, 7 predicted proteins | sample KB303_FD_96460 | JGI IMG/M metagenome (GOLD analysis project Ga0134123, IMG submission 96460) | Terrestrial soil microbial communities without Nitrogen fertilizer from Kellogg Biological Station, Michigan, USA - KB3-0-3 | ecosystem: Environmental > Terrestrial > Soil > Unclassified ...
CTCATCTCGAGATGAAAAGCGATCTCGTCGTCGAGATCCCTCGACAGCCGGTGGGGGCGGAAATGATTGCCCAGGCGACGCAGGAGCCCCATGACAGTCCCCCTAGGCGGTCCGCATCACCTGCCGCACGGCGGCGGTGAGGCGCTGCCAGTTTTCATCCTCGACCGCGAGCTGGCCCTCTCCTTGCGGCGTGAGCTCGTAGAATTTGGCGCGGCGATTGTTTTCGGAAACTCCCCAGCGCGAGCGGATCCATCCCTCCTGCTCGATCCGGTGCAGCGCCGGATAGAGCGATCCCTCCTCGACCCGCAGCGCGTCGCCGGATGCCTGCTCGATGCGCAAGCCGATGCCGTAGCCGTGCAGCGGCCCGCTTTTGAGCACACGCAGGATCAGCATGTCGAGCGTGCCTTGCAGCACGTCCTTCCTGGTTCCGGTCATGGGACCTCCGTCTCTCGGGATGAGGAGCTGGCGCCGCGTCCGCGCGCCCTTTCCCTAGACGACTATGGAAAGTAGCACCTCCGCCGGCTTTTGGCAAGAGGGGGGGACTGCGATAGAATCCGGAGCATGAAGCTGTCCGAAGAGGAGAAGAACAGCGCGGCCGTCTGGTCGCCGGCGAACCGCAGCTTTCTGGAAGATCCGGAACGGAGCTCCGACAGCCGCTCGGGGGCCTTCGCGGCAATCCTCCGGGACAATCCGCTGAAGGTGATGTCGCCGCAACCCTGGCCGCTGTTCATCGATGCCGGCGCCGTCGAGGCGCTGGCTCCCATCACCCTCGGGCTCGACCGGCTCGTCAAGAGCGTGCCGGAGAGATTTTTCGCCAACGATCCGGCCCGGCTCTCGGCATTTTATGGTTTTGTCGAACGTGGGCTGATGGAGCTGATCCTCGCGCAGCCGAACGGCATCGCGGGCGCCATTTCGCGCGGCGACTACGTCGACAGCGCCGAGGGGCTCCAGTGCCTCGAGCTCAATGCCGGCAGCTGCGTGGGCGGTTGGCAGCTCCAGGCATTGGAAGGGCTTTTCCTGGACTGCCCGCCCATCGCCAGCTTTCTCGCGAAGCACGGCCTGCGCGCCCGCCACCACAACACCATCCGTCTGATGTTCCGGCACATCATCCGCGAGGCCTTGCAGAGCGGCGTGTGGGACGGAGGGCCGCTGAACCTGGGCCTGGTCATCCATCCTCACAAACCCATCCAGGTCGCCATTCATTCGTCCGCGCTCTACAATCGGGAGTACCGGGCCGCGCTCGCCGAGGAGAAGGCAGGTCTGCAAGGGGAGGTCTTCCTCTGTGGCTACGCCGATCTCGCGGAAGGCCCCCATGGACTGTCCTACCGCGGCGCACGGGTCCACGCCGTCCTCGACCAGCACAACGGACAGCCCGACCCCCGCGGCTTCCGGCACTTCAAACGGGGCTCGATCAACCTGTACAGCGGCCCCATCACCCTGCTCCTTTCAGACAAGCGCAATCTGGCCCTGCTGTCCGAAAACGCCGAGTCGCAGGACTTCACCGCCGCCGAGCGGGACCTGCTGGCGAGGCATCTCCCGTGGACGCGTCAGGTCCTGGAGCGCGAAACCCTCCACCGCGGCAGGCGGGTCCACCTGCCGCAGCTCCTCGCCGAGAGCCGCGAGCGCTTCGTCCTCAAAAAAGCGAGCTCCCTCGCCGGCAGGAACGTCCACATTGGAAAATTCCTTTCCGCCGCGCAGTGGCAGGACGCGGTGCGGCATGCGCTGGCCGCGGGGGACTGGATCGTGCAGGAGTATTGCGAGTCCCGTCCTTATTACTTCCTGGACAGCAACGACCAGATCGTCCGCCACACCGTCATCTGGGGCCTGTTCGCCTTCGGTGAGCTTTTCGGCGGCGTTTTTCTGCGCCTCCAACCCGACACCGGCGGCGGCATCGTCAACACCGCGGGCGGCGCCGAGGTCGGGCTTCTGCTCGAAGTCGAAGGGAGCGAGGCCGAGGAAGCGATGTAGCTCGAGATCGCGTTCCTACCGAGCCCTGCGCAAGGCTTTCACGGCCTCCGCCCTGCCCAGGATCTCGGCCTCTTCCAGGGGCGTCGCGTAGTTGTCGATGCGCGTCCGGGCGTCGAGGTCGGCGCCTTGCGCGACGAGGAGCTCGATGCCCCTGGGGTCGTCCAGCGCCGCTGCGTAATGCAGGGGTGTCCAATCGTTGATGCCGCGCTGGTTCACGTCCGCACCCGCCGCGAGGAGGGCCGCGACGATCTGGTGTCTGTCCTCCCGTTTCGTCGCGAGCGCGGTGAGGAGACTGGGATAGCCGTCGGCGCTCTCGTAGTCGGGATCTGCCCCGAGAGCGAGAAGTCTTTCGATGAACGCCAGGGGACTGTGGCAGATCGCGTACGCCAGGCACGGCGAGAAAGCGCCGGGGACCTGGCCGTTCGGAAAATCCGGGCCGATCGCCGCCTCGACAGCCTCGAGATCCCCGGTCTTGAACGCCTCGAGAATCCGTACGTGGTCGGACACGCGTCTATGTTAGCTCCGGATGCAGGCGGTGCGCAGGGGCGGCCCGGCCGGACCGCCCCTGCGAGAGACTCTGCCGCGGCGGCTACGCTCCCGCGAGCGCCAGCGGCGCCAATCCTCTCAAGGCCAGCAGAAACGCCGCAAAGGCCTCGGCCGCGACCGCTCCGGCCGCCGCCAGGAGCGGGGCGAGAGCGTAGATCAGCATGATCAGCAGGATGATCAGGAGGATGAGCAGCAGCACGAGCACCAGGACGAGCACCCATCGCGGCACGAGCTGCCGGATGCAGTCGGCCAGCCCGCCGCCGTTGGCGCCGCCCGAGATGAGATAGGCGCCCCCGCCCGTCGCTTCGTCCTGAATGATGTAGCCGACGCCGCTCCACGGGCCGATGTCGAGGTCCCTCTCCGGGACCAGCACGGTCTTGCCCTGGCTCACCGCCGTGCTGATGTCGCTCTCCACCGCCGGGCTGAGCTGCAGGTGCGGCAGCGCAGCGGCGGCGTTGGCGGAGGTGATGCGATAGATCGGAATGCCCTGGCCTGCCGCGGAGGCGATGAGCTGGACGGCCGAGACGCCCTTGACGGCCGGCGTCTCACGATTCTCCAACTGGTCGAAGACCGAGCCCTCGAGGTAGGACCCCTGGACCCCCGACTGCTTCACGAAGGCAGTGACCTTGGCGCCGTCCGCGCCCGCAGCGCCGACGAGCGACTGCCTCACGTCCATGTTCCGGCTTTGATAGACGCCGGAGCGCGGTGAGCCGAACAGATACGACGCGGTCAGCGTCGAGCTGAAGAACCCGACCGAAGGCAGGCGCAGCGCATGGACGCCCAGCGACTTCGCGGCGGCCTGGTCCATGTAGTCGCATTCCGCCCAGTAGTGCAGGCCCACCTGGTGGAGGTACTCGGGCGCGTTGTCCACCGGATGATCGGCGAACCGCTTCTCGACCACCTCGCGGCTGACGCCGTTGCCGGTGACACCCGCCACGATCTCGTCGCCGGCGATCACCTGGAAGGGGATCTCCGTCGCGCCGTCGGGACCCCGCAGAGTCACGTCGATGAAGTAGGAGCTCCCCATCCGCACGCTGCCGCCGGGGGCGCCCTGCGCAACGCCGTCGAGCTTGACCGACGGACGGACGTTGATCAGATAGAGCGGCAGCGAGGTGGCCCCGCCGTTGCGCGCCGCGGCCAGCGTGTCGGCGTCGGCCTGGGTCGCCGGCTCGAACTGGATGCCGAGCCGCTGGCTGTTGAGCGCCGGCAGGCTCAGGCTGACCGAGAAGGCCGGGCTGCCGAAGGCGCGGTCGAACTGCGAAGCGAATCCCTCGAGCGTCACCGAGTGCCGCAAGCCGGCGGGGAGCGTGCTCACCGCCGCGCCATGCGTGACGACGTCATAAGGAAGCGACCCCGGGAAGACCGCGTTCGTCTCCTGGATCACGGTCTTGCCGCCCACCACGCCCGCCACCGTCGCGGCGATGCCGTGGCTGACGATGTACTCGTCGCTCTGCGCCGACCACTCCGACATCCGGTCCTGCAGCACCATGTCGTCGACGTTGGTGATCTTGCCGAGCGACTCGTCGACGTCGAACAGATGATCTCCCGGCTGCAACACGGAGCTGATGGGGACGTCGGTGAACAGGTTCGACGCCGGGGTGAGCTGATGGAGCTTGAACGCCGGATCCATCGCCACCCAGGTGTCGCCTTCGCGATGCACCGCACCGCGGCTCGGAACGTTGTCGATGAACGCCTCCACCCAGACGTGATCGAGCCGGATGTGGGTGACCTGCCCGCCCGAGGTGAGGCCGACGTTCGGTACGCCCCCCTGGCCGAGGAGCTGCTGCGCCACGTTCGGGCTCGCGGCTCCGCCCACCCAGCTCATCACCGCCGCGACGGGGACCTGCACGGTGCCGGTGACGTAGCGCGCCGGCACGCCCGCGGCGCGCAGCAGAGCGACGAGGAGGCTCGCGGTGTCGAACGCGTTGCCGCGCCTGGCGTCGAGAGTCATCTGCGACCCCTGGACGGAACCATAGGTCGGCACGAACTCGACGTTGTTGCGCACCCAGCTGTAGATCGCGAGCGGCTGGTTGCCCAGCGAGGCCGCGAGGGCCCGGATCTCGGGGGTGATCTGCGCATCCTCGTTGGCCGCCAGGTCGGCGGGCGCCGGCAGCGTCAGGCTCGCCGTGGTCGACACAAGGGCCTGCTGAGCGCCCGAGCCCGCTTCCGAGGCCGGTTTGCGCTCCGTCGGCCTGGCGGCGCGGAAAGGCATCCGCGAAGGATCGAATTCCTGGTGCGGCCGGTCGTCCGTCGAGCGGCTCAGGCGTTGCGCCGCCGCCGCGAGGGACGACCGCGCCTTCTCGTGGCTCTCGCTCCGCGCCGCCGCATCGAGGTCCTCGAACACGGCCTTCATGTTCTCCCGATATTCGGCGCGTCCGGCCTCGTGGCGCTGGAGGATCTCCTGCGGCAGCCTGGCGGCGCGCAGCCGCGACTCGACCTCGTCGAATTCGGCGAGGACCTGCCGGTCGATCGTCTCCAGACGCTGCCTCAGGCCGGCGATCCGTTCATCGTCGCCGAGGCGCTTCGTCGCCGCGGTGGCGCTGGCGGCCGGCACCGCGAGCTGTTCGAGCTGCGCGGCGGCGAGCCCCAGCTCCACGGCCCTGTCGGGCACCGCGGGCACGTCGCGTTGGACGGGCTCGGGGCGCCGCTCCGATTCCATGCGGTGGGCCGCCCGGCGCAGGTACTCCTTCTCCTGGGGGGACAGGGCGAGGCGAGGATCGTCCATCAGCCGCAGGAGAGTCTTCGCCGGATCCCGCTCCGCGGCGCGCTTCTCCGCCCAGGCGTTGCCGCCCGACGTCATCCACGTGAAACAGACGAGAGCGACGACCGCAGTGCTTGCCTTGAGCTTTCTATTCTTGAATAGCATGAGAATTCCTCGCTCGCACGATGGAAAGACCGTTCCTCAAGGGCAGGGATCGGCGCACCCGACCGGCTGCGGCAGCGCGATCATCGATTCGCAGACTCCGACGTTCTGGATCGCCTGGGCGGCCGCCTGCTGATGTCCGAGGTCGCCGCCGCCCCAGCAGCGGGCGTTGATGATGTTGCGCGCGATGTAACAATCCAGCCAGTGTTGCTTCTCTCGCCGCAGGACGTTGCACCCCGCGAGCCCCGAGCACGAGACCGGGGGCGGAGTCTTGCAGATCAGGTTCACGCTGGCCTGCAGCTCGATGCACTCCTCCACCGGGCACTGCATGAGCGGATTGCCGGGGAAACAGCCCCGCTGCGCCTGGGCGTCGCCGGCGAAGAGGAACGCCGCCAGCACGGCGATTGCCGCGGGAGAAAACCTCGAGATTCTGAGCAATGTCTTTCGCATGACTCTCTCCAATCCTCTTTTCAATGGCACAGAGTGGAGTCGAACAGCGCACCTTCGTCGACGCAGGTCGCGCCGGGCTGGCCGTCGTGCGGCACGCACACCTGGACCTCGCCCGAGCACTGGGCGCCGCGGCCGTCGCTGGCCTGGAAGAAGACGTGATAGACGCGGCCGTCCTGGCGGCCCGAGCGCTCCGCCCGCACCTTGGCCCGAGACGTGCCGATCCCGGTGGCATCCGGGCAGGTATCCCCGGAACCGAGCTCGTCCGTGCGCTCGTCCTGCAACACACCGATCACGGTGACCGCCACCGGATCGCCATCCGGATCGGTGACGCCGCCGACGGTCACCTCGACGTACTTGTGGTTCGGCGGCCAGAGCCTGACCGGAGCCGCGGTCGCGTGCGCGCAATCCGGCCGCGCATTGACCACCGTCAGCGTGGCGCTGTCGAGGGTCTGCTCGGAATCGGCGCCGGCGGGTTTCGCGAGCAGCACCGCGAGGTAGGTCTTGTTGGTGGACAGACCCACTGTCGAGAACGGCCTGGTGGCGCTGAAGCTGGCACCGGGGGCGAGCGTCGCCGTGTCGTTCAGCTCGCCGGCGATGGCACCGGTGTCCGGATCGAGCAGCAGGACCCGGATGGCGAGGCCGGCCAGCGTCGCGTTGCCCTGGTTCCGGACCGTGTACGACGCATCGCTCGAGTCGCCGGCGTTGACCAGCTCGGGATTGAGCGTCAGGTCGCCGCCCAGCCCGGCGCCGGTGGAGCTCGAGCTGTCGATGACGAACCCGGCCGTGCACTGCGCGAGCGTGCCGCCGGCTGTCGCGATGGTGAGCTCCGCCTGGTAGTTGCCCGGCGCGTGGCCGGCGGCGGCGAAGACGTAGTTCTGCTGCGCGCGGCCGTCCGGCGGCAGCGGCGGCAGCTGGCGGGTCTCGTCGAGCACCGTGGCGCCACCGCCGTCCCGGATCTCGAGCGCGGCGCTCAGGCCGGCCAGGGAGAAGGAATCGTGATGATTCTCGACCGTGCCTTCGAGGAGGGCGATCTGGTCCGCGGCGTAGCTCAACCGGTCGGTGAGCAGCCGGCAGCTCAGCGCCGCCTGCGGGATGGTGTCGGGCGTCGCCGGGTTGCAGTCGTCGTCGACGCCGTTGCCGGGGATCTCCGGCATGCCGGGGTTCACCTCGGGATCGTGATCGTTGCAATCCTCGGTCGCCGGGTAGCCATCGTCGTCCTCGTCCTCGGTGGTGAAACCCGAGCACTGCGAGGTGTCGATGCGGCAATCCGTGGTGCACTGCAGGAAGCCGGCGGAGAACCCGAAGCTGGAGCAGCTGTTGCCGCGGAAGTCGTTGCCGTCACACTCCTCGGGATCGCGGTTGGCGCTGCCGTCGCCGCAGAACTGGTTGATGAACTCGAGCCGCGCGCCGCCCGGATAGATGTAGGAGTCGGCGCTGTTGTAACCCTCGACGGTGATGCCGTGAGTCTGCGGCGACGTCGTGGTGTGAGATCCCTCGGTGAGCGTGACGATCGCCGAGGAGTAGCCCGTGCTGCCGATCGCCGAGAACTGGCCGGCGGGGATGGGATTACCGTCGAGCCTCAGCGCACCGATCGCAGCGGTGGGCGTGACCACCGTCAGGAAATGGTTCACGAACTGCGAGCCGCCCACCGTCGCGAAGGTGTACGACTTCAGGTACTGGTCGGGCGGAATCACGTTGACCATCGCCGGATCGCCCAGGACCGCTCCCGGACTGCTGACTCCGGTCATGAACTGGGTGACGAAGATCGGCTGGTCCGCCGTGAACACGTGGCTTCCCGCGAGCGGTCCCACCTCCAGGAACTGGCGGCGGTTGAGGGTCGCCTGCGGGAGACCGTCGCGAGAGACCTGCGTGCCGTCCACCGAGGCCATGACGCGATAGACCGACCCGCCTGCCCGGTTCGGCAGGTTCGCCACCAGGGCCGAGGTCCCCCAGGCCCGCACCGGGTGCGCCACCTCGAAAATGTGATCGCAGGCGGTCGTCGTGGAAGGTATGTTGGTGCACAGGTTGCCGTTGAGCATCGCGATCGGGCGGTCTGATTCGATCAGGGTGCCGGTCAGGTCGCCGTTCGAGAAGACCGCCTCGCCGCGGAAGCCCTGGCCCCGGTTGAGAGTGATCTGGAACGGCACGTTGGGCGGCGCGTTCGTGCCCGGCGGGAAGCGCATTGTCTGCGCCGGCGTGATCGTCACATGGGTGCCGTCGAAGGGAGCGATGACCAGGAACTGGCTGCGGTCTCCCGAATGGGCTTGAGACCCCCTGTAGGTCGTCACGATGTAGGAGGTGCCGAGGGCGTCGACCGGCAGGGCCATACCGGCGTCCGAGGTGAACTGCGCGCGGTTGACCAGATAGAGCACGAAGTCGTCGGGCCCCGTGACGCGGATGGCGTTGTTCAGCACCTGTCCGGCGGTCCAGTTGGCATGGGTTCCGGAGGGGAGATTGACGATCCGGACCTGCCCCGGCGTCAGCGACACGGTCTGCGAGAAGCTCGGCGCATTGACGGGATACTGGACCGTCACCGAGGTCGGCACGTCGCTCGTCAGCTGCACCGAGGCGGTCACCGAGCCGAGCGGGTTGGGCATGAGGCCGACGATGAACTCCCTCCCCTTGTTGTCGATGACGAAGCTCGCCGCGTCGCACTGGCTGGTGTCGAGGTTGCAGTCCGGCGCACAAAGGAGCTGGCCGCCGCCGAGCCCGAGCGACTGGCAGGTCGCCCCCCGGAGGTCGTTGACGTCGCACAGCTCGTTGGGCTGGTTCACCACGCCGTCGCCGCAGGTGGGCGCCGCCGTGCAGCCGATGACGTTGAAGCTCAGGCAGTCGGCGGCGCAGGCGAGAGCGCCGGCCGAGAAGCCCTGCGACTGGCACGTCTGCGAGGCGAGATCGGTCCCGTCGCACACCTCGAACGGCTGGTTGCGGAGGTTGTCACCGCAGCGCGGCGCCGCCGTGCAGCCCGAGGTGTTCAACGTGCACTGCGGGCTGCAGGCGAGGGTGCCGGGGCCGAGGCCGAGGCTCTGGCAGGTCGCGCCGGCGGGAACGCTGCCGTCGCAGGCCTCCCCCGGACTGTTCACCGCGCCGTCGCCGCAGTAGTGCACCAGCGAGAGCGCGTAGAGGGCGCGCAGCGCCACGGCGGTCGTGTAGGGATCTCCTCCCCAGCTCCCGTCCGGCTGCTGCCGGCCGGCGAGGAACGCGTTGACGGCGGCCACCTCGTTGCCGAAAGCGGGTACCGCCGCGAGGCCGAGGGCGGCCATCGCCGTCTCGATCACCTGCGCGCTGCCGGCCGGGCCGAAGCTGCCGTCGGCGTTGCGCTTGCCGCGGAGAAAGCCCACCGCGGCGTCGATCTGGGGCGTCAGCAGGAACCGGTTGCGGAAAGCCGCGAGCGTCAGCAGCGCCTCGCCGGTGCAGAAGACCTCGCTGTCCTCGCCGGCGTCGACGCACGGCCAGCCGCCGTCCGCCTTCTGGGCCGCCAGCAGCGAAGAGAGCGCCGGGATGAGGACGTCGTTGCCGACCGACGGCTGCGAGGCCAGCGCGGCGAGGGCGAGGGTGGTGTCGAGAGGATCGGAGACGAAGCCGGGGGTCAGCCCCCAACCGCCGCGGTGCGGATCGGCATCGGCCAGCAGCTGCGTCACCAGAGGCGTGACGGCCGCCCCCTCGACGGCGAGCACGGCGCTGCGCCGGGCGCGATCGTCGCTGTCCTCGACCGGCGCGGCGGTCAGGAAGCTCGCGGCCGCCGCGCGGACCGCCGGCCCCTGGTTCACGGCCTGGAGCGCCCGCAAGGCCTCCGTGGTGGCCAGCACACCCCGCACCTCGCCGCTCTGCCAGCTCCCGTCCGTCCCCTGGCTGCCGGCGAGATAGGCCACGCCGGCGGGGATGGGCTGAGCATTGCCGAGGGCGCCGCCGACGAGGGTGCCGCCGAGCAGGAACAGGAGTCCGGCAACGGCCGGCACCAGACCGGCCTTGAAACCGGCCGCAGCCGGAGCGACAGAACGAGGTTGTGAGTCACTACTCCACCGACACGTTGCCATGCCCGTCTCCTTCAGCTTCAGCGATTCGCCTGTGGAAGCCTTGCGAAGCCCTACGACAGCCCGAAGGAGCGCACCATACCAGCCTGACAACAAGTAGTCAAGTAGCGAATTGGGCATCCGCCGGAAGGCGGGCTACGGCGCCTGGAACTCGGCGTTGAGGTTCACGTTGCTCGACGGCATCGTGAAGCCGCAGTGAGTGATCGGGTTGGCGCAGAAGCAGCCCCAGCCGTAGTTGATCGTCGTGCAACCGGAGAGATACGGGTTGGTGGTGAACCACATGAACCAGTAATCCTGGTTGGCGACGGCGTCGATCGATACCTCCGTGCCGGCCGGCACCGAGCTGCCGCACGACGTCCACGGCGAGCTGGACGAGGCGCGGCAGGCGATGCTCAGAGTGCCTCCGGCGAGCGACTGCACGCCGTCCGTCGTCACTGTCGTGGTCAGCGTGTAGCTCGTCGCCCAGGCCACGCCTTCCGTACAGAGCCCGGCGAGAACGCCGAGCAGCAGCACGCACGTCATTCCACTGATCTTCGCGATCTTCATTGAGCACCTCCTTTAAAAACGAGGTGCCTGAAAGAGTGAAACCCGAGCCACGAGCCAGACTGCCTCGCTGGATGTGGACTCCCTCTCCCTGGGGAGAGGGAGATCGGATCAACTCGGGCTCAGCCCGCCGCCACCGAGCACGACGTCGCCGCGTCGCGGATCGTGCTGGCCGCGTTCGCCGGGTCGGTCCCGTGGTCCTCTTCGTCGCCGTCGAGGACGCCGTCCTCGTCGCGATCGATGCCGATGCGCTGCCCTGAGCCCGGCGGGGTGCATGTATAGGTCAGCTCACCGCCGTTCTGCAAGGCGCGGAGCCGCAGGCTGGCATCGGAGAGCGGCGCGTCGCACCGCCGGCTACCGACGAACCGGTTCGAAGCGGCGTCATAAAGATAGCCTTTTTCGCCGTGGTTGCTCCCGCTCTTGGCCACCAGATCACATTCCCCCGCTCTGGCGCGGTCGATCAGGAGGTCGATCCGAGCTCCGACCGCCGTTGTGTTCTCCTTGGTGAGCGTCGTCTGCTGCCCGACGATGGGTGCCAGGTTGCTGTCGAAAGCGAGCTGGAACTGCTCGACCTGCCGTTTCTGCACCTCGCCGGCCGGCCCGGGCAGGAATCCGCCGGGAGTGGCTGGAGATTGGTTGAAGCCCCCGTTGTCCGTGGTGACGCTGATGAAATTGAACACCGTCGGGATGGCCC
>Ga0134123_10002929_pt1 | contig 11094 bp, 5 predicted proteins | sample KB303_FD_96460 | JGI IMG/M metagenome (GOLD analysis project Ga0134123, IMG submission 96460) | Terrestrial soil microbial communities without Nitrogen fertilizer from Kellogg Biological Station, Michigan, USA - KB3-0-3 | ecosystem: Environmental > Terrestrial > Soil > Unclassified ...
CAGCCACGATTCCGCGTCGGTGGGCGAGGCCGAGCGGCAGCTGGCCGCGGCCGGGCCCGAGGGTGAAGGCGCCGAGGGCGACATGTTCCGCGTCGAGATCGCGCTTGACCGCAAGGATCCCTTCACCTTCGCGAGCGCGCTTGCGCAACTGAAGAAGAGTGATCCCGACGGGATCATGACCCACATCTACGCGGCCATCGATCGCATCAACAAGGACGAGCTGGGCGAGGCGGGCGAGGAGCTGGACCGGGCCGTCGCCCTCGGCTACCCGCGCGAGCTCGCCGACAAGATCCGCGAGGGCTCGGGGATCCGCCGGCACGAGCAGGTCTTCACCTGGGCCAAGGCGGGCGGCATCGCCCTTCTGGCCTGGCTCGGGACGCTGCTCGTCATCTTCGTGGTGGGCTCGCTGTTGAGCCGCAGCACCCTGTCGGCCATCGAGCGCTTCGACGGGCGCGACTCGGACGAGCTGCGCTCCCGCACCGGCAGCCTGCGCCGCGCCTACGCCGGCATGATCGGCTTCGCCGCGGTCTACTACTTCATCTCCATCCCCATCCTGGTCGCGGTGGTGCTCTTGGGGGCGGGCGGGATCATCTACGGGTTCCTGCTGCTCGGGCGCATCCCCATCAAGCTGGTGCTGATCGTCGGCTTCGTGGCCCTGGTCTCGGTCTGGTCGATGGTGAAGTCGCTCGTCATCCGCCGCGCGCCCGACGAGGATCCGGGGCGGTCCCTGCCCGAGTCCGAGGCGCCGGCGCTGTGGGCGGTGCTGCGCGAGGTGGCCGCCAAGGTGGGCACTCGGGCCGTCGACGCCGTCTACCTGACGGTGGGGACGGACATGGCCGTGATCGAGCGGGGCACCATGTCCGAGCGCCTGCGCGACCGCGGCCAGCGCTCGCTGATCCTGGGGGTGGGCCTCCTGCCCGCCTTCACCCGGGCGCAGTTCCGCGCCATCCTGGCCCACGAGTACGGGCACTTCTCGAACCGCGACACGGCCGGCGGCAACACCGGCATGGTGGTGCAGGCCTCGCTGTGGAAGTCGCTGATGGGGATCGCCCAGGGGGGCGGCGCCACCTTCTTCAACCCGGCCTGGCACTTCATGCGCGGCTTCCACCGCCTGTTCCTGCGCATCACCCTGGGCGCCAGCCGCCTGCAGGAGATCATGGCCGACCACTTCGCCGCCGTCGCCTACGGCGCCAAGGCCTTCGGCGACGGCCTGGTCCACGTGGTGCGCCGGAGCCTGGAGTTCTCGAAGAGCGTCGATCACATGGTCGAGCAGGCCCAGCAGCACAACCGGCCGCTGGCCAGCCTCTACACGCCTCCCGAGGGCGTGCCCGCCGCGGAGCTGGAGTCGGCCTTCGCCGAGCGCATGAACGACAAGGGCAGCCCCTACGACAGCCACCCGCCGCCCGCCCGGCGCATCGCCTGGGTCTCGCGCGTCCCCGCCCACCCCGATCACGATGCGGGCGACGACGGGCCGGTCTGGGAGCTGTTCGCCAGCCGCGCCGCCCTCGAGGCGGAGATGACCGAGCTGGCCAACTCCCGCTTGCGCGCCCAGGGGATCATCGGCGGCATGCCCGGGACCTGATCACGAGACGCGCAGCACCTTGGCGCCGCGGATGCGCCGGGCCCGCAGATCGACCAGGGCCCGGTTGGCGTCCTCGAGGGCGTACTCCTCGATCTCGGGGCGCAGGGGGATGGCGGCGGCCAGTCGAAGCAGGTCGGCCACGTCGCGGCGGCTGACGTTGGCCACGCTCTTCACCGAGCGCTCGAGCCAGAGGTGCTGGGCGTAGTCGAGGCTCAGGAGCGCGGCCTTGTCGCCCTCCTCCTTGCGGATGGCGTTGATGACCAGGCGGCCGCCGCGGTCGAGGTTGCCGAGCGCCGCCACCACCGGAGTCCAGGCCGGGGTGGTGTCGATGATGGCGTCCAGCGGCTCGGGGGCGCGCGCCGTCGTGTCGCCCGTCCAGGCGGCGCCCAGCTCGCGGGCGAAGGCGCGCTCGGCCTCGTGGCGCGCGAACACGAACACGGGAGAGCGAGGGAACTGGTGGCGGCACAGCTGCAACACCAGGTGCGCCGAGGCCCCGAACCCCGTCAGCCCCAGCCGCTCGCCGTCCTGCAGGTTGGTCAGGCGCAGGGCCCGGTAGCCGACCGCGCCCGCGCACAGAAGCGGCGCCGCCTGCGCGTCGCCGATGCCGTCCGGCAGCGCGTGCACGAACTCTGCCGGCGCCACCATCAGCTCGGCGTAGCCGCCGTCGGCGTCGCGGCCGGTGGCGCGAAACTGCGGGCACAGGTTCTCGTCGCCGCGCTGGCAAGACGCGCAGCTGCCGTCGGCGCCGAAGATCCAGGCCACCCCCACCCGGGCGCCCACCGCCTGCCCGGCGCCCGCCCCCACCGCCGCCACCCGCCCCACCACCTGGTGCCCGGGGACGACCGGCAGCCGCGGCGGCGGCGTGCGCCCCTCGATCTCGTCGAGCTCGGTGTGGCAGACGCCGCAGGCGCTGACCCGGATCAGCACCTCCCCGGGGCCGGGCGCCGGCTCGGGCCGCTCCACCAGCGCCAGCGGCGCGCTCCCTTCACCGACGGGCCCCAGCCGCTCTATCACCAGCGCGCGCATGCGCCAACGATAGCGCCGCGACGTCGAGGTCGCACCCGCGCGGGCCCGCTGAAACCCCGAGGCGGCTTCGCCGGCAGCCTTGGCGGTCCATTCAGGAAGGGCCCCCGATGCCCAGACATCGCATCGAGCGCCGCTCCGCTGAGAAGATTGTTCACTCGCGTGCGTTTCATCGGTCGGGAGAACACTCCATGCCCAGTAAGACGCCCCACGTGCGGGTGCTCCTGACGTTTGTGCCCGCGCTCCTACAAGCGTGCGATCACCCAGAAAGTCCGCTTCCCGACGCCAAAGCGAGGCCTCCGGCGTGCGACGTACTTCCGTCCTCGTCGACGCCAACCATCGTGCTGCCTTGGGTAAACCCGATGGAGACCTACCTAGATCCGACGGTCAGCGCACCGGAGATCCAGCTGGACTACCTCGTGAGCCCGCGCCCGCACGTGGACAGGGTTACTGTGCACTTCGATCACGACGAGTTGGCCCAGCTGGACGACGCCTCGTTCAGCCTCCCTTGTCCGAAGCACATTCCGCTCCAGCTCCTTCGCGGTTCTTCGCCCATCGAGGAGGTTCGCTCCGCCACCATCACGATGTGGTCATCGGTGCTCGAGACCTCGAGAAGAGGCCGAGTCGTTCTGTCCACTGGCAGCCAGCGTGTGGACCTCGATGCCGGCACTCTCCCCGCAACCACCAAACCGTGGTGGATGGTGTTCGAACCCGCGGCGGGAGCACCCCGAGTTCTGGTTCAGCACATGGACCGAGCCCGGGATGTCCTTCGCTTCGAACATCTACCCACCTCGCAGCCAGGAACCATCGCCGTCATCCAGAGCGACGCGCTGGTTTTCGACCCGGCGACCCGAACGACCTACGCGCCTGGGGACTTCTCTCGCGAGTGGAGGCGATACGCCACCACCTGGCACGGAACCATGCGCATCGGTCCCTCTCTGACGCCCGCGCGCCTGGCAACGGTGATTCCCGAAGGAAGAGCGGTCGCATTGATTCACGAGACCGATCGCGAGCCCGCCTTGAAGGCAACATCGCGTGCCCTTCTCACGCTACCGAGCGGAAAGAACGAATTCTCGGTCTCGATCGACTGCAGCGCTCCCCTGGTCAAGCTCATGGTTCTGTCCTTCACCGACGCCGTGGCAGGACCCGACGCGGCTCCGGTCCCGGTGCGACTGACTGAGGCTCCGCTCTTCTCCGGGGGGTGCGCTGCCGGGCAATCAGCCTGGCTCCTGCCCATCCGAGCGGTCTCGTTGAATGGGCGACCGGGATCTCTACTGATCGCGCGGGCCGAGGAGATGGTGTGGTGAGCGGGCTGTCCCCTGGTGGAGCCGCTCTCTGTCTCTTGCTGGCCGCCTCATCCTGCGGGGCCGGCGAAAACGGCGCGCGGCAGCACGCGCGCCTCGGGAGCGGGGACGGGACTCCCCTGCCCCGGCTCGAGGAGCCCTTCTCCGTCGAACAGACGCGGCAACTTCGCCGCGATTTTTCCTGGTCCGACACCACGGCGCTCCCGGAGACCGATCCGACAGGCCGTCTGGCGCTTCGCTATGCCCTCGCTTACGTCGACAGCGAGGACCAACGCGCTCTGCTGGACGAGGTTGGTCAACATTCACCGTTGCCGCTCTTCGAGGAAGAGCGGACCCGCTGGGCGGGCCAAATCGGGCGCTTCGGGCACTTCGGCGACGGCGAAGGGATCATCCACTTCCTGATTCTTCCCGCCAAAACCTACAACCTCCTGCGTGCCCTCGCGCTCGAGGGAAAGGTGCCGTTCCAGATGCTGACGCTGCGACCCCCGCCGTTGCGCGAAGCCGACAATGGCGATGGCTCGCTGTCGTACCAGTGGTTGGCGACGCATGGGTTTCGCATGAATCCCGACCAGCCGCCCGTGGCGTCGCACGACCCACAGGCGATCCGAAGCGCCTTCCTCATCGAGTTCTTCATCGCCATCCTCAGCAGCCGAGAGGCCCGGGACGTCGCTGACGACGGCTTGGGAGCCGTGAGTCGAACGGGGCGAGGGGGATCGATGACGGTCACCCTGGCGCTCGCTTCGACCGATCCGTTTCACGCCACCATGGTCCGCGCCTGGGGACGGCTAGCCGGCAGCCCTCTCATCCTCAGGGATGTGGAGGTGGTGGCCGAGCTTCCGATCGGAATCTCACGAGGTCGAACCGACGGCACGGGTACCGCGCGAGTCAGCGTCGCGACGGGAACGTCGGTGGCGTTTTGCGTACGAGCCAACAACTTTGCCGTTCAGGTGGACGAGGGCTTCGAGGCCAGCGAGGTCTGCAACTTCCGGACGACCGGGCCGACGCGGATCAACGTGGTCGATGGGGGCAACGTGACCGTGTCGGTGGGTGACCCCGTGTTCAACATGGTCGCCCAGATGACCGACGCCAATGACTACTCACGGCTGGTCATGGGCCATACCGTCAGTCATCGGGCGGCCGTTCTCGTGGGGGACTTCGCGAACATCTTTGGTGGCGTTAACGGGCAGAGAGCGTTCACCCTGTGTGGAGGCTACACCAGTCCATTGAACCTCCGATGGGCTGGTCTGACGAGTGCGATCAGCAACTTCGCGGGTGACGTCGTGGGGCTTCCCCTCCACATCATCAACTGGAAGATCCTTTCGCACGACATCCTCTTCCCGGACTGGCTGAGCTCTGGAACGCCCGCGAACTCCGCCTGGTCCCGCGGAGTGCCCACCCATGAATATGGTCATTTTCTGACCTGCGATCTGCTCTCGACTTTGGGTGGTGACGGTGATTTCACCGAGGGGTGGGGCGACCTCATCGAGACCACCCTGCTCGAGGGCACACCAGGTCCACAGACGGAGGTGCGCTGGCTCGCCGAAGCCATCGCTGATTTTCTGGCCGCTCAGATCAGCGGCGGCGTGAACTATTTCAGGTTGACCGGCAGAAGCGGCGCTAGCGACGGGCGGATGTTCTACTGCGATCCCCAGGCAACCAACTGCCTGGAGGACAACGTGGGCGGACCGATGCCCGCTGTCACGATCACCGGTTTCAGGGAACGAGTTGCCATGGCGGCGACCCTGCTTCACGACTTCATCGACGGTCCCCGGCGAGTGCTGCCGCCTGGCGTGACCGAGTTTCCCAGCACGGGCGCGTTCTGGACTCGTTCGGGCGGACCGTCGAGCGCGCTCGTCCCGTTCACGGGCGTTCGGCCCGTCGTACCGGATGACGAGGAGGTCACCTTGTCCGGGGCATTCCTCCCAGACACGTTCGCTCTGATGTCCACCATGGGGAACACGATCAATCGACGCAACTTCTTCGGCGCTCTGGCCCGAGTCGCTCGCCGCCAATTCACCGATGCTCAGGTCTGCAAGGTCTTTGCCCTTCACGCCGGTGATGGCATGTGCACGAGCCTGGTGTCGGCCGCCGACGTCATGGCCATGCCGGTGGTGCCAGCCGCCCCGCTCATCGTGTCGGGATCGGTGGATGATTCCAACACGGCCTCCTGGACCTGGACCGACGTGTCCGTCGCGGCGACGGGGTATGCGATCGACATCGCTCGGTCCGACGGCACGGCGCTGCTCCCCTCGATGATGCTGCCTTACAGTCGCTCGGCGACCCACACCCAACGAGCGCTCGAGTTCGATCGACAATACACGTTTCGCGTGGCTACGTTGAACGGGGCGGCGACCGGCCCGAGCGCCCAGCACACCTTGCAGTCCCTGGCCGAGCCGGTACGGATCGTGACGGGAGCAGCGCTGCCAGGAGGGGTCACTCTGACCTGGCCTGCGACGGTGGCGAGTGCGTTCCTGGTCGTCGACGTGACGGGTGGTGCCAGCATCGAGGTCGCCCGTACGTCGGATACCACCTCCCGGCTGATGGGACTGACCCCGGGCATGCCCAGGACGTACGTGGTGGTTTCCACGAACGCGCAAGGGCGTCGTTCCGTCGCTTCTCCACCGGTCACGTTGACACCGACCGATCCGACATCCGTCTATGTCTCTCAGTCCGGAGACGATGAGCACCCGAACGCCGGCGCGGCCGACCATCCCTTCCGGACGATCGCGCGAGCTCTCACCCAAGTGGCGGCAATCGGCGCGAGCGACATGGTGATCGAGCGCGGCACCTATCGCGAGACAGGACCCTTGCAGGTTGGGCGGTCCATCACCTTGCGCGGTGGGCATCACCTGGACGCTGGACGTTGGGTGCAGGGCGCCGGCGACAGCAGCACCGTACGGATCACAGGCGGCCAGGAGATATCCGGGTGCCTGACGAACACGTTCAACGCGACCCGCGTCCGGGCTGCGCTGCAGGTTTGGCCAGGCGTGGCTCTGTCGTTGGTAAACATCTTGATCGAAGCGTCGCGTGACGGCGCTGGCATGAACGAATGCGTGGGTGCGATTCACATAGACGACGGGGCACTGTCCCTGGAGGACGCCGGCGCTCACGTAATGGCAGCACCCAGTGCCCTCTGTGGGGTCGGTGTTCTGGCGACGGCCGCCGCGACCCTGACACTTCGACGCGCCAGCATCTCGGGCGAATTTGCCGCGACCGAACCCTTCCCGATCATGGGCGCCCACGCCGGCATCGTGCTCTGCCGAGGAACCCGGCTGACCAGCATCGGTTCTCAGGTCGCGGCGGTCAGGACTCCGATGCTGATCGCTGGCGCGGGCAGAGTGGACGCGCTGACCGGCATCGCTGGAGTGGATGTCGATTCGGTTCGAGTCTCCCGTTCCCGGGTGGAGGTGGTGCGAGAGCACCCCGAATGGCATGCCACCGAAGGAAGGATCCATGGGATCGCCCTGACCGCGCGTCAGCAGATCTTCATCGACAACACCCTGGTTCGCACTGTCCATGGGGGCGAATTGAACCGCGCCCTCAGCGTCGGCGGGGGCGGGGGCGGACTGGGCGCGTTGGACCTATATTTCGTCACCGCTTCCGTCGGCACCGACTGGGATGCGTCGGATCCCGTCCCGACGCCGTTCGGCGGAGCCGTCGTCTCCTTGAGCGGATCGATTCGAACCGTGGCGATGTTCAACAACCTCATTTCGTACGCAGGTGGTGGAGCAGGTCATCCCGGAGTGGTGTTCACCGGGATCGATCGGTCGGGCGTCACCATGGATCCGCTGAGTCTCCGGTTCTCCGGGAACCTGCTGTCGGTCCCCATTCCTTCGATGGGGTCGGCCCACTTGCCATCGCTGATGCAGTGTCAGGCCGTGCCCGAGTTTGGCAACCGCATCATGACGGAGGCGGAGCTGAACACGAGCGAGGCGCACCGGTGCCTGGTCGGATCGGCAATGAGCTGGACGGTCGCTGGCAACGCCGCCTTCACCGCCACGACGGGCATGCACTCGCGGGATGTGGTGGAGCTGGACGGCACCGGTGCTGCGCTGGACACCTCTCGCGTCTTCGTGGTGGGAGAGCCCCTGTCCAGGCTGCCGCTGGCGACCGATGTGGCGATCGATTTGCTGGGGCGGGCGCGAGCCGAGTCTTCGCAGGTCGGCGCCATTTCACCGCCTTAGCCTCTCGATACCCCCAGCCGCCGCTCAGGGAATCAGCGCCGGGGGCGCGGGCGGGGTGTCGTCCTCCTGGATGCAGGCGGCGAGGTCGAACAGGAAGAAGACCAGGGCGTGCTCGGCCTCGGACAGCTCGGCGCCGCAGCCGGCGGGGAACTCCTGGGGCGGCGGAGGCCGTTCCCCGAGGTGGACATCGAAGTGGGCGAGGCGGCCGCAGCGCTCCTCGGCGGGGGCGGCCACGGGCGGGTTGATGGGGACGATGCGCGGGTGCACGCCGATCGACTTGCCCAGGATCGACGCGGGCGAGCTGGCCCAGACGTGGGCGGCCACCGGCGGGCCGCGCAGGTTGTCGAACACCTCCTTGGCCGGGAGCTGGCCCGGGGTCGAGGTGGGCGAGAGGAACTTCAGCCAGTCGGCCAGGGCCTTGCTCTTGGGCGAGCCGGTGTCGATGGTGAGGGGGCTCTGCCCGTCGCCCTTGGTGGTGGGGGTGGAGAAGCCGATGGCCTTGGCCAGCGCGGGCTCGGGGCTGTACTTGGGCCAGACGTACTCGTAGTCGCTGCTGAAGATCCGCCCGCCCGCGTTCAGGTAGCGGGTCACGGCCGCGAAGGCATCGGGCGAGCGGTTGCTCACCGTCTCGTTGGGATCGTTCACGTACTCCTTGCAGTTGCAGCTGAACAGAGCGAAGTCGTACTTCGCGAGCTCGTCGTAGCTGTTCCACAGGGCGCGGGCCGGGGCCATCCCCGGCGGGCCGCTCCCCGAGTTGCCCGCGAAGAAGGTGATGGCGCGGTCCTGCCCCATCACCCCCAGCTCGCCGGGGTCGACGCCCAGCTTGCTGACGGTGCAGACGAGCCCGTCGCACTGGCCGGTGGTGACGGCCACGCGGGGCAGGTCGCCCTCGCGGCGGTTGCGCGGCAGCCGGGTCAGCTGCGGATCGGTGAGGCGGTTGTCCTGGCAGGGGAGGATCTCGGGGAGGACCACCTGGCGCCGCCACTTGCCCACCTGGATGACGAGCGGGATCTCCTTGCCGGCGGGGACATTGTCGATGCGGAACTTTCCCTGCGAGTCGCTGATGGCGGAGGCGATCGGCTTGCCCGAGGCCAGGGTGCCGCAGCGATCGCAGGTCATGCCCGCGGGCAGCGGCTCGAGCGGGGCGTTGGGGATGTAAAGGGCGACGTTGTAGAGCGGCAGCTTGCCGTTGGGGGCGTAGGCCGTCCCGCTCAGCGAGGTGGTGGTGCCGCCCGGGCACATCGGGCGCCGGCACTGCAGGTTCACGCAGGCGCGCGGGGCGGGCGGGACCTCGCCGCCCCCGTCGGGGACCATGAAGAAGGGTGGGGCGGTGTCGCGGGCGGCGTCGCGCTCCTCACCGGCGGAGCCGCCCTGCTGGTCGCTGCCTCCCCGCCCCGCCACGCCCGTCACCGCGGGGGGCTGGCAGGCGGTGAGACAACAGAGCACGGCGAGGGGGGTGGTCCGCACGAGACACGCAGTCCTAGCACGACGTGGCGAGGATCTGCTACCGTGCGCGCTTTGCGAAGGGAGAGCCGCGTGGTTCGTTCGTCGATCGGGTGCTTGACCGTTGTTTTCCTCCTGGCTGGCTGCCGCCACGACGATGCTCCGGGCGTCGTCAGCGGCGCCGAGACCTCGGCCTGCACGGCGCTGGGCCGGGCCCGCTGCGCGAAGGAGCAGAAGTGCCGGCCCAACGAGTTCCCCCAGTTCTGGGAGGACATGGCCGATTGCGTGGCCGAGAAGGCCGAGCAGTGCCGCTTCGAGCAGGGGCTGCCCGACGCCCGCCGCAGCGCCGAGCACGTCTCGGCCTGCGCCAGCGCCACCGAGGCCGCCGACTGCGACGGTTACCTCGGGCTCGATCGCATCCGCGCCTGCGACGAGCCGCCGGGCACGCGCAAGCAGGGCGACACCTGCGCCGACGCGCTCCAGTGCCAGTCGCTGGTCTGCGCCTGGTCCAGCACCAGCGCCCGCTGCGGCCGCTGCATCGCCTCGGCGCAGGAGGGGGAAGCCTGCGGCAGCGACAACGACTGCTACGGCGTGCTCACGTGCAAGAACGGGCGCTGCGGAGAGCGCGGGCGCATCGGCGCCTCGTGCACCGACTACCGCGACTGCAACTTCGCCCTCGAGTGCGTGAAGGGGACCTGCGCGCGCCCCACCCCCGACGGGGCCCACTGCGAGGAGCTGACCGAGTGCCTGGACGACTCCCAGTGCGTGTCCGGCACCTGCACCCCGACCGTCATCGTCCAGCCGGGCGGCAACTGCCGCGGCAGCGTCTACGGGCCCAACGTCTGGTGCACGGGCGGCTACACCTGCGACAACGACGTCTGCGTCCCCCTCAAGAAGGTGGGCGAGGCCTGCACCCTCGCCTCGGACGGCATCCCCTGCCGGGGCAACGGCTGGTGCTGGTCCGGCGTGTGCGAGCTGCCCAACGCCGCCTGGTGTCCGGCCTCGGGCGAGCTCGACAAGCTCTGAGCTACTCCTCCCCGCGCAGCCCCAGCCGCTTCATCGCCCGCTGGATGAACTTGCGGTTGACCCCGGCCAGCTCGGCGGCGCGGGTGACGTTGCCTCCCGTCCGCTCCAGCGCCGCCTGCAGGTAGGCGCGCTCGTAGGCGTCCAGCGCCCGGTCGCGGCCCTCACGCAGGGGAGCGCTTAGATCGACGGGCATGGCCAGGGTCCCGGGATCGACCGCGGCGGGTGCCGGCGCGGCAGGACCGCCCGCCAGCGACAGGGCCCGGGCCACGGCGTTGCGCAGCTCGCGCACGTTGCCGGCGTAGGTCTGCCCGCGCAGGGCCTCGACCACCCGATCGGGCAGCCGCGCCTGCGGTCCGCCCACCTGCCGCACCAGATGCTCGATGAGCAGCGGGATGTCGTCGGGGCGCTCGCGCAGCGGCGGCAGCAGCAGGGCCACCACGGCCAGACGGTAGTAGAGATCCTCGCGAAAGCGGCCCCGCTCGATCTCCCGGGCCAGCGAGCGGTTGGTGGCGGCCACGATGCGCACGTCCAC
>Ga0134123_10002931_pt1 | contig 11088 bp, 5 predicted proteins | sample KB303_FD_96460 | JGI IMG/M metagenome (GOLD analysis project Ga0134123, IMG submission 96460) | Terrestrial soil microbial communities without Nitrogen fertilizer from Kellogg Biological Station, Michigan, USA - KB3-0-3 | ecosystem: Environmental > Terrestrial > Soil > Unclassified ...
AACGTCAAGGTTGCGGTCCAGCGAGACAAGGAAGCCGAGATGATTTACCGCGGTGAACGCATGGCCCGCGGCATAGCGCGTTACTACATCGTTTCTGACAAAGAGTCATCACGGCTGCCGGGGTTTCAACTCAACGTACCTCCGCCTTATGGTTATTTGACGGAGCTCAAAAAGCTTCGAGAGGGCGTCAAGCTGAATGTAAAAGAGTACAGGTTCGTGAGGGCATCGGAGATGATCGATCCGATGAGCAGTTTGGAATGGGAGCCGGTGCGCGCTCGCGACCCTCGCATCATGAAGTATCTCCAGGCGTTTGCCGCCGAAACACAGATGACGATTCCAATGCAGTACCTGGACATGGCCGGACCGCCGCAGGCGTTTGCGAAAGCCAAGGCAACTGAGCCTGACCCGAGCGGCGATCCGAAGCCGCCAACTCCGGGCGCGCCGAAAACGCCCCCAAAACCGCCCGGTTCCGAGCCCGACCCCGATCAGGATCCAGATGACGATGACGACGATGCGGATCGGGAAGACCCGCTCAAATCCCTCTTCGATAGCGCCGGACCTGGTTCAACCAACATTCCAATCATCGGCGTAGCGCCGCGTGTGAAAGGCAAGGCGCTGCGGCCGCTGTACGGATTGGAGCGGTATGAGGATTGGATCTTTTTGTACGTGCCTGACATAAGTCAGTTGGGACCAGTTCGGCCGATCAGACCCCCCGGATCGCAGGTAAGTCAATAGCGACAAACTTGGGATCTCGGGCTCATCTCATTCGCCTTTCAATTCCGTTTCGTTCCCGCCGTGTTCTTGGTTTAGACTCTTCCCAGCCGCCCCGAATCATCATCGCTCGCCTCGTCGTGACTACCCGGCGAAGGCAGACTGCGATCACGCGGCCACCGCAACTCGAGGGACCTCCAACAACTCTATGGCTACCACGACTGAAGCACATGAAGGCGAACCTTTAACCGACGCCGGCGAACCTCCGGACAGCGACGTCAACAACCCGCGACTGATTCGCGGAGTCGGACTCGCGAGCGCAACTACGCTCAACATGATCGATATGATTGGCGTGGGTCCGTTTATCACGATCCCTCTGATCGTGGCGGCGATGGGCGGACCTCAAGCGATGCTTGGTTGGATCTTCGGCGCGCTTCTGGTCATGTGCGATGGCCTTGTGTGGGCGGAGCTTGGAGCGGCGATGCCTCGCTCGGGCGGGTCATATCGCTATCTGAAGGAAATCTACAATCCAACCAAGCTCGGACGAATGATTTCGTTTCTGTTTATCTGGCAACTGACTTTCAGCGCGCCGCTCTCCATCGCATCCGGCTGCATCGGATTGTCGCAGTACGCCGCATTTATCTGGCCCGGGCTCAATACGAGCTTTTTTGCGCGATCGGGCCAGATAAGCCTTCCAATCGTCGGAGCGCTCGACGTAAGCATCGCGATGACTGCTGGGACGCTGGTCGCGATAGGCACGGTTGCCGTCGCGGTCTTTCTTCTCTACCGCAAGATCACCATCATCGGCCGTCTGGCGGGGTTCCTGTGGGTAGGGGTTTTGGTAACCGTGCTGTGGGTGATCGTTGCGGGCATCTCAAATTTCGACAAGGCCCGCGCGTTGGACTTTCCGCCGAACGCCTTCACGCCTTCCTTCGGATTCTTTCAAGGCTTGGGAGCGGCGATGCTTGTGTCGGTTTATGACTATTGGGGCTATTACAACGTTTGCTTCTTTGGCGGCGAGGTGAAAGAGCCGGGCCGGGTTATTCCTCGCGCAATCATCTACTCGATTCTCGCGGTGGCGGCGATCTACATAGTGATGAACATCAGCATTTTGGGAGTGATCCCCTGGCAGGAGCTGATTGAGACGGCCAGACCCGAGAACGAAGCCGTGCGAAGTCACATTATCTCGACTCTGATGGAACGGCTGTACGGCAACTGGGCGGGAGTGCTGGCGAGCGCGTTGATAATGTGGACTGCCTTCGCGTCGGTGTTCTCGCTGATGCTGGGGTATTCGCGAGTCCCTTACGCCGCGGCGGTAGACGGGAACTACTTCAAGTCGTTCGCCAAGGTTCATCCAAAACACAGGTTTCCCTATGTCTCGCTTCTTGCGATGGGATCGGTGGCAGCTGCCTTTTGTTTTCTCAAGCTCAAAGATGTGATCACCGCGCTGGTAGTCATACGCATCACGGTCCAGTTCCTGGCGCAGATAGTTGGAGTTGTGGTGCTGCGGATTCGCCGGCCCGATATGCCACGGCCCTTTCGGATGTGGCTGTATCCGCTTCCGGCGGTACTCGCTTTTCTCGGGTTTGTGTATGTCCTGGTGATGCGGCCTAAGTCGACGCAGCCGATCTGGCTGGCGCTGGCGCTCGTGTCAATCGGCACAGTTATCTATCTGATCAGATCATCGCGGCGGCGCGAATGGCCCTTCGGTGATGCTCAGTCTCAGAGTGGGAATCTCAAGATGTAGTCTCTGCAGTCTCGCGTCTCCGCGGTTAGCGGTGTCTGCGGGTCTTCACCAGGCGGTTTCCTGGGTCTCCGGCTCGGTCGGTTGGCCAGCTTTACATTGGGGAGGTTGCAGTGAAGTTCAATTCTCGAACGTACAAAGCCCGCATCGGCGTCTTCGTCTTCTCGCTCGTTCTTTCGCAGCAGGCTTTTCTCAATTCGCATCGAGCAGTTGCTGACAACCGCCCCGCCGAAGACCGCGGAGCCGCCGGACTCGGACAGGCGATCAAGCGCTTGGGAGTCGTTGCCAGCGTGCTTCACACGGGAGCCCACCCCGACGATGAAGACAGCGGGTTGCTCGCTTATCTTGCCCGAGGAAGACAGGCCCGTACGGCCTATCTCTCGTTGACTCGCGGCGATGGCGGACAGAACCTGATCGGGCCTGAGTTGTATGAATCGCTTGGTGTGATTCGAACCGAAGAATTGCTTGCGGCGCGAAGGATCGACGGTGCCTCGCAGTTCTTCTCTCGCGCGTTCGATTTTGGTTTCAGCAAATCGCGAACGGAAGCGCTTTCAAAGTGGGACCGGGAACAAGTCCTCGCCGATATGGTTCGAGTGATAAGAACGTTTCGACCGCTGGTGATTGTGTCGGCGTGGTCGGGAACTCCAAACGACGGACACGGGCATCACCAAGCGGCGGGGTTCCTCACTCAGGAGGCCTATCGCGCTGCCGCTGACTCTAATCGTTTCCCCGAACAGATAAGCGAAGGCTTACGGCCGTGGCAGGCCAAAAAGCTCTACCTGCGTTCGTTTGACGGCGCGGCGAGCCCTCGCGAGTTCCTTCCGTCACTGGCAACTCTGTCGCTTAACACGGGTGAGTTTGATCCGTTGTTGGGTTCCAGCTATTACGAGGTTGCGGCTCGCGGGCGCAGCCAGCACCGATCGCAGGACCAGGGGACGATCGAAGCGCGAGGCCCGCGATTCTCCCGGCTTCGATTGATCGACTCGAAGGTCGGCCCGGTCAAGAAGGAAACGGATATCTTCGATGATCTGGACGCTACGCTAGCCGGAATCGCGCAGTACGCGGGTCAGGCAAGCGCGCGCCTGAAGGAGCCGTTGGCTGAGGTGCAGAACGCGGCGAACGAAGCTCGCGAGAAGTTCAACCCGTTGTCGCCGGCTTCGGTAAGCCCGATTGTCGCTCGGGGTTTGAAAAAACTTCGCGAGATCCGCGCGTCTCTCAGCGGTATGGGTCTCTCCGGTGGGAATCTCGCAGAGACTGAGTTTCTTTTGAAGTTGAAAGAAGCGGACTTTGTGGACGCGTTTTCAAAGTCCCAGGGCGTGGTCGTTGATTGTCTCGCCGATGACGAGGTCGTAACCCCAGGCCAGACGATGGCGGTGACCGTGACAGCGTACGCAGGGGCGGGAGCGAAGGTCTCGCGCGTCTCGCTTGCCGCGCCAGCCGGTTGGTTGGTCCTCTTGCAAAAGCAGAGCAGCACGGAAACAAACGGACGGCTTGTGTCGCAGACCGAATTCAAGGTGACTGTTGCCGGCGATGCTGAACCTACATCGCCCTATTGGCTTAAGAACCCGAGACGCGGCGAGATGTTTGTAGTAGCTCCCTCAGCCGGAGGTTCGTCCGCGACCTCGCCAGCCGGAATCGAGCCTCTTTCCTCGGCGTCCCTGCAGGCGAAGGTCGAACTGGAATGTGCGGGCGACCGGTTTGAAGTCATTCAAGCCGCAGAGTTCCGCTACGCAGACCGTGCGCTCGGCGAAATCCGACGCCAGTTGAAAGTCGCGCCGGCGATTTCAGTCAACGTCTCAACCGATATTCTTATCTACCCGATCTCGAACGAGCGACAGCAGCGAGAGATGACCGTTTCGATCACGAACAATGCAAAAGGCGGAACTCGCGGTAGTGTGAGGTTGGAGGCCCCGGCAGAATGGAGAGTTGAACCGGGGAGCGCAACTTTCGATCTTAAACGTGAGGGCGAGCGAGCAGCATTTCGCTTTAGTGTGAGCGTGCCTGCTACCGGCACTCAGATGGTTCGGCAGGTTGGCGCAGTCGCAACGGTGGGGGACCAACAGCTTCGACAGGGCTATCAAGTTTTGGCCTATCCGCATATAGAGTCACGTTTCGTTTATCAAGCCGCGGTTGCCAACGCCGAAGTGATCGACGTAAAGGTCGCGTCTGGCTTGAAAGTCGGCTTTATCGAAGGAGCGGGCGACGACTTTGGAAACGCGCTGAAACGAATCGGAATCAATGTGAAAACCATCGACTCCGCTGAACTCGCGTCGGGAGACTTGAGCGTGTACGACGCGATCGTCACGGGCGTTCGAACCTACGAGGTGAGGCCGGATGTTATCGCAAACAACTCACGGCTGATGGACTACGTCAACCGAGGCGGGACCTACATCGTGCAATACAGCCGGGGAAACTTTGAGACCGCGGGCTTCGCGCCTTATCAAATGGCGAAGCCGTTGCCTCCGCCAAAGGATGGAGAAACCGATCGCGGGCCGCGGCTGCTTTATCTTAATGAAACTGATCTCGCCGGCGCTCTGGGCTCAAAGGCTGCGGGTACTCCCAGGGTAGGCTATGTCGCGAGCGCGGGCGACAAGACCATCGAGTTCTTACGCAGCACCGGTGTCGATGTTCGTGCACTCGAGCCCGGCGAACTGGCAGGCGATCTTTCACAGATCGACGTTGTTGTGATCGGCTCAAACGCCGGGTCTCGGCCCGAGTTGGCGGAGCACAATGCGCGCTTGTTGGAGTACTCGCGAAAGAAGCTGGTTATTCTTGCTTACACGCAAGCACAGTTCATAAGCGGGGACTTCCCCACGTTCCCCAGACCCGACGCGCGACCGTTTCGGACTACCGATGAGACGGCCAAGGTTACGATACTCGAGCCTGACCATCCGCGTTTCAACTTTCCTAACAAGATCACCGAGCGAGACTTCGAAGGCTGGGTGCAAGAGCGAGGAGCTTACTTCCTGAGCGAGTGGGATCCGCGCTTCAAACCGCTGATGGCATCTCACGACACCGGCGAGCCTGACTTGAAGGGAGGGGAAGTGGTCGCCGAGTACGGCAAAGGCTTGTATGTGTACACCGCGTACGCATGGTTCAGGCAATTACCCAAAGGCGTGCCCGGCGCTTACAGGTTGATCGCGAATCTTGTGAGCTTGTCGAAGGCGCCGCGATAGTTCAACCAACGGGCGCGAGAGACGGACGCTGACGGTTTCACGCAAAGGGGCAAAGAAACGCCAAGGCGCAAAGTTAGCGCAAAGCCTTAGTCTGCGAAGCTAACAAAGCGCCGGGCTTCTTTGCGATTCTTTGCGTCTTTGCATGAAAGAGCAGCCTGGCAGCGATACAGATCCTTAGATGCTACCGGCCGGAACACTCGGTTGACTAGCGCCAGACGCGGTTGATAGCTTTTCCAATCAACTCCACTACGAAAGGAACTCATATGATCCCCCCATTTCAAAACGAACCATTCCTCGACTTCAACAACGAGCGCAATGCGGCGGTTATGCGCGAAGCCATAGCCAATGTCGAATCCCAGTTCGGCCGCGAGTACCCGCTCATCATCGGAGGGAAGCGCTACACGACAGGCGACATGCTGGCTTCGCCGAACCCTTCAAACTTCGATGAGATCGTCGGGCTTGTTCACAAAGCCGACACAAAGCTCGCGGACAAAGCGCTCGACGAGGCTACTGCCGCGTTTCACGAGTGGAAGCGAGTTGCTCCTGAAGTTCGCGCCCGGCACCTGCTCAGAGTCGCCGCCCGGCTCAGACAACGCAAAGCCGAGTTCACCGCATTGATGGTCCTCGAAGTTGGTAAGTCCTGGCCCGAAGCCGACGCCGACGTAGCCGAAGCAATCGACTTCGCCGAGTTCTACGCACGCGAGATGATTCGCTACAGCCAGGAGCAACCTCTTGTAGCGCTGCCCGGCGAACAGAACGAGCTTTACTACATTCCTCTTGGCGTCGGCGTTGTCGTCCCGCCCTGGAATTTTCCGCTTGCGATCATGGCTGGGATGACCCTGGCCTCGGTTGTCACCGGAAACACGGTTGTTCTCAAGCCTTCGAGCGACAGCCCGATTATTGCCGCAAGGTTTGTGGAGTTGCTTGAGGACATTGGTCTCCCCCCGGGGGTTGTCAACTTTGTGCCCGGCAGCGGCAGCCGCATCGGCGACTACCTGGTGGGCAGTCCACGCACACGCTTTGTTGCGTTCACCGGGTCGAAGGAGGTCGGGCTGCACATCAACGAGCTTGCGGCAAAAACGGCTGAGGGCCAGTTGTGGATCAAACGAGTGGTCGCGGAGATGGGCGGCAAGGACACGATCGTCGTCGACGAGACGGCTGATCTGGAATCGGCAGCAGAGGGCATTGTCGCGGCGGCCTTCGGCTTTTCAGGTCAGAAGTGTTCCGCGTGTTCTAGAGTAGTTGTGGTCGATAAGGTCTACGACGAGGTTGTGGGAAGAGTGGTGGATCGCACCAACAGGATCAAGGTCGGGCCGGTGAAAGAACAGGAGAATTGGATGGGGCCGGTCTCGAGTAAGAGCGCATACGAGTCGATCTCAAACTACATAAAGATCGGGAAAGGTGAGGGCAGTCTGCTTGCCGGCGGGGAACCGTTGAGCGACGGTCAGGCAGGGTGGTTCATAAAGCCTACGGTGGTAGGAGACGTCGATCCGATGGCAAGAATCTCTCAGGAAGAAATCTTCGGGCCGGTGCTTGCGGCGTTTCGCGCAAAGGACTATGACAACGCACTGGAAATAGCTAACAACACCGAGTTTGGACTAACCGGCGCGGTCTACACTCGCGAGCGGGCCAGGCTTGAACAGGCGAGGCACGACTTTCATGTCGGGAACTTGTACCTGAATCGCAAATGCACGGGCGCGCTCGTGGGCGTGCATCCGTTTGGCGGTTTCAACATGTCGGGCACGGACTCAAAAGCCGGCGGCCGGGACTACCTTGCGCTGTTCACGCAGGCAAAGGTTGTTTCGGAGCGACTCTAGAGTCGCGTGATGAGGGCGGCGCGCCGATCATTATCCGACTGTCGGATAGCGCCGGTCCTTTAGTGCAGTTCTTCTGCTCGTCTTGCCGATGGAGTCACAGGACGGTCACACAACTTCGTCAACCTCTCTCGTCGTTTGGTATTCATTAGCCCAGGCGTTCACGCCTGGGTTCGAGGGCGCCCTGGCCATCACGAGACGCCGTTGCTCAAACTAAAGCCCGGTAAACCGGGCTATCTAATCTGTTGGCCGCACCTAAGCCCAGGCGTAAACGCCTGGGTATAGAAAAACAGCGGCACGGTCGCCAGAAAACAAGGGCGCGGACGCTCCTGTGCGGATGAACGTCACCGGCAAAAGGGTTTCGCACTACAGTTGACCCGGGTTTCTTCGCGCGGCTATCTTTAGTCTTATGCTGAAGTACTGGTTTTTGATTCTCTCGCTGAATCTTTCTGTCGCAACATCAACCGCAGCGCAACAAACGCAAACGCCGCCGAAGGGCGAGGCGCCGGTGCAGCCACACACGCCGCCCGGATTTATTGCGCCCGCGGACGTAAACGTTCGCATCGAGCCGGATGTCCGGATGTTTGTTGTGATGGCGGCGCTGAACGTCGCTGGTTTCGACTACGAGCCGAGTGGACAACCGCTCTCGCCGGCGCGAGCCGATCTCAGAAAAGATCTCGCGAAGGTCGATCCTCAGGTGAAGGAGAAGCTGGCAGCTTTCTACAAGTCGCACCGGCGTCCGAACGTCGACGAGCCGGCCGACGCGGCGCGCTATGCCGCCCTCAGCTTGTTGATGACTCCGCCGCCCGGCTTTTCAATTTATCAAAACAATGACCACCCGCTTCCCCCGGACTTGCAATCTCTGATCGCCGATACTGATTCGAGCGGCGGCCCGCGGCTGCTTACGCTGCTTCGGGAATTCTACGTCAAAGGCGGGCTTCGAGAGCTGATTCCGAAGTACACCGCAGTCGGCCAGTCTTACGCCGCCGGCTATCGACGCCCGGTGGGCGAAACTCTCTATCAGGTGCTCGACTATTTTCACACCCGTCCCGAGACGGTCATTTCCATGAGGCCGCTCGTTGTCAGCTCGACCTCGCCGGACAAAATCAAGAAAGAGCAGCCGGCTGTTTTCGCGCGCAACCGGACGCGGCAGGTGTTCGTGATACCCGAGCCGCTTGCTGCGTTTGGCAGTTCATTCGTGCGCGGTGACATTCTCAATCAGAAGGACGACATTCTTTCGCGTCGAGTTGGGGATGATTACATCGTGGTTGTCGGGCCTTCGAGGCTTGCGAACACGGACGCGGTTCGCAACGCGCTAATACGGTTTGTCATTGACCCGATGATCGAGCGGCGGTTAAAGGACGCCCTCGACTACAGGGAAGCGATTGCAAAACTAGTAGCAACTGCGCCGTCTGCAGCGAAGGAGTACTCTTCGAGCGTGTACCTCGTGCTTCGTGAGTCGTTGGCTCAGGCGGCGGAAGTCCGGATGCGCCGCATTCAGTCTCCCGCGGGCCCCGGTGCGTATTCTGAAGACGACGCGGTGTTTGATCTTTCGCAAGCTTATCTGCGCGGCGCAGTGCTTGCCTTTCACTTCTATGATTCGTTGGTTGGCTACGAGAAGGTGGGGATCAACATTCTGGATGCGTACGATCAAATGGTTGCGACGGTGAAATTCGATCGCGAAGCCCGAAGAGTTAGTGAGTTTGAACCGGTTGTGGCTCGCGTGTCTGCGGCCCGGCGGTCCGGGTCATCAAGGTCCGAACCCGGGCCAGGCGCGGGCACGATCGCGAACAAGATACTTACTTCGGACGATTTGATTCGTCAGCGGCGATTTTCCGATGCTCGCTTGATCCTCGAGGAGGCACTGGCAGCCGAGCCCAACAACGCCAGAGCGCTTTATGGGATGGCGCAAGTCTTCAACCAAACACCGTCGGCTGTCGAGCTTGACTCAAAGGCCGATGAAAACGATAAGATTCAGGCTCAGCACGACCGGCTTGAACAGGCAATCAAGCTCTATCGAAGTGCGCTTCAAAACGCTTCCGCCACTTCCGAGCAGTGGCTGATTCAATGGTGCCACGTCCTTGTGGGCCGAATCTTTGACTTCCAGGAGTTTCGAGCGGATGCCGTGCTCGAGTATGACGCTGCGATAACCCTGGGCGATGTAAAGAACGGAGCTTACAAGGAAGCCCTGGAGGGGAAGCAACGCCCGTTTGGTCAAAAGAACTAACTATGGTCAGTAGTCAGTAGTTGGGATTTGTTAGCAAACTACGGACTACCGACATAATCCTTGACGCTGACGAGGCGCGCGACTATTATCCTCACCGTCATCAACAAACAATCAAAGCATCTCACTTCGTAACTGCCCAACGAGTTCTTTTTCTTCCTCACGCTCGATCTTTATTCACAGGAAAGGTGACGAACTATGTCTGTCAGCCTGGGGTTGAACAACTCCGAGGGTGTTCGGGTCGTTGCGGGTGACGTTCTGCTGCTGAGGATCAGCGCTTTCGATCCAACCGGTGTCAGCAAGATATTTGTTCAGTGCTTTCAGTTCAGCATGGCAAGCTCAAGCAAATTGAAGCTTGCGGTCGGCGAAGTCTCTGTCGCTCACGAAAGCGCTTTCTCTCAAAACGTGTTTGAGATCGGCGTCCAGATTCCCGAGAACGCAGCGCTTGGAAAGTGGGGAGTTCAGTTAATCGAGTTCACAAACCGGCGAGGCTACAAGACGTCGTTTTATCGTGGGCACGGTAAATTCGACAACGTCGTTTTCGAAGTGATTCCGCCTCCCACCAAAAAAGATGAGCTGCTGCGTTTCGATGGGGTCGAAATATCCGGCAGCGGCAGGTTTGCAAGGTAGGCATTAGTCCGTAGTAAGGACTAGTAATTAATTCTTCGACTGCCCGGTAAGCTTCGGTTTATCTTTGTCGTATGCTTCGATCATTTCGTAAGCGTGTTTAATCGGCACGCCGAAGTTTGATCCGCCAAAGCTCTGGTTGCCATCGATTGTCGCAAGGATCGCCGAATTAATAGCAATGACGCGACCCTCCCGATCAAACATCGGGCTGCCGGAACCGCCTTCGGTGGTTTGAGCGCTGTGAACTATCCGCCCAGGCAGAGCGTCACTGATCGTTCCCGTCGTGGTGAGCGGTCGAATCAACCCGCGGCCGGCCAATCCCGCCGCCACTTCGGTCGCCGACTGCCCGTGCTCTTTCATTACCTCGCGCCGCTCAGTTTCCTCGATGCGTTGAAGCAAGCCGTCCACACCGGTCGGATAACCGAGCAGTACAACCGGTTCGCCTATAATCTGGCGCGGATCTTCGTGGCTGATTGGAAGCACCGGTATTGCGGCGTCTCCCTGCTCGAATTTGCAGAGTGCGACGTCGTAATGCAACGAGGTGCCGGTCACTTTCAGCTCAAACGGGGTTTGAATCGAAGGAAAAAACGCTTCGAGAGTATCGAGCCGCGCGCTCAGGCCACCGCCCTGGTTGAGAATGATCTGAGCAAGCTGGTCGGTCGCCCAAGGTTGGACAACGTGTTTATTGGTAGCGATCAGACCATCTTCAACTACGAAGCCGGTGCCCGTGTAGTCGATTTGAACTTTCGAACCCGCGCCGTCTACTGAGGCTCGCAGATTTCCGTTCTTATC
>Ga0134123_10002932_pt1 | contig 11088 bp, 8 predicted proteins | sample KB303_FD_96460 | JGI IMG/M metagenome (GOLD analysis project Ga0134123, IMG submission 96460) | Terrestrial soil microbial communities without Nitrogen fertilizer from Kellogg Biological Station, Michigan, USA - KB3-0-3 | ecosystem: Environmental > Terrestrial > Soil > Unclassified ...
CCATGACGCGACCCGAGCACCTCTCTTACATCTTCGAGAGCGAAGTCATTAGCGGAATGAGCCCCAATGGCATCAAGAACTAAGGGCACGAACATTTCGATATGATCTTTGCCGGCGTCGAAGTTGGCCTTTAACAGGGCGAGTGTGGCGAGTCCTTTTGCCGCTCCAGTACGGACCGCGCTGCTTGAGGGAGTCTTCGTCACTGTTCACCTTGCGAGCGCAGGGATTGCTCGCCACGAGCTCCAGGCTCCTGGCCTGATCACGGACGAACCCGGCCGCAATATACTCTTGCCCGTGAGACCACCGCAAGACGTTCCTGGTTTTCGATTCGGGCCTCACAAGTCGTAGACGAGCTTGCCCAGCTCTCCAAGCCTGGAGAGAGTCCGAGAGCATCCCGGTCAGGGTTTGTGCGGCATCCCGCCTGGGCGAACGGCTGCGTGAGATATGACGATACCCGACCCACTTGATAGAGGATGGCCCAAGCCGCGACTTTTCTAGGGGATGTCTCGGGAACCCGCCGGCGGGTCTGTCCTCGGCTCAATGACTCGAAACATAACAGGCTGTGATTCGAGGAAGGTGTAGCCGCAACTCCAGCCTGGACAGTGTGGATCAGCCAAGATTTGGATCCGTGCACGCACTTTTGTCTCCCCCAGTGCCGCATCAGAGGGCACGAGCACGGTCTGCTTCCACTCGACTACATGGCCTGGTTCCAAGATAAAGCTCTGAAGACACAGCGGACTGAAGCGCATCAATTCCCTGGAGAGGGCATTCCTTGACGTGTTCTCGAATCGCCAATAGTTGTCGGTGCCTATACCACCAGGAAGGTTTGATTCGCTGGTGCTGGATAGTCTATGGGTCACTTCGATAGCCTGCCCGGGAAGTGCTACGCAGCGGTCTAAATCAATGGTGAGATGCACTCCCTCTGTCCGCATGATTGCGGCAACCCTATCGGCGGTTGCTCCAACGTAGATACTATTGGGGCCATCCAACGTCCACAAACGATCTTCGGAGCTCTCCAGAAAGAAGAGGGCCTCACGCCCGACCATCTTCTCGACAGGCGGACGATCATCACAACTGAGAACCAGAAAGCCCTCAGAGGCCACGAGAACTGTGGCTCGATCGGGAACGTGGCCCTTAATACGCTGGTTGACGACAACCGTAAGGCCCGTGACTTCCCCGCATTTCTCATAGCGCCGATTTAGCTCTGTCTCGAAGTCTGCCGCTGGGGGACAGGGGCCGAGACCAGCTACTTCAAGTTTCTCGATCTTTCCAATCATGATGATGGAAGCTCGTGGGACAAGTTGTTCTTCATCCGGAAGGCAACCGACGATTGCAAGGAGGACGGTTGGCGTCCCCAGAAGAAATGTCAGGAGAAAGATTTTGATAGCGTGTCGGAACATTTGGATTAACATGCAAACTGGGGACGTTGGCCGGAGACATTCGGAATCCCCTGGCTTCAGCCTATCGGTAGAAACATACCCCTCTCGTTGGCCCGTCGCAAGATCACTCAGGACTATCTGCGTCCCCTACTCCGCTACTTTCATAGCGGGACCGGCGGCTCTCCCGATCCCGAAGAGAGTTTGAGAGCGGCCTCACCCAGCCAGTGGGGTGTTTGGTCCAGGGTTGTGACACTCTGAGCCGCACCTAGCGACGAATCTTCGGCGGAGGAACTGGAACAAGCCACGATGTTTCTACGAGATGTCTCGGGAACCCGCCGGCGGGCCGCTGTTAACCAGAGACCCGCCGGTTCGTGGGAGGGATATGTTCGGCTCCCCATGTGGCTTACGAACGCGCCACCGGTCGGTTAACAACCGGAAATGCCGCCCTCTACGCAGCCGCGGTTATCGGTGCCGCTCATCGCGTTCCTCATGGATTGCGGAGATCAACACCCCCAGCAGAGATTCAGTCGCCCTGCCCCTTGAGCCAGGCTTCCCAGGCCGTCGTGCAAGCAGGGCACGCCCAGACCCGATACTCTTGGTCGGAGGACAACCCGGGAACTACGACACAACCGCCTCGATTCGGCTCTGCTGCGTTGGGAAAATTCTGCCTCGCTTTGAGGTACCCGGGCGAATCGAAGATAAAGCCGTAAACCACCGGGACAGTCGTCTTCTCCATTGGGACGTGATGGAGCTTACAACCCCGTGCCGATTTTCCTCGATGTTGGATGCGTGCGGCGTCAGTGGAATCAGTCATCGCCAAGACCACCAGAAACACCAACCACCACGGAATACCTGAAAAGGACCATTCACCTTTACGTCCAAGCTTTCGCAATTATGCGCCAGTCGGGCCCCTTGCGGGAATTCGTCGATGTTGCACATTGCGTAATGGACTCCCTGTCGTGAGGTCCGGCGCGGATCACCCGATCGCGATATGAATCCCGAGAATCATTAGTCCAATTGACTCCTACCCAGGGAACACCTCAGTATCTTCACCGTCTGGTTGGACTCGATCCCTGGACATTAACTGGTATTCGCGTGGCGCGTATATCGTCCTCCAAGGAAGGATCCTGATTCGCATTTGGATGGAATGGTAGGCAGAGCTTGAGACTGTCGTTCATCAATCTCACTGGCAACGATCAATGCGGTGCCAATTACCTGGCCACACAGCTAAGGGGGCGGGATGAGTAGGCAAGAGGATGGCATATTTTGGAGTTGCTCGTGCTTCCTGGTTAAGCTCGCGTTCCTCCTGATGACGGCAGCGGCACTGGGGGCGACAAATGCAGGGTCCGCCACCTGTAACTCCATAATGCCCGTGAGCTATTGGCCTGCCGACGGTAGTGCCCTGGACGTTGCTGGCAGCAACTCTGGCGCCCTGGTAGATGGTGCGACCTTTACTGCCGGAAGGATAGGTCAGGCATTTAGTCTCGATGGTCAGGGTGCCTACGTGGACATCCCGAACAGCCCGAGCCTGAACCCGGCAGGTGACTTCTCCATCGTGGCCTGGATCTATCCGCGCCGGGACACTTTCATGGAAATTATGGGTAAGTGGGCAGATACAGGAGATCAAGCCAATCAGCGAAGTTGGAGTTTCGCCTATGGGAGTGGCGGTACTCTCGAATTCCCAATTTCCGATGCGGCTCACCAAGGTGATGTTACCTTCCATCAGTTCTTCTCTCCAGCTGGCGTGGCGCCCCTCAACACATGGAGCCATGTCGCCGTCACCTATGAGCAGCCCACCGGGACGCGCCGCATTTACGTCAATGGCAACCTGGTGGCCACTCGGGTTGATCCCCCCATCTTCGTTCTGAACGGCACGGCGCGGGTTGGAATTGGCAAGATTCTTGGTTCTACTGCATCTGACAGTTCGTTGTTCCATGGCGAGATCGATGAGGTGGCGTTCTTTGACCAGGCGCTGACGGGGGAGCAGGTCGCGACCATCTCTCAGTCCGGCATCTCCTCCGTTGATTCGGATGGCGACAGCGTCCCTGACTACTGCGACGTTTGCCCCTCCATCCCCGACCCCGCCCAGAGTGATCTTGACGGTGACGGTGCTGGGAACGCTTGCGATGACTGCGCCTTCCTGTACGACCCCTCACAGGCTGACCTGGACGGAAATGGCATCGGGGATGTATGCGACGCGTTTGTTGCGTCCCTTCCGCCGCCCATCCCGGGACCGATTGGACCTCCTGGAGCCCAAGGGTCTCCAGGTGCACAGGGTTCACCAGGCGCTGATGGCATCCAAGGGCCTGTCGGTCCGCAGGGTCCTCCGGGCACTCCTGCCGACATCTCCCGCGTCCTGGCGCTGGAGCAGCAGGTAGCGACCCTCCAGATTCAGGTCATTGCGCTCCGTCAGGCCCTTGACCGGGTCATTGCGCTAGCGGGTATTAGGCAGCGGCTTGGCAACCAGAAGCCGCCACAGAGGCAGGTGGATAGATAATCTCGCCAAGCAAATCGAGGGAGCGACCATGAGGAAGTACCTGCCGATGGAGCTACCGATGGTTGTCGCATTCAACATGTCAACATGCAGCAGGCTCAGATTGAGGTCCTCAAAGTCACGGCCGCCTGATTCTCCTTTCTCGTGGAGAGCGAGTGCGGCTCAAGCAAAAGCCGTGTCCATAGGAGTCGCTGGACCCGCCAGGGGGGGCTGGCAGCGATCCTGCCCTCAGTTTAAGCACCTGTGCGAGCAGACTCTGCTTTTCTCCCAGTAAATAACCATGTGGGCCACAAAGGTCGTATCCGGAATTCAAAGAATCTTCGTTGTGACTCAACTCGACATCGATAGAATGTTCCCTCGTCTTGTCGGGTGTGGTAGAAGGAGTGAGGGATGCCGCTGTCCACACTGTCCACCTTGTCCACATGGAGGATTGTATTCCGTGACGAGCTAACGATCTGCCAACTCTCTACATCCCGAGGTCGGCGGGAGTGGCCCTAGCCTGAAGGGGCGCGGATTGGAGCTACTTACGATCTCGTCAAAGAAGTAGACAGCTTGGACAGTCTGGACGGTAAATTACCCGGTTTTTCTTATTGTCACAAGGCGCCGTCGTCCACGTCTGGCTTCCCGTTCAAAGCTAATTTCTATTCCTACGGCCCGAAGATTGGGCAGAAGGCGCCGCAGGAGCCCAGAAAGCGCGACGGGCCCCTTCGGCCAGCCCGATTGCCTGACCACTTCTTCAGGGGCATGTTGGTTCAGCTTCAGGAGAAGATCGGAAATGGTGCCCACGAACTCATTATCAAGCGCCATTATTTCGGATGCCAGGGGGTTGCTTTCAAGCACCAACGCGTTCGCGTCTCCACGATTGCCAGTGTAAACCTCCAGAAACGAGCCTGGGTTCCAGCCGAGAGCTGTTTCAGCGGCAGTAGCCCACTGACAAAAATCAGCCATTCGCGGTGTACGGGCGAGCTTGACGCTGGGGAGTTCTCGCAAGGCAGCACTCAGAGTATCGAGGAGAGCACCGAGGATCCTGGGGCGGGCTTCCTCAAACTCAGACCAAAAGTTTGCTTCGGTCCTTCGACGCTCTTCAGGGATGGAGGGGAGGTAGATTATCAGCGAGCGATCTAGTAGATCACTGCGCCCTCCCATCTCCTGAATTCCATTGAGCAGAATCGGCCGCTGAGCGTCGAAAAGTACCTCCTCCTGATCACTGTAAAGCTCCCTGGTGGCGAATCCACCTCCAGTTGCCAAGCGGCAGATGCTGTCCGAGAGCCAAGGGGGGAGATGTGAAACATTATCCAAGGCAAGGCACCATGCATTCCACGCGCCGATCATCAGATCCCTTACTTCACGCGGCTCCGCGCGGAGAGGTGTGGAATTCGGGTCGAAAAGGGAGCGAAGGACCCGAACAAGCGTGCTTTTCCCGCTGCCTTGCTCCCCATAGAGCGTCAGCACGGGATAAGGTCCCTTGGGGCGCATCGCAGTGAGGACCCATGCCAGAACGAGCCGCCAGTCAGAATCCTGGGATACATTTATGAACGGCCGGAGCAGATCGATGCTCCCTCCGGGTTGGGGACACGGAAGAGGCGCCAGACCCTTCGGACGACGAAACTTCACAGGAAGAACTGAAACGATGCTCCAACCAGTGGGGTTGATCTCAACACCTTCCCAGCGATCGTTGGCTAGGTCGAGAAAGATGGAACCCTGGTGCTCGGCTATCCGGATCGCCGTCGCGTGTTCCGCACCCTCGAAAGCGGCCCGGGCCTCAAGGACGCCCAGTGCATTCTCAAGGGCCTGGCTGCCCGGGGGTCGACCCTCAAGTTTATAGAATCCGTAGATCAAGAACCGCCGGAAAGAACGTGCTCTCAGCGGCCAAGTCTCCGCGTGGCCGTCAATCTTGAAAGTTGCATAAGGTTTTCCGTCTTGATCATGGAAAAGTTCCGTGCCTCCAGCCAGTCCAATCAAAATCTCAGCCTGGGACGGTTTCTTCACGATCGTGTTCCCATTAGTCAATCCCGGCCCCGATTCGTAGCGCGAGATGCTGGCACTAATCTTCCTCACTTCAGCTTCCGCCAGCGGCGGTTCAAGGCCTACCTCATTTACTTTCTGGAGTGTCGCGTTGATAGCGCTCTCCTCCATTCCATTCCTTCGTAGTCCTCCGGCAATGCTGACCAGGGTTGTGTTTCTAAGGCCCTGGGGTACGCGAACAATTGGCAGTTGTTCCCGTTTCGGACCCCTCACAATGCTCATGGGAGGCTTGCCCCACTGGCAGATGGTTCGACTGATGAAATCGTCGGGACGATAACGGGGTCCATCGGAAAAAAGGAGCCGACATGGGGCGTTCCTCTTGACATTCAGTGTTCCTGGAACACGAAGAATCCGGGCAATTTCGGCACAGGCAGGGTCCGCGCCCAACTGTTCAGCAATTCCCTTGAGAATCGCCTCGATAGTCGCGATGGTGCCGTCTCCTTCTACAAGAACCGGTGACTCAAAGCGCCAGAATGCCTGACGGCGACCCGGGCTGGTCTCTATTACAGCCGTAGGTCGAAGTGGGAAGCCTTCAAGGCGGAGCACACTTTCGGGTTTATCACAATCCGCCCAGACCGCTGGGACCTCATGGACATCGGCTTTCGTGCCGCTCTCTCTGCCGCGGGTAGCCGCGCCGAAGTGAATGTTCGCGTGGCCGTCCAAACTGGCGACGTATCCTTCGGCATCCTCTGGCGTCCTGAAAAACCGAGCCTCCTGCCCAGGGAGGGGAGGAAGGGGACGCACCTCGATCAGTCCCACACATTCGCCGAATATCATGGAGAAAAAGGACGCCCGTTCGATCACCGTAAACTCCCTTTGGAATCTTGATCCGGAGATAACCCAAGAGGCGAAACGGCCTGTTCAGGCACGGTCTTGCAACCCCCGGCGTCCGCACGAACATCAAGTTCAAGTCCAGAAATCCGCCGCCGATCGTCTATGAATTTCCTAAGCATCGCAGGTGTAAAACGTACTGCTTTCCTCGGCCCTGATCCGATGTCCAGATACTCCAGAATTCCAAGGCTAAGGAGCTTCCTGATAAAGCTCTCACTGGCAGTGAGGATGCGGGAGGCGTCCTTGACGGTCAGGAGCAACGGTAGGTCTGCTGAGCCGGCAATGTGGAGGCTCCTCCGGCTTGTCAGGGAATCGGACACCCCATTCCCGGCTTTTCTGCCACGGGGGCGCCGCCCCCTAACCACGGCGGGCCTGCCGTGTAGTGGTCTCCGACGAAATATCGAAAATCTCGTCCAGAACCGAAAACGACCGTTCACCATCTCGTTCCAGTTGCCGAACGGCCTCCGGATCAATCAGGAATCGTTTAGCTGTCCGACGAATGCGCCACCTGAGGTCACGTAGCGCCAGAGTAATGGCTGCCACTTCGACGGCGCGGTGAGCAAGACTCGGTTTCATGGTCCACCTCCCTATCCTGGTATTGCCAGGGGCGGACCCCCTTCGTAACGGTTTTTTTGAGGAAATTTCTTGGCGGGGGAAGCGGGAAAATGGGGAGTAGCGGAGTTGTCCCCGGTGGGAGACCTAGCGGCCTGAAGGCAGGTGGGTTACTTGAATGATTCCAGGACCAACTTGCCGGACAGGCGATTTCAGGTTTTTCCACCAGGAGGCAGTTGTCGATCGAGGGCTTTCTGTCGAAGGCGCTGGAGGGCCATCTTGTCTGCTGGCGACAGGGGCCCGAGGTTGCCCAGTTTCCGCTCTACCGCCCTCCTCTCTGCCTTGGTAGCTCCTACGCGCCGGAGATTTCCATCCAGCCGATCCTTGGGATCGGTAACCAGCTCAAGTCCCTTGGGCAGGGCGGTCATTGACTCCCGGTGCAGGAATCTGGCTTCCGCTTCAAGGATGTCATCCAGATCACCGGAAATCTCCTCCGGAGGTGTCGCGAGTTTGTCCCGGATCTCCTTTTTGGCGTCCAAGAGCGTTGATTTTGCGAGATACGGAACAAACGCGGGATGCTTTAAAGGACTCCAGCGGCGAAGAGCCCGCCACAAAGCCAACTGGAGCGATTGATCCACGTCTTCAACAGGGATTCTCGGCCAGTGGAATCGGAGGTGTGTCGAGAGGTTTCCAATCTCTACCCCCGATAACGCTGCGAGCGCCGCCGATTCCATGTGCTCCTCAGACTTCCACGCGGCGGAAGCTTTCGCGAGAACTCCGAGATCGATCCAGAGTTGGTTCCTGCCTTGAAGCGGTACCGCTGGCACACGTGCAAGCATGGCGGCACCAGCGACCTGATTTCGAAAGTGGCTTGGCAGGGAGCTTCGATTCAAGATGGCCAGCAGCCAAATCTCGCCCCGGATAGCTTCGCCGGCCATCCTGAAGGTCTCTTCCCGGACGCGCTCCCTCCCGATTTCCGGCCCCAAGGCCTCGAGCCTGCGGAGCGCCTCCTCGGCCAGAGCGTTTCTGTAACCTTCTACCTGCTCCTTGCTTTTTGGTGCAACAAGCCGGAGCTGGGCGAAAAGGTCCTCATCACCAAAAACTCCATGATAATCCCGCCAATCGCAGAGCCAGGAGAGCGCGGCAGGGGTTCTCGACCAGAGGAAATCTGAGTTCTTGTACAGGCGATGCAGGGTAGGCAGGGTCTGCCGCAACCGCTCGACAAACTCCGGTTGGGCTGTCTCAAACTCCATGAATCGGGTCAGTCGAGGGAAACGAGACCAGATGATCCCAACGGGCTCGAAGGGACTGACCCAGGTCGACACCGAGGGACTACCCGGAACAGGAGCACGCAGTCCCGACAGGCCGACCTTTTTTGACTTGAGGTGCTTTCCTCGTCGTTGTCGAGGCGGAATCTTTACTGCCATCCAATTGCCAAGCATTCAAAACATAGAGTGATTCGGACCGCATGGGCAGCATAGCATAATCGCCAGAAATCTTTGACCTCGCTGAAGTTCAAGCCAGTCGCGGGTTTTCACCGATCCGTCGTGAGGGGCTTTCGAGGCGGGCCCGTTGCGACCACTTCGGTACCTCTCCGCTTCACAGAAGGGAGGAATTCTAGCACGTGCATGGCGGGGGCGTTAAGCGCGCCGTGGCTCAGCCGTAGCCATCCGCGAACGCTGTCGAAACCGGGACGGTGGAAAACGGCGGGCCCGAGACAATCGGATTCAGCGGTCGCCAGGCAGGTGTGTCAAGGGCAGGGAGATGGGTTCGGTCGTTCCTGCACGGATGAGGTTGTGCCCAGACTTCCCTCGCCGCAGGGATTCACGCCCGAAACCAGCAGATAGATTGCAGACCCGAGAGGGGGGACATCCGGAACGGGTGCGCCGGGATAGCGGCGATTGCCTCGACACGAATCCCACCGTGTATCCCGTGGCGCCTCAGCTCTGCGACGGGATCAACAACGTTGAGGATCGCCCGGGCGAAGAACGAAGTCTCGTCCTCCTGGAGCACTCCAAAGTGAGCGGGAACCACACCGGCCGAGCTTCGAATGTCTCGAAGCATTGACTCGTAATCGTTGCGGGGGACGGAAATCACTCTTGAATCCGTCGAGGCGAATGGCTCGGCCCCAGGGTCTCCTGGTCCCGCTTTCAGAGTCGCTTCCCGGTATTCGCCGTTTTCCGGCCGAAATCCGCCCGCGATTGGATGCTGCGAGAGGGATCGCTCCGCTTCGTCCCGCAACTGACTATGGAAACGAGGCTCGAAAGCGTACGAGCTCCTGAGCAGATTCTCGGCGAGCCGCGGACGCACCAGGCACTCGGCGATGAGGGTGGGGTCGTCGTCTAGCGCTGTGAAGATCTCGCGAAGCACATCGGGCTGGCGAGTGTCCTTCGCCATCCGGTCCATTTCGGACTGCAGCTGCTCCGCGGTGAGCGGCCGGCCCCGGAACTTCTCCATCGCGTTGGATTTCTTCAGAGTGTCGGTGACTTTCGCTCGGATGGCGGAATCGGGGAAAACCGCTTCCAGCGCCGGTTTCGGTCCCGGATTCTCCTTCGGCCAGATACGATGTTCCCAGAGCACTTCCTCGATGGCCTTCTGCGCGGCGACTCTGTCCTCGAAGGTGAGGGAGCGCCGCTGCCGGCCGTCGCTTGCGGGGCCGGCGGTGATACCGTCCAGGGAGAGGAGCCCGAGCAGCAGAGCCGCCAGCGAGCCAAGGAGCCAGCGAAGGATGCTTTGGAGATAGGAGTGCTGAGACAGAACCATGGAAACCTCCTCAGTCGGCAGGCCGATTCTGAAGATGCGAAGCGATCGGGCTCTCGAGGTCGGAACGGGAAGGACCACTGGCTGGGAAGCCAGGCAATGGGTAGTGCTCCTGCATCGCCATCGCCGGGTGGTGAATCGGAGCAACTGGCAGGGCGCCTAGAGGAGCCGTGATGACCTCCTCCCACGGGGGCGACCGGCACTGAACGTGGATCACCCTGGAAATTACGCCCCCCAGGGCAAGTTTGTCAAGAGGGGATTGCCTGATCACAGGGCGGCGAATCTCAGGGTTGCGGACGGATGTCCAGTTGGAAGAGCCGGGGAGGTCCGCAGTGGACGCTCCCCGGCCAGGGGCACTCACGCGGCGGGCGGGGCTGAACGGTCATGAAGAACGGGAGTGCAAATACTTTGATTTGGAGAGTTTCAGCGCAGGTCGAACAGGAGGACTTCGGAATCCTCCGAGGCCTGGAGCTTGAGGGTGGACTCGTTGCTCAGAGCCGCGCCGTCTCCCTCCTTCAGGGCCTTGCCATTGAGATCGACCGAGCCGCGGGCCACCTGGAGCCATGCGTGCCGCCCGGGTGCCAGGGCATGCGAGACTTCGCTGCCTTCGGCAAGGGAACCCAGGTAGAGCGTCACGTCCTGGTTGATGACCAGCGAGCCGTCCCGCCCGTCGGGCGATGCCACCGGCTGAAACTTTCCGCGGCGCGAATTCTCCGGGAAAAACTTCTGGTCGTAGCGCGGTGTGATCCCCTTCCGCTCGGGGAGGATCCAGATTTGCAACAGGTGCGCGGTCTCCTCCCGGGAAGGGTTGAACTCGCTGTGGGTAATCCCGGTGCCGGCGCTCATGACCTGCACTTCGCCGGGCTTTAGCTCCGAGCCGCTCCCCAGACTGTCCCGGTGCGCCAACCTTCCATCCAGCAAGTACGTGATGATCTCCATGTCATGGTGCGGGTGCGTCCCGAATCCCATGGACGGATCGACCCAGTCCTCGTTGATGACACGCAGATCCCGGAAATGGACGTGCTGAGGATCGGAGTAGTCGGCGAA
>Ga0134123_10002933_pt1 | contig 11086 bp, 6 predicted proteins | sample KB303_FD_96460 | JGI IMG/M metagenome (GOLD analysis project Ga0134123, IMG submission 96460) | Terrestrial soil microbial communities without Nitrogen fertilizer from Kellogg Biological Station, Michigan, USA - KB3-0-3 | ecosystem: Environmental > Terrestrial > Soil > Unclassified ...
CCTGCGGCGTTTTCTCGGCATGATCGGCGCCGTCCCGCCCGACTCGGTCCTGGTCCTGGCCGCCAACGACAACGAGGCCGCCCACTTCGGCGAGCTCTCCGCGGAATGGTTCCGCTCGCGCAAGGTCCGCGGCGCCGTCATCGACGGCAGCACCCGCGACGCGGCGTACATCTCGCGCGTGCGTTTCCCCACCTTCGTGCGCTACCGCACGCCCCAGGACTCCGTCCCGCGCTGGCGCGTGAGCGACTGGGGCCAGCCGCTGACCATCGGCGGCGTGCGCGTCAACCTGGGCGACATCGTGGTGGGCGATTCCGACGGCGTCGTGATCGTGCCCCGACGCGTGGCCGTGGAGGTGCTGAAGCGCTGCGAGGCGCTGGTGGGCACGGAGAACCGCGTGCGCACGGCGGTGAAGCGCGGGATGACGCCGCTGGCCGCGTACGAGAAGTTCGGAGCGTTCTAGTCGCGCCGGGCCTCGCGGGATCGCCTCAGCGCGGCAGCAGCTCGCGGACGTGCTCGACCGACACGGCGAAGTAGAAGCCCGGGACCGGTGACATCTCGCCGGCCACGATGCCGACCACCATGCCCGCTTCATCGAGGAGCGGGCCTCCGGAGCTCCCGGGCTCGACCGACGCCTGGGTCTGGATGGCCGTCGCGCTCCGGGGAATGCCGTCGGCGTAGCTCCAGCGATAGTCGGGACGAATCTGCGCGACCTGGCCCTTGGCGAATGACCAGAGGTCGGTCTTCGGATGTCCGATCGTGAACACGTCCTGACCAACTGCCGGGATGACCTCCGCCATGGGAACGAGCCGCGCGGACGACGGAAGCCCGTCCACGATCCGGATGTGGGCCAGATCTCGCTGGGCGTTTCGGCGAACGACTCTGGCGAGGAGGAAGCCGTGTCCGGCCGGGCGCGTGCCCGGGGGCGGCTTGAACCACACGGCCACCCAGTCACGCTCCTGCGCGTGATGGGCAGCGGCCACGACGTGCTCGCTCGTGATCACGTCGCCCTGGTCGGAGACCAGGACACCGGTCCCCACTGACTTCGTCGAGGCAATCATCACCACGCCGTTGACGCGCTCGCGGTAGACCGCCGAACCGGTGGGCGGCGCGCCGCGGAAGACGAGCGGGTGCGACGGGAGGAAACGCTGCAGCGCCTCCTGGGGTAGCGCACGCTCGACGTCGACCCGAACGCTTTGCAGATCATCGTCGGCCGAAGCCACGACGAAGGCCAGGGCGAGGACCGCCATGATGACGGCCACTCTGAGCCAGCGGTGCACGGTCATGGAGGATCACCTCACCTTTCGGATCGTGGTCGCGACGCCCTGGAACAGCGGCGGCCCCACCGTCTGAACCTCGCGCCTCGTGAAGATGGCGTCGGCTTCGACCGTGTCACCGACGCGGATGCTCGGCCGCCCCCACGCGAAGAGGACGTACGTCGAGCCACGGGCGTCCCGGACATCGACGACGTGAGCTTCGATCCCGGTCGAGCTCGCGTCACGGACCGAGCTCACCACGCCGGCCACCCGGGCTTCGAGCTGCGTGTGAGACGGAACGACCGTCTCGGTTCTCGTCGATTCCGGTGCGGCGGCGCGATTCAACGGAAGGCGGTCGGCCACCACCACCGTGAGCATCAGCAGGGCGGTGGCTCCCGCGGCCGCCCACGCGGGGACCCGGAACACGAGCGCTCGACGTATCCGCCGGAGGGTGTCTGGTGGGGACGGCCGTGAAGTCGGAAGACCGAGGAGCGAGTCGAGAGTCTGTGCGAGGCGGGGGGAAACTTCCTCTGGGGTCACGAGCGCTTGGAGGTCGTCGCGTATGGCGACAAGTCGATCGAGGCATGACAGGCAGCCTTCGAGGTGTCGTTCGAGGCGCTCCCTCGTTGGCTCGTCCAGGCGGCCGACGGCTAACCGCCCCAGCAGCTCCGGCCGGACGCAGTCCGGTGTTGGTGAGTGAGTCCCCCGCCGGTCCAGGTCCTCGAGCAGCCGCTGGGTCAACCGTTCCAAGCGATCCAACCGTCTCCCCTTAAGGTAGACGCCACTTCGGCGTGGATTCTTGCGGAGATCACAAACACCCTCGGTCCCGGAGCGCTGACCGGAGCCGGTCAAGCAGGCGGGCAATCTGCGAGGAGACGGTGCCCGGCGGCCGGCCGGTCTGCTCGACGATCTCGCGCTCCTTGAGGCCACGCGCTTTCATCAGGTAGAGCTCCCGGTCTTCCCGCCGGAGCCGGGCGACCTCCTGCCGCAGGAACTCCAGGCACTCTTCATCGGCGATGCTGTGGGAAACGTCCACGGTGCCCGGGCTCGTGCCCGCGCCCTCGGTTTCTTCTGGATCCAGCACACTCGACGGCCACTTGCGCCCTTCCTTGAGGGCATCGAGAGCGCGATTGCGGATCACGGTCTTGAGAAAGGCCAGGAGCTGCGGGACGGTCTCGCCGCGGAACTGGGAGAGACCGCTGCGATAGAGCGACGCCAGGCTGTCGGCGAGGACGTCGTCAACATCGGCGGTGGACAGGCGGAAGGACCGAAGCGCTCGGCGGCCGATCGCCTGGAAGGTGGGGAGCAGCGCTCTCCAGGCCTCGGCATCCCCGTCCCGACACCGCTTCACCAGGTCGAGGAGATCCGCGCTGATCGCCGTCCTCCGTGGCGGGTGAGTCTAGCACGGCCACCCTCCGCGTCCGCGGGATGCAAGAAGTGTCTTCGAGTCGTGTCTCTCTACGTGCCGGACGTGAGCGGCCACGGCGCCGGTGACGCCTCGGCTTCGAAGAGGCCGGGAGAAGACTCGCGTCCCGCGCACAACCCACGAAGGGAGACAAGCATGAACCCGTCCGACACTGCTTCGCGCATCACTCGTCGGTGTCGCCCCCTCTCGGTAGGAGTCCTCACACTGGTCGTATTGCTTGGCCTCGCGGCGGCGCCGGTGCGAGCCGACTCCCGAGCCCATCACGGGCACCACGACAGGGGACGTCACGACTTCAAGATCACCGTGCTCTCCGGTCGCCCCGACACGGTGACGGCAGGTGATGCGCTCATCCGCGTCGACGTGGGCCCCGGTGTCGCGATGAGCAAGGTCGAGATTCAGCTGAACCACACCGATATCACCGGCGTCTTCCGGCGCGACGACGAGGCCCGCACGTTCATCGGCCTCGTCGTCGGACTGACGCTCGGAGAGAATCGGTTGTCCGTGAAATCGAAGGGCAAGGCAGCGACCGAGCACCTCACCCTCGTCAACCACCCGAAGGAAGGCCCGATCTTCTCTGGCCCCTATCAGACGCCGTTCGTCTGCGAGGCGCACAAGTTCATGGTCCCGGTGTACGGTGCGGTGCTGCCGGCGGCGGTGCCGCCCGAGTGCGCGGTGCCGACACGGATCGACTACTTCTACCGCACGACCGCCGCGACGTACGTGAAGTGGCCGTTCCCGGTCGAGTTGCGCGACACGTCACTGCCGGAGGCGGAGCGCGTGTATCCGGCGAACATGGCGAGGACGACGATCACGCTGGGGGCCGAGACCCCGCGCGAGGTTCCGTTCGTCGTTCGGATGGAGACGGGCTCGGCGAACCGGGGGATCTACCACATCTGGGTCCTTCATGACCCGTACGATGCTCAGCCGAATTTCCACACGCGGTCGCAGGGCTGGAATGAACGGTTCTTTTACGGGTTCGGTCCCAACTGTGCCGGCGGCTGGTACCACCAGGGGACGACCGCCGGACTGACCATGTCTCCGACCGTAGCGACACCTCAGCGTCTGGTGGACTTCCCGCTGGGCCGCGGCTACGCGGTCGGCATGTCGTCTCTCACCGTCAACGGCATCAACTGCAACGACGTGATCGCGGCCGAGGCGATGATGGCGGTGAAGGAGCGGATGATCGAGACCCTCGGTCCGCCGAAGTTCACCATTGGCGCCGGCCTTTCCGGGGGCGCCATCCAGGCGCAGATGATCGCGGACAACTATCCCGGGTTGCTCGACGGTATCGTCCCCGGCGGTAGCTATCCGGATGTCTTCTCCTCCCAACTGTTCATGTTCGACGCGAACCTGCTGCAGACCTATCTGGATGGGACGCCCAACACCTGGACCCCGGAACAAAAACGGCTCGTCACGGGGGTGGGCAGTTACGCGAGCGCTTCCACGCCGAATGGCGTCCTCGAGATCGTCCGTACACTGAAGCCGCGGGAGTTCTGTCCGCCCGAGCTGGATCCGGCCTCTCTGTACGACCCGGTGATCAATCCGACCGGTATCCGATGCGACATCTTCAGCGCGTTCGTCAACATCTTGGGTATCGATCCGGATTCGGGCTTCGCCCGGCGCACGTTCGATAACGTCGGGGTGCAGTACGGCCTTGGCGCGCTGAACACCGGTGCGATCTCGGCCGCGCAGTTCGTCGAGCTGAACGAGCGGATCGGTGGCTTCGACGCCGATGGCAACCGCGTGCCGGACCGGACGGCCGGCGATCTCACGGCCGTGGAGATCGCGTATAAGACCGGGCGCGTCAATGATGGGAGTGGTGGCCTGAGGACGACTCCGGTCATCGACTACCGCTCGTACTCCGATGACTTCGCTCCCGGCGACCACCACTTTCGCCTCTACTCGCTGTCGATGCGCGAGCGCATTCGACGGGCGAACGGGCACGCCGCCAATCACGTCATGCTGCTGGAGCGTCTGCTCGGCCCGGCCGGCAATCCGGCGCTCTATGCGCCGCTACAGAGCGGGCTGCTCGTCTGGAGCTTCGAACAGATGGATCGCTGGCTGACGAACCTCTCGGAAGACCGCTCGCATCGGCCGCGGATCCTGAAGGTCATCGATGCCAAGCCGGACGACCTCCGGGACGGCTGCCACCCGCGCGGCTGGGCGACACCACTGGCGGTCGTGGGGCCCCAGATCGTGCATGACCCGACCGATCCGGCCACGAACTGCAATGTCATCTACCCTGCGTATCCGCTTGCCCGTGGCGTGGCCGGCCAGGGCGTCGCCACCGACGTCCTCAAGTGCCACCTGAAGCCGATCGACTGGTCGGATTACGCGGTGAGCAGCGCCGACCTGGCTCTCTTGCAGGAGCGCCTGCCCGCGATCTTCCCGGGCGGCGTCTGCGACTACACCAAGCGCGGCGTCGGCCAGCACCCGCCGGTCGGCACGTGGCTGGACTACGGAGCCGACTAGATCCTAACGGACGTTCGGACGAGACGCGGCGCCGACTTCAGCGGTCGGCGCCGTCCTCGTCCATCTCCTCGCACATCTCGCAGCCCTGCTCGTCACCGCACACGGGGCAGAGGCCCGTCTCTTTCAGCCACAGGCGAGCCTCGCTGTCACGGATGGTTTGGGTGAGGGCCGCGCCGAGCTCATCGGTGAGTCGCGCCTGATCGTCGGCGAACACGTGCAGCCCGGTGTGGGCGGCCTCGCTCTGGACCAGGATCGCGAAGGCGTTGCGAATGAGCGCCCGGTACTCGTCCACGTAGACGAGCAGCTTGATGATCTCCGGCTTGTCCTGCGTCAGCCGAGCGCGTACCTCCGGGCTAACCTGACTGCGCCGCACCAGAATGCGGCTGCGATCGTCGCTCAGCCGGAGCACCACCCCGCGCTGCCAGAGATCGGCCAGGAAGCTGCTTGTGCCCATCGTGATTGGATTTCCTCTCTTTTTGAATCGGCGGGCGGACCGGCTGCGTGTGCCGTGCCAGAACGGGGAGGAAAATAATTTCCAATGGTTGGACCGCAGCCCAAAATCGAGCCCTGCGAATTTGATAAATTCCCCGACACTGAACTGTGCGGGTAGTTGCTAGAGTCGCGGCCTTTAGGTCCGCGCAAGCACCCTGGCGTGGCCACCGTCACCGACAAGGGTGAAGGGTGCCCAGAAGATTGGGTGGGCGTAGCTGAAGACGACCTTTCCGCTCTCGTCGTCGACGAACTCCGCGCTATCGATCATCCAGGTCAGTGTCGCCTGGAGCGCTTCGGCTCGGCTCACGCTCGGGCTTCGCTGAAACAGCTGAGTCGTTAGCACGCGGGCCGAGGTGGTCTCGACCGGCCAGTTGCTGACGAGAAGCGCACGGGCGCCCGCATAGAAGAACGCGCGGCCCAGGCCGGACACGGCCTCGGCGCCGCCGCTCTCCCCTCCGCCCGTATTGCACGCGGAGAGGACGATCCAGTCTGCGTCCAGGCGCAACGCGAGAATCTCTCCCATCGTGAGAAGGCCGTCTCCGTCGACGCCGGCCACCTCCGGAGCGGACAGGGCCAGCGCGGGCTGAGTCAGGCCGTGCAGGTCGCCGGGGATCAGGCCGTGCGTGGCGAACGCGATCACGCGGTAGCTGTCGAGGGGGAGAGTCTTCACGGCCTTCTCGTTGGCGCGGACGCCGAGGAAGACGTCGCGGCTGGCGTCGGCGTTCATGGTTCGAGCGAGGGCGTGGATCTCGTCCGCCGTATCGGGGAGGCGCGCGAGATTGGCGAGCTGCCGCGTGTCGAAAGCCGTCGACGCCTGGCGGAGCGAGATGGGAGTCGTCCGCGTCTCGAATGTCGCACGGACGCGAGGCGGGCGGACGCCGCTCTCGGCCAGGGCCGCTTGTTCCTTGCTGAAGTAGGGATCGCCGAAGCCGGCAAACGCGCGCCGTCCTCGGTCACCCGGCGGCAGCGAACGGACCGTGATCAGGGACGCGACGGACGGCAGCATCGTCACGGCGTGTGTCCGAGCGAGCCAGGGGACCTGGCGATAGTTCGAGAAGATCGTCCCTGATTCCGGCGGGAATCCCGTCGCCTGAGTCGGCAACACGGCCGCGGGTAGTCGGCTCAAGGGGCCATCGGCGACGACGAAGAGGTTGCGCGCGTCTTGCCACGCCGGCCGAACTGGTTCGAACACCGCCGTGTACACCCGATGAGCCAGGGCTACGTCGAAGTGCGGGATGTCGCCAAGCGTCTTCGCCCTGGGCTCCAACGCCCGACGAAGCGTGGTCACGGTCTGCGCCATCTGCTCTGAGCCGATGGAAGCAAAGGCGAACGCGACTGGGCCTTGGTGGGGAATCGCCCAGACGAACGTCCGCTCCCGGCTCACCAGCGTGGCCACCAGGGCCTCGCCGGGCCGGAGCATTGCGCGCGCCTGTTCCGCCGTGACGGGCTTGGGGTTGGTGATGTCGGTGTAGGCCGGAAAGTCTCGCTCGATCTGTGTCGACAGGGTCGCGCGGGCTCGTCGAAGTGCCTCGATCTGGGTTCGCAAGTCGGCGATGGCCTTCGAGCCCTGCCCGTCAGTTACCTGGCTGAGCTGATTGGCCAGCGTGCCGTGAAGCGCGCCGAGCTGTTGCTTGGTGTCCTGCTCTCGGCGGAGAAGGTCGGCCAGCGCCGGGCTCCGGGCGGCCACACGGGCGCTGCCCGCCGCCAGCGCCCGGTGCACCGAGCGGCCGCGGGCGACGTCGGCCAGACGAAAGGCCTCCGCGGCCGCGTCCAGATTGCTCTCGCGCTCCAGCGGAGTTCCCGCGATGTCCGACAAGACGCCGACGTAAGTGCCGATGAAGTCGATGAGCCGCTGGTCGGCCGCGCGCGGAGTCGTCGCGTATTCATCTACCTCGGCCTGGCGGGCCAGCAGGGGCGGCATCGCGCGCCGGAACTCGGTCAAGGCTCGAGCGGTATCGCCTCGGATGGCGTAGGACTGAGCGAGATAGCCGCCGATCGCTCCCCGGCTTTCGCCGACGAGCCCGCGACTCTTGGGCAGCTCGCTCTCGAGCAGTGTCACCGCGCGATCGACATTGCCCGTCCGGCGCAGGACGACGGCGTAGCCGACCATCCCACCGAATCGCTGGTCGAGCGACCGGGCATCGCCGCGCAGTCCGACCAGGAGCACCTCGTAGACGGCAAGCGCCTCGCGATCGCGCCGCTGGCCAGCCAGGGCTCTCGCCAGCTGCTCGCGCGCGAAGGCGAAGAACAGGGAGTCCGAGGTCGCCTGGATCGTCTCGTAGATGTCCACTACGGCCCGGGCGAGCTGTTCGGCCTCGACGTACCGCCCCTGTTCCAGCAGCACCTCGACGAGTCCGCGCAGCATCCAGGCGGTCTGGGACGAGTACCGACCGTGTCTCGCGAGCGCGATGAGGACCGCTTGTCTCGCCTCGTGCTCGGCCTCGACGAGCCGCCCCTGGCGGATGAGGCTCCACGCCAGCGAGGCATGTCGTTCGTCCAGCGGCGTGTGCCGGGCGTGAAACGGATCGCCAGCCGGATCGGCCAGCGCCAGGCGAAACAGGGCCTCGGCCTCCGCCTCGTGGCCCATGGCCGCACGGACCGTGCCCTCGGCGTTGGCGACGAGTGCCCGGCGAGTGGACACGACCTCCGTGCGCTCACCGCTCCACTTGTGCAGTTTGGGGAAGACTCGCGCCCTGGCCAGCGCTGCCTGACTCGATTCCAGATCGCCAAACGTGGCCTGCATCACCGCCAGGGTCGCGTGCTTGGCGATGAGCCCGGCCGGGTCGCCTGCCGGAGCCGCGGCGATGGACTCACTCACGTAGTCCACCGCACGCGAGTAGCCGCCGGCCTTCATCTCGGCCGACCCCAGCTCGTACAGGATCACGTGAATCGGGGCAAAGCCCGAGCGGGCGTAGCGGAGGGCACTGGTCAGATCGCCGATCTCCTGTCCCGCGCGGCCGAGCCCCCGCGCCGCGAGACCGCGGGTGAAGTAGAACTCGGCGAGCGTGCCGGCATCCGCTCCGGCTGGCGGCACCGCATCGGCTTGCCGCCGGGCGTCGAGCTTCAGATCGGGCGGCTGCGGGTGATCGAGGATGTCGGTGACGTCACCGATCGTGTGCGGCGGCGGAACGAACGGGGCGGCGGCAAAGCTGGCGGCGACGCGCTTGGCCTCGTCGATGGGCATCACGGCGCTGGAGGTCGGGTGCTGGCAGGCGGCTGACAGGAAGGCGACGAGCAGCGCGCGGCCGAGACCGATTCGAGCGCGCGATCGAGCGTCGGGACACATGATGCAATCTCCACGTCGCCGCTGACAACTCGAGCGGGAGCGAATCTAGGGTCGCGCCGCCGCGCTGTCAAGGCGTCTTTCGCCGTTCCTTGACAGGTCATAAGGGCCTTACCTAATGTTCTCGCAAGAAACGCCGGGGCCCGACCGTCCTAGGAAGAAAGGATGCCTCTCCTCCCTCAACACGGAGGCGGGGTGGGGAAAGTCAATGCGGACCTCGTGGATTCGGCTGCTTCACGGGTCGTCGGGGATCCTTGCTTGCGTAGCCCTCCTGCTGTCAGTGGCGGCTCCCGCCAATGCCTCGGATGAGATGGGAGTCGTCAACGTCGTGAAGGGAGACCCCTCGGCGCCAACCACCCTCTTTGCTGGAGCCAACCGCGGACTGTTCAAGAGCATTGATGCTGGGGCGACCTGGGCCGCGACTGGCCTGACCCAGCCGACCGTTGCCCTGGCGATCACACCCGTAACTCCGACCATCGTCTATGCCGGCACGCAGTCGGGACTCTTCAAGAGCGTTGATGGTGGAACCACCTGGAGCACGGCGGGGGTAACAGGGACGGTCTGTTCGATCGAAGTCGACCCGGCTCTCCCGACGACTATTTACGCATCGACCTGCACGCAGATCGTCAAGAGCGTGGACGGCGGAGCCACTTGGAGCGGCGTGGGTCCGGCCGGTGTCACCTCGTACTCCGGAGCGATCGCGGCCGGACCTCCCACAGTCCTCTACGGCACTGATGGACTCCGAGTCTTCAGCAGCCCAGACGGCGGCACGGCGTGGCATGTCACCGACGCTCCGACTATGACAAGCTCAGACCCGTCGTATGTGCCGCTCGCGACAATCTTCGTCGGTGGTCTGTCGATCGATCCGATGACGTCCACCACCGTCTATGCGGTCTCTTCGGGCTGGTTCTGTGACAACGACGGCTGCGCGACGACTGGCGCGATCGCCAAGAGCGCCGACGGCGGCGCCGGCTGGTTCTTCGTCGACCGAATCATCTACTACGGATCCTGGGTCTCGCCATCCGTCGGCGTCAGCCCCGTTGCGATCGATCCCTTGGCGCCCGAGATTTTGTACGCTGCGTGGCGGGTGACTTGCGATCAGTTCGACGTCAACTGTGGCGTCGGAGACCACTGGATCGCCAAGAGCCGCGATGGTGGAGGAACCTGGAGGCGTGTCAGCGACCTGGCGGCGTCGGTGCTGTGGTTTGATCCACTGACCCCCACCGTCCTCCATGCGTCAACCGATGACGGCGTGGTGCAGAGCACCGATGGTGGCGTCACCTGGACTGGGACCGCCCCGCCGCCCACACCGTCAACCGATGCCTCTCCGCCTGAGACCTCGATCAGCTCGGCGGCTGACGGCACCGGAACGCAGCTGGCGAATGACGCGGCCACGCTCTCTACTTCAATGACGTTGAGCTTCACCGGCACGGACGACAGAGGGGTGTCGCGGTTCGAATGTCGGCTGGACAGCGTCGGCTTCAGCGCGTGCGCGAGCCCGCGCACCTACAATGCCCTCCCCCTCGGTCGCCACACGTTCGAGGTGCGAGCCGTCGACGCGGCTGGCAACGTGGATGCGACACCGGCACGCCACACCTGGACCGTGGACGCGGCGCCCGACACGACCATCACGGGCTCCATCGACGGTAAAGGAAAGTCGATCCCCAACGGCGGAAACACGACGTCGGACACGATGACATTTCGGTTCTCTGGGACCGACAATGGCGCGGTCGCACGATTCGAGTGTCGCCTCGACGCAGGGACCTTCACGGCGTGCGCAAGTCCCGTTACCTACACCCGCGTGCCCGGGGGGGCACGCACGTTCCAGGTGCGGGCCATCGACAACAATAGCTTTCCGGATCCCAGTCCGGCGGTCTTCACGTGGACGGCCCTTCGTCCGAAGCTGTCGGTGACGACCCTCACGCCGCCGGCGCGCGGCGCCATCGGACAGACGATCAGCGTTCCCCACACCGTGCGGAACACGGGACAGGCGCCGGCTGGCTCCTTTGTGGTCCAGTTTCATCTCTCGGCCGATCCCGTGCTGGACGCGGGTGACGTTGTTCTCGGGCAGCGGACGGTGAACAGCCTCGCCGTCGGAGGGTCGAGCACCGCGACCACGTCGCTGCGCTTGCCGGACACCACTGCCGCCGGACGGTACTA
>Ga0134123_10002934_pt1 | contig 11084 bp, 3 predicted proteins | sample KB303_FD_96460 | JGI IMG/M metagenome (GOLD analysis project Ga0134123, IMG submission 96460) | Terrestrial soil microbial communities without Nitrogen fertilizer from Kellogg Biological Station, Michigan, USA - KB3-0-3 | ecosystem: Environmental > Terrestrial > Soil > Unclassified ...
CGATCCGCTTCGGGCCCGAGCCCGATCCCAAGCAGAGCACCGTGAACATCCCGCAGCTGTGGCAGGCGGGCATGGGGCTCCCGGAGCGCGACTACTACTTCCGCACCGATCCCAAGTCCGACACGCTGCGCCGCGAGTACGTCGCGACCATCAAGCGCATGTTCCTGCTGATCGACGTGCCGGTGGAGAAGGCGACGTCGGATGCGGACAAGATCATGGCGCTCGAGACCGCGCTCGCCGAGTCGGCGCTCACGCGCCTCCAGATGCGCGATCCGCAGAAGCTCTATCACAAGATCTCGATGAAGCAGCTGGGCGCGCTGGCGCCCGAGTTCGACTGGGCCACGTACTTCTCGACGCTTGGACTGAAGGAGCTCACGCAGCCGACCGCGATGATCGACGTCTCGATCCCGGGCTTCACCGACCACATGGCGCAGCTGATCGAGTCGACGCCGCTCGACACCTGGAAGGCCTATCTCAAGTGGAAGGTGGTCAACGCGTCGGCGCAGTGGCTGTCGCAGGAATTCTTCGACGTGAGCTTCGCGTTCAACTCCAAGCTCAGCGGTCAGAAGGCGCCGCTGCCGCGGTGGAAGCGCGTGTCGGGCGCGGTCGACGGCTCGATGGGCGAGGCGCTCGGAAAGGCCTACGTCGCCACCGCGTTCCCGCCATCGTCCAAGACCCGCATGAACGAGCTGGTCGGCAATCTGCGCTGGGCGATGGGTGACCGCATCTCCAAGCTCGGCTGGATGAGCGACGCCACCAAGAAGCAGGCGAAGATCAAGCTCGACGCGATCCTCCAGAAGATCGGTTACCCCGACACCTGGCGCGACTACAGCAAGCTCGCGATCGACCCGGTGGCACCCGGCATCGAGAATCTTCGCCGTGCGAACGAATTCGAAGTCCGCCGCCAGCTCGCGCAGGTCGGCAAGAAGGTGGATCGCATGGAGTGGGGCATGACGCCGCCGACCGTCAACGCCTACTACAACCCGTCGATCAACGAGATCGTGTTCCCGGCCGGCATCCTGCAGCCGCCGCAGTTCGATCCCAACGTCGACGACGCCATCAACTACGGCGCGATCGGCATGGTGATCGGCCACGAGATCACGCACGGCTTCGACGACCAGGGACGGCAGTACGACTCGGTCGGCAATCTCAAGGAGTGGTGGACGCCCGACGACGCGGCGAAGTTCAAGCAGCGCGCGGACAACGTGGTCGCGCAGTACAACGGCTACGTCGGCGTCGACACGCTGCACGTCAACGGCGCGCTCACGCTGGGCGAGAACATCGCCGACATCGGCGGTCTCACGATCGCCTATCACGCCTGGAAGCATTCGCTCGAGGGCAAGCCCGCGCCTCAGGCCGTCGACGGCTTCACGCCCGACCAGCGCTTCTTCCTCAGCTTCGCGCAGGCCTGGCGCCGCAAGGTGCGTCCCGAAGCCTTGCGCACGCAGATCCTCAGCGACCCGCACTCGCCGGCGGCGTGGCGCGTCAACGGCGCGGTGTCGAACCTGACGGAGTTCCAGGCGGCGTTCGACTGCAAGAGCGGCGACGACATGGTGAACGCCGAAGACAAGCGCGGAGCGATCTGGTAGAGCGCAGCGATCGAGTCGCCCACGCGGTGATGAAAGGGGGCCCGCTCATGGAGCGGGCCCCTTCGTTTTCCGCAGCCGGTCAGTTCCCGAGCACCGTCAGCCGCTTGTAGAGCGTCCGGCCCAGTGCGTAGACGCGGGCGAAGTACATCCCGGCACCCACGCGAACCCCACTCGCCGAGAGGTCCCAGTCCATCTCCAGCAATCCGGCCGGCGCCATGCCGTCGTACGGAGTCGCGAGATGCCGCCCCTGGAGGTCGAAGATCTCGACGCTCACCCGTCCGGGCTGGGGCAGCGCGAGGCGCAATCGCGCCGGACCCGAGGTCGGATTGGGCGACACCGCGAACGCCACCTCCGCGGGCTCGGCCGCCGATTCCACGCCGATCGGCCCGATCATCGACTCGCCGCCCGAGCACGAGCGTGCGCCGAGCCAGTAGGTCGCGCCGGCTTCTCCGACCGGATCGATGAAGCGGAACACCACCTCATCGCTCTCGATCGACAGCGCGGCGTCGTTGCCGGCGAACGCCAGCCGTCCATCCGCCGCCTCGCGATAGACGTTGAAGCCGTCGGCGTGTTCACCCGCGGCGATCGCCCACGTGAGTCGCGCGCCTTCCGACGACGGCGTGGCTTCGACGCGCCGCAGGACCGCGACCGGATAGCGATTCACCACCGCCTCGCGATCGCCGTGGCCGTCGTCCACCGCGGGCTCGGCCGGGCTCGCCACCGCCGCCTCGTTGCGGACCTGGCCCGCCACCATCATCGGCGCAGTGCCGGCGGCATAGTCATAGTTGAACGACATGAAATCGCCGCGGCTGGTGTAGGTGCCCGCGTTGTTGTCGCCCTTCACGCGGAAGCGGACCTCGCGCGAGGGCCCGACGTAGTTGGCGGGCGAGCTGGTGTTCCATACCTTGGTCACGTCGGTGGTGCCGACCGTTGCGCTGTTCACCTGGTCCCAGGCGCTGGTGCTCCAGTTCCAGGCGTACAGGGTCTGGGTGCGCGAGATCGTGAAGCTGCCTTCGAAGGTGACGTTCAGGTTGAGCGGCGGATGCGCGAGGAACACCGACGCGTACCAGTCGGTGTAATAGAGGCCGCCGGTGACGCCGGCCGAGACGCCGATGCGGCTGTCGTCCGACACCTGCAGACGCGTGACGGTTCCGGTCGCGAGGCTGCCCTTCAGCATCGTCAGCGCGGTCGGGTACTCGGTGGTGTTGATGGGCGGCGCGCCGCCGTTCCAGTAAGTGTCCGAGAAGCCCGGGCCGCTCACGGTGTAGCTCGCGCCGGTTCCCGGCTGGGCCTGCACCACGATGGTGCCGGACGCGACCTTGTCCCACGTCGGATTCGGCGTCCCGCCGGCGCCGGTCTCGGTCCAGTAGGTCTTCACGCTGTGCGCATGGAGCCGATCGAGCGCTTCCTGCGTGGGGTGGCCATAGCTGTTGCCGTTGCCGCACTGGATGATTCCGACCTCGGCGCCGATGGCGTTCAGCCAGGCATCGTTCGACGAGTAGCGCGAGCCGTGGTGGTGGACCTTGTAGACCTCCACGTCTCCGACCTGGGGGCCGATCGTGGTCTCGACGTCGGTGGAACCGTCGCCGGTGAGATCGCCGCCGATCACCTCGTTGAATTCGCCGTAGCTGACCTTCATGACCACGCTCTTCGCGTTCTCGTCACCGCCGGTGGGGGAATAGACGCCGGCGCCGTTCAGGTTCACGCACTTGAGGTACACGGGATTCGCGGCACCCGCGTCGAGCGTGATGGTCTGGTTGACGGCGATGGTCTGTCGCTTGGCGCCGAGCGTGTTCACGTAGGCGGTGTAGGTGCCGCTCGAGTACGAGTAGCCGCGGTCGTAACCGGCGGTGCCAATCGTGATCCCGATCGCGGCGAGGTCGTCGATGCAGCCCAGGTGGTCGGAGTGGTAGTGACTGTTGAAGTGGTAGTTGACGCTGCTGATCCCGAGCGCGCCGATGTAGTTCTTGATCTCGGTGCAGTTGGTGTAGACGCCATCGTCGAACAGCGCGGTCTGGCCGAGCGGCGAGATCAGCAGGATGCCGTCTCCTTGTCCGACCTTGATGTGATGGATCTGGAGCTTGCCGTTGGCCTGCGCGAAGGCGGTGGAAGCGGCGAGGAGCAGGAGGGTGGAGAGCGCGAGGCAGCGGAGGGCACGGGAGACGGAAATGCGCGACGGGGAACGCGGCATTGGGGGCACCTCATCCCTGGGTGACATGGGACGCGCGAGCGCGCGTCATGGACGACCTGCCACCCACCAACGTAGAGGGCGGGGCGCCGTCTGTCTGCGGAAATTGCTGCCGCATGCCGCCGCCGGGTGACCGGTGCCCCTCCGCTCGACGCGCGGGAATTCGCTGGCGTATTCTCGGCGCGCCTTCCGCCCACACCCTTTCTGGAGCCCCGACCTTGTGGCCTGATATCGAATCCCGCATCGAACGTGGCGAGCGCCTGACCACCGCGCAGGGCGTCCACCTGCTCTCGGACGCGCCACTGCTCGAGATGGGATCGCTGGCGAACGACGTCCGCGCCCGGAAGACCGACGCGCGGCTCGTCACCTACGTCATCGACACCAATCCCAACTACACCAACGTCTGCACCGTCGACTGCCACTTCTGCGCGTTCTACCGCAAGCCGGGTTCGAACGCCTCCGACGCCTACACCCACGACGCCCCAGGCGTGATGAAGATGATGGCCGACGCCGACCGCCTCGGCGCCACCACCGTGCTGCTGCAGGGCGGACTCAATCCGTCGATCCCGTGGGAGTTCTATCCGACGATCGTGCGCGAGGCGCGTGCCCGCTTTCCTCACATCACGCCGCATTTCTTCTCGGCGCCCGAGATCCACCAGATGGCGGAGGTGAGCGGCCTCTCGCTGAAGGGCGTGCTCGAGAAACTCTACGAAGCCGGACAGCGCACGCTGCCGGGCGGCGGCGCCGAGATCCTCGCGACCCGCGTCCGCAAGCGCATCTCCGTCAAGAAGGGCGGGCCCGAGGCGTGGCTCGACGTCCATCGCGCCGCGCACCAGGTGGGCATGCGCTCGACCGCCACCATGATGTACGGCCATGTCGAGACGCCCGCCGAGATCGTCGAGCACCTCGATCACATCCGTGCGCTCCAGGACGAGACCCACGGCTTCACCGCGTTCGTGCCGTGGAGCTACAAGCGTGGCAACACGCCGATGGAGTCCAAGGTGAAGCACGTGGCCGGCGCCTCGATGTACCTGCGCGTGCTCGCGGCGTCGCGGCTCTACCTCGACAACTTCGACCACATCCAGGCGACGTGGTTCAGCGAAGGCAAGAAGACCGGGCAGGTCGCGCTCCACTACGGCGCCGACGACTTCGGCGGCACGCTGTTCGAGGAGAACGTCCACCTCGCGACCGGGCACCTCAACAAGTCCACCGTGGCGGAGATCGAGACGCTGATCCGCGAGTCGGGCTTCACGCCCGCGCAGCGCACCACGCTCTACGAGATCGTGAAGGTGGGCGAGGGCCCCGAGGCGCTCGAGCGACTCGGCGACGACGTGCCGCTGTTCGTCGAGAGCATGCGCGAGCTGCCGGCCGAGTACCCGGCGATGATCGAAGGCGAAGAGCCCGGCGCGCTGCCTCCCGGGGACACGCTGGTGATGCCCCGCTGACGTAAATCGGGCGCCCCGCAACGACTTCAACGCTGGCCGCGCAATTCGCGGGGTTCTGACCGGGGCGGACTTGTTCCCGCCGCGCCCCGGCCCTTACCATTCGCGCCGGTTCCCACTCCACCGACCGCGTTTTTTCATCCTCCGGGGGCGCCACTTCTTGCTCGTGCAGCGACGCCGGGTCCGCCGGGATTCCACCGCGACCCGATCCTCCGCCCCCGGCCGTTTCGGAGCCGCCGCGCTCTTCGCGCTGGCGGCGCTCGTCGCGCTGGTCAGCCGCGCGGCCGCGGTCGAGCTGCCCAACGGATTCGTGGTGGAAGACGTGGCCCCCGCCGCCGGCTTCGTGGTTCCGACCGCGATCGCGTTCTTCCCGGCTTCCGACGGCCGCATGCTGGTCGCCGAGAAGGAAGGACGGGTGTGGGTCGTGAAGAACGGGGTCAAACGTCCGACCCCGCTGTGGCAGGGGCAGAACGAGGTGCTCGACGACGGCGACCGCGGCATGCTCGGCGTGGCGATCGATCCGGATTACTCGATCAACCACTTCGTCTACTTCCTCTTCACCGTCGATCCCGATTCCAACGGCGTCGACAACAACGAGGACGCGTTCGGACGCCTGGTGCGCTACCGCACCAGCAAGACCGACTCGAACGTGGTGGATCCCACCTCGCGCGTCGTGCTCATGGGCACCAACTGGCGCGACGGCCCGATCATCGGTTCGCCGTCGCACACCATCGGCGCGCTGCGCTGGGGCTCCGACAAGACGCTGCTGATCACCGCCGGCGACGGCGCGCAGTACAGCGACGTCGACGCCGGCGGCCAGGACGCCGCGCTGTTCGGTCCCACCCGGGCCGACCCCTACCTCGACATCGGCGCCTATCGCGCCCAGTTCGTCGGATGTCTCAACGGCAAGTTGCTCCGCGTCGATCGCTACACCGGCCGGGGCCTGCCGAGCAATCCGTTCTGGAACGGCGATCCGGCCGCGGCGCGTTCGAAAGTGTGGGCCTACGGCCTGCGCAATCCGTTCCGCTTCGGCGTGAAGCCCGGCACCGGCAGCGCGGATTCGAGCGCCGGCGACCCCGGAACTCTCTACATCGGCGACGTCGGCTGGGCGAACTGGGAGGAGATCGACGTCTCGAAGATCGGCGGCCGCAACTACGGCTGGCCCTGCTACGAGGGCATGGGTGAGCAGTTCGGCTATTCGAACGCGTCCCCGTCTCACGGCGGTTGCGACTCGATCGGCACCAACCCGTGGAATCCGAATCCGGTGTCGGCCCCGGTCGCCACCTGGCATCACGGGACCGACGACATCGGCACGCCTCCCGGCTTCCACGGCAACACCGCGATCGGCGGGGCGTTCTACACCGGGACCTCGTATCCCGGGCTCTACCAGAACCGCTACTTCTTCGGCGACTACGGCGGCAGCTGGATCAAGGTGCTGGTCACCGACTCGACCGACAACCTGGTCTCGGTGCTGCCGTTCGCGACCGACACCGACGGCGCGGTCGACTTCGCGATCGACCCGGTGAGCGGCGACGTCCACTACGTCTCGATCTTCAGCTTCGAGGTGCGCCGCATCCGCTACACCGGCGGCTCGGGCGGCAACCAGGCGCCGGAAGCCATCGCCGGCGCGACCCCGATGTCGGGCGCGCCGCCGCTGGAGGTCGCGTTCTCGAGCGTCGGGTCGTACGACCTCGACAACGATCCGCTGGGGTTCCAGTGGACGTTCGGCGACGGCTTCGGCTCCACCGATCCCAACCCGGTCCATACCTACACGGCCAACGGCTCGTACTCCGCGGTGCTCACCGTCACCGACGGCCAGGGCGGGCTCGATCGCGACACCGTGCTGATCCACGTGGCCTCGCAGGTGACGTTTCCGAGCGCCGCCGTGCTCGACGACTTCAACCGGGCGAACGGTTCCATCGGCTCCTCGTGGAGCGGTCAGACCACCGGACTGGCGATCGACAGCAACGCGCTGATCCACAACGGCGGTTACGCCAGCGTGGTGTGGAGCTCCACGGTGTTCGGTCCGGTGCAGGAGGCGTACTTCACGCTGCTCGCGGTCACGCCCAGCGCGCCCGAGCACGACGTGTTGCTCAAGATCCAGGGCACCACCACCGCACAGGCGCACATCGAGGTGCGCTACGACGCGGTGGAGGGCGCGGTGCGGGTCGCGACGTACACGCCGGGTCCCGGATGGGAAGCGCGCGGCGGTCCCTATCCGGTGACGCTGGTTCCCGGGGACCACTTCGGCGCGCGCGCCTTCGACAACGGCCTCGTCGACATCTTCGTCAACGGGGTGAAGCTCGGGTCCGCCGACTGTTCGGGATGGGGCTTCGCCGGATCGAGCGGGCGCATCGGCATGGGCTTCGACAACGCGACCAGCTCGCGGATGGACGACTTCGGCGGCGGCAACGTGATCGTAAACGCGCCGCCCACCGCCACCATCCTGTGGCCGGCCGACTCCACCTTCTACGTGGCGGGCGACGTCGTGACGTTCAGCGGCGCCAAGAGCGACGGCGAGGATCCGGCCGACTCGCTCTCGGGGCACTGGAGCGTGCGCCTCTACCACAACAACCACTTCCATCCCGAGGTCGAGGTCGACGCCGACACCGTCAGCAAGATCATGGTCGATCACGAAGACGGCACCGGCGTGTTCTACCTCGGGCGCTACATCGTCACCGACCAGGGCGGGCTCAAGGACACCGCGACGGTCGCGATCTTCCCCGAGGTGGATCTCGAGCCTTTCGGGCTGGTCACGGTGCCGGACGCGCCGCGCACCACCACCGAGACGCTCTACGAGTTCTTCATCGCCAATCACGGCCGCCTCCAGAGCCCGCGTTCGCGCTGGCGGCTGATGGCCGACACCACGCTGATCGCCGAGGGCGACACCGCGCTCGCTGCGCGCGACACGATCCGCATCGCGCGCGTGCTGCCGCCGACGCTGGCCGCCGGCACCTACGTGCTGCGGGTGGTGGTCGACACGCTGGGCGGCGTGGTCGAGACCAACGAGACCAACAACGGCTTCGCGAAGACCATCACCGTGGTCGGCCCCGCGACGTCGGTCGAGGACGGTCCGCGGCTCGCGCTCTCCTCGCCCTATCCCAATCCCACCCGCAGTGGAACGCGCCTGGCGCTCGACCTGCCCGCGGCAACGATGGTGGAGTTCGAAGTGCTCGACATCCAGGGCCGGTCGGTCTGGTCGACGGGCTCGCGGGTGCTGGGCGCAGGCCGCACTCGCCTCGCCTGGGACGGGCGTACCCGCGGCGGCCGTCGCGCCTCGCCCGGTCTCTACCTGGCGCGCGTCCAGCTGGGCGCCTCGCCGGCGATGGTCCGGCGCTTCGTGGTCCTCGAGTAGCGCACCGGGGACCGGCGAGCCCTTCGCTTTCCTCTCGCCGTCGCCGCTCGTTGTCATTTGCACGAATGCGCACCCGCGCTGCGCGTTCGCCCTTGTTGAGCCCCTCCGGCCTCGCTACGATTTCCGTCCCTCTTCGACCGATCCTTCCCCCTTCGCGGTCGGAGCTCTCCCGTTTCCGGAGGTTCCCGGTGTCGGCCGTACTCCGTCTGAGGACGTTCGCCGCGCTCGGCATGGCGCTGGCGTTCGCCGCGCCCGCCGCCGCCGTCGGCCTGCCGCCGAACTTCGTCGTCGAGAACGTGACGCCGAGCGCGACCTGGGACACGCCGGTTGGCCTCGCCTTCCTGCCCGGCGGCCGCATGCTGGTCATCGAGAAGCGCGGCCACGTCTACTCGGTGACCAACGGCATCAAGCGCACCACGCCGATGCTCGACATCGCGAACAAGGTGCTCGACGCCGGCGACCGCGGGCTGCTGGGCATCGCGGTGGATCCCAACTACGTCGCCAACCACTACGTCTACCTGCTCTACACCGTCGATCCCGACTCCAACAACAACGAGACCAACGACGACGCCTACGGCCGGCTGGTGCGCTACACGGTGAGCTTCGCCGACTCCAACGTGCTCGATCCCGCGAGTCGCGTGGTGCTGATGGGCGCGTCGTGGTCGCAGGGCCCCGTGAGCTGCTCGCAGTCGCACACCATCGGCACGCTGCGCTTCGGCTCTGACGGCTCGCTGCTGTCGGGCGCCGGCGACGGCGCGAGCTTCAGCTTCATGGACCCGGGCGGAAACGATCCCAACGCGTTCACCGCGGGGCGCACCAATCCCTACGAGGACATCGGCGCGTTCCGCGCGCAGTCGCTGACCAGCCTCTCGGGCAAGATCCTGCGCATCAATCCCGCGAACGGGCAGGGCTACCCGAGCAATCCGTTCTGGGACGGCAATCCCAGCTCGATCCGTTCGCGGGTGTGGGTGTACGGGCTGCGGAATCCCTACCGCTTCAGCGTCGAGCCCGGCACCGGCAGCACCAATCCCGCCGACGGCAATCCCGGCATCGTCCACATCGGCGAGGTGGGATGGAACCGGCAGGAAGAGCTGGACATCGTCACCACGCCGGGAATGAACTTCGGCTGGCCGTGCATCGAAGGTCCCGATCCGCGTGCCGACTACCAGGCCGCGACGCCTCCGCACAACGGCTGCGGCTCGTTCGGCACCGCCGACAACCCGCGCTTCCCGTCGGCGCCGGTTTCCAACTGGCATCACTCCGACATCAACCAGTCCAATCCGCCCCAGTTCATCGGCAACACCGCGATCGGCGGCGTCTACTACACCGGCACGCTCTACCCGGTGCAGTACCGCAACCAGTACTTCGGCGGCGACTACGGGCAGAGCTGGATCAAGGTCTTCCACTTGAACGGCAGCCATGCGCTGTCGTCGGTCGAAGCGTTCGCGGACGAAGCCGACGGCCCGGTCGACTTCGCGCTCGAGCCCGGGACCCAGAACATCCTCTACGTCGCGATCAACGTCGGCGAGATCCGGCGCATCCGCTACACCGGCATCGTCGGGAACTCGCCGCCGGTGGTGGTCGCGACCGCCACGCCCGACCTCGGCGTCGCGCCGCTCCAGGTCGCGTTCTCGAGCGTCGGAACCGCGGATCCCGACAACGATCCCTTTACGATCTCGTGGGACTTCGGCGACGGCCAGGGCTCGACGCAGGCCAACCCGTCGCACACCTACACGACGCCCGGCACCTACAACGCGGTGTGCAGCGCCCAGGACGCCGACGGCATCGGCCGCGACACCGCCCGCGTGATCGTCGCCGCGAGCGCCAACTTCCCCTCGACCGGCGTACTCGACAACTTCAATCGCGCGAACGGCGCGATCGGCGGCTCGTGGGTGTCGGCGACCGGACTCAACGTCAACAACAACGAGCTGACCTCGACCGGCGCGGGCACCAGCCCGGTGTGGAACGGCGCGGTGTTCGGGGCCGACCAGGAGGTCTATGTCACCTTCAAGGCGGTGACGGCCAATGCGCCCGAGCACGACCTGATGCTCAAGGTGCAGGGCACGTCCTACACCGCGGGTCACATCGAAGTGCGCTACACCGCGGCCGCCGGCCAGGTGCAGGTCTCGACCTACACGCAGGCGACCCTGTGGGTGAACCGCGGCGCGCCGATGCCGGTGACGTTCGCAGCCGGCGACCGTTTCGGCGCGCGCGCGTTCTCGAACGGCGCGATCGAGGTCTTCAAGAACGGCGTGCTGATCGGCACCACGTCCGCGGGCAACTGGCCGTTCGCCGCGAACGGCGGGCGGCTGGGCATGACGCTCGACGGCGCGACCCTCACGCGACTCGACGACTTCGGCGGCGGCAACGTCGTGATCAATCCCAACACCAAACCGCACGCCGTCATCAATGCGCCGGCGGCCAACTCGTTCTTCGCCGAAGGCGACACCATCCACCTGGAGGGCACCGCGACCGACGGCCAGGATTCGCTCGCCGCGCTGCAGCTCCAC
>Ga0134123_10002936_pt1 | contig 11079 bp, 10 predicted proteins | sample KB303_FD_96460 | JGI IMG/M metagenome (GOLD analysis project Ga0134123, IMG submission 96460) | Terrestrial soil microbial communities without Nitrogen fertilizer from Kellogg Biological Station, Michigan, USA - KB3-0-3 | ecosystem: Environmental > Terrestrial > Soil > Unclassified ...
ATGTTCTGCGGCCCGAACTCTTTTGACAGCGCCTTGGCAAGATTGTTGAACGCGGCCTTCGCCGCGGTGTAGTCCGTGACCATCGGAAGCGGCAGCCGGCCATTGATCGATCCGACGTTGACGATCACCCCGCCACCGTTGGCGACCATGACCGGTATGGCCGCCCGGATCGCCCGCACGCCTGCCATGAAATCGAGGTTCAGCGTGTGCTGCCACATGTCGTCGGTGATCGCGAGGAAGCCGTCGAGCCGAGGTGTGGCGACACCGACGTTGTTGACCAAGATGTCGAGCCGGTCGCTGGCGGCGGCAAGTTCCGCCGTGACCGATCGCGACCCGGCGACCACTCGGGCGCCTTCCTCAACGAATCTGCGGGTGACCGCCAAGCCGATGCCTTTACTCGCGCCGGTCACCACCGCGAGCTTGCCGCCCAGACCCAGTTCCATGCCCACTCCCGTCCCAAGTTCGACCCAAAGATACGCTCGACGGGTCTGGCGTGCGCGCGTCTTCGAAGACGCGATCAGGTTCGGCGTGATCAGCAACGCTCCTGTCAGGAGCGCACTTTCGTTGCTATCCGGGTCGGCCACCAGAACCAGCGGCCCAGCAACGCGACAATGGACGGCAGGACGAAGCTACGCACGACGAGCGTGTCGATAAGCAGGCCACGCCGACCGTCACACCGATCTGGGCCACGCTGAGCACGGTGCTGGCGGTGAGGGCGAACATGGTGATACCGAAGACGATTCCGGCGGTGGTGACCACCCCTCCGGTAGCGGGCGAACGAGCGGATGATGCCGGCGCCCAGGCCGGCGCGGGCCTCTTCGCGAATTTGCATGGCCAACAACAGATTGTAGTCGGCCCCGACAGCCACGAGCGCCGCGCGGGCGACCTTGGTGGCCCCTCTGTGCACCAGGTCAGTCTGCAGCTCGGCACTGGAAGTCTGTTCAGAGAGCCACATCTCGCGAGAGTGTGGCCGCATGGCCAGCCATTCGATCACCGGCTAGGTCGGCACCCGGCGGTCGAGATCGCCACCGGCGTCCTTGCCAAGCGCAGGGCCGCCCTCGACATCGCGCACGTCATCCATGATTTGGAAGGCGAGGGCGAGCTGGTCGGCGTAACGCGTCAAGCGCGCAGCCCGTCGTCGTCGACGCCAACCACGGCGGCACCGATGGTGCATCGGGCCGCAAGACGGAACCGTCACAGATATCGTCGTGCACGAGCGATGCCTCGTGGAACATCTCCATCGCGCAGGCCAGGTCGACGGCATCGGGCAGCGTCACGGCGGGCGAGGGCAGCAAGTCGGCGCATGCCAGCACCAGGCCGGCCCGGGCGCGGCGACGATATGGCGGTAGATGGCGTCGAAAGTTTCACCCTTGACAAGGATTTCGTGCAGCCGACGCAACGGGCACACCATCAGTACTCCGCGCCGTACTCGACTTGATCGCCATCGACTCGCTACGCCCCGAGGCCGCCACCTCGGACTATCGAGCGGATCGACAACGCCCCCAACGCAATACACAGCTTTTCTCAAAGTAAACTCTACTAAGACTCTCAATCTCCGTGACCGTGACCCCCCGTAGCTGCGTCATTGCTGGACTGGCTGGCAGCCCCGAGGGGCGGACGGCCGCAATCTCACCGAAGTGGTGCGGCGACGATCGGTGGCGACGATACTGCTCGGGGAGGGGGCCTATGCAGCGATCGATTTGTTCATGGTTGTTCGGGGGGCTGGTGACGGCGGCGCTCGTTGTCGGCGTTGCACCATCGCCGGTGCAGGTCGCGTATCGACTCACAGCGACCTACGCAGTCAAAGGGACTCAGATCATCGGCCTGAACATCACCAGCGACGCAGCGATCGAAGCGCAGGCCGTCCATTTCATCGACGCGGTGTACGGGTCCGCACCGGTGCCGGTGACGGCGGTGCAGTACCCCGCGAGTATTCCGCTGTTCTCACCCGGCATTCTTGTCCCGGGAGTCGATGAGTCCATCGCCACCGGAGTGAATCATCTGCAGGCCGATTCAGCGGCCGACCCGGCACCGGTGGTCTTCGGATACTCACAGGGCGCCGCGGTGGTCAGCGAGTACAAGCGGGCCTTCAACGCCGAGTACGCCGACGCGGGGCCGGACTCGACGGTTCCCCGCCCCACATTCGTAATGATCGGCAACATCGAGCGGCCCAACGGGGGCTTCTACGAACGGTTCGTCGGACTGCACGTGCCGGTCTTCGACCTGACGACTCTCGGGGCGACACCCACGCACACCGCCGGCGCGGCCACAGGGCAGGTCACGACGTACGACATCTCCGGGCAGTACGACCCGGTATCAGACTTCCCCGCCCATCCGCTGGACGTGCTCGCCGACCTCAACGCGGTGATGGGGTTCTTCTACGTACACCTCAACTACTCGCAGCTCGACATGTCCACCGCGGTGCTGCAAGCACAGGTCGGCGATACCGACTACTACATGATCCCCAGCGAGCGGTTGCCACTTCTGTTGCCATTGAAGGCGATCGGTGTTCCCGACCCCATTCTCGCCGCGCTCGACGCTCCGCTCCGAGTCCTCGTCGAAGCCGGTTACAACCGGACCGTCAGTAGCGGCCTGCCCACCACGGCCAAACTGCTGCCCGAGACAATTCCCGTCACCCTGTCGAGGAACTTCCTGGCGGCGATCCCGACCGGATTCGACGATGCGCTGCAAGAGACGGGGCGGGGCCGTCCTTTCCACACCACGCCCGCCGGTCCCTACGGAGTGGGCGGTCCGCCGGTGACCGTCACAACATCTACAACGCGGACCGTCCAGGCGGTTGCGGTTTCAGATGTTGATCAGTCGGGAGCAAAGCCGAAGAATGACCAGCACCGGGGCACTAGAAGAGAACTGTCGAATCCAAAGCATCAGTCAAGTGAAAAGCGCAGTCGGGCAACACCATCGACACAACACGGACATCACAAGAATCCGGGCACAGCCAGCACTGCGGCAGCTCCGACCGGGGCCTGACGCCCGCCGAGGCCGAATGCGATTTATGGCGGCCGTCGGCCGCCACAACACAATGTGCTCATCCGGCGCGGTTGCGCGGACCGGCCGCCGGATCTCGTCGACAGCGGACGTTTCGAGACATCTACCGGCTGTGGGCGCTGATCACGGGTGCGAGTGATGACATCGGGGCGGGGCCGCCCAGGTGGTTTCATCGACACCGCGCTCAGCGGTAGTAGATCTCCCCGCCGGTGGGGTATCCGCCGCCGGTCGTTGTGACGTGGACGTGGTCGAAGTGGCCATACCCACCGCGTTGGGCGCCGTTTGGCGTGTAATAGACGCCGCGCCAGATCGCGTCTTGGATTCCGAACCGCTTTGCATTGTTCAGCACGTACGCGACGATCTGGTTGCCCAGCGCGATGCCTGCGTCGCTGCTGGGATTGGGGATCATCACATCGAGGGCCAAACCGTCCGGATGCCACCTCAGCGCATCTGGTCGAACACCGCCGATCTCGTGAATCTCGGGGAACACTGCGCTGATATTTCGCGCGGTCAAAATGGTTCTCACCTGCAGACCCCGCTCCGGAGCAACCCCGGCAGGTAGCGCGCGATCGACGACGCGCCATCTCGAGGCGGCCGAAACCATTTGGGCAGGAACGGGACTCGTGCTTCCCCGACCAGCCGACGGCGCCGGCGAGGGTGCGATCGGCGCCGCTGCCACGAGCTCCACGCAGCACGGCGGCACCGGGGCAGGGGCCGGAGCAACGTTGGGAGTTGCCGGCTTCGACTCAGGTTCGGCGGCGAACCGTTGGACATCCGCGCCGACGGCGAAGAACACGGCGGCCGGGGCGATGACCGCAGCCAGGGCTACCGACGGCTTCCGCCGCTCCCTGGCTAATGAGTGCCGGCCCACAGACAGCAGACTACGAGGAAACGGGCGCAAATGTCACGAAGTTGTCACGACGGGGTCACAGAACGGCTATCGGGCGTGACAGGCCGTAGCCAAGCCGTCGATGCATTTCCGCAGGTCAGCGGGCGGTGGGACGCGCACAGACGCCCGCTAGCACATCAAATCGACGTGTTAGCGATCACGACCTACGCCCAGGTCACGGAAGCGGTACTGGAGCCCCGCCCTGGGACTCCTGGAGTCCGATGCACTCGCCGGTGTTGGCTCCGGTGCAGGGAATGCCATCGACTTCAGGAAGGGCTGGGTTGCCCGGGATGGCTGATGGTGTGTCGGGCGCCTCGCCCACGACGCAGGACCCGCTCACGGGCTCCATGACGAAGCCGATCGGGCACTCTGCGAGCGGAGTCGCAGGACTCGAAGCCGTCACGACGACGGCGCCGACCGCCGGAGCTGCTGCAACCATGAGAGCGAATCCGCCGAGAAGGATCGCTCGCCGCGATGGAATATGAAAGGTCATCGTCGGCACTCCTTTCTGGAGCATTTACGAATTCCGAGCTGACCTGGATATCGACACCATTAATTTACTCAGTCGAAATTAACTGTATACGTCGCTGCACCTGGCTGCTACCAAAATGGCTGGTTGGCCAATTCAGTCGCGGGTAAGCTTCTGGTGCTGCCGACGCAAACTTTGGTGGGCGCGATGAGCGATACTTCAGATCCCCGCAAGCACGAACTGACCATCGAGCTGCGCGATGTGGTCCGTGAGTACAAGGTCGGCGGACAGTCGGTGCGCGCACTCGACGGGATCAGCCTGCGCCTCACCGGTGGGCAGTTCGTGTCGGTGGTCGGCCCGTCGGGAGCCGGCAAGAGCACGTTGTTGCATCTGCTCGGCGCATTGGACTCCCCCGACTCCGGCTCGATCACCTTCGACGGCGAGGAGATCGGCCGCCTCACCGATGGGCAGCAGTCCGAGTTTCGCCATCACCGCGTCGGATTCATCTTCCAGTTCTTCAACCTGTTGCCGACCCTGTCGGCGTGGGAGAACGTGGCGGTCCCGAAGCTCCTCGACGGCGTCCGGCTTGGCAAGGTGAAACCGGATGCGGTTCGACTCCTGGACAGGGTCGGACTTAGCAACCGGACGCAGCATCGCCCCTCCGAACTGTCCGGCGGTCAAATGCAACGGGTCGCGGTCGCGCGGGCGCTGATGATGGACCCACCGCTGATCCTGGCCGACGAACCCACCGGGAATCTCGACACCGCAACGGGCGCTTCGATCTTGGCGCTCCTCTCCGAGGTGGCGCATGAGGAGGGGCGCCGCCGGCTGGTGGTGATGGTCACGCACAATCCGGATGCCGCGGCTGCGACGGATCGGGTGATCACGCTGCAGGACGGACGGCTCGGGTCCGACGAGATGTCGGTGGTGCCGGGGTGAGACCCGGTTCGACGATCACTGCCGCGGCGAGCCGGCTGCGCCTGTTCAGCCTGCGTGAGCTCACTGTCCACCGCAGGCGCACGATCGCCTCGATCGCCGTAATGGCGGTGTCCGCAATGTATCTGGTCGCGGTGTTCGGCATCTTCGGGTCGATCACCGGATCGGTGAACCGGTTGGCCGATGGGGTCGCAGGCGTCGCAGCACTCGAGGTGTCGGGCATCACCGACGCGGGATTTCCCGAGGCGATCACGGCGGATGTCGCCGCGGTTCCCGGCGTCGCGGCCGCGGCGCCGATGATTCGGATGTCTGCGCAGACGCCGTCAGGACCGGTCCTGTTGTTCGGAGCGGACGCGAGCAGCGCCGAGTTGGGCGGCGCCCTGAAAGACGCTGTCGCACGGCCGGTGAAACAGTTGTCACAGACGCCGGACGGCGTCCAGGTCGGGCCCGCCGTCGGCCACGGCAAGGGTGACAAGTTCCAGCTCGGCTCTGGCGAGGTCACGGTCACCGATGTACTGCGGGGCAAGCAGCTCACCGACCTCAACGGCGGACAGTATGTCCTTGCCCCACTTGCGTTGGCGCAGAACGTCACCGGCCGACAAGGCCAGCTCGACTCGATCCTGATCACCACGAAAGCGGGCGCTGACCGTGCCGCGGTGCGCGCCGCGGTCGCGGACGCCGTGAGCGGACGGGCGATCGTCGCGCCCCCAAGCATGCGGGCGGCCCGGGCAGGCGACGGGGTCAAGATGATGAACTATATGGCCCTGATGGGCGCGGTGGTCGCGCTGGTGGTCGGTGCGTTCCTGATCTACACCACGATGACGATGGCGATCACCCAGCGCAGGCCGGTCATCTCGATACTGCGCGCAATCGGCGGCCGACGCACCACGATTGTTCGCGACATGCTCGCCGAGGCAGCCATTCTCGGCGTGATCGGCGGAGCCATCGGCTCGGGCATCGGAATACTCTTGGGCCGTATCGCGATTGGTCGACTGCCTCCTGTGTTGACCCAGGGGCTCGAAGCTCGTGTCGAGTACTGGCTGCCCACCTACGCGATACCGGCGGCCCTCGCAACGACGGTGCTCACCAGCGTGGTGGCCTCGGCGATGGCGGCACGGCAGGTGTACAAGGTTTCACCGATCGAGGCGCTGGCGCCCGTCGGGGTTTCAGCGGCCGACCGCGTGCCCCGGTGGCTGCGGATCGCGACAGGGGTCGGCGCCGTCGGGGTGTTCGCAGTGTCGATCCTGATCGTCCTCGGTCGAACCGGCACCATCGCCATCGCCGCCATGTCTGCGCTGTTCTGCGCCGAGATCGCGCTCGGCTTCGCGCTCGCCGGGCCGATCGTCAAGGCCACCGCGGCAACCGCCCGGGTGTTCGGAGCGGTCGGGGCACTCGCGGCCGCTACCATCGAGCGTTCGCCGCGGCGGGTCTGGGCCACCGTGATGACGGTCCTCATCGCGGTTGTCACCACCGTCGTGATCACCGGCACGAACGCCGACATGATCCGGTCGGCGCGCGGCATCTTCGCCTCGGTGGCAGATGTCGATGTTTGGGTCAGTGCCGACTCCCCCGACAGGTATCCCACTAATGCTCTGCCGCAGGATCTTTCGAAGAGGGTCGACACAGTCCCTGGCGTAGCCGACATCACCGAGGGCGCATATGCATTCGCTGACCTCGGCGGCACGCGGGTGATGCTCGACGGGTTCTCGCCAGGAACCGCCGACGCGCTTTACCGCGCGGTCGACGAACGGACACGCAACGACGTACTCGCGGGCCGTGGCGTGGTGCTCACGCGGAACTTGGGCAAGACCCTCGACGTCCGGGTGGGCGACCAACTGCGCCTGCAAACGCCACACGGTCCGCATCAGGTGACCGTGCTCGCCCTGGTTCCTTACTTCTCGACGGTCATCGGCACCATCGGTATGGATCTCGGTCAGATGCGGGCGTGGTTCGACCGCCCGGCAGCGACCACACTCCAAATCGCCGCCGCCCCAGGCGTGGACCCGAAACGCCTACTCCAGGACGTCCGCCGCGTGGTGCCCGCCCCGATTTTCGTGTACGACGGCGGCACGGCGTTAGCAGGCCTGGAGGCGCCGCTGCGGCAGAGCATGTTCATCGCCAACGCCGTGTGGATCATCGTGGTGTTGGTTGCCACCGTCGCACTTCTCAACACGCTGACCCTCTCCGTGCTCGAACGGCGCCGCGAGATCGGTGTGCTGCGGGCGATGGGGTCAAGCCGTCGGCACACGCTACAGATGGTGCTGGCCGAAGCGGTGGGCATCGGTGTCGTCGGCGGCGTCCTTGAGCTTCTGTTCGGCCTGGCCCACCAATGGCTCTACAGCCTCGTCAGCGCCGACATCATGAACTTCGACGTCGATTTCCGGCCGAGCCCAATGGCACTCGTCTTCACCGTGGGCGCGATCACGATCAGCCTGCTCGGCTCGCTACCACCCGCGCGACGGGCGGCGCGGCAGAACATCATCGAAGCCATCAGCGTCGAATAACGAACCTCAGAAGCCCAATCGAACGAGAAGGGTGAACAGTGGGGCCAAGGGATCCGTGACAGGAATGGCGACCGAGAAATTCACGTTTTGACTCGTGAACGTGTCCACGGTATGCCCGGCAACCCCGATGCTCGCGGCCCCGAGCCCCAAGTTGTCCTCCGGGTCAGTGCCAGAAGTCAACACATTCGTGAAGAACGGAGTGGAGATGACCATCGCAACATAGTGATGGTCATCAGGGTCGGCGGCTGAAATCAGCGTGAGCTTGCCGATGTGGTGCGTTGAACTGATGAAGCCCGGGTCTTCGACTGCTGACGTGCTCACGGTGGCAGCCGGCTGGCTGACCGTCGGCGACGGCTCGAATTCGCGGCGCGCGAAGGCGAGCAGTGCGAACGCTGCGGGATTCGGCACCGGCGCGACGGACGCGCCGTTGGCAGACGGAGCAGGGGTCAGAGCAGCTTTCCTGGTCGATACGTTCAGACGGCTCTCACGCAGCGTCGGCAGGGCAGCGGCGGCATTGATCACGACCGGCTTCGGGTTGACCTTCGCCAGCACGGAGTTCGACCGTGGGCCGGAGGTCAGCCCATCTCGTTTCCGCGCATCGTTCCCGGACTTACCCGTGCTCGCCGGCGTCCCATCACGGCGACGGTGACGGGGGGCGTCGTTCGTTGCCGACGACGGACCCTTCTTGGCCGACGGCGTATGGGATGACTGCGACGATTCGCCAGACGATGAACCCTTACCGGAATCGCCTGGCGCGGCCAACGCCACTGCCGGCGTATTGACGACCGCCAGCCCTACGCCCAGCGAGACCGCCAGGCCCCACATGCAACCGATGCGCTTCGCATTTTCCATGGGTGGTTCCCTTCGCTCACCCGCGCCGCGTCAACGGGGCGGTGGTGATCGTTGAGCAGTCCCTATAGAGTTCACGGCTGGCCCCGTCCCGGGGTTCAAATCTTCACGACATTGGCGAATCCCTGCAGATGAGGCGTGCACGGGGGCGGCACAAGGGTTCGTCGGATGCTGCGTAGTCCCGCGGTATCGAATCCGGCCGCAGCGATGGCGTCGACGGTTCGGCGGTTCGGGTGGCAGCCGGAAGACAGCCAAGCCCACGGCTTGGCGATCAGGTCCTGGAACCGGCCCATCATGCCTTCCCCACGAACGTGCTCGAGGACGACCAATCTGCCTCCGGGTGCCAACACCCGCCAGATCTCGCCGAGGGCAGTGCCCACATCATCGACCGAGCACAACACCAGCCCGACGTGTACCGAGTCGAAACTGTTGTCCGGGAACGGAAGCGACTCCGCAAAGCCTTCGACGACGTCGATCGCAATCCCGCGACGGCTGGCGAGTGTCGCAGTCATCCGCCGGAACGCCGCCTCCGGCTACACCGCGACAACGGTCGTCACCGCGGGCGGCAGATACGACAAGTCGTTTCCCGGGCCGATGCCTATCATCAGCAGCCGGCCGACCGCATTACTCATCGCCTCTTGGCGATACCGGTTATAGAACAGCTTGCCGAAAATCGGCGTGCCTAATCGGTACACATACGGAAATAGCGGATTGCGGCGCGCTATGTTTTGCCCAGATCTAATCGGAATGGCGGATATTCGTCCCGCATCAACGAAACATACACCGCCACCCGGTACCGCCACCGGACCATTCCCATCAGGAGGTCGAACATCCCCCGATGGTTCGTTCCGGTGCACAACAACCACACCGCGTTGATGACACACAGCACCTGCAGCAGCGGCTCCATCGCCCAGCAGAGGATGATCGGGGGGAAGGCAGCCACCACTTGACCAACACTGCCCAGTTCGTCAGGTGTTCGGGATACTCCACCTCGAGGTCGCCCGGATAGTCGGGCCGGGGCGCGAGTGTGAAGGGCGGGTACTTGTCCGTGGTGTTCATCGGGAAGCGGTAATTCATCACTCGCCATGACCAGCGCAACACTCCGACGTTGAAATCGAAGATCGGGCGCGGATACCTGCCGCTGAACAAGATGGCAACGCCCGCAACGAATGTCAGCAGCGGGTACACCAGGTAGAGGCCGATCAATATCGGGTAGTGCGGCGCGGCCAGCACGCACCACTTGACGAGCCAGAGCCAGCGCGAGGGCGCGTCGATGCCACCCCGCACCCGCACGGGTTCATCCGTCATGAGCTCGTCGTGGCCGCGAGGTCCCGGTTGACCTCTTCGGATATCCGACGGTGACTCACCGAACTCAGAAATGCCGTCAATGCCCATGTCATGTACCGGTCCGGGATCACCGCTGCTGGCCTCAGCACGGATTCACTGTGGGACACCTGCAGCGAGGTCACCCGCGACACCGCCGAGACACTGCGTCGCCGGGTCTTCTCATACCAGCGCAATGCTTTCGACAGATCACCGTTGGTTTTCCCCGAGTCCGAGAGCGCCTTGCACAACACCATGGTGTCGAGCAGCGCCTGGTTGGTCCCCTGCGCAAGGGTCGGCGGCATCGTGTGCGCGGCGTCGCCGAGCAACGTGAGCGGGCCTTGACCAGGCCCGGGTATCGGATGCCGAAAATGCGGGTATGGCGAGTCGGCGAGGTCGTCGTCGGTCAGCATTGCGAGTACTCCGTCGACCGCGTCGCACCATCCCGTGAAGTGCTCGCGGATCACGTCGATCGGGCGTTCGGGTCTGATGAAGCCGTCCGACCACGGCAGGTCGAACCACCACTGCACATCGGTGCCTCCGGCCGGCCACAGGCCGAGGTTTCCGTGCTCACCGATGGCGAGGAGCGCGACGTGCTTGTCGGCGACGTACGGAAGCGTCGCCAGTCCCTGCCAACTGCACCAGCCCGTCGGCTCCGCGTCACGGGCTCCGACGACGTCACGAATCTTCGAATGCAGGCCGTCAGCACCGATCAGCAGATCCCCCTCGACCACGCTCCCGTTCGCGAACTCGACCCGCACCCCGTCGGGCGTACTGGCCACTTTTGCCACTCGGCGGTCGTATTGGATGTGGTCGGTCGGAAAGCCGGCCAACAGTCGTTCAAGCAGCGCGCGACGCGGGACCATGCGGACTGACGCCCCCAGCCGGTCCACGATCGCGGTCAGGTCCAAGGCGACGAGCGGGCGTCCAGCGGACGTCACGACCCGCACAGTGGACAGAAGCTGACCGGCTCCGTCAATATCGACGCCCAGCTGCTCCAGAACTGTTGCGCCGTTGGGCCAGATGGTGACGGCCCCGCCGCCGGCCCGTGCACCCGGCCGCTGTTCGAAGACGGTGACGTGGTGTCCGTCCCGCAACAATCC
>Ga0134123_10002937_pt1 | contig 11079 bp, 9 predicted proteins | sample KB303_FD_96460 | JGI IMG/M metagenome (GOLD analysis project Ga0134123, IMG submission 96460) | Terrestrial soil microbial communities without Nitrogen fertilizer from Kellogg Biological Station, Michigan, USA - KB3-0-3 | ecosystem: Environmental > Terrestrial > Soil > Unclassified ...
AGGGTCACAATTTTTTATTTGTCATAGCCGCAGGAATACAGCGCATCTTGACCGTAATCATACCTGCTTTGGAAAAGTGACGGAAGGATTAGAAGTGATTGATAAAATCAGGGCAGGCGATGTGATTGAGAAAATAGAAATTCACGAAGAAAAATAATTTTCAAATTCTTAGAAAAATTGCCACCGATTCACAGATTATTAAATTCTGACAAAACCAAACTAACTTAGAAAAACTAAGAATATTATCTAATCTTTTCATGTGTCCTAATTTAAATATTTAATCTGTGAATTTGTGGCTTTGCAAATGAAAAAATACAAACATCTTTTTTTTGATCTGGATCATACCCTATGGGATTTTGACAGGAACTCAAAAGAGGTTTTGCACGAGCTTTTTCATAAACATTCTTTAAGTGAAAAAGGAATTTCTGCAGAAGAGTTTATCTCGCATTACATAAAGATAAACCATGAAATGTGGAGGCTATATCATTTAAATAAAATTGACCGTGACACACTTCGCACGATCCGTTTTGAAAAAACTTTTTCACATTTTAAAATTAAAGATCAAAAAATAATTGATGCTTTTCCAAATGATTACCTGCAACTGCTGCCATCAAAAAAGCATTTGTTCCCGCAGGCGCTGGAGGTGCTTTCTTATCTCAAAAATAAATATGTGCTGCATTTGATTACGAATGGATTTGAAAAAGTTCAGTTCCAGAAGTTAAATGGTTCAGGTTTAACCGGGTATTTCAACGAGATAATTATTTCTGAAAATACCAGCTATAAAAAACCTGACAAAGAAATTTTCTTACATGCATTGCAAGTCACTTCGGCTAAAATAAATGAAAGCATTATGATAGGGGATGATCTTGAGGCGGACGTTAAAGGAGCCATCAATGCAGGGTTAAATGTGATTTATTTTAATCCGAACAGGAATAGTCATGATGAAAATGTCACTTATGAAATTGAGAATTTAATTGAGCTGAAAAATATTTTATAATAAAATTATTTTGGTTGTAAATTAATATACTCCCGTTATCCACCTCATCTGCAAATCATCAATATAAACGGGGCTTTTTTTATTCCATAAATAAATTAACAATAAATCATCCTGCTGTACTTCTCCTGGAATAACACCTGAATAATAAACAGGATACCATTCTTTAGGTTTTGTTACAAAATCATTCGCGTGAGACGAATGCCAGGAATAAATTTCTTTATTGTGTTCAAAGGAAACTATTATTCCTGCCTCTGAATTATCAAGCTGCTCCATCAGTACCATTGCTTTTACTAATAACATTGAACTTTTTACAGGTGTTTTTGCCAAATCAATTTTATAAATTATCCCATCGGAGTATTCAGTTGCTTCATCAGTCATTCCGCTTTTGCTGTTGCTGTAAAAATACCTGCCCGAAATGGAGTGGCCAAGCGGTAAAGAGTCATTCGAAGAATCGTAATCAAGCTTTTTTGCAAGACATATAGTATACTCAGACGCCTTATATTTTCTTTTTAAAAGCCTGCTATTAAATAAAGGATAAGCTTTGATCACTACAAAAGAATCAGCATTAATTTTTTTGTAATCTTTATCAGTAAATAAAAAATAATCATTGAGCGGATCATATTTTTTTTCTTTGTCCGCTATATTAAGCCCACTGAGTTTATCAATGCTGCGGTAATAATTAAATGATTCGAGGAAATCATAACTTACTCCCGCATCTGTGCTGAATTTCTGAACGGGAGTTTTTATTTTGAGTGAATCAATATCATGCATCATTTCTTTCATATCCGCTGTGGGATAATATTCAAAAACATATTTCAGGTTAATGCAGCTGCAAAAATGCAATGTTAAAAGAACAGCCGTTGCGTGCAGGAAATAATTATATAATTTATTTGTGAGGGCTAATTCGTTCAATAGAAAAACAAGCATGAAGGAAAACAAAATCAGAAGATACAAAGCCGTTCGGTTTGCGAGGTAAGGAGTATGTAAAATGTGATGTTGCAAAACTGAAACTGTTGAGCAATATAATATAAGAAGACAGAGAAAAGAAAGAAAAAACCTTTCGGGCAGAATGTTTTTCCTGTAAATTATTTTAACGGAAATAAAAAATGAAACGATAAAAATTATTATGGAAAAACAGCTCAGAATAAATTTAAAATTCAGCATATAAATTTTTCCGTACAGCGCTTTTCCGAAAACAGATAAAACAGTATTATTCCAGAAACCTGCTTTTCCGCCATAAAACAAAGCTTCCGCGTTTTTTAAACCAATTATCCTGGGAATGATGATGAGCAGAAAAATAAAAATGGAAAAAATAATTATCTTATTCTTTTGAATAACCGCTAAAATTTTTTCTTTACTATTCAGATTTTGGCCTTCATTCAAAAAATCTATTATGATAATTAAAACAAATAATGCAATTGAAAAATGTATCAATGCCAGGTATGCAAAGGTTGAGATGATTGCAAATAATATGCTGAACAAACTATATTTCTTTTGAAAATTGGTTTTCAAAAACAAATACAAATACCAAAGACTTCCGGCCATCAATCCAAAAGACAAACCATAACCCCTTGACATGGAAAAATAATCAACCATATAATGATTGAGGTTTAAAACCAGGAAAGAGGAAACCTTCAGCAACGGTGAATGGAATTCATTTGAAATTTTTGCCGTAAAAAATAAAAACAACAAACAGGCGAATGCATTTGGCAGGCGCAAAGCAAATTCATTGCTTCCGAATAGCATGGAGGAGAGATAAGCCAGCCACGTATTTAATAAATGATTATTTGCCGAAACACTGGTAAAGTAGAAGGGTGAAAAAAGTTTTTTATTTATAAATTCAAGATAACTGAATGCTTCATCCCAGGTAAATGCAATAAAATAAGCTCTCAGGCACACATATATAAACAAGCATGTGCTTATGATAAAAATAAATAAGCCCGATTTGTTTTTTTGTAAAATACCTGCCGTTATTTTCATATCATATATAAGCCGGTAAATGTATTTGATTTTTTCAGAAATAAAAAAGCCCTGCCGGTTTAAAGCAGGGCTTAAATGAAATTAAATAAATTTTATCAATCCCAATCTTTGAATGTACCGATTATTGCCTGTTGTACATTCATAATTTGATGAGTTGTTGCAGATGTCCCCACTTTATTTACAAATGCCACAACATACAATTCACTTTGATTATAACCGCTGATGTTTGCAGAAAATGTTTTAACATAATCACCACCTGCAACTATTTTCGTTGCGGCAATGGCATCTCCCATATTTGCAGTCAGTACTTTTTTCACAACATAATTATGCTGGTAGTTGACAATCGGGTTTCCCAGGTTGTAAAAAGGATTTCCTGCACTGGTGTTGTAGGCATTTGCCTGGTTAAAATCGGTTCCGCTGCCTGTAACTTTGTTCTGGATAAGATAAACAGTAAGATTATTTGTTCCGCCCAAAGTTTCTTTGAACCCCACATGGACTTCAATGGTTGCAGTAGTTCCTGAAACTGTTGACTTGATTTTAAGGCCGCATTGAGCCGTTTTTCCGAGAGCAACTGTTGCATTGCTCATCCATTGAGTCTGGTTTAAAATTACATTACCATTGGAAGGTGTTCTGTTAATCATTCCTGAAGGAATGTTTGTATGAAAAATTCCGTCTAAAGCCCAGATCAATGAAATTTCCATTCCGTCTGTCTCATGTACGGAAACTGCAATTACTTTCCCCGAGTTTGCATTGATCACCTGGTCGCGCTTGTAATCGGCATCAGGACAGGTGGAACACCAGGCACCCGTAAATTGTTCGAGCAGCACTTTTTGAGTGAATGATGCCGGGACGGTTGAACCGGTCGTATTATTATTTGTTGTGGTATCAGCAGGCGGAGTTTCAGGCTGGGGATTTTCATCACTGCTTTTTTTACAGGCAGCCATGGAGAACAATGTGAATACGATCAGAATGATTTTTTTTCTCATTTTATTTTTGGTTTAATAATAAAATACGTAAAACCCCCAGGAAGGTTACGTTTTCAATCAGCAATTTAACATCAACCGGTTTTGATTTTTGAAAAAAAAATGTTTTCCATTACATGGCTGATTTGTACATTCGTAAAAATTCCTATTGCTGATGTATCCCTTTAATGTAAGAGTTTACGGAATCCTGGTCAAAGAAGAGAACGTATTGTTAACCGATGAATATTTTCATAATACTTTTATTACCAAATTTCCCGGTGGAGGACTGCAGTTCGGAGAAGGAACGATTGACTGCATTAAACGTGAATTTATAGAGGAATTAAACCTTGAGATCAAAGTAATACGGCATTTTTACACTACCGATTTTTTTCAGCGTTCTGCTTTTGATAATGATAAACAGGTAATCAGCATTTATTATCTTGTCGAAGCAGCAGGAGAATTAAATTTCAAAACGGCAGAAAAGAAATTTGATTTCCCGGAATTAAAAAATAATGTGCAAACATTCAGATGGATTTCTTTAAAAGGTTTAACAGAAGATGAAATGACATTTCCTATTGATAAAAAAATAATCTCACTTTTAAAAACGGAGCTTTGACATGCAACTTATTTAATCAGCCCCACGCTCATAAATCCCTGCATTTCAAAATAATTTTTCAGCTCATTTACAAGGGAGCGGTTTTCAATCCCGCTAATGACTACATGATATTTTTTCAAACCGGCTGATTCTTTGGTAACGATATAAACTTTTTCTATATCTTCTTTAAGATAAAGATCGTTTGCAATATAAATGGCATGCAGCAGATCTTCTGAACTCCATAAGGAAAGACTGAATCCTGAAAGTGTTTCTTCATTTCCCAAACAATCTGTTACACGGCTGCATGTAAAGATGCTGTCCAATTCAGGAGTAAATTGCAGGAGGTCCATTTCTTCAAGCTTTACCCGTGCAATTCCGTGTTTATAGCTGCCGATCCTCCGCGCTGCTCCTTCGGTAAGATCAATGATCCTGTTTTTTGAATATGGGCCGCGGTCATTAACACGAACGATAATGCTGAAATTATTTTTCAGGTTTGTAACCCTCAGGTACGTTCCGAATGCGAGGGTGCGGTGTGCGGCAGTATAATCTGCCATGTTAAATAATTCACCGTTTGCTGTTTTTTTTCCATGAAAATTTTCAGCGTAAAAAGATGCATAACCCTGTTCAGAATATTTTTTTGAAGGACTGTAATCACCCGTGTGGTTTTTAAAAAAATAAAAAAGAAATAAAATAATTATTATTTTCTGGGGCATATAAATCTCTTAAAACAAAAGTAAAAGGGATCATTAAATTAAAAACGAAATTGTAAAATAAAAATTACAAAATCGTTCGGAAGCAGTTTCTCCGGGATAAATCTAAAAATCATCCTAACCTGTGCCTTATGACACTTTCCACCTTCTGCACCAGTTGCACAGGATTATAGCTTCGCCAGTTCAGCTGGTTTAATTCTCCGCCAAAAACGAGAAAATAATCTATATTATTCTGCTCAAATTCTTTCAGCACATGGGTTCTGAAATTTATCGCGGCAACCCAGCCCTCCTCCACATCTTCAAACCACTCATTGTAATAGCAATCATCTGACGCATGAAAATTAAGGACATTTTCACCGATTAAAATAAACCGGTTTATGCCGTTCTTAATCATAGAATCAATCACATCCCGCTTCAGCATCATGATATCATTATTAATGGCATCATTCCACTCGCCAATAAATTCCAGGATTGCAAAACCGTTTTCATAATCAGCATACAGCTCTTTCATATATAAAGTGCCCGAACCGAAATCATCCCACTGCGGATGGATATAATAGTTGTAAATGGTATTGCTGTAAACAAATTCGCTGTGTTCACGGCCATAAAAAGGAGACAACTCATCCTCTTCTGCCGAGTATAATTCACGCCACGAATAAAAAGGTTCAATGTCCTGCATCATGCAAAATTAAAAAATGTTTGAAGTTGAGCCATGGTTTTTTTTCCGGATTAAAAAAAATCCTGTAAGTTTGTTCACCTTGCATTATGAAAAAATTCCTGGGCCCCTTCATATTCCTGATCAGTTGCTTGTTCCTTGAACCTGTTTCTGCCGGTGGATTCCAGGTGAACCTCCAGGGACAGAAACAGGCAGGCATGGGTCATTGCGGAACAGGTTCAGTCACCGATGCTGCAGGAATTTTTTTTAATCCCGGTACAATAAGCTTTTTAAATACCAACTCAATTACCGCAGGAGTAAATTTAATTTTTCACAAGACACAATACCTCGAACCTTTTCCCGGAATTTATACTGCCGAAACAAAAAATACTACGGGAACACCGGTCAATTTTTACACTGTATTTAAGCTGCTGAAAAATAAAAAGCTCGTTGCCGGCATTGGAATCAATACACCCTTCGGAAGCAAGGTAATGTATGAGGAGAATTGGAAAGGACAGTTTCTACTCAGGGAAATTGACCTGAAAACTTTTTTTATTCAACCTACACTGTCTTATAAAATAACTGAAAAAATTGGAGTAGGTGCAGGGTTTGTTTATTCAACCGGCAGTATGAAGCTGCGCAAAGCTATCCCCGCTCAGTTTATGAATGAACAATATGGAGAAGGAATTTTGCAGGGCGATGCAAAGGGAACAGGTTTTACGCTTGGATTGTTTATTCAGCAGACAGAAAAATTTTCGTATGGCTTTAGCTATCGCTCCTCAGTAAAAGTAAAAGTAAAAGAAGGAGAAGCAGATTTTACGGTTCCGGGGTCACTTTCGGAATATTTTCCAGGCACCACTTTTACGACAGAAATTGAATTGCCCTATGTTATGAATGCTGGCGCTGGATATAAAATTTCAGAAAAAACAAAAGTCGTTTTTGATGTGAATTATGTGGGATGGAAGTCCTTCGATACGCTTTCATTTGATTTTGCTGAAAATACGGAGAAGCTGGAGGATATTCACAGCGCAAGGCGGTATGAAAATTCTTTCATTTTCAGGGCGGGAGTTGAATACAAATGGAAGGAAAATATCTTTCTCCGCGGAGGCGCCTATTATGACCAAACCCCTGTGCAGGACGGATATTTGACCCCCGAAACACCGGATGCTGACAAATATGTTGTAACTTGCGGAGCAGGAATCTTAGTAAACAAATATTTTAATGCAGATTTTTCGTTTCTTTACGTCACCACCAAAAAGAGATCGGATACAAATCTTGAAACCCGGTTCAGCGGAACCTGGAAAACGACTTCTATAATCCCCGGAATTAACCTCACTTTAAACTTCTAAAAAAAACAATATGAAAAAAATCTTTACACTGATTGCCTCATTTATTTCCGTTGCTGCCCTGGCGCAAAACCCGATAGATACAAGCGGTGGCCGTTATTGGGCTGAAATATTTCCGAATGTCACCATGACTTCTCAAATTTTATATGGGTCAAATATTGATGTGAGCGGCAGCAACCAGCAGCTAAAGCTGGATTTATTTGAACCCACAGGTGATACTGTACAATACAGGCCTGTGCTTGTCCTTGCGCATGGCGGAAGCTTTATTTCCGGGTCAAAAACCGACCAGGATGTAGTTGAACTCTGTACACGGTTTGCCAAAATGGGTTATGTGTGCGCGTCCATTAATTACCGTTTAGGATTGGGCTTTCCTATAGATTCCACTCATGCGGGCAGGGCGGTGATTCGTGCAGTGCAGGATATGAAAGCTGCGGTGCGGTTTTTCAGGAAAGATTTTGCTATGGGAAATACGTATAAGATTCACCCGGATTTTATTTTTGCAGGAGGAAGTTCTGCCGGTGCATTCATGGGTTTACATCTTGCCTATATGGATTCCACTGAAGTGCCTGCATATCTCAATATCAGCAACCTTGGCGGAATTGAAGGCACAAGCGGCAACCCGGGTTATCCATCCAATGTTAAAGCTGTTATTAACCTCTGCGGTGCGCTGGGCGACAGCTCCTGGATTCAACCCGGTGATATTGCTTTTGTAAGCATGCATGGAAGCGATGACAATACCGTCCCTTACGGTTCCACCACTATTTATGTTCTTGGAGTTCCTTTATTAGTGATTGACGGAAGCGCAACATTACATACCCGTGCAGCGAATATCGGAGTTAATAACCCGTTTCATACATGGTGGGGTGCGGACCATGTCCCATATTTTGGCACCAGCGCAAGCGCTATTGCATATATGGATTCTACAGTTGATTTTGTAAAAGCATTTCTCCGTCCTTATTTCGGGCTTCCGTTGGGCATTAATGAAAATCATCCCGGAAATTTTGCTGCCGTTTATCCTAACCCTGCAAACGATGACATGACGCTGCAAATTAATTCTGCAAAGTTTTCAAAACAAATGGTGATGCTTACCGATGCAACCGGCAGAACGATAGCTCATTTTACTATGGACACTCCCATTAAGCATATTGATGTTTCAAAATTTGCAAAAGGAATGTATGCCCTGCGTTTTACCGCAGATGGAAAAACCATTATTAAAAAACTGGTCATTGAATAGGCAACACATGTAAACATGAAACCGTTCACTAAAATCGCATCCGTGCTTTTAGGAGTTGTTGCCATGGTCCACCAGATTGTTCGTCCATTGGGAGCAGAGAAGCGAATAAATATTGTGATCAATGTGAACCATCCATATTGGATGGAACTTTCAGATAATAATGCAAGATTCTATATTCTGTTGAGTTGCGTGTATGATGCCGTATCAGAATGGAAAGCGGGATTTCTTTTCATCAGATTAGATCGCGATACCATAAAGAGCATAAAAGATAGTCTTTTGAGGGTAGGTTAAAATCGTTTTAATTTCGTCAATAGTGAAAGCATAACCAATGGTTAAAGTTAAAATTGTTGCTATGGGCGCAAACAATGACTAAATTATTTGCAGATGACGGGTATATATAATTGAATTACTTAGAGAAAATGGTAGATTGTTCCGAATATTCTTTATTAATTTGTTAAACCTATGATTGGGTTAATACTTAAAATATATTTAAAAATTTAACTTTATGAAAACATTCAAGCCTTCTAAAGATGAAAACGATCAAGGGTTTAATAATCCTGAAAATCTTAAGTATTCAGTTATAAGTTTGGATGGTGATCCGGAAGCAGTTGCAGAGGACCTAATTCGTGACTCACTTCCTAAAACATTTTTTAATGAAATAGATATTTCAACTGATGAAGGATTCTCACAACTTATCGCCTGTCTGATGTTGCGTATGCATCAATGCTCTATGGAGAAAGATGAGATTATTGAATTTACACAAAAAAACAAATTGATACTCAAAGAAAGACTCATTCCGCTGGAAGAAATGATTAAAGTCATGAAAACCATGAATGATCCTGGTGCAGCTGATATGATTTTCTTTTTCAGTTATTTTTTTGAGCAGGTCAATTACTGTTTAGCTGGTAAGGAGCATTTAGTAAATATAAAAAGTGATCGTTTACTATGGCTTTTATACGCCTTGGCAAGTCAGCTGGCTAGCCGAAAAATATCCTACAAGAAAGCTTTAGATATATTATCAAAGCCAATCCATCGGAACAGAATCAGCTTGCTTAGTATACAATTCATGCTGAAAGATTTTGCAGAAAGTATAGGAACACCCAATACGCCACATACTGAATATCTTATGCTTGTTACAGAATGTGGACTAAAGATAAATGATGCCAATGCAGTTTCAGCAGTCACAGCAATATTACCAAAATTACAGTTGCCGGTTCAAAGAGAAGCTCTGCAAGATCTTCTTCAACGCTCCATCGTTTTCCTTAAAACGAAAAATAAACCAATCATAGAAGCAGAAAGTTTTCTTAGTAACCTTCACAAAAGATTCGATAATAAAATATCTGATGATGATTTATAGAAACCTATGGCTGAAGGAATTCTTTATATTTTGATTCTTCAACAATTGAAGGGCATGTATGAATCTGCCGATTATGAAGGTACTCTTTCTCAGGCAAATATTTATTTAAATATTTTCAAAGAAAAAAAAGAAGACAATACGGGAGATGAAATAATAAGGTCATTTCAGATCGCAGTATTGAATTTTGCCAGCAATGCATGTCTTAAAACAGGAAAACTTGAAGAAGCGATGGGGCATGCCAATCATTGTGTGGATTTATGCTTAATAGATAATCAAGCCGTGGCCTTAGCAACAGCTTACAACAACCGGGGATTAGTATTTCATGAAAAAGGCCTTCTGAAAAAGGCGGAAGATGATTATTTTAGGGGTATAAATTTACTTGAAAAGCATTCTGATGAAGGTGCTCTTGAAATGAAAAATATTCTGTTAAATAATCTTGAAATTTTAAAAATATCACGGGGTGAGAATTCAGAATCTAAAGATAATTTTTTAAGTAATGCAGTAGTTGCAAGTTCTCAGGTTCTCCTAACCGAAAGGGATATTAATAAACTAAATAATATTAGGCATGTACTTTTAAAGCAAGGCAAATTAGAAGATGCAGAAAATTATTTCATGTCTGCATTAAAAGCCATTAAAGGCAAAGATATTGATATCGAAGTAATAGGAATCATTCACTGTAACTTAGGGGAGTTGTATGTTGCTCAAAATAAAATTGAAATGGCTCTTGAACATTTTAATGAAGCTATTAAATATCATTCGGTCAAAAATATTTTAAAAGAACGCCTTGCAATAGATTTATTTAATCTTGGGTGTCTGTATGAGAAGTTGGGAAAACGAGATGAAGCGCTTTCTAATTTTAAAAAAGCATGGGATACTATCAGAGAGCAGGCTCCCCACACTTTAACTGCCTTATTAATTTTAAAACATTTGGGTTTGCAAAGAATGTTATCGAAAGATTATGTTCGTTCCAGAGCCGCTCTTAAGAGAGGAATGGAATTATATGAAGACATTCGTCCTGAAATAGCATTAAATGAAAGTGAACATATTTCCCATTTCGAGGCCTATAGAGGGTTAGCAGAAATGGCTATGTACGTTGCTTTGAACGAATCGTGGACAGATGAATTATTATTGTTAATTGAAAGAGCAAAAGCAAGATATTGGAAAGAAAAGTTAGAAGGAAAATCTGTTATAAGAAATGTATCTAAATTTATTGATTCAGCTCAGCGAATTAGATCTTTAACCG
>Ga0134123_10002938_pt1 | contig 11078 bp, 16 predicted proteins | sample KB303_FD_96460 | JGI IMG/M metagenome (GOLD analysis project Ga0134123, IMG submission 96460) | Terrestrial soil microbial communities without Nitrogen fertilizer from Kellogg Biological Station, Michigan, USA - KB3-0-3 | ecosystem: Environmental > Terrestrial > Soil > Unclassified ...
GAAGCTGTCGTAGAAGTCGCAGTCGGTTGTGTTGGGGTTACCAATCTGAAGGAACAACGCATCTGGGTTGGAGAGAGTTCCCTTGATCGTCTCCATGATCTTGCGGCTCACCCCCGAAGCCTCGTCGGCGATGAACGTCAGCCGCTCCTCGTGGATCCCCTGGAGATTCTCGGGCCGCGTGGCCGTGGCGGTCTTGATCCCCCACAGCTTGCTCTTGGCGATCCTCACCAACGTATCAAAGCAAGTGACGAAACGGCGCAGGATCGGGTGCGCCTTCTTCATAATCCGCTTGAACTCGTCGATCCATTGCTTGCACTGACGCATCGAAGGCGACGTGACGATGCAGATTGCGTCCGGATATCGGATGACACGCCACGCGGCCACCCAACAACTGGCCCGAGTCTTTCCTGGTCCCTGTCCACTAGCCACCGCGATGCGCTTTTTGCGATCTTCGACGCCCGTATCGGCTTCGAGCTGGACGAGATCTATCAAATCCTGTTGCTGCCAGGTGATTACCTCGGCGTTGAAGCCCTCTTTGACGAAAAGAGTGAAATCCGAGCGCCAGCGCTCGTACACACTCTCAAATATGCGTGCAAAACGGCTCATTCTCTACCAAAGATGGATGATTCGTCGTCCAGGTTGCTTCATCGCGGCCCCCAAGACCGAAACTGCCTCCGCGAAGGCCACTTCCGAGGTATTTTCTCTCAAAATGAGGCAAACCTTGCTGTGCATGCCCCTTTTGGCGATGACTTTGAGGTCCAAAGTTCTCAAATACATCAAATTCCAGCCTGGATCTGTGCCAAACTGGATCGTTTCGTTGCTCGTGAAGTTGCAGATGTCGAGCAGTTGCTGCGGGCCAGTCCTGAGCACTTGCTTCAAGAAGCTAATCAGAGCCATCCCGGTGTCGTCGCACGAGGAGATCACGGTCGTTTTTGAGCCACGGACTGCCAAAGTTTGCCAAAGCAAGGCCAGCGCGAAGACCCGAGCTATCTCATTGCGCTTGTCGTAGAGGCTCGTGAACGTATCAATAACCGTGAACTTCTCCAGAATGGCTTGCTGCATAGCCGTGGGGCGCAGCCCGATGCTGCGAACGAAGCCAGATGGGGACCGCAGATCAACTGCGGTCCCCTTCGGGTCGCCCCCTTCGAACATTGCGCCCATTCGTGGTCAGTTCCCGTTCTTCGGCCTCTGTATCTCGATCAAGAGAGTGACTCGCTCCAGCATTTGCCGAGTCAGCTCGGATTGAGTTGAGACGCGCTCGCAGAGCTGTTTGATAAGCTCTGCCTGGATCTGGTCCCGTGCTGCGGTTGCCGCGTCCCGAGCTGCCTGCGCCTCCAGGAAGCCCGGTCGAGTGACGATTTCGTTGGCAACGCGATCAGCATAAGGCCGCATCCAACCGAGGAAGCGCCAAGCGAGCACTAGGACAAGACCGAGGATGACGAGGGGCAATCCGTATTTGTCGTAGAGCTTGCTCCAAAACGACACGGATCCCTCCGGATCTTCGATCTTGCCCAGGGCAAGATTCTTGGCCAAGTCCCAGGAGAGTCTCATTTACTGTTCACCGCTCTCTCGGCAGCACGCTTGTCCTCTTCCGTGGCACGCCCTTGCGCTCCGTCTCTCAATGCTGTAGCAAAAACCTTCATCAAGTGCCGAAGGTTCGGGCCAATCGGCATCTTGGGCACGCCTAGTTCGAACTTGATCTGTTGGCCGACGATGATCCAGATGGCATGGGCCTCGTCTTTGGTAAGTCCAGACTTCACCATGAGGTCTTCGATGAACTCGTTCCCGTAGGTGGTCTCCAGATCGAGCGCTGCCATCTCGATGATGTCCGCGGCCTTGGTGAAGTACAGCGGGGAGACGTGCCCTTCGGTCACGGCCACTCCCACGAGGGCGCGCGTGATCGAGGCGACGTTGGCCTCGGTCAACTCGATGTCCTCGGGCGGGAGGTTTTCGATGTTCCCTAGCCTGTCCACCGTCTTGCAGGCGGCGGGGAAGGCCATCAGGCAGGCGGCGAAGGCCAGGAAGAACGCCAGAGCGGTGGATTGCATCTTCATTGAGAGGTTTTGGTGGTAGGCGAAACAGGAGGGACCGCTTTCTGGTCAGCCACACCTTGCGTATGGCCTTCCTGCAAAGCGCTTGCACGGGTTGCGGCGACCAAGGCGTCCTTGATCGAGTTGGTGTTCTTCTCCAAGTCTTTGATAGTCTTGGCATTGGTGATCGAGACCCACGCGGCCACGATGGAGGCGATGGTCGTCGTTACTCCGGTAATCAGCGAGATCACTACTGCGTCGCTCATTGGAGAATCCTTAGATGTTGTGGGACTCGACGTACAGCCGGTTCACGACAGCGGCTTCATGCCGTCCTGGTGTATTTGATAGCCAAGGTGGATCCGGCGATCAGCCCGCGGACTGCCGCCTTGTGCATTGGGCTGATCGCCTGCGTCTCCTCGGGGAACTTGAACTCCGCGCCCGAGCGCACGCACTGGATCAGGTGATTGGTCATCCAGCGGATGTTCTCCTCGGACACCAAGGTCTCGACGAACAGCAACCGCAAGTGAATTTCGATGGAGTCCCTCAGCGCCAGCCAATCCACGACGATCTTGGTTGCCATCAGAGATTCTTCTCCCTATCGAAGTCTTTGAGAGCTTCTTCCTCGTCCTCATCTTCCGGATCCTCGACCTCGACAGGCGGGCGCTTGACTTCCTCCGAGCGCACGTCCACCACGCGGGGCTTGTTCTCCCCGAGCTGCAACGCGGCGTCCTGGCGCTTGGCCACGCGGGCGATGGTCTCGAAGAAGGTCTTGGCATCATCCTCGGGCTCGGTGCGCGTCAAGCCTTGGACACGGCCTAGTTCCTTCAACGCGGCCAGCTCATCGCGCTGATTGATAGCTTGCTTGGCGCGCGACACGAAGTCCTTCAGCATCGAGGACATGATCGCGCGGTTCTCTTCCACCGTGCTGCCGTCCATTCGCAGCGCTTCGGCGCGTGCCAATCGCATCAGCCCGAGGGCCTCGGCGCGCGTGAAGCCATAGCGTTGCCGGAACTGCTCGACTGCGGGCCGCTCTCCGACTTTGATAATCAGGCGCTGGGCCTCGTCCACGAGCAGCTCTTCCACGGCCACCACTTGCTTGGGCGTGACCTTCGCCCATTGGCAACCTTTCGGGTCATGCAAGCCCTGCATCCCGCGTGCGCCGTGGTCGGTGCGCTCTATTGATAGATCTGTGGCGAGGACCCACGCAATTTCGAACCATCTATCGGTCTTGACCGGATCTTTCGGGCTGGGCAGGAGGGGCACCAATCCTCGGGCATAAACCTCCAACAATGTGCCTGCGGTGCTTTTTCGCAGCAAATTCTGTTGGATATTGCTGAGCTGGGGCTTGATGCCCAAGTACCACGGGTCGGGCTCGATCTGACTGAGGGTGCCATCGAGGGTCTCGTCCTCGGCGCACAGCCCGCAGACCCGTGCCATGGCCCGAGCGATGCGCCAGAGGGCCAGCACGCGGTGCGGGTGGTTCTCGGCGAAGGGCCGGTCGTCCTCCGCGGGGTCGAATGCCCACCGTAGGCGCTCGGCAAGCTCCTCGCCCCGGAGCCGCCGTGGCGGGCGCGGAGACAGGTACCCATCCAGCTCCACGGTCTGGAGGTCCTCGTCCACGTAGACGTTGCTGCGCTCTTGGGGGGCCATTTGGTGCGGTTTTTGGGCCGCTCCTCCCCGGTAACGCCCGAAGGCCCTTCCTGTCAAGTACTTGCGGATGCAAAGTGCTCGGCGTGTTTCAGTTCTGTAACGCCCGCCCGGTGGCTTTACAGAAAGAATACATGGCCAATATCCTTGGTTTTTCATGTCGAATAGTCCGCCGGGATTTTTCCCCCAGTTTTTCTGGCTGAAAACTAGAGAAAAGGCGCGAGTTCGGCGCGTGGCGTGGGCAGTGAGCCTGCGTGGCGGTGAACAGGGACTAGGGCATTATTTTGGCGGCGGGGAGTTGTTTATTGGTGCGAAAACTGGGTCCCGGAATTTTTTCGTCCGCGTTTTAGCTATGGGTAGGTGGCCTGGTGGGCATCAAATAACGTAGAGGGACGCCATAAGTGCTTGTCCTGGGCCATGTTATGATTATATCCTAGGTTTATATGTGCGTTTACTATTATTTACTGTATATTTACATAATCATTACTGTATATATACATAGTCATAAGTACCTGTCAAATAAGGGTTTAAAATATAAATATAGTTCTAGGTGCGAGTACTGGCCCACATCTATGGGCCGCGGCCCACACTCTCCACCCCCAGTGTGGGCCGGGTTATCTACCGTAGCCACAAGCACTTAGGACAATCCGGCCCACAGTGCCCACAGTTCCAATCCCCGTAGACGCAAAAGTCTGTGTGTGATAAACCCGCACATATACCTAATATATGTTTATGTGCTCGTTTACTTCACACAGACGTTTGCGTCCTAAAGGATCCACACCCCCCCTATTTGTGGGCCGCTAGCTCTCGATTCCGTCCTAAGTCTAGCTCTAGCTCTAGGTTACACCCGGCCCACAGTTTGCTTTTCCCTGGGCCAAGTCTGGGCCAGAGTACTTTGTCCTATAGAGTAGACCAGTTCTTGCGCCATAAACCTAGTAAATAGTGGGGTTTATGGCCATAGAAACAAAAATAATCCGCGGCTACTTGACAATCGGTCTAGGCCGATTATACTTTGGCGTCAGTTTCGACCGATACCCACACCATGAAACACACCATGCACACCCTGGCCAAGCTCGCTCTAGTGCTCGCGGCTCTCGCGGCTTTCCTGGTTCCTCTCTGGCTACTCGCTCGCTCCCTTACGGTGCTCTAGAGCGCTCCCCAGGATCCACCCGCGGCCCTACAGTTCACCCGCACACCCTGCCGACAATCCCACCATGGAAACACTACCTACCAAAGCATCGCTCAAAGCCGGTCAACGGTGGGCCATGGCGGAAGCCGCGGAAGCTCGCTCGAAAGCTCTCCGAACGGTGGGGAGCGAGAGCCGCGCACACTGGGCCGCGCATAGGGAAGCTCGAAACTTCGCCAGAAAGTGCGCGCAAGCTCTCAAGTCTACCAAAGCCTAGGCCGATAACCTAGCCATGGAAACACAAACTACCAAAGCACCCGCGGATAACTGGGATCTAGTCGCATTCCGCGAGACCCTCAGAATCGGGGCCAAGTGCTCGAAAGATTCCCGCGGCTTCCGGCTCCCTGCCGATGCAAGCATGCGCGAGCTATTCGAAAGCCGCGCGGCCCTAGGGTGGAGTGCCAGTCTGCCCGATGATCTACTCCCGCGGGAAACCCGCGAGTACTGCCGCGAGCTTGCTAGCGGCATTGCCGAACAAATTCGAGAGCGTATCAAAGCTCGCCAAACGTCCTAACCCACACCCTTACCAAAGTACACACCATGCGCGCAGTAAACCTTATTGACCGGCTTATCGTTCGCCACGTAGTCGAGAGCTTGGCCAAAGCCGGATACAGTTTCAGCATTCCGGAGGATTCAGGGAACGAGCTAGAGCTTACGGGTAACGTGCCGAAGACCCTTCAAGCTCTCGCGGGAGTCGATGACGAGAGACTCTATGTATCAATCGGGGCCAAACCTTGCGGGTGGGTCTACTTTGTCTTCGGCAATGACGGTTTCAACGTAGTGTCCGACTACACTACCAATCTCGAAACGGTGCTAGCTAGCTCGTTCCTGTTCTCAAAAGACTTGGAAGAGGGTAAGCTAGAGCTTGCCATCCGGCAGGACTGAGACTAGCCATGGAACCTACCAAAGCACCCGCAGACTTTAGCTCCAATCCTGGGGAGTCTGGCTATCGGCACTGTAGCTGTAGGGATTGTTTCGAGCTTTGCATCGGCAAGCCGGGTGCAATGTGTGACGACTGCGAAAGCCGCGGGTGTGACAATACCGCTAGCTCGGAATGCCAAGCGTACGATCTAACCCACCCGGAACTATTCGAACAATCCGAAGACTGACCCACACCCTTACCAAAGTACACACCATGGAAACACTCTCGCTCCCGCACTACCAAGAAAAGGGTTTGATAACCGTTCGCCCGATGACCCGCGAGGAAGGGAAAGCTATTCAGTATGGGGCCACCCTGGAATTTATCTCAAAGGGTGGAGATATCCGCTACTGTCGCCCGAACGGCAAGGTACGTACCTGGAAACGAGACCCGGAACGAGTGCAAATTCCGGTCAAGTACGGGTTTCGAGAGTGTGGCACTTTCGAATGGAACCCGATGCTTCAACGCTACGTTACCGATTCCGCGGCTATCTACCTAGTGAAACGGGTGTAGCCTTACGCTCGCGCAGTTCACACCCTTACCAAAGCACACCCTTACCAAACCTGCCCACCATGAACCTGCCCACAATCGACCGATACTGCGACGGCAAGCCTAATGCCGTAGGATTCACGCTCTATTCTCCCGCGGGAGATACCCTCCGAATTTGGTACAGCTATCAAACCCCCGTAGGGTTTGCGTTGAACGGCAAGCGTACCGTTCGGGAGAATGAATGGGGGCCAACTACTGGCAAGCACCTAAACACAATCGACGGGGGCGGGAGCGACGCCAAAGCCGCGCGGGTGGGTCTCGTCCAATTCGAGCGAGCACTAGCGGAAGCTCTCGCGCAGTTCAACGGTGCCAAACCTGACCCGTTGACGGAACTGGGCCGCGAGTGTGCGCGAGAGCTTGGCGAACGGGGGCAGAGTACTGCCGGGTTTGGCGAGCATGTCCCTGGCAAGGGTAGGGACGGAATGGCAAGGGACGGGTTCAAAGCACTGGGCAAGTACGCCAGAGAAAAGGGTCTCGTCTAATGTCCAAGTACACAGACGCTGTAGCCCACAATCTCAAAGGGTGTGAGGCTACGTCTACGGGTCCCTGCCCAGGGTGTGACGAATGCCGCGCACTATTTGATAAGTACAAAGTGCGGGAAACGACTGAGGAAGAATCGGGGGTGCTTGAACGGTGGACGTTTGACGCCAATACCCGCGAGCCGGAAGGAAACTTCCTAGACCCGAATGACCCGCGGAAAAGCATCTACTTCGAAACTAAGGAAGCCGCGGAAGCCGCAAGCCGCGCACAGTTTGAGGAAGACTGGCGAAGCCTAGGGTTATCAATCGACGCCAGTTTCTCACACTCTGAGTGTGGAATCTGCGGGAGCACCCTGGGGGGTGACCGGGAAGTCTGGCACTACGTGGCGAAGAATTCGAAGGGTGTGGATACGATCTATCACCATGATGACGCATGCGTCGATTGTGTTATGTACCTGGCGAACGGGGACGAGCCGGAAGACTGGGGAGATGACGACGAAGACGACACAGACGAGCCGGAACCTGACGAGCCGGAAAAGCCTACCAATAGCTTGGACACTGGCACGCTAGACGAATTCACCCGCGCATATCTCGAAACTGCTCTCTGGTCTTCGAATGACGAGAGCACCCCCCAGGGTGGGGAACCGTTTGATAAGAACTACACCCTTGCCAATATCCACCCTGACGACGTAGCGGAAGCTATCAAACTGTGCGCAGACTTCCAAGCCGCACACTCCGAAGACTTGGATACTTGCACACAATCCGGCCCAGACTGGGGACCTATGGGGCACGGGGGCCATGATCTATGGCTAACCCGCAATGGGCACGGGGCCGGATTCTGGGACGGGGACTATCCGAAGGAACCTGGCGAAAGACTTACCAAAGCCGCTAAGGAACTGGGGGAATGCTACCCGTACCTTTCCGATGACGGGTGGGTAAGACTCTAGAGCTTGACAGACTGGCCACCCTGACGCATACTTACCAAAGCACAGACTACACACCCTGACGCACTAGCTACACCATGGCTACCAAAGCATCGCAGACGTTCATACCCCCGGCCCTATTCTGGGCACTTCCTGGGCTACTGCCGGTTACTCCCGCACCCTTTGGAACCTTTCCACTAACTGAGGAAGGGTGCATTGCCCAGGGATTCCGGAAGCACTTTCAATGCGAACGGTGCAAGCAATGGAAACAAGCAAAGGATAGCGGAGGGACTGGCTACGGGTACGATTCTCAAACGGGGGCAGTGCGTTGCTACCGATGCTGCGCGGCAGTCGAGAGGGAATCCATGCGCGCAACGGGTAGAGCAGTGCTCTATATCACCCGCAAGCCGGGGGCCGCACCCGAACAATTGGTAGAGAGGGATCATGGCAGACGCTATCGGCTAGGCTCCCTGACTGCCGCAGATTGGCAAGTCGCAGACTGGGCCGGAGAGCTTAGCTTCCCGGTATACGCTATCAAACGGGGGGAGCACAATTGGCGCAACGTCTACCGGGTGGACGTTTGGTATATCTTCGAAGGGTACGTCTGGCATGGGGTGAATCTGGGGGATAATCAATTGCTACGGTGCAAGCGTACCCGCACCGAATGGCGGGAGCGCTCCCCCGGATCCTGGGGCGAATTCAAGCCGCGCAAGCCGCGAGCTACCAAAGCACTGGGGTAGACTGTCGCCCCAGACTCTGGGGCAATCGTGCGCAGTCCCTGGCCAAACTGTAGGGACGGATCCGAGCTTGCACACAAGCCTATGTAACAATGTATCAAAGCACAGTAGCGTAGGGTGTACGCTACCGCGGGTGCGGCTTATGGTGGGCCGCACCCGCACCTATCACGCGCGAGTCAGACTCTGGCCCCAGACTCGCGCGATAACTAGGGCCAGTGACAAGTTACCAATTCCTAATCCGTCAAGCCTAGCGGCAGTGCCGACTAGGCGGGAGCTATCAATGCAATATCGAGATATCCGTCCCTACAATCCGAGCTTGGGGGTACCCGGCAGACGTTGTGTCAGTACTTACTCCCCAGACTCTTCCCGCGACTTGCCAAAGTCGTACGATCAAGCCGCGCAAGCCTACACCCGTGCGATGCAACGTCGCGGAGGGGCACAAGGGAAGCTCTCCTATAATACGTGGATTGAGACAGTTCTAATCCCTGGCCAGCACTTGGGGAGGGACAAGGCTTTGGCAATCGTGCTACATCGGACACGGATCCTTACTTTCTTCCCGGACGGAACTATCGCGCTCGACTCTGGCGGATGGCAAACCCCCACCACGCGCGACCGAATGAACCGTTGCGGTATCTCAATCGGCATGGGGGACGGAATCCCCACCGTTCGCCACAAGGGCCACAGTTACCCGTACGTGGACGGAATGATTCTCAAACCCAACGGTGGGGTAACTTACCCGGCAGACTCAAAGCCTATTGGTAGCGTTGAAGCTATCCGCTCGCGCAGACGTAGGCTACTGGCCAAGGTGCGCAGAGTCGAGCGGAAGGGAGAGCGATTCTCCGGCCCCGTGGATCCGTGGTATTGGGACTCGCGCCAGGGTGGGCAAGCCTGGCGTGGCACTGCCCCCGAAGTCTTCCGCACAGACTCCGAATGCGGACTGAAGGGAGCCTAGGCCGATGGCTACTCAAGAGACAGACTCACAACGTCGCGCACGGCAAACCGCGGAGCACGTCGCCAAGTACGATGCACTAGCGAAGACTCTCGGCGAAGAGATGCTAGGGGCAATCGTGCTCCCTTTGCTACCGCGTTGCGCGGAAGCTCTCAAAGCCGGGGACGAGCACCTAAACACAATCCCGCTCGCTACCTGGGACCGGCTGGCTGGACTCGACTCGGATGCACTGGGGCCAAAGTGTTGCGGTAAGTACTGCTACACTCCCTACTGCCCGAACTGCGGCAAGCAAATGCGCAAGCCTGACTCTTCGAAGGGGCGGGACGACTGGCCCTATGCTGGACTGCGCGAGACTGCCCGCGGCTTGCCGTGGAGCCGCAAGCCTGGACTCTCCCTCTCCGAGCGGGTGTGCGTTCTCAAACACGTAGCGAGCAAGCTCGCAAAGGGACTGTAGCCATGGACGCAAATACGACTCCCGCCCTCGACTCAGAAGAGCGACGTTTCGTCTGTGGCACGCGCGCAGTCGAGCGTGTCCAACGTGGCACGGGGACGTTCTACCTTGTCGTCTGCGCGACGTGCGGAGCACGGGGCAGCGTCAGGTATGACGCGCGCAGTCAGGCTTGTAGCGCGGCAGTGAGACTGTCTGACAGAGGCTGCCGGTATTGCAAGGCTCGCTAGCCATGGACGTGGTGATAGTGCTCCGCGGGTGGGACTCTGACTACGGCTTTGGTAACTGTGCGTTCTGTCATGGCCCAGTCTACTTTCAACGCCACGGATCCATTGGACGCTGCGAGTGTGGCCACAGTTACCGAAGAGACTGGCACGTCGCGCGACTGCAAGAGCCGACTCCAGAATCGGACTTGACCGATAAACCCAAGTAGGGTATACTTACCAATGTCGCCGTTCAGACTCTACCCTCTACTCAACGCTATGACTTCTCAAACCAGACAATTCAACGCCAAGACTGTGGACGTGGACACGCGCGCCATAGAGCACCGTGGCATCCGGCTCCCGTGTCTCGATGTGAAGGTGCGCAAAGGCTTCGAAGCGTTGACGCCGCAGCACTGGGCAGACTTGCGCGCGGAATCCGAGCTGGACGCGGAGGCAGCCAAGGGATTCGACGAGAGCTACGTGCAAGGCGTGAATGCCCGCGAAGGTGGCTACGAGTGGTGGAACATGGCGTGCTCGGATCAATTCGAGCAGGCAGAGCAGGACGCGGAAGCGCTCTTCGGGGACAAGGCCAAGTGCGAGCTGGACGGTCGCTCGAATGGCTGGCTAGTGGTCCGCGGCTTGCCCGAAGTCGAGCAGTGGGATCCCACAGAGTGCATTCACTGCGACTCGACGCTGCCGACAGAGGGATACCCCAAGTGCCCCGAGTGCGGACTCGACAGCGTTTGGAAACTGCCATCTCTCAAAGACTCAGTGGTGGGCGGCGCGAAGTTCAAAGACGGTACTCCGCTCGCGGACGATGCCAATATCTGGGAGCGTTGGGCATTCTTCGAAGAGCAGTGCGAAGCCTACGTCAATGACGTGCCCTACGTCTGCGCCGACTTGATCCTCCACAATGTCTATGAGCGCGAGACTCGGGAGGCAATTGAGAAGTTCCGTGCCGATCAAGAGCGCGCACGGGTGCGGGCAGCGCTCTGTGATACAGCCCGC